>Ga0099797_100376_pt1 | contig 29257 bp, 2 predicted proteins | sample Uncmet_Sort48C_1_FD_89871 | JGI IMG/M metagenome (GOLD analysis project Ga0099797, IMG submission 89871) | Marine eukaryotic communities from CALCOFI LINE 67, Pacific Ocean - C012_Sort48C_1 | ecosystem: Environmental > Aquatic > Marine > Oceanic | place: Pacific Ocean: Monterey Bay | collected... | reverse complement strand
CTAGTTCAAGTTTTCAGTCGTATAAAATGTTGTTGTTGTTGTTCTTTCTTTCTTCTACGATCTGTAGATCTAAGATTGCACTCCCTTATCCTTAGACTAGGTTATGCGCTCCTTCGATTCACAAAACTGTTCTTGCCTCAACGGCTCTTATTTCTTCAGACTAGGATCCTTGGTCTCTTGTCTATTTGGTATTTGCTGACACGACTCCCCCCCTCCGCCTTAGGCGTTCGAGATTGTCGTTTTGTCGATCTCCTCCTCTTTTGCTTTGCCGACCTCCTCCTCTGTCATCAGATTCTCGACTCCCTCAGTGAGGGCTGTGCTGGTTGCTTCACCTTCCGTAGCTGCTTTCTCTGCTTCTTCAGAGTCAGCACCCTCCGGTGACTGCTCCTGTGATTTATCGACGGCTCTTACGGAGGAGTGCGCAGAGTTGGCTTTCTGAGCCTGGGCGACTGCTGCAGGAGTCTTTTGTATCTTTTCGATGACCCGTACCATACTGAGGTCTTCAGGCTCTCCACTCTTATTGAGTGCACTTACGATGCGATTGAGGTCAAAAGGTTCGTCGCCAAGCACGTACAGATACATGACATTCGCAAGTGCCATGGTGTCTCCCGTCTGTAGCTCTGCCATCTTTGCCCTTTTGCTCTGGTATTTCTCCTCCGTCTCGTCAAGTTGCTTCACCCTCTTTTTGGCCTTTTCCGTGGCTTCGCCAATTTGACCCTCGATTTGGGCAAGTATGGCCTTTTTGTTTGAAAGGTCAATCTGTCCTTGGATCAATTGTTGTTCCAGCGTAGTCTTCTGTTCAAGTACTTCTTTCACCTCGCTATTGTATTTGTCCAGTTCAGCCTGTTTTGCTTCTGATTGTGCCCGCAGCTGCTCCAGCAACTCGTTGTGACTAGTGAGCGTGTCTTCAATTTCGAGTAGATCGAGCAGCTTGGTGTTCCTTTTGCTGTTCAGGATAGCTTCTGTTCTTGTGATGTGATCAATTTGTTCTGGACTAACGCTGGACAGATCTTCAGTCCTACGAACTGACTGGTATGCTTGTAGCAAAGCCGCAGCCATGTCCCCTGGTGGTGCCGTGTAGAACTCGAAGAAGTTTTTCAGACCCTTTCCAGGCAATCCAAGATTTCGCACGATTCTGTTGCTGCCTGTGTCTTCGACACCCAACCTTTTCAGTTCTGCGTCAACCTGGTCGAAAGGGTTCCCGAATATGGTTTCCCCAAGCTTTTTGTCATTTCCGCACATGAAATCCAGATCATTCTTTGCGATCTCGTAGAGTGGCACCAGCTGAGCGAGCTGATGTCCCGGCACTGCCAGAGCCACTGAGTAGTGGCCATTTCTGAAGAGGATGCGGGGAGCTACTAACCCTCCCAATATTTCGCTCATCACTCCAAATCTGACTGCTCTGGACATGATCTGTTTCCCGTGCTTCTCATCTTCGTGAGGAATGCGAAGGGACGCCTCAATGGCTCGCTGAATTTCCCCACTGGATATCGGGACATCATCCTCCGCTGGAGCTTTCACGGACTTGTCCAAAGCAATTTTTGCAAGCATGCGTATGATGACAGACCCAGTTTTCTCATCAGTTCCGTTTGCAGTGAGCAAAGAGCCGAACTGTTTCTCCCTGTGTCTGCTATGCTTTCCACCAGCTGTTATCTTCGCCTGTGCCTCTTGCAGTGTTGATCTGACACTTATTGGGTCCCAGTGCTCTCTTGGAATGATGTCATGTGACAGCCTCGTATGGGCTGCGAATTGCAGATCTAGTCGGAACAGCTCCCACTTCGATCGAGACACCCATAGCAGGCTCTGTATGCTTGGGTTGACGTTGCTCATTTCAGCTAGTCTGTAGTTGTGAAGACCTTCAGCGACCTGAATTGCATCGAGAATCTTACTCTGCAATCTTGACAGGTGCGGAGCTTGTTTCTTTGTCTCGGGGCCAGCGAGACTCTCAAAGTTCTCTGTGCCGGGCCCAAGGAACTTGTAAGGATTTTTCACCGCATCTTCTTCATCTCTTGAAGGCTGTGGGCCCCGTGCCTTGCCCCAGTGGCTGCCGGCTTCAGATTTTGTGTCTCTTCCGCCCCAGCCGCCGCCAGCTTCAGATTTTGCGCTCTTCTGTTTGCCCCAGCCGCTGCCAGCTTCAGGCTTGGAGAGCCTTGAGCTCAGGGTACTTGGATCAATTGTCAGCTCCATGACTGATTCCCTCAGTTCCGTGTCTGCTGTCTTCTCTTCAGGTGTCATGCTGTCGTATCTGCTGGCTGTTTCGTTCAGAATGTTCACGCAGCGTCTTGTTCCCGTCTGTTGGAGCACTGGCTGTGAGGGATCAGTTGTCTGCATTTCGCAGAGCTCACTGAATTCACCAATCTTTGCCGCCATTGCCTGGTAGACAAGTTTCTCATACGCGTTGCTGTCTGACTCATCCACGAATTTGCCGTACCACTGGGTTGCTTTCAGTGTGTCTAGCTTAATGGACTGACGCAGTTCCGTGCACCAATATTTGAAGAACTTGTTCATCTCCTGAAGGATCCACTCAGCTGTGAGACCTTCTGTTTCGATTGTAAAGAAGTTACTGTTGTTGCGCCAAACTACGTACTTTCGCGATGCACGTATTTCCTCGTAAAGGCTCTTCTGGATGTGGGAGTGCGCATATTTCTTTTTCTGGAGCATTCTTGCGTCTTTCGAATTGAGATCAAGAATCTCCAGCACCGTTCTTATCATGAGGGGTTTCGCCTCACCAAACGGACTCAGGGCCGTGTTTATGAATTTTTCTTCTGTTTTGTCTTGTGATGTCCACTTTGTCAATTTGCCCAGACGATTGTCCCATTCTGGGTATACTGGCGGTTTCTCTGGATCTGTATGGATTGCTCTGTTGAGCTCGCTGTTTTTCCTGGCTTTGTCAGGATTCTGTTGAATTCGCCCATTTAGCGTATTTTTCATGCCTGCAATGTTTCTCAATTTTGGTTCCAAAACTGTGGAGCCAGAAGGCATGATGACGCTGTTTTTGAAATCAATGTCGTCTTTCTCGACTGTGTTCCAGTGTGACCTTCTGCGATCTGTGTTGTGAGTGCCCTCGTTTTCCACTCGGACACGTGTCTCCGGGCCGGAATCCACCACGCCCCCTTGTCTTCTGGAGCTTGGGCCTCGCCCTTTGCCCCCTTTGTCGGATCCCTTGCCACTTCCCTTCTCGAGGGGTCTCGGGTCGACCAGTGTCGGCCGCCAGTCCCCAGGCTCTCGCCAGTCCCCAGATTCTCGCCAGGAACGGGAGCGGCTGTTGTATCCACTTCGGCGGTCGTCGTAGTGAGGATCATGGTATTCAGAGTGTGATGGTGCTCCCCAAGTATCTTGGGAACGCGGGTGCTCGTCCCAGCGGCTATCTCCTTTACCATGTCCTTTCCCTGCCATCCGGCAGTGGAATCGTTCTTGCTGTGCGGCCGCCAGTGTGCGGGCTTTATCCTTCTCAACGGCCAGTTTGTGTGGTGTATGGCGGTGTTCCGAAACATGCGTGTCATATCTTGCGAATTTCCGTCATGTGCCACACTCCAACCCCTCTACCTCTGATCGTAGAGCAAGCGTGAGAGGGATCTAGCCAATGCGCTCTCCCAGGTCGCTATGCCGACTGTTTATCCAGGTCGAGTTTGTGCTGTGCGGTGTTTGTTGTGTCAGATGTGCCCGTCCGGGCTACATCTTGTGCCTACCCTTGCGAGTTCGGTTTTTAGTGTGTATTGTTTCGAGTTGAGCTGCGAGCAGAGTCGACCGTGCAGATCTGCGAGGATTCTGATTTTCCCGATCTCTGTCGCCACTCTTCTAGCCCAAAGGATGTCGAGTTGAGTTCCTCAGTGTTTCTCAGCACTGTTTCTTGTCGAGGCCGATCCTCCTATATTGCGAAGGTGCCAGGCTTGAGCGCTCGAGCTTCGGCCTTGAAGGGTTCAATGTGGGAGCCTGTTGTCTCTAAGTCCCTTTCGGCCCTGATTTCCAGCGCATCCATTATATTGTGTATTGAATATTCCCCGTCCATGCATAGCGTATATGCTTTGTGTGTCACAACATTGCCTGGCTGTGTTTTTATGTATCTGCACAGTATCACATGTGGTCGTGTCCTTTCTATCCAGTCTATGTCGGGGCATGCGTATTGCCTGGGTCCTGTCATGTTTGTGCTCAGGTCACAGCATTTACTTGGGAGTGTCCCAGCTTCTTTGGCTATCTGGCCAAATGGGTGCTCTTCCAGGAGTTTGCCCAGTTGGTCTCCGCTTTCTTCTATTCCAGTGATTATTGTTGCATGTTGTAGCCGTATGATCCATCCTGCTTCAGAGGATGAGCATTTTATTTTCGCTCTGTTTGCCTCGTACACTGTATCTATTAGTATGTCGTGTTCTTTGAGCCATTTTTGTACTCTGTCCGTATCGCCCTGCCATCCACGTAGAATTTGTTCCAATCTTTTTTCATGTGTCTTTGGCCATCCGTCTACTTCAACTCCAGTTCCAGCTAATTTAGCCACCTTTTTGTCCTTACTAAGCCAGGCTATTGCGATGTGTGTGCCACCTCCCAGTCCACCGTCTATTTCACCTCCTATGTAGCATACGTCTTCCCAGTGTAGCCCTGCTAGATCTGTTGGCTTCCACCACTCTAAATAATTAGTTTCGCTGAATTCTTGCAGCTCACCTACTCTTACGTTATAGTTTCGTCGGATTTTCATGAACTGAACGATGTTGGCATTATCTCCTCTCAGCTGTGCCTCCTCTGTTATTAATCTGCCTTCCTTATCCTTCTTATGTGTTCCCTTCCAGTGTACGTAATGTCTCTCTGTGCCGACATCTCCGACCATTGCTCTCGTGGCAACCCCCTGTTGGACCTCAGTGAGCTCAGCTATTATTTGTTCAACAATGTGCGAGGTGTCTGTGTCGCTTTCTTCTATCATGGTGTCAGTGTCTGTGTGGCTACTATTACTACTCCCCCCCGCTGCTGCAGGGTTCGTGCTCTGTGTTTCCACTGCGAACAGAGCAGATGTGCCGTCTTCATCTTGTCGGTGTCCTTTCTTACCCAGATAGGGTTTTACAGGGGGCCCGCATCTTTCTGCACCAGCTGTCTGTTGCCACTGGTCTGTCTTAAAGTCATTTGCGTCACACATCGGGTGTCTGATCTTTATTGTCTCTCCACTTGTGTCATCGACTGCTTTTGTGCCATGTTCCTGGAGTGTGTAATTGAGTCCACTAGATCGCTCCCATTTTTGTCTAGAGCTCTCCCAAGTTTCCCTGGGATATTTGCTTTGAGCGATCAGGGCCCTGTAGTATGCCTCTGTCGTGTCCCAGCTGCGGATGCCTATTAGTTCTGGGATGTATTGTATGTCGGGGTTTGTGAGTCCGATTTCCTTTCGGATTAGGTGTGTAGCCTTGGTGTTATACCACGAGGGTTCTCCGGCCAGTGCTTGGGTCTCACTTTCTGGGAAGTTGCTGAGCTCTTCTGGCTCATACCAGTGTTTCCCTAGTCTGTTGCACAGTGTGTCATTTGCTCTCCGCCAGGCTACCTCTAGCCTGTTATCGTCAAATGTGATGGGCTTGCGTGCACTCCATAGGCGCTCCACTGTTTTCTGTGCCTGTAGCCTGATGTGTAGGTTTTCGATGGTCCTAAAGTACTCTCGGGCTGCCCGAAATGTGGTTATTTGTTCGCCTATCCGCGTCGCTATTTCTAACTGATTTTTGGTCTCTTTTTCTGACTCATCTAGTTTGGTGAGGTATTCTCCAAGTGCAGACACATACGCATGCTGTTGTGCTTGTATGTCTCTTTCTAGCCTATTTACAAGCTTCGAGTATGAGCATAATGGCCCTCCCAGTCTACACTGAATGTGTGCCTGTTCCAAGGCCACTCCGAATGTTCTGTATCTGCGATTGAAAGGGCAGGTGCTGAGGCGTTCTATTTGTCGCTGAGTTTCCTCTTCAACTGATCCGGGTGCTACCGCCGCCGGTTCCCGCCCCTTTAGGGCCATGCAAACTGCTGGAAATTTATCTGCCTTTCGCCGATTGCGTTCTGTATCTGAGTCATATGTTAGGGGTTCCTTCTCTGACCCTTCGGCACTTCCCTGCGTTTCATGCTGGAAGAATCCGGTGGCTCGAATGGTGTCAGCATACTCTGAAAACGCACTTGTGTCGTCAGATGCTTGGCCCTCTAATCTGCTAATGTATGTATCTCGAATGAGGTATGTGGTCCCAGTCGGTTGTCTGCGCTTGCTGTCTTGATTTGTGGGATTCTCAGTATATGCCGCCTTGCATTCATGTTGGAGGTGTAATGCGTATCGCATTGCGCCAAGGATATCCCCCATTGCCCTGTGTCTCCGGGCCCGACTAGGTCCCCCTTCAGACCCCTTTTGTATGATAAGTCGGACTACACACATGCCCCACTTCCTCTTTAATTCTCTTCTGTGTGTCTCGTCCACATTGCTGTAGTCAATGTTTGTGTGTCGACAGTCTCTGTCTGTAACCCATTCACTCCTTACAGTCGCTATGTATCTAAGGTATTTCGCGTCTGCTGTGTCTGGTTGTGGGCCCGAATCTCTTTTGGCCCACCATCCTCTCTCCGGCCACCAGCATCTCAGCAATCCCTCTGGTCCGTCTGTATCTGAAGAGTCTATCCCTGCTATGTCGTCGCCTCTTATACGCCTGGATATCTTAAATGACTTTTTGAATCCCTCAGAGTTCATCCGGGCTCGCTGTAATATCTTGTTTGTGGCCTCTCGTACTCGCTGCTCCTGCTGGCTGTTTGCCTTACTAGTCTGTTGCTTTACTGAAGCTGCCCAACATTTTGGGGCTGGGCGACAGAACTCACACGGTTCTGACACACAGGCGATCTCTGCTTCTGTGGTCTCGTCAGGTTCTCTCTGAAGTGTGCATATTTGCATCCCTCCCCGCTGCTGTGCTCGCGTTATCCATCCACCCCACAAGGGGTCGTGTCGCAGTGCCTCGTAGTTTCCTAGTACTATTACACCATGTGTTTGCCTAGACAGAGCAACACAGGTCCGCCCTGGGTCTTTGTAGAATCCGCCTCCTGACTTACTTGGCTTACTGCGGACTGTGCTAACTATGACAATTGGCTTTTCATTGCCTTGCCAGGTGTCCACTGTACCTATCATCTTAGGACCCCACCCCTTAAGAGTGCTTCGTGTCTCTACAAGCTTGCGAAGTTCGGTGACTTGTGCCGAGTAGAGGGATATGATTGCTATGTCTTCGGCTGTGAACTGTCCCTTTGAATGTCTGATTATTTCTTCTGCCAGTTGAACGCTGGCGTTAGCCTCAATTGTGTTTCGTATGCTGTATTGACCCTTCTCTCTGTGTTCCACCCCCCCTGTCTCCATGAAGGCTTGTGGCGCGCCCGTCCAGATGCCGGAGGCCGTATTTCTTTTGGCCCTGTCAGCCTCTACTACCGGGTCAAACGTGAGCAGGTTGTCGTATCTATGCTCGCTTAGGAAGTCTAGCCCACTCTGGGCAGGTCCACGTCGGCACTCTCTGAGTAGTTGAGTTCTCCCTGATTCGGCTAGCCTATGGAATGCACTGGCTAGTCCCAACTGGTCTGCCACTCTAGCTGTTTGCCTAGCTGATATCTGCTGCTGATCCCCGACTAGCACTATTCTGCCTGCTCTGGAAAGTGGTATCAGAGCATCACTTTCCCTGCACATGCCGGCCTCGTCAATTATAAGGAAGGGTTCTGTGTTTGTTTGTATGGCTGGTGCGCCTGAGAGCGGGATCGTGCAGATTATGACATCAGCACGCGACAAAATGTCCTTCATACTATCTTTCATGCCCAATCTGTATTGTCTCTCTTCGGTTTCTGTAATTTTCTCACCGGCTCGTTTCCGTTTGTATATGTCTGTCAGGCGCTGCATTAGCGGCTCGCCCTTGTGGTTGGTTCTGTTCTTATTATGTGCGGCCTGGTATTGCATCGTGCGCTCTTCCATCTCGAGTGGTATTTTTGGCTGATATGCTTTTGATGCTACCCAGACTGTCCTGGGTGTGTCACCATCGGGTAGCCTGATTCCGGCCAATCTGTTCGTCAACTCCTGGACCGTCTGATTTGTAGGTGTGCATATCATTACTTGAGGACATTCTGGGTGCTTTTTGCGTGCGTGTGCTACCCTCGCTGCCAATGCTGCAATGGTGCGCGTCTTTCCTGTTCCCGGCGGGCCCTGTATAAGTGTTAAATGGTTTCGAAATGTGTGCATTATTGCCCTTTTTTGAGATTCTGAGGTGCCTTCGTGCTCCCATTCCTTTTCTAGGCTCTCAAGTATTTGTCCTATATCATCGTCTCCCCCCTTGCCCCATTGGGGGCTGCCGGTGAGTATGTGTTTTGTGAGTTGTGTGTTGGGGGAGGCGTCTGGTCCAAACAACTTGTCTATGGCCAGCTTTTTGTACTTAGAGATGGTGGATCTGTGTAGTGGACTGATTTCCCCAGTCACCACTGTGGGTGTGGTGTCCAATTTCTTGATGTTGACCCTAATGGTGAAATCACCATTTGTCTCGCCCCAGTTGTCTTCAATCGTGGCTGGGATAGTGCGAGCTCTCCCTTCTCCAGACCCGTTCTCGTCGCTCATGTGAATGTGAAGGTTGATCTCCCCCTCTGTCATATGGGATGCCAAGTGGGCATTTGCGTGGGGGATTGTCAACGTGCAGGCATTATTGATGTGGAATGTGTCCCAGTTCAGGGATACCCCCGGGACCCTTTCTTTGTAGTTCTCGAGTCTCTCTGTCGCCTCCTCTAGGACTGTGAGCGCCCGGTAAAAGTTGGGGTACAGGTCTGCTGTATGTGCTTTGCTCCCGTCGTTGCCATGTATTTGCTTGTATGTAGACATGTACAGCTGTGCGTCTTCTGTTGTGTCTACGTGCGTTGATTGCAGCCACAGCACTTGCTCTTCAGTGGTGGCTGGTGTCTGTGGTTTTTCTATTGGGTTTCCACCCAGAGTGTGCGCGGCACGCACTGGGTATCGGTAGGTCATGACATCACCCTCAGCGATGGCCGTTGTAGTGCAGATTTGACCCTGAGGGGTTATCTTACAATTTGGCTCTATGTCATCCGGAGTGCTGTCATTCATATACCAGGCTGCATCCCCGTGTCCGCGGCCGTCACAACAGTAGTATGTGACGTCGCCGTTCGGAGCTGCCCTGGTCCACACAAACGCTGGGTTTATTTGACCAGTTGCTCGGCGCCGTTGGTATTCGGAGGGCATGCACTGTGCGGATGCGACTCTAAGATCTCCCACTATGGCTCCTATTTCGATATCCCGGCTAGCTCTAATCTGGATGCCCTTTGGCTCCTGAGTGTCATCTGTGAACGCCACCAGGGGACGACTAGTGGGCATGTCTATGGTACGGCAGTGGGGACCGTGCAGGTTCCACACACTGTGAGTTATGTGTTTGATGCAATCCTGATCATCTGTGGTTCTCCCCACTTGGGTTGCCGGAGTCCAGGCCAGTGTGTCCGTTGGCATGCTGTCTGCAACAGTGCCCGAGACAAGCGCTCTAGCATATATACGCGCGTCACCTTTCGGGTGTGTTAGCGCGTCTGCCCCAATGTCAGCCACTAGCGCCTCTCTTATCGTGCCCCAGTTCTGGCCAGGAAATAGCTCTGAGACCTTCTTAGATAAGGCCCTGTCGCTTGTGCTCTGGGGGTCTAGTTCTATCTTAAGTATGTCTCTGTTCTGATTTGTGAGTACTTTGTATTCCGCTTGCGCTTTTGTGTATATGACGACCATTGTCAGTATCTTACCACTGGCGTTTTCCGCGATGCGCCTTTGCTGGCGAAATTTCTCGTTACTCTTCGAGCAGCGGGGGTTCCACCACATCTTCTCGCACCTCTCTATGGTGTCTACGTTATCGGGGTGTGTGCACATGTCGTGCATATCAAATTTCTTACGGTTTTCCCGAAGCACTCCGATCATTTCCCCTTTGAGCCCTTTCGGCAGGTGGTTCGGCTCTGCGAACATTGCGCCCAGCTTTGTGTGTGGCATTTCCTCGCGAAGTCTGCACCAGGCATCTCGCGAAATATTAGGACTCTCGCCGATGTTCATCGCCCAGATACCGCATGAAGGCTGTTTCAAGACCTCAGTCAGCCTATCAAGCTGCGTATCTCTCATTCCCCTCTCAAACCCTTGTATGTAGAGGATTTGAACATGTGTGTTTGTCGCTAGGGCATCTATGATAGCATTGACGGCCGGCTCGCTATCTTCGGTGATTATTCCTTTCAGCTTCAGCACCGTCAGGGTCCCATCGTTTGTTCTGATTCGATTCAAAAGGCGGGCTGTTGCCGGTTTCGGCGTGAATTCTCCGCGTCGGCGTTGTGTCGGCACTGAGTGTTTCACATGTCGTGGATCTGATAGTCTTTCTACCACAAGTTGCTCAAATCGCAGTAGTGTATCGACACGACTGCCGACTGATATGCCGCTGTTCTTGTCATGTATGTCTCGCTGTATACACTCTGCTATCGAGAGCGGATGTTTTATTCGTTCGTCCTCCATGTTGATTCGCAACTGATATGCACCGGCGTTTGCCATGCGATTTTCTGCCAATAGTCGTTGTATTCCAGCGTGGTCCGCATCCTCACAATTTGCGAGCTCCCATATTTGTGACATGCGGCCTGTTATGAGTTTCGGGATTGTTAGTTCACCTTGTTCCCTACGAAACCCCCTGTTGCGTTGGGCCGTCATTGGCGCCTGGTGTGCTCGTTTGGAGAACAAGTGTTGTGTCTCCCTAAGGAATTCGCACCGTGATTCGCTGTCGGCGGTCCATGCGGTTAATTTGGGTGCTCTTTTCCGATTTCGAAGGCACAAACCCTGGAGTGTCTTCTGTCTCTTTGTCTCTTTTTGGTTTCGGCTTGTGCTATGTGTGGTTCCTATAAATACAATGCTCTTTGGCATCTGTATCTCGAGTGCGTTCCACAGGGGCTCAGCTAGTTTTGCAGCGTCTCCTACCACCAGGCCCCAGATTTCGGACTTATGTAGCCCTGTGAATAGCCTGTCTACGTCATCTGCCTCTAAGTGGGGGGCTATGTCTCTGATGTCTAGGATTTGAATGTCATGATCGGTGTCCTTAGCCAGCAGGGCTATCCTACCCTTGGCAATTCGCTTAGCATGCTCATTCTGCTCCTTCGAATTGAATCTGTCTGGCCCAGGGAGCTCGAGTATTCGACCCGAGGAGGCCGCGTAGTTTCTTATTCGATTTGTTTTTCCACAGGTTGTTGCTGTCTCCTCGGGTGGTGTGCATCTTTTGTCCACCGTCCCTCCAGCCTCCGGCTGTGAGGGATCTCCATCTGCTTCCGTTTCCATAGGTTCAAATGAGGGGCTGTCATCCTCCTCCAGTTCTGTGGGCAACCAGCCCAATGTGTTGTTACTATCCTCATCACCAGCCTCCGGCTGTGTGATGCTTCCGTCTGGGTTCACGTGTATCCTGGACACAAGGGCCCATCCGGCTCTGCTATTGTCTATTTCACCTCCCGCCATGTGCGATATTTCTATTTTGAGGTGTGGCCTATTTTTACCGCCCGTGCCCCAGCTCACTGCGGGTCCCATCTGTGGTTGCTTGCGGAGCTTGCTTACTGTTTTATGTTGGAGATCTGCTGTCCGGATGCGCCTCCACTTAGGCCCCCTTTCCTCAGGATTATCTTCGAGCACTTGTATGGGGTCGTTATGGCTGTCTGTCAGGATTGCTTCAATCCTATTTTGGTTGCGCGCTCTGGCCTTTCGGTTTTCGTATTCTGTTATCGCCTTTCGGGCCGACACATCCGTGCCTAGTACCCATTCTTGGGCCTTATCTCCAGGTCCTACGTCCTTAGGAGGCCATTTCACTAGGAACTCCCGGCCTCGCTTGCCGATTCTGTCGTCTATTATGCTATGTATCTTCCACTCCTGGCCACGTGGGGGCCCTACTGAGTCTGGTACCATCGCTACCATTTTGTGTATCAGACTGCTTGGTATTGTGGATTTCTTTATTTTGATGGTGCTGTCTTTAGGAAATTTGTATGTCTCTGAAATTTTTGGGAAGTATGGTCGGTTCCAGCCGACTATGTCTGCCTGTGTGACTGGGTGTGTTGAGGTTTCTTTCGTTCTCAGTAACTGTGTTAGCTTCTCCACTGTAGTAGCTTTCCCTATTGTCCATGTCATCCACTCCCCCCGGCGGTCCATGCGCCGCCCCATTGCTGCCTCCTGTTCGCCCGGAATGCTGGTGTTTTCGTGGAAGGATGGAGTTTGCACAATCTGCGACTCCGTGTGTGTTTGTATATCTGGGTCTACTGGCGGCGGTTGGCGGCTGCTGTCGGCCTGCTGTGGGCCTATGAAGCTCTGGTGTGGGAGTGTCACATATTCTAGGCCGGTGTTGGTGATATCTGTCCAGTCTGTGGCTAGGAGATCTCGAATGTTTTGGAGCGCTTGTTCTGGATGTGTTCCCAGTGACTCTGGGGGGGTGGCATTGCCATTCATGATTGCGTGTGCCATCTCCTCGTCCATATCTGGACTGTCGTCACCGCCACTCTGTTGTACTTTGCAGTGTGGTGTGAGTCGGTGTGGCTCGTCTGTGCTATAATGTCGTTTTATTCTGGAAGCGTGTATGGGGATTGTTATTTTTGAGCCTTGAGCAAATTGTTTTGTGACCTTATATGTGTGATTTTCCCGGGCTCGACTGTCTATCTTGTATCCGGTGATCCATCTGGCTTGCAATTTACTTGCGAGACCCCCTTGTGCTGGTGCCTGCGGTAGGTATATTTTGACACGTTCGCCCGGCTCAAACGGGGTGTGCGCTCGCTCCTTCCATCGTCTCTGGGCTTGCCGAAGCATCTCAGATTTGTAGTGGGCGCCCCAGTTCTTTATTTCTTGGTGGCGCTGTGCGAGTTCTGTTTGCATGTGTTCCACCCAGCTGGCACGAGTGTGTGGTGTGTCTAGTCTGGGTGCCAATTTTTCGAAGTGGTGATATGGACTACGGCCATATAACATGTAGAAAGGAGTGTATCCCCCCAGGGGTTTCTTGGGGCTAGTATTCCAGGCGTATGCCGCTCTAGACACCGCCGCGTCCCAATTGTGGCAGTCTCCACAGAGGGCCGCGCGGAGCTGGGAATGTATGAAGGAATTGGCATTCTCAACTTTGCCATGTGAATTGGGCCGGTGACTAGCGCTGTATGTGTGTGTGGTCCCGACCATCTTCTCGAAGTCTCGGATATTGTCACTAATTAGTGTGCTGCCCTGATCAGACTTAATGCGCTGCGGTGCCCCGTGTTGGTCGGACCAATCTAATATGCACCGTGCCACGAATTCGGAAGTTTGTACACTACAGGGGTATATGCGGATCCATCTTGTGAATTCGTCTTCTATAACCAGTGCGGATCTATTGTCATTCCCTGTTGCATGTGCCTTGGTGCCATATGGCCCAATGAAGTCCATAAGAATTGTGTGACATGGAATGTCTGCGTCTCTGGTGTACCCCGTGTACCCAGTGGTGCCTGTTGTTGGTTTTGTGTCTTTGAATCGCTGGCATGCGTCACAGTATCTCTTAACGATTGCACAGCTCTGTCTCATTTTTGGCCACCAATATCGCTGTGAAAGCAGGGTGTATGCGTTGTCAGCAGAGGCATGTCCATATGCGAGGTGGGCTTGTTTTGCCATTTCGCCTTGTAGTTCTGGAGGGATGTATAGCTGAAGTATCTCATCCCCCCACTGGCTCTTGCCTACCCTATATAGTATTCCATCTTTAGTCGTGAAGTTATCTTCCGTGCGAAGGTGTTCCCTAAGTAGAGGACATTGGGGCACTGTCCAGCTCTCGTAGTATGACAGTAATGTATGGGCCCAAGGGTCTCTGCGTTGCAGCCTTTTAATGGTCCCCCATGGATCATCCTCCCTAATCTTTTCAGAATCGGAGAGTTTTGAGGCTTTCATCTGTTTCCTGGTTGATGAAATCACCTCCCTCACCTCACGGTTCACTCGGTGGGGGTTTCTCTCTCGGACCTGTCTCTGTTCTTGCTTCCACCCGTTCTTTTCACCGGTGTTCACTACCATTGTGTGTCGGACATCTGTGTCCTCCTCGATGTTGTCTATTTCACTTCGGTGTTTGGGGGCTGCTCCCCCCCAGGTCTTGTGTCGGTCATGTTGCGTCTGATATCTATCGTAAGCTTCAAGTACGTGACGATCCCGTTCTTGTGCCGCTAGGCTGTGGCCAGAGTCTTCTGACAATGTCATGTTATCTCTCTCGGTTCGTAATTTCTCTCCTAATAAACCTATCTCATCATTGTCTGTGTCGGGCTCCTCGGCCCGATTGTGCTGCGTTGTCTTTGGGGGGTACCATCGGGACTTAGACGCTGTGTGACGGATTTGGTAGGCCGGGTTTTGTGTGGCGCGTTCGCGCAGGTTCATTTTCATCCACTGGGGACAGTAGTATGCCTTAACTACGGAAGCTAGCGCCCGCGAGACGTTCACATGTACGCTGTTTCCTGCCATTTCATATCGGCTCTCTTCACTGCCATGTGAAATGGTGTGCCTCCCTTCGAATCCCATCACCCGCAGGCACTCCGAAGGTTGGAGACGCCTAGCTTCAAGGTTTTGAATGCCCTTGTTATTATTTCTTTTTGGCGCCAACCCGGCTATTATGCGCGAGTTGCCAAATGCTGTGATGCTCGGACAAGGCGCTCCCTTCCACCACATGGCGTTTGGGTCATGTACTGTACCTATGTTACTATCCTCTGTGGTTGCAATACGAAGGGCCTTGCCTATGTATTTGGGGTGGTATCTGAATTCTCCCACCCTTTCTTTTGTGAGTTTGTATTTGTCTGGAGTGTCCTCCCAGCTATCCATGTGTCTCTGCACTGCTTGTGCCTCTTCTGAGTATGCCCTCGCTATTGGCCATGCAAATGCTGGGTCGTCTCCAGACACCTCCATTCCCTCATTTGTATCATCTGCGTCTATGCGGGCCTTAAGTGTAGATCTTAACTGCTCGGCCAGGTCAGATCTAATTGCCTGTATGAATAGCCGGGGTCTGTGAGTACATCCCCCGTGCTCAACGGGTGATATCTGTCTTTCTTGTGTCAAGTACCCTGCCTGCTGTAGTTTCAGGATAAGGTCATCCTTAAGGGTGTGTCCCTGTAGATGTTGTCTATCGCGGTCGCCCTCGGTACACTCTACTACATTTTCTAGCAGAATCACAGGAGTGCGCGCGTGTATGTAGGCATCTGCCTGTTGGACGAAGTATTGTGACCTGTCGTCTAGGCTCCGCTGTTGATGTCCGCTTCTCGCAAATGGGGTGCAGGGTGCCGAGGCCAGCCCCACGAATGCCCCCCTGAGATGCTGCAGGCGTATGTGTTCGAATCGCCTCACAGGTGTTATGCCATATCTGTGTTTCATGGACTGTCTCTGAACTGACCCCTTGTCACAGGTTGTGCCCATTCTAAATCCGCAGTCTAGGAAGCCTGCGGAGAATCCGCCGGCCCCGCAGAACATGTCTGCAAACACAGGTTGTGGGGCTCTATTGTCGCCACATTTCTCGGTCCAGTCTACCTGGGCTATGAAGGAGTCATCCCTATCTGTGGTAACTATTTCGCCCTCCGGCAACTCATCTTGTATGATGTCTTTTAACAGCTCATCTTTCGGCCCTCCACTAGGAGTGTCTGTGTGGCTGAAGTATCGTAATGTGTCAGTGTACTGACCATCTCTATTTTCCTTCACTAGGGCTAGCTGCTTCCCCCACCCGGTGCTACCAGGGTGTGCCCTTTTAATAGTTTGTATGGCCTCTTCGTCTAGCGCTTTTTCACATAGTTTCTCCAGACCGCCTATTTTCTTGAGGGCTGTTTCCTCAATTCTGGATCTGTAGTCTGGTCCTTCTGTTTGCCCATTGTATTTGTCCATGGCGTCTCTCAGTGCTTTGTATGTTGGGTTTTCGGCTGCAAACGCTCCCTCCATCTTGCGAGCTGCTTCATGTATGAGTGCGCGGACTAGTCTGCGCCTGTCTTGTACGAGGCACTCTAGGTCTCCCTTCGCCTCCCCTGTGTTGCCCCACTTAAGGTATCCTAGTTTGGCTATGCCCTGTCCCAGGTCCTCAGGGATTTTGTGTCCCTCTTCGCTGTCTGTTTTCAGCAGATCTCCGCTGCCTGTGTTGGCCCCTTGTCCACTTCTGACGGCATCTCTATGCTGAACAAATCTGGATAGCATGTCGGGGACCGGGATGTGTGTCCCGCGCCTGACCTCTACTATTGCGTCTATTCCTTGCAGGGCGAGGCTCCACTTATTTAGTCGGCTGCTAAGGGATCGTTTCCGTATGATGTCGCGAATGCATGCATGGTCGGTAACGATGCGCACTCTGCGACCCCAACAATAGGTGTGGAAAGTCTCTAGTGCCCATTTCACTCCAGCGAACTCACGCTCGCTTGGGGACCAACCCCTCTGTGCTTTTGTGAAGGTGGTGGAGGCCCAGAAGCAGGGCCGTTCCTCCCCGTCTGGCTGTCGCTGTGCTAGCACCGCCCCTATGCCAATGTTTGAGCTATCCGTTAATATCACCACCTCCCCCCCGCCGGGATCGAACGGGGTAAGTATCGCGTCCGAGCACATGCGATCCTTAAGTGATTGCCAAGCCGATTCGTGTTCCGGGGTCCATTGCCAAGGGACCCCCTTACGTGTGAGTTCGTGCAATTTACTTTCGATTTGTGCCGCGCCGGGTATGCATTTTCGATAGTACTGTAGTCCTCCCGTGGCGCTCATGACCTCAGTTGGCGATCCGGGCGCTTGCATTTTCTGGAATGCGCGCATTTTGTCGTTGTTCGGAGTCATGCCCCTGCCATCTATGTGCCACCCTAGGAAGGTGAGGGTGCGCACTAGGAGGTCTGTCTTTTGTGCCTTAAGCCGTAACCCGTGCTCATCCAGCTGGTCCAGGAGTTTGGTGAGGCAACGAATGCATTCTATCAGGCGTTTGTAGGGCGTTAGCTCTTTCGTGGGTGTGACGCCTAGGAACACGTCGTCTACATAGTTTAGACCCTTGCACGTGTGCGAACGCATGTCGATGGGGACTCCAGTGCATTCGTGCTGCTCGTCCAGATCAAACGGAATCTCTCCATCTACCACAGGATGTGGCAGTTTCGACTGTTCTATCCACTCTTCCATCTTACCGCGGTCGAATTCGCCGAGCTGTGCGAGAACCTCCGCCATTGAAACCGGGACGTCCGGCGCTGCGCTGTCGTCTGGTTTTGTCATCGTGGCGCGCGTATCCTTGCACCTTTCTTCCGCGTCCTTGTACATTTTATTGCGTTTACACAGTTCACAACAGCCACGATTCATGTGCTGCATGGTCCTGGACAAGGCATACTGGAACGCGCTCATGGCGTTGATGGATCCCATAGGTACCCGGGTTGGCGTGACCTTTAGCGGTCCTACGGAGTAGCTAAAACGGTGGCGGATAGCAGGGTCCACTAACAGTTGATGATATCCGGCCACCGCATCTGAGCAACTGTACCATTCGTGTCCGCCTGCTTGTTCGAGGGACTCATGTGCGGGGCGTAGAGGGTATGTGACGCGTATAGTGCGGGCATTTAGATGCCTAAGGTCGTTCACCACGCGCCATTTTGGTTTACTATCTCCTCTGGCTAGCGGCTTTGCGACACAGAGTACGTTGTGGTTAAACGCGCTGGCGCCTCTGGTGCATAGACCCGTGCGTATCATTTCCTCTGTTTGTCGGATGGCCTCTTCCAGCGCCGCTGAGGGGAGCGCGCGTGGAGGGTCGTATACTGCTTGTGGTGAGATGAGCGTGAGAAATGTCTCGTCAAATACCATTGATTTTACCGTAGGTGGTGCCCAGGGGTTTACGTCAAACTCCTGCTTGCGTTTAATGCCGGCGTATAGAATGACTGTGCGCGCTATGCTACGCTCTTGCGCTCTAGCTTCCTTATATGTCGGTGAGTTGTTCCGGGCTCGTGCTTCTGGCGTCTCAGCTGGGTCTCTATGCGGAGCTATCATGTTGCCTTCCTCACCCACTTTGATGCTTTTTATGTAGATTTTCTGTCGCGGGATCAGCGTGTTCCATTGCTCTAGGAAATACTGAATCCCTGGATCATCCATGTTATCCTGTTCCTTGCTGGGGAACCACCAGAGGTCTTGCTCTGGGGTGTCCGGTGGGAGCTTTTCATCATCTGCGTTGCCCAAAGAGGGCATTGACTTTTCATCGCCATGTATGTCAGCATTGTCAATGCCTTCCTTCTTGACCCCAAAGTCAGAACCATGTAGCTTTTCTGCCAAATCTAGCGCAGCTTCACCCTCTTGTTTCTGCAATGCTTTTTCCCTGAGGGCTTCGGGAAGCGTGCTAAAACGGTCTGTGTGCTCAGCGAGTGAGGTCGTCTTGACAGGGTCTGCAGGCCCAACGTGCTGCGGGTCTGCGTAAATTGCATTGATGGTCGCAGCTATGTGGTTGTGTTCGGGTATGTTGGGTAGCGTTGTGTCTTTTTCGCTAGGGGTCCCTGCAATTAATATCTGTGTGCCGTCTGGAGTTGTCTTGTTGGAGGCCTCTAGAGGAGCGGTGTATTTCAAGAGTGCGTCCCACCCTTGCTTACTCCACTGCACCCGCCTAAGGACGTGTTGCCCCTCTAACTCCCGGCCAGACTTATCCCGCTTGGGTATCTTTTTGTATATGCACGAGTGTGGGACTGGGAGCCCGTATGTGTCATCTGTGTCAACTACCCCCATGTGCTCATCCACTATTATGTGATCTCCCATTCGATTATCATATAGTCCAGCGTTGTGCTCCATTCGAAGGTGCATGATCTTGTCGATTGCAATTCGGGCGGCCTTCCACTTTCCGCCTTTGCCGTATGCGCTGTTGAGGGTGTCTCGCCATCCAGGCGGCGTGAAAAAGGCTGTTGCGCACTCGGGCATTTGTATGGCCCAATTGGCAATCGCTGTGAGTGTTTCCCCAATTTGTCGTGCGTCTGTCATATGTTTGAAGATCTCACTGTCTATCCAACGCTGTGCTATGCCCATGGCGTCTAGTCGTTGCCGGAGTATTCGGAGTTGTGAGCTTGCCATTACCTTATCTATTTCGGAGTCGCTACACTCTAGCCCCTTTTTTGTATAGTACTCTATGACTCGATCTTTCAGGATGTTGTAATTTGGGGACAGGCTGTCTTTGCCATGTCTGAGGCTATGGACGGAGGATCGGACTTGTTCTCGTAGGGCGATGTTTGTTTCGTCAGGGATTGCGGGGTTGGACCAATTTGGGTCGTATGCCCTCCAAGTGTTGCTATGTTCGCTCCCGCCTCCCTGTGTCGTGTCAGAGGACAGAGCGTTTATCTCAGCCACCGTGGCTGTGTGTCTGGGGATCTCTTTGCCCGATTCGCCTACCAAGGTTACTCGCGCGATGGGTGTGCCCCGGAGTATGCGCTCGGGCGCTCCCGTCCATTCTATTCTCGCCGTGGTTAGGAAGGCTTGGTCCACGGGGGACCACATCAGTGTGGAGAAGTGTTGTTTTGTGGCCGGGCTTTTCGCTTCTTTTGCTTGCTGGGCTTTGGCAGGGCGGTTGCTGGCCTGGGCTGTGCTTGGCCGGGCGCTTGCTGTGCCTTGGTGGTGTTCTCTTTGCTATGCTGGTCGCCCGACCAATCTCAACTAAGTACCAGGTTTCCATCTACCACCAGGTTTGCCTATTTTAGGTTACTTTTTCTTTTACTCTATTTTCCTTATTGCACTGTTCTAGGGTGCTATTTTCTTCTATTCTAGGGAGTAGCATGTAACAGGCACCTTTCTATTTGGGCCTCCTCCTCCTTGCCTTTCCTCTTCTAAGTCTCACATTTCAACATCCCCCCCCTTCACGGCTCCAAGCTGCGACATGAGATCTGGTCATTGGGACTTGCACCCAGTTTCACATTTCTGTTTGCTGACCTCCTCATTCGCAACTCTTTGCCTCCTAACAGCGTTCCGGTACCGCTCTGAATCCTTACCTTCACGCCTGAGCATTGCCCATTTCAACACAGCATCTGCATCCTCTCGACACCAGTCGTCAGTGACTATGCTACTGATGTGCCTCCATTCAGCCGCTACCTCATTTTCTATCTTGCATTCTTTGCTCGCTTCGGTTTCCAAGAATACATAATCAGATCTGAAATTGCCATCCACAGCTTCAAAGGCGCATCCCCATCTGGCCCGCAGGTCTTCCAATCTCAGCCCACCTTCCATTAAAGCCTGATCCACAGACTCCATGAGACCTTCACCATCGTCCTTTGACATAGTGCTCGGCAGCTGCCAGCTCCCTGCTCGTTGGATTGCCAGTATCTCCTCTCCCTTCCATATGCCAACGGCCAGCCGTCGCTGCTCCCTTGGTGGCAACTCACCTTTCAGGTCCACGGCTACATATCGCATCCCTTGTGCTATTGCTACCTCGCGCCAGCTTTGATGTCCAGCACAAAGATCCAGCACCACGTGGCGATCAGGCATGGCGATACGAGCAGCATTCAGAATTTCTCCCAACAGGTGCTTCGGCATTCCATGGCTCAGTGCTGTGGCGCCCTTTCCCCTAGGTCCTCTTTCAGGTTCTCCCCCTAAGGTTCTGTAGTGCCGAACACGACCGGTGTCACTCCTCACTTCGCCCTGTTTGCAGCTCTCCTTTCCACATCTGCCATCGCCCGTGTCGCCACATGGCTCATACACGAACCCGGATATCCATAAATCCGTGGGCTTCTTAAAAGGCCATCCAAAAGCGCACAAATCTACAGTGCATGTGGGCTCGTCCATGTAGGCCTGCCTCGCTAGGCCCTGAGCAGGATTCTCAATCACGCTGCAGGGCACTAACTGCGCCATCTGTTGCAAGTGCTGTATAAGCATGTCATGCTCCTTGGCTTTTCGTCCCAGGGGCCCTTCTCCTCTTGGCCGTCCTCGTTCCCTGTAGTGGCTTCCCTTGCCTTCATTTACTCTGCCACATCTGGACATAGTTTCGCACGGCGGACTGGACCATATCAGCAGTACATCCTCCATCTTGCACTGAGCCGCATCACACAGCTCTTTTAAGTGTTGCTCAGCTGATCTGCCTCCGGGCATGAGGTCCCATGTTAACGTAGTGGCTTGTCCTTCTTCGAGCCGATGAATTCCCACCTTCCTTAAATTAAACTCTGTCACCGCATCGCTGCAATGCACTAAGTTGTCCAAGGCTTCCCAAGTGTCGTCCTCCGATCCATAGCCTTTCCAACGTATTCTGTACATTTTGTCTCCCCCTGCTATAGTGCCTCTCTCATCCAGAATTCTCTCTACCTCATGTATGTCACCCCCACCAGCCAATTTACTCTTGATGACAGCCTTCTCAGCTGCCTCTTTCGCCCTGTGTAGCTCCCTATGCATGGCTAGCTCAGCCTCATCATGATATCTGCCTATCCTATCGACATGTACTCTGCACTTGCTGCGGACACCTTCCCCAACTTTCTGTAACGTGTAGTGCACGTCGTCTTCCTTCTTGATCACTTGAAAGGGGCCCTCACACGGTCGTTCCAGTTTCCTTTGCTTCTTCGATCCTCCAACCGGCTTTCTTAACCATACCGTGTCTCCTTCTTCAAAACTTCTCATCTTTTTGCCTCTGGCATTCGCAGCCATCTCCATGTCGTGATTATAGGCCTCCCGGCACTCCTTCACCCAGTCGGCTGCTTTACGTTGCTCTTCTTTGACTTGTGCCGCATACTGCTCGGGTGCAACGGCCACTTCTGCAGACATGCCGAGCACGTCAGTGGCTGCTTCAACCTTTAGCTGCCTTCCCAGATACACCTCCGCAGGTGACAGCCCCTCACCCTTTTGTGATAAAGACTTGTGCACGCTTGAGTTATATGCTAGGACCGCCCACGGTACAGCTATCTCCCATGCCCTGCTTTTGCCCTCGCTGGTGACTTCCCATTGACTGCCGGTGACCTCCTTCGTGTTCAGCATCCTTTTTAACGTATTTTTCAACGTGCGGTTGTAGCGCTCGACCATCCCGTGCCCCAGGCTGCGATGACTCGCCGTATACCTCACTCCAACTTGCAGCTGTTGACAGACCTGAGCCATTTCCTTTTTAAACTCACTTCCTTGATCGCATACCATGCATGAAGCCATCCCTCCATGCCCTGCTAACACACGATCCACGAGAGCCTGCACTATAGTGGCGGCCTTGCGGTCTTTCAAAGCCACTGCCTCGGCATATCTTGAGAATGCGTCTACTGCAACTAACAAGTATTCATATCCATTTGATGTAGGCAGATGCAGCAAGTCGATGACCCACACGTCGCCAGGACAGTTACCACTGACGTGCCTCTGTATCGGCGCTTTCGTTTTGACCTCTGCATGTAGCTGACAGTCTGGACAGTACTTTGTGAAGGCCTCACAATCAGCCCACATCCCAGGCCAGTAAAAGTTCTCTCTCAGCCTTTGGTATGTGCGCAGCGCCGATGCGTGCCCAGAGGCATTCTGATGACTTGCGGCTACCAGCATGCCTTGCAGACTCTCCGGCACCACCACCTGCATGCTGATCGGCAATCTTCCCTTTTCATCTCTCATTCTCACTTTGCATAATAGGCCGGCCGCATTCACGTCAAAGAAGGGAGCCTGTTCCAAAAGCCTAATGCGCTCTAGTCTCGTATTAGGTAACTGCCCTTCCTTTTTGTACTGCATCATTGCTTTCATCCTTGGCTGTGCTCTCTGCTCTTCCAACAGCATCTCCTGTGTGCACGGCAACATCTTCCCTAACTCCTCTTTTGAGATCACTTGCTTTCCTGCTGCGGACTCTCCCGAATCTACTGCTTCCTTTGCTGCTGCCTCTATCACCTTCTTGCCATCTATTTCTTCTTCCTCATCGCTTTCCTCTCCTTCATCGCTGTTGTCTTCCATTAGTTTTGAGGTTTCCTCCTCCCGAGTTTCCATGCCTATTTTTGACTTTGCTTCCTTTGTTTCACCCCCCCCGCTCTTTTTGCGTTGTGCTCTCGTGAGCACAGGGCATAGTAAATGTGCTGGTCCGCAGACGTGTTCGTACATCTCCACAGCCCGTGATGCTTCTTCTGCCCTCCACTCCTCCGGAATTATGGCTTGATTATTCACCTCCGCACGTAACGTCATGTATATTGAGGCCACCTCACCTGGTCCTCCCGCAGCATCGAGCCGTGCCATCAGCCGTTCTTTTCTGCTTCTTTCTCCAAACAAGGTTGAGTCTTTAAATCCATGGGCTGCAGTGCCCACATTCTCAACTGCCATGATTTCGTGCAAGGGCTCTGCATGAGTTGTGCTGTAGCCTAAGCGACTGAGCATGTCGGGCACATGCAGCTCCGCGCCACAACGATGCTTGATCGTCAAGTTATATTCGCAGAGATCCATCGCATATCGCCTCTGCCTTGCAGAGGTGAGATCCTTTTTGTCCATCAGTTGTACCAACGAGGAGTGATCCGTGATGGCTAATACTGACTGCGTAGAGTGGAGATAGTGTCTCCACTTGCGGAGGCACCAGGTCAGTGCCAAGCCTTCACGGTCTGTGATGCCATAATTCTGTTCCGCAGCAGATAGCTCTCGCGATAAGTAAGCCACAGGTTGCTCCACACCATCATCTGTTAGCTGACATAGAGTGCCTGCAATTCCAGCTTTGCTTGCATCGGTTAACACAATGAACGGCCTGTCAAAGTCGGGATATGCCAGGACGGGTGCGTTAGCCATCGCAGCTTTGAGTGCTTTGAAGGCCACGTCAGCCTCCACTGTCCATTGTAACTGTGCAGTATCGCACGTCTTGGCTACTTTTTCTAGCTGTCGCAATGGTGCCACGATTGTAGCATATGAGTCTATGAACCGGTGATAGTATCCTGCTGCGCCCAGGACCGACTTCAACTCTCCTACAGTTGTGGGTGGCGGCATCTTGAGCAACGCTTCCACTTTGGCAGGACTCACTCTTACACCAGCACCAGCCACACACTCGTGACCTAAGAATGGCACTTGCTTTTGCCCGAAATGGCACTTGCTGAGTTTTATTTGAGCGCCATGAATTGCGAACCTCGTGAATACCTCATGCAACTTCTGCATATGATCTCGATGCCCATTGCCTTTTACCACACAATCGTCTACGTACATGATGCAAGCGTTCCACAGGAGGCCCCTCAGCATGTGTTGAGTGGCTCTGCAGTATGTGGCGGTGGCGTTTTTGAGCCCAAAAGGCATCCTCTCGAAGCGACATAACCCATACTTCCTTGTAATAAATGCGGTCTTGTCTTTATCTTCTTCTGCCACGGGGATGCTCCAGAAGGCCGAGCTGCAGTCTACCGTAGTGTACACGTCTGAATTGCCTAAGCAATTAAGGGCGTCGTCTATCCGCAGCAAGGGCATTGCGTCACGTTTAGATATTTTATTGAGACGTCTGAAGTCCACGCATAGCCTAGCTGAACCATCCGGCTTCTTGACCATGACAATATTGTTGGCAAAGGGGCCATTGCTCTGTGTGCAAATGCCGTTGGCCAGCATTTGTCCTACTTCTTCGTCCTTGATGTCTTCTTCTTTTGGTGAGGAAGTGCGCAGCCGCTCACTCCACGGTGTGCAGTCGGCTTCTGGTTCTAGCACAATGCGATGTTCAATACCTTGTAAAGCCTTTGGTGCTTTTGGATTTTCTGCAATAACGTCCTTGTAAGCGAATGCGAACCTGTAATAATCATCCTTCTCTTCTGCCGCTGCAGTTGGCTCCACGCATATATTAGCTTCATTCTCTTTTATCCATTCGTCGTATGCCTTGCTTTGGGAACCTCCTTCCTTGGTGCTCTGCAATACTTGCCAAACGTCAAGACCATGCCTCCAGTCGTCGACGGGATGTTCCGTACACATATTCATACCTTCACTTGTGGTCCCCTGCCTACGATCCACATGCCGGCGCCGAAGTGCTCGAGGTCCCACGTTTAGAACGCTGCCATCTCTCATCTCCACTTCGTACCAGGGCTCAGCAGCCTCCGCATCGTGCACTTTGTTAATCAACACACGCTCCCCTGAAGCACAGTGAGTAACTTCCTCTCCTACGGCCCAGCGATGCTCTTCGGCCCACATCGTGGCAATCAGGTCCTCCTTGCCGATCCGATGAGCCTGCGCCACTAATTGCCCTTTACGTACCACAATCGGCTCTCCCTTGTTTCTGCTCATGACGTGCACGGCTAACACTGGGCAATCCTTGTCCTCACTCCAGATCGGCCCCTGTACCGTGGATGGCACTGCGAGCCCCGCTTGGTCGTCTGTCACTGCAACTGGTAAGCAGTCAGAGGGCTCCTCCTCTTCATCACTTGAGTCGTACTCTGAGTCTTCATCAATTGCAGCAGTGCTTGTTTTCATCTTTGTCGGTTGTTGGACTTGCCACATGTCACTGCAGTGCCAGTCCTTTAATTCCTCCATGGGTGCAGCCTCGATTTGGGAGCTGCTATTCCAGATGACCTTATCTTCCAAGCTATATAATCGCAGGACTTGCTCCTCCTTCTGCGCCTGCGGCTCTGTTTCCGTTACTTCTGTGTTTTCAGCCACATGCATTACGTCGCGCCTGTCGCCATCTTCATCTCCTACTGTGAATGGAATTTTGATGTATCCCTCTCGTGTTGATAGCTCCACACATCTGTCCACGAAGTCAAACTTTGCATCGTGTCGCACCCAGAAATCCACTCCTAATATGATCGGCGTTTGTTCCCCCGGGGTTAGCTGCATTCTCTGCTCAAATACGTGCCCCTCTCCTTGTAGCTGAAACCTAGCCTTAACGCTGCCACGTGTCTCAATTCGCTCTGACGATGCCCCATATAGTGCCCTTGCCTCACTTTTCCTCAACGTGTCCATAGCCTGCTTAGTCACTGCCTTTTCATTTATGATGCCGATTGCAGCTCCCGTATCTCCTATGGCGTCGTGCCACTCCTCTTGTCCTTCAAACTTTATTCTCATGTGTACCGCATGAAACTTTTGTCTCTCCCACATCGCAGCGATGTCCACCTTGCGAGCTCTTGCCATCTCTTCAGCCACCTTGCTTGCAGCCCCTTGCATGCCTCGCACCAACTTCTCCAGCTGCCCGAGCCTACTTTCGAGACGTTCATACTCTCCAGTTCCTTTTGCCTGCAGTACTGCTTCTGTCTGCAGGGCTATTTCTTCCTCTGTTGCTTTCCTCTGCGTAGTTGCACTCGAGTGTAGCCCAGCCTTTGCCATCTTCTCTCGTGCTGGCTCTGCTTCATTAATCATCTTAGCCACTGCACGAGCAGCAGCCACTCCTGCAGCCATCGGCATTGCACTCGCCAGTCCTATAATAGACATCAGGTTCATGAATTGGCTCAACTTTGCTGCACCAATGCCCTCCTTCGCCGCCGTTCTCCTGAAACCACTTGGCCTGTATCTTCTTCTTCGCCTGTGTGCCCCCGATCCTGTGATCCCATGCTGCCTTGGGTCATCTGGATGATAATGAAGCACTACACGCTTAGGCCTGGGAGCAACGTGCCGCCAGTGCTCTTGCTGTTCCCGCACAGCAGCCAATATGTCCATTTCCTCGTGCTTCTTTTCTTGCCTTAGCTTGCGCCTCGCCATCTCAATCTTGACCAAGTCCCTTTTCTGTTTCCTTCTCCAAGCTCTCTCTTCCTGCTTCTCCAGCTTAACTCTTTCTTGTTCTTGAGTTTCCTGTTGTTGTTGCTTCCTTCTGATCATTTCTTGTGCAGCTCGCCTCATCCATTCCTTTTCCTCGGCCCACCTCCTCGTCACCTGTCTGTTCTTCTCTCTCACTAGCTCCAAGGCCAAACACCTCTCCTCCACATCTGGCAAGCTCCTTGCTCTCCTCAGATTCTGCTGATGTCTCCGTTGCCTTGCGTTTTTAGAGTTTATAGCAGTGTACTCCGCCATCTCCGGTCGCTCGCACCAGGCTGGTTTTCCTGCAGTCTCCCATCTCCAACTCCTTTCATAAGCATGTACTCCGTAGATCACGTCGCCCAACTCATCGCACACTCTGTCCCGTTGCTGATCTTCTATCTCCTTGCATAACTCATCAATCTCCGCAGCTGTGCCTTTTATAGCAGCATTCACCTTTGTGGTCAGCCTGGGACATTCAGCCCTCACTCGGCGATCCACGTGCTCCTCCAATGCCTCCCTAGCCTCTGTCTCCGATTCAAATAATCCTTGCACCTCCAGCACCCTGCCACAATCACTGCGCCGTTTCTCCCATGCCTTCATTGCCTGCCATACTTGTTCTGCTTCCTCACTGGTGGGCTTGAGCTCTTGGCCTTCCTCGTGCTCAAAAACGTACGGCGTTCGGCCCTCGATCTTTCTAATTACAGCCTCGATTGCTCTGGCCACATTGATGCTGTATCCTGCAGCCACCTCGTGCACCAGCAACTTCGCCAATCGGCACACCTCCACAGGTTGCTTCTTTTGCTGCATTGCTTCTTTGAGTGCCATTGCAACTTTGCACATCTGCCTTTTGTCTGCTTCCTTAAGCCCTCCAGTCCTTTCTTGTGTCACTCCTTGCATCGCTTCGATTGCTTTCTCCATTTCACCTTTTGCCAGTCGCGCCAGCTCTCGATTGTTTTTACGCTCCTGTTTCTTGGCATCTGCCCATTCTTGTCGGCTGAATGATGCGGCCTCGCTCCACACCTCGCTATCTGCTGGCCTTACTGCCTTCCCTGGTTTATCCGTTAAGTCCGCCATCCATGTTATATTTGCCTCGTGTTCTGTCTGTGCCTGCGCTTCTTTCCTGTCCTTCTTTTTCTCTTCTGTCACTTCTGCCACCCATGCTATTTTGCTTCCATTGCATTCTGCACCATATGCTTTAGTCTTGCAGATAGCATTGTGTGCCCAAACTTCGTCCAATCCCACACACACAATCCCGCAGTTCTTGCACTGTATCCGGACTTCGCTTCTGTCTTTCTCTATCACCTCCTGGCTTTTGCACGTGTTGCCCTTGTTTTTGCTTTTGCCGATCTCACCCCCCTCCTCTCTTTTGAGCACTGCCATTTTGCCCTCGTGCATCATTGCCTCGCTTTGTACCTTGTTGTTTGACTCTTGTACTTCTTGCACCTTTTTGCTGTTTGCCTTCAGGTTATCGTCAACTTGTTTCTGCACTGCGCCCATCACTATGTGTTGCAGCGATCCCAGCACCTGTGCCCGTATTGGCTCAGTTATCTCAATGCCTCGTGTCTGAGTTTTACCTTTATCTTCTTCTTGCATCTGTTGCTCCGCTCTCGGCCCTGTCATTGCCCTTTCTCTTTCAGTTTGCCCCGTTTCTCTTTCTTCCCGGACTTGCCCCTCAGTCCTCACTTTGTCGCCTTTACCTTCCATGTGGTTCTTGTTGTCAGCATCAATTGTTGCCATTTGTGTCACCTCCGCACTTTCGGTCTTTGCCAGCGCTAGTTCTTGGCTTGCCGCCGTTGCTTGCTTGCTTTCCTCCTCCACTGCATGTATTTCATTTTCTGCTTCGTCCTTCTCTGCTGCCTTCTTTCTTGTCATTTGGCTTGTTCTTGTCCCGCAGTATGATTGGCACCGCTCCACCGACAAGCATGAATCAATGTTAGCTCTCATTGACAGGTCATTCAAGTTCTGCTCACCTGGCGGAGCCCCACTGGTGTGAGATGGGTTCAAGTCCGCCCCCCTTGAACCCCGTGCAGCACCCTCGCCTCCATCATGTGCGCTGCTCCGAGGTCGCGTGTGCAATTTTGAATCTGAATGAGTGCACCTTTCGACCCCCATCTGCATCACAGATTCAGCTTCCATGTCATTTGCATCGAGCACAGGTTTTACCTGGGTATTATTTTTACTGGCTTCCATGCATGAAGCCCCGCCATCTTCATGTCCACCAGCATCCAATCTTTCCATGCTGTCCCTTGTCCCGCCATCTTCATCACAACGGAGACCATGATCCTTCTCCTTGTCCTCCATATCCTTCACCTGCACAGGACTGGTCAAGTCTTTTTCTTCTCCTGGTTCCTCTTTACCTCCATAGACGTGATGTACCCGAGCGTCTTGAGATCCCTTGCCACCTTTCATACTGCCTTGATCATGATCCCGAAATACTGAAGGTCCATCTCTGTAGTCTTCTCTGTAGTCTGCAGGAGGATGTGGGCACTCCGAAATATAATGATCCAAGGATTTACAGCGCAGGCACCCCTTGTAGTCCTGGTGGCCCACCACTTGATTCATGCCTTGATATCGGGGGCTGCTTCCTTTTCCTTTTCCTTTGGAAGGTGGGTATCTCAAGTTGGAATATCCATCAGAGTAACTTTTTCCTTTGCCACCATAACCAGGATCAGTCCGCCAATCTCCTCGCGGCACAGTTCTACTTTCGTGCCATCCGAAGCCTCT
>Ga0099797_100347_pt1 | contig 29411 bp, 16 predicted proteins | sample Uncmet_Sort48C_1_FD_89871 | JGI IMG/M metagenome (GOLD analysis project Ga0099797, IMG submission 89871) | Marine eukaryotic communities from CALCOFI LINE 67, Pacific Ocean - C012_Sort48C_1 | ecosystem: Environmental > Aquatic > Marine > Oceanic | place: Pacific Ocean: Monterey Bay | collected... | reverse complement strand
CGGGGGGGGGGGGGGGGGGGTGTGGAAGACGACCTTTCTTTCATTGAACGCGGTTTCGTTGGAACGAAAAAAGAAAAAAAGACCGACCAGCAAGGAACGCTTCAGCCGGAAAAGGAGCCAGTCTCGAGCGAGGAAGAGGAAGAAGCCGAAGACATGGTTACACCAATGGAGGAGAAAGATTGCAAATGGGACGGGCGACAAGCCAGGTGCGTCCCACTTAATTCTTGTGAATTTGTGCCACAGAGCACCGATTTCAGCATGACCCAGCGCTGTCGAAATAAAAAAAATATTACCGCAGTTGAGAAGCCGAAACCGGATAAACCAAAAGAAGGGAAATCCTGGTTCACTTGGACTAAAGACCCAAAAATGGACGGGAAATGTTGCCTGTATGGGTCTACCTGCTTCCGGTGCCAACATGGGAGCAAATACGTCCGCCCACACGTATGCGCGTCGTCGAGAAAGTGCAAAGTAGCGGAAGTAGAACCTACGGACAGCTCAGAACAGTTGACAGATAACGACTGCACGTGGAGTGTGCCAAAAGCAACGTGCGTCACAGCGGACGATAGACAGAAGGAGGGTGTTTGTTCATGGCAATTTAGGTGGGGGGATAGGACATTGAGACAGAGTTGCAGGCCCAATGACAAAGGTATCGTTCGCTATGACAACTCTGGTGCAGACGTAGATCCAAACCTGCCACCACAATCCGACAAAGGCTGCTTCTGGAGTTACTCGCTCGACATATGCATGCCCAAAGAGCATTGCAAACGAAAATTCAAGTGGGGGGACACTCATTTGGGGCAGAGTTGCCGGTTGAAGAAAGAGTACGAAAAAAATACTTTGGAATCCGACCGAGCGATTGGCGAGGCAATAAACTTGGTCAATTGTGGCCTTAGATCGGTTGTTGAAGGTTCGCCGGACCAGGGTATGGATATTTACCGCATCTGCAGCAGTGGGTCTTGGGAACTAAGTTCAGAAAGTTGTCCAGATGGGAAAACATGCAGTAACGCGCCAGAAAAAGTATGTCAGGCAAAGGGGTTTGGATGGGACACTAAATTCTTAAAAAACAACCATGGTAAGCCGCTGGACATAAAATTTTCTGTACCGATGAGTTTTAAAAGAAGCGAGACTAGAGCTGGCGAGTATCACTTTATTTCTTTGAGCACTCCACAAAAAACAGCGTTGGAAAATACACTGTCTACTGGCGGTTTGCCCGCGAACGAGCTTACGAACGAAAAGAAAGCATTGTGCGAAATATGCCAGCTTCAGTTTCACGAGAAAGTGAGTGATCGCCGAATGAAGAATAATGATTACGAATACGATTCAGACATTTGCAAGAAAGCTTGCGACCATTTCATGACGAGCGGTAGAAGGACTTGTTATCAATCATGCGAGCGCATGCTATCCAAACAGAGGGACCCCATGGGGTCTTCTTTGGATATATTCGATAAAATTTGCATTAAATCCAAATCAACGCTCTCCCCCAAGACACTGACGGACTTACGGTCCAAATCCAACCAAGGAAAGAGGTTCTTAGATTGTAGCCCCACAATGGCAAAGAAATTCTTGTGGAAATTTGCTCCCACAAACTTTATTTTGAAGAATGCACTGAGCATTGCAAAAAAGAAAGGAACGGCGAATGTGGACATCCAATTTGCTGGATTTAAAGGAGTCAAGAAGGGGACACTCCTGAAACAGTACCTAATGGCAATTAAGTACGAAAACAAGGATCTCAAAATTGAATCTACAATGGACCCATGCGATATGAGCCATCTGGGGTACTGTCCATATTTTTACAAGCCCGTCGAGCATTTGTTTGCACATGACCTGAAAAAGAAGTATGCAGATGACGCAGCGAAAAAGAAATTGGAAAATTTGAGTGAGGAAGAAAAAATAAAGATTAAGGCTGAGAAGGAGGTTCAAAAACTCAAAGCAGGCATGGAAGCAAGCGAAAAAAAATAAAATATGAAACAGCATCTTATTATATACACGCTCCTCGTGAAAAATTAAAAAAAAAAAACACTTTTTTTATTTAGACCCTATTATTATATATATTTTTTAGTGGTGATGATAACCGAACCGGCTGTTAATACCAGGTACCCGTACCAGGTTTTTTACGTGGTTCTTCCCTATACCCTACTAAATACAAAACCCTTCTACCACCGTAATATAAAACCAACAACTTTCGTTGTTCCCCACTCCTCCTCCCCATTATTATAATAATAATAAGATGGATGATGATGGTTGTATTATTGATATCTATTCAACTGGTTTTTGTTGTTGTTGTTGTCGGATTAAAAAAACCAACAACAGTTGTTCTAATATTCATTTCTATTATCATCCCCCCCCCAACAAACGACGAAGAGGGTTTTGATTCTCTCCCACGAATTATTGCGATTCTGCAGGACCTTCAGCTCAGACGTCAACGAACCCCCTCGCTCGCCCGGAAAAAGACTCTTGTTGACTGGTTGGTTAGCAGGACTAGTCAGTTTTACCAAATAGTTGGCGCCCAGACGGCCGTCGCGAGGCAAACTGTGGCTTTAGGGTGCTATGAACTTTCTTTACAAAGTGTCAGGTTATTTAGGTTTGGGCAATGGTCAGTTTCAACAAGAACTTACGTGCTCGCGCCAGATAATTTTGGACCGCCTGAAAATTGCTATTCGGAATGTGGTGGAGGACGCCCGTGACAACAATGGGGAGCAGCTGGACGATAGCAAAGAAAGTGTTAGAGTTCTACTGTGGTGTTTGGAAACGTGTTTGTTTCACGGGATGATCCCGACCGATCCCAACGACGAGATGGGCGACCAAAGGGGCACGGAAGGAGGCGTGTCGGACGGCAAGAAGAAGGATTCTACCACCAACTTTTGGATGTTGGTGGAGGCATTATATGGTAGAGGGAGCATGTCTTTTGGGGCGTCTATTGACATGATAAAATTGTGCATGAACGTGAAAACGCCGTACGGGCGTTGCCGCGCGTGGCTTCGGCAAGTTTTGAATCAACATGCGTTCGAGTTTAACTTGCGTGCCCTTTTTGAAGATCAGGCGATGACACGAAAGACTTATTATTTGGAAGCAATAGTGGAAAATAGAGAAATTTTAGACGTGTTCTTGACTATGATAATCGCTTTAAATACGGTTGGGTTTGAGCTCAAGGTTGACTACGCCGAGTTGGATGAGGTGCGCATTACTAATACGAAAAACTACTGCATGCTACGTGGTGCTGGTGTACTTGAGGCGAACGGGCTTTACGGAGAAGGCCCAGTAAAAGATGGCGTCCTGTCTTACGTCTCAGAAGTGAGCAGCAACGAAGTTTTTAGGGCTCCATATCAGCCCCCCAAATTAAACGATGAGCCAACTCCAGCGCCAACACACCGTTGGTTCCTTGGAAACCCTGACAAAAAGGTCGTATACTACTTTTGCCCTTCGGCAGCGGATACACCACCGTTTGAAGTGTGGAAAGTGCACCCCAGTGGTGGCAAAATACCAGGGCCGACGTTAGGTTTAACATTTTTGGAGTCGGAGATTCCTCCCAAGCCATTGGCGGCAAAAGTACTGTCCGCCGCATCTGTCCTGCCAGAAAAAAACTCTGACGCTCTCCAAACAGATGCCGTTACTGGCTTAGTGGAGCATGGCACTTCAAACGCCCCACCGTTCACTCAAGTTTCGTGGGACCATGCATCTTTGCTAGCAGCACCTTTAACTTCCGAAATTACTAAACCAAAGAAAAAGAAGGCAAAGAAAAAGCACAAGAAAAAGAAAAAAGAGAAGGGTAAATCAAAGAAAGTAGTGAAAATAGACGAAAACCCGGGGATTCCTCGTAGCGATGCTGACCCTGAATTGGCGTTCAGTTCTTCATGGGCTTCGGCACATTTAGATAATGAAGTGCCATCTGTACATAACATGATGAGTGCGTTAGGAGGGGATGACGACGTAAAAGTAGTCGCTGCTGGTGCCGACATAGACCTAAGAGAAGCTTCCGTAAGCAAAGTTCACGCAGCGGAGGAGACGAAGAGTTCAGGGGTAGAATCTTTAACTCGTGAGGTGAGCGCGACCGCGGTCAATGAACCCCCTTTGCCTGATATGGAAAAGTCGTCATCCGTTACTCCAAGCGTACCGCGCAAAATAGACCACGAATTGATGAGAGGGAGGAACATACCGTTCACCGAGAGCGCAATACCATTGCATGGGGACCCTGATGAGCTAGCTACCCCCACTCAACTCACCGAAACGCCTGTCTCCGTAGAGACTGGTACGGAACACAACGCTCACTCTTTGCAAATCGCTCCTAGGGAAGTAGAGGGACCTGTTATCACAGATAGCAATGCGGAAGGTGAAAGCCTACTTTTAGAACCTGTTGAGGCAGAACAAACCAACCGTCAAGAAAGTGTAGATGAGCTTGACGGGACCCAAAATGTAATTTATGGTGTCCAGACAGAAGATCATGTCAGGGCACATGTTGATGCCAAAGTACGAAGTCCTGAACAGTCCTGTAAAACGGACGGGAGCACGAGTATTGTGGAACAGAAGAATTTTGCGGACGACGACCTCGTCCAACATGATACTGTAACACCAAAAAAAGAAATTAACGGGGTGCGTATAGGCGTAAATTCCGATGCCGAGTCTACAGCAAACAGCGAGAAATGGCCTACATTGCATTATGACTCTTACTCTTCAGAGGACCTATCAGAATTAGTCCAGAACGTATACGTAGGTGACGCAGAATTTTTTTCAGACGGTGAGCGTTCCGTCAAGCAAACGCCCTCCCACTCCCCTCAGCAACGCCCCTCCTTAACACCGCCATTGCCGTCTAGAGAAAATAGTTTCGAACACAGAATTAGAGAAATGGTGGAGGAAAATGGAAACAACAAAATGTGGGAGGATCATAGCAGTATGGTGCGCGTTGCAGAGATATCTGGTGGCAATGCCAACAGCACAGTGGATACGACTGTAATCACTGAATCCGATGAAACCGAACCCGGAAAGATTTTGACTGAAAATGCGCAATACGTAGCGGAGCGAAAACGTCTGCAAAAGGATCTAGAAGCAATTCGAGAGCGAAGGAGATCTCAATTTCAGTCACTTACAATGCAGCAGGATGTCGAACCGAACCCGCTAGCGCAGACCAAAGCGATAAATGGCGCAGAAGGCCCTGAAACAGCACCCATTCGTTCAGATCCGTACACCCGGGAAGAATTTGCAAAAACACCGATTGACTGGTCACTACAAGATGATATTCGAATAGTTGGCAAAGCAGATCATGTTGCTCTGCTTCGATTAGATCCCGATTTTCCGGGGGGAGATGAAATAATATCGTTCAATGACGTTTCCACTGAATTGCTACCCGGCAAGTCAAGCAGTGAAATGGAGGGCACACTTTCGATAAATGTCCAAGTCTTTGATTTTCGTGTGGTTATGCACCCAAAACCGCACGTGAGGTATTTAATTCGCGTTAGCGAAGTACTTCTATCAACAACAAGCCAAGTTGGCGCCGGCACAGGCCCCGCCCAGCGCTTTTACGATATAAAAAGGCGGTACACGCAGTTTAAAAGCGCTCACTCACTCCTAGCGGCGCGCCAGCATATTAAAGCAACCCTTCCAAAGCTCCCACGTTCTAAGCTCATTCGTTCCTTTGAGCCAAATTATCTAGAAAAGAAACGTGCGCAGCTCAACGAATATTTGTCCAGCCTTGTAGAGATCTTGAAGTCCGTCCCGATTGCTGATAGGGAACCTTTGGTTTCCTTTTTGGCTGTCCACGAAGAGGACTTGAGTGAGCTTGCAGCGGAAGAGCGTATGCCCAGGAAACGCTCGTCAGATCACGAAGTTGGGTGGACTGGGTTCCATATACCGCTTACCGTGACGCGACGGCCAAAACCTGGGCAATCGGTACCGGCAAAAGTTGGAATTGGCCTTCAGCGGTTTCGCTGCGGTTCATGTGGGTCCCTTCTTTCCGTAAAGAATGGCGTTCGTTACTGTGAGTATTCAGAATTGTACCATTGCAATACGTGCTCTTCCGCAAACGCGGCCCGCAGTTTACCAACAAGAGTCCTTCACCATTGGGATTTCAAATCATACAAAGTGTGCGACCAGGTAATGGTGTACTTGGACGACATTTATGGGCAGCCGATTTTCTGCGTGTCCGCGCTGAACCCAAACCTTTTTCTGAAGGTGAAACAGTTGCGACATGCACGACTGTTACGATTGCAGCTCACGCGAATGATAGATTTTCTGAACACATGCCGACAAGGAGGCGACCTCCGTACCGAAATCGACGAGCGGGGTTCCTATCTAATGGAGAGCACAGAGATGTTTAGTATGAGAGACTTCTGCGATATACGGTCGAAACAATTAAACAAGTTTTTGATGGAGCAGGTGCAAAACCTAGCAACGCATATTACCACAAATTGTGCGACGTGCTCAGCCCGCGGATTTGTGTGCGAGATTTGCACGGACGACAAGCCGATATACGCGTTTGAAATCAAGAAGGCGTCGGCATGCACGGGGTGCAAATCATATTTTCATCGCCAATGCATTGAGGAGGCCACATCGTGCCCCCGCTGCAAACGATTGCGCCAGAGAAAGGAGAGGTTTGCGCCGGCTAACAAAAAATAGTTTGAAGCAGATCATGCATCATAAGAATCACGGGTCGTATGAAGTACGAGATAAATTATGATCATTTATTAAATTGTTATCATATCATAATTTTTTAAAAAACGTATTATACATCAGCGGAACATACTCAACACGTTGCAAAACAAAAAATCAGCAACAGACTATTATTTACAAACACAAACAAACATATTAATCCTCGAAGAGAAAAAAATTAACCTGAATTTGGTTTAATATCCAATTTGATACTATAAAAACAAGAAAATTGGCTGTTATTTAAGTAATTAAATTTAGCTTCGTCGTACCCTAAATAAAAACAAGAAAATTGGCTGTTATTTAAGTAATTAAATTTAGCTTCGTCGTACCCTAATCCTAACTTGATTCTGTAATTTCGTCTCATTGATGGTTGTCAATCATCATTCTTTTTTATAGTGGAGACCATGAACCCGGAGCGATATCTAAATCGTCATTGCTTTCATATGAACCGTAATCGACTTCCTCATCCGATATCTCACTCAGAGATAAATCAATCCTTGTACCATTTTCCAAGCAGCGGCTTAATTGTTTTTGAGGTGCTCGTTGTCTGACTTGGAAATCGGTCAAGGGGTTTTTATCTGTGGGTTGAGATGTCGGGGGAGGGTCGTTTGCGATATTTTCGATCTGCGGTGCAATAGCCGAGGTTCGGTGGCGTACCCTAAATATAATTTAAAATGAGAGTCTTAAAACATACTAGATATAATTTGTTTTTTTATATAATTTTTTCCAATTGAAACATTTACTTTTATTACTTAGACAAACTGAATGTGACGTTTAGGTGTTTTCTTTCTTTTATTAAGTCACGAGGGTAAGATATAATAAACCTCTTCTCTTATTTATTTCCTGTGTGCTCCTTAAAAACGATTGCTGTCGTTGTGTTGCCCTAGCAACTCCATCGTTCGTGCCTCAATCTGTTCTTGCCTCTCAATGATATGGGACATATCCTCCAGCCCACTATGATGCAGTGCTGGGGTGACTGGGGGATTCCTAGCTCCACCATGAAAATGTTCGTGATCATCATACACAACCCGTGGCCTTGCCTTGTTGTATGGAGTACTATCGGAGGCACGCGGTTTCACGCCCATTAGAGTAATCCTTTCCGACAGCACTCGGGCCTTGCTACCGTACAAGGGGTCCCGGGATCCCTTTTTGGGCGGCGCGTTGTTCGCAAAACGCATATAAGATACCTTTTTATTTCTATTGAGGCCATTCCTAACAACCGACAGCGGCAGCTTTGACTGTTTCTGAACCCTTCGCACCCGTATAGATATCCCGGAAGAGCTTAAAGACGCTTGCTTCTTTTTTTCCCTCCCTTTTCTTCGCGGCCGAATCCGACTGCGGTCGTTGTGAGCGGTCGCTCTAGAACGGGCAGCGACACGATTACCATACTGTTCTCTAATTCGCCTGGAAACGCCACGGGGTGGGGATATTTTCTCTAAAAACGCCTTTTCAATCATACGACCTCGCTTGCTTTCGTATGTTTTTAGCTGTATACTCTCTTCGTTACAATTGTCGGAGTTCGCCCGTCCACTGGATTTCCGAGACTTTGATGCCAGTCCCCTCACATCGTGCCACGTGCTGTCCAATGTCACGCTTGCAGTGGGGGGCATGGAGTCCAACGCGCCGCCCCGTTGGTCCCTTTCTTGCTTCTTGGCCTGCTGATCTGCCACAAGCCGCTTCAAACTCAAGATTTCTTTGCTCAATCGGGCCTCTTTCTCTGCCCATTCAGTCTGCATTGCAAACTTGAGTTGCTGCATCTTAACGTCAAACTCACGCTGTTGTTCACGCCTTTGCGCCGGCAACTCCGCCGGCGGCGTCCTGTTCGAAATCGGTTTCTCATCGGCCGCTTTAGAAGAATTTAATTTTTGCATCGGTATTGGCGTGCCCGACAAAGGTGCGAAGGTCTTGTTTGCACTTCCTATTGTACTGATCCCAGAAATAACCCCAAACTGTTCACCACCACTATCGTTTTCATCCTCCATGACGTCCTCGAACCCATGTGATGAAGTGGGGGACACGGCTGGCAGCCCCCCATCTTTCGTTTCCTCCCTCTCCTCTGGCATTAAAGCCGCTTTGTGGCCCCTTTCCTCCCGACCGAACGCTTCGTCTTTGTCCTCTATTGCGGAGGGTGGCGAAGGCGGCGGCGGCGGCGGTGGCGCTGTGTTGGACCTTGTGGCTTCGTCAATCGATTGCCTCTTTTGTTGGTGCCGCAGCAGCTCCTCGATTTTCTTATCGTTTTGATCGGCAAAACTGGAGTCTAAATTTTCTACGGAGGTGTCAGTGGCAAAGTAACTCTCATCCTGGGACAAAAACGTCTCGTTCTTCGACAGTGTATCTTCGGGGAGACTGCCCATTGTGCTATCTAGCGACTCGTCTAACTGGGCCTTGTTGTCGAACGTACTCTCGAATGTAGTGTCGCCAAAGTGGCTGCGGTCTTCCGAGGCGCCGCCTAGCGTTGTTCGGCTGTCCGCTGTAGGCGAGAAGACCGACGAAGTGTTCGGTTCTCTATGATTGGTAAGGAGCGAAATTCTATACCGCACGGCATCAACCCACAATGACTTTTCTACTTGGCTCCCCGCGCTTAACTCGTAATCCCGGCGCTCTGCGTGCTGTATTCGAAAATAAAAGGGGTACTTCTTGTGCCCTTCGTCTACTACCTCACAACCTTGAAGATCAATCGACTTGACTTTCTCGCCGGCTTTGACCGCGTCGTAGGTCCCCGCATAGACGAGACCCCGTTCGCTCAAATCGAAACATCGTTTTACCCAATTCTTTCTCCACCCACCGCACTTTTTAATAAGCCAACCACGGTACGCTTGGGCTGGCCGCGACCGTCGTTTCCCACTCCCTCCAACCGATGAATCCGGGGACCGTTGGCTGCTCTGGTCGAACGACGCCATATCGTGTCTTTCGAACCAAACGCGACAAATGCAAAATTAAGCGGATACACACAAACAAAATATAACCACCACATGCCTGGTATCTCAGATTTCATATGGACGTACAATTTCCCATTCAATCCTTTTTTTTCTTTTTTTATAACTTCTCTGCTATTTTTCTTTTTTTTTATTATTATTATTTTATTATTGGTGGTGGATGATGGGATGGGGGAGGGGTCGTCTTCTCCTCTTCTATTTATAACTTTATAATAATATAATAATAATAACTGCCATCTTTTTTTATTATTAACGTAGCTGGAGGCTGGAGGCTGGAGGATGCATCTTTTTTTAAATTCGTGATTAAGGTAATTTAGTACATCCAGGAAATGTTTGCTTTTCCTCTTCTTTTGTACACGTAATAGCATTGAAAAAAGTTATAACAAACAAAATTTTATTTCCTTTATATTTATATGCTAACTGTGTTCTTGCCCACAAATTAACGACGCTGAAGAAAATATTTTGATGAGAAATATAATATTTCTCTTCATTTACTATATTATATAGACACAGCATGGAGAACAAATATTGTCCCCAGGAACCATCATCCTTCCTCCTCTCGCGAAGAACAGTCAATGCGGCGCAAAGTTGAAAAAGTGGAAACAAAAAAAGTTAACTATTTCAAACGTAGAGATCTTTATGAATAAAAATAATTTTTATAAATTTAAACCGCCAAAAGTGCTTTCTAATATGTAAAAGTATGCTAGTACGATTCATTTTTGTAGCGGCAACAAACGAACAAGTGTTTGTTCGCGTGGCGTTTGGTCTACATCGTCAATTTGCAAACAAATTGTCCCTAGGAACCGAAATTCCAAGTCATTTGAGGGCAAACAATTTATAAACGTTCGGTCATGGCCGGACATCGTTCCAGGAGCGATCAACCGGGCTAGATTTATGCAATTAGGCGTCCCCCTTTCTTTTTTTTGTTAGTTACTGTCTAAACGCTTCCATACTTTGAAAATCGAGGCGGATTTTTATTCGCGCCAAGGACACGGACCACTTTGATAAACAGGTGTACAGTATCGCGTTTTAGCACGTAATTAAATTAACATGTCGTCTTATTATTTTTTATGAAAACTTGTACGAATTACATAGGAATAGCATTAACTCATTTTTTAATTAAATCTTGATCTGGTGGCAGAATTGCCTTTCACCTGTCGTTTGGATAAATTTGTGTGAATTTAGATAAAAGATATTACGTTAAACAATAATTTTAAATATAAGTGTGTGAATTTTGATAAAATATATTAAGTTAGACCATAATTTTAAATTATAAATCACCACAAAGTGGTCTTTTAAACGTTTCGTACTTCTCCACACATCACCAGCGTGCTCTACAGCCGGGGGTTGGGTAAATAGCGCGGGGTGCAACCCGACTATCCGACTTGGTGAGGTACCAGAAACACACTTTCTCATCACCATTTTTGCTGAAAGTGGAATCGACGCAAACGGAAGAAGCCATAGAAGGGACATCGAAAACTCGGAACATGATTCTCTCCAATGTTTTTCAAGTTATGGGTATTTTCACCCGCACCCCTCATCATTCCCCCGTTCCAAAGGCCCCCGGTATGCTGCTGCACCTGGCCTCACGCCCTTTCTGAAGTTGCCAAACGTGTATGCACTCAATATGCTTCTGGACTCACACGAATATAACTCAATAGTACCGAATAACCCACGAAATAACCAAAGAGCACGAATGTTAAAAAACCGTTTGAATATTCAAAAGTCGTTACAAAATCAGCTCCAAAATGAGCATGGAGTTGGTCAATAATCCAAGTGATTCATGTCGCATTTTAAAATTATTTTGGAAACCAACTAACTAACAACCCTTTTATTCGTTTTGTATTCTAATGTGTGTTTGATAGGGATATTTATTACATAGGCATACCCTATGATATGCCTATGTTATAAATATACCTATCAAAAACACATTAGAATACAAAATGAATAAAAGGGTTGGTTTCCAAAATAATTTTAAAATGCGACATGAATCACTTGGATTATTAATTATATCTGAAGTCTTCTTACGATCGAGGAGGACTGGAGCCGTAGAATACGATTAACGACACTACAACTACAACTCTTCATGACTTCGTCATTTTCCCCCCTCTTTTTAGATACTGTGATTATATATCACCGGCTGTGATGATATATATTCAACAAACAAATATATAATTAAGGGATTTATATATTTTAATGGTCTTAAAATAAATATACATCACAAGTCAATAAGTACAATATTCCATAACTTTCGTAGGAAAATATGAAATGTATTTTAATTTTTTTGATATTTCGGGAGAAATCCTCCCGATGAAAAATCTCTCCCGTCCCGCTCTCCCGGCTAAAAATACCTCCCGAGACGAGACTCCAGGGAATACCTGCTTAGAGTAGAAATATAAAAAATGTTTTGTTTATTATTATATAATAATATGTGTGGTGTATAATTAATACAATAATACGGAATGGAATAATTTCTTCGTCGTCGTCACCAAAAAAAAAAGTGATAAGAAGAAAAAAAAAATCTACTACTAGTCTATAGCTATACTAATAATTATAAAACTGTGCTGCTGCTGTAAGTAAAATAATATTAATAATAAATTATTAATATAGCAGCAGCAGTATGTACAAAAATTTGTTTTGTTAAAAAAAACTAATAACATCGAATAATAACCACTTTATTAGAACGTCTTTATTTCAGACGGTATTGAACAGAAAAATGCAGTTCTTAATAGATCATGCTGAGACGACATTAAAACCTACTGCTCTTTCGGGTCTAGATTTGTTAAATACATAGTGATATCGGAAGATGTCGGACGGGAATGACGCATCAACAACCCATGTGTCAATTTCGCTGTTTTGGTGTTTGGCCGGTTGGTTTTTGACGTTTTCAGCTGCATTTCTGTTTGGGAAAAGGCGCCCCTTTGCCGGTTATGTTCCCATTGCATCTATTTTTGCGTGTGCGTCCGTATTTACACGCGCTAAGGGCCCGACGCCGTCTCTGTTTGAACCGGATGGGGGCAGCTTAGTTGTTACATTTATTTTTGATGCTGTACTTTGTGTGGCCTTCTTAGTTTGGGTTTCTCTGGTTTTGTCCTTACCGTTCTTTGTGGTGCGAAAACTATTTTCTCCTGGAATAAAATCGCAGCTACGATGGCAAAGTGCTGTAATATGGATTGTACCATTCTGCCTGGCGTGCCGGACGGTGGACCACCCCGGAACGGCGACGAAGACTTTAATCAGCACCTGTTTTGACCCGCCCCTTCTTGGCGTCGCACGACTCAGTCGGGTGTTCGAGCATAGACTGTTGGGGCCCTTTCAAACCGAGATCGACGACGAGATCGTGGTTGGATCGATGCCAATGGCAAGTGATGTAGAATACCTTCACAGCAAAGGGATTGTGGGGGTGGTCAACATGTGTAAGGAATGGGCGGGGCCACAGGATGAATACGCGCAGTACGGTATACAGCAAGTTCGTCTTCCGACAGTCGACACGGTTTCTCCGAGCACGGACGATTTGGAGCGTGGCGTCCGCTTTATCGGCGAAATCCTCAAAAAAAAGAAAGAGTCTGGGCTGGTCACGGGAAAGGTGTATATCCACTGCAAAGGCGGTATCGGCCGGGCCGCGACCATGTCCCTTGCATGGTATGTATCCAAAGGGCACACCATTGACGAGGCTTTCAAGTTGGTCAAATCGAAGCGAAGCATCATCAGTGCAAGGGTGAAGACGTACAAAGCACTCCAAGAATTCGAGAAGCGGCGTGGCAGTAAACGTCGACTTTAAAAACAAACAAAAAAACAGACTCTGGTATGATAAAATAAAATTTGTTGTTTTTTTTTAAATTGTATAGTATCATATGTTTTAAGACTCTCATTTTAAATCAATTACTATTTCAGTTCCAACCCTAATCCTATCTTGATGGTTTAAATTGATTTTTTAATTTTTTTTAAAAGCTAATTTCGTTTCGTCGTTGATGATTGTCATGTGATGACAATCATCATCACAGAGGAATTATTTTTATTCCAATGAGAAGAATTATTACCAGGTGATAATATTTCTTTTCTTGTGAAAGGCGATTTGAACTCAACAAAACGATTCAATTCCCAGTCGAGGTCCGTGATAATAGCAACCACCTTTGGAGAGTCTTGTGAGAAGATCACTTTTTCGCTGAACTCATCAGAGTCACCTGAGGAATCAATCGTCCTTTTATTACCAGAACTCGAACAGCGGCTAGAATTGTGTTGTGATTGCCAGGATCCGTACGACTCTTTTGGTATGATAATACCCTTTAAAAAAAAAAACTAATACCCTTTAATATTAATAAAAAACAAAAATGAAATATATAGTATGCAACAAACGAATTGATCTTAGAATTGAGATAATCTTGAGAGTCTTAAAACATACTAGCCTATATAATCAGTTTTTTTTATAGTATGCAATTTAAGACCCTCATTTTATGTCAATTGCGGTTTCAGTTCCAAATAAAAATTGTTTTTAATCTACTTCGTACTGTGTTTTAATTGCTTAACAGCCAATTTTCTTGAGTTTAAAATTACCAGCCAATTTTCTTGGATGTTTAAAAATTACTTCAATAACAGCCATAATTTTGATTTTATTACGTAAAACTTTAGAATTACAAATAATTTATCTTGTCGGCGTACTCTGTACTTCTTACATGCACACACTACAAATCGTTCGTAATATGGACGGATGTTTCTTGAAAATTCCGCAACTGCAGCATCGAAGCCGACCAGTCCGCACTGGTAAGGGGCAAAAGGCCCATTTTGTTTATCTTCCAGATACCCATTGAAAACGCGACCAACTGGATTGCTATGTAGGTCAGCTTCATAGGCAGCAGGTTCAGCCTTGCCCCGCGGGGGGCCTTAAAGCGCTTGAACACCTCCCCTGTGTTGGCGATCGCTTTCAAAGGGTTTAGAAGCGCCATACCAGTGATCATAATACTAAAAATGTGGACCCCCGCGCCACTCATCCAAAGCATAAAACCGGTCATGAACAGCTGGCTCGCAGGGGCGCGGGCCGTGGACCACGCCACTCGTTCTAAAGTATCAAGTTGGGTCTTGTCCACAGACCCCCCCTCTTGGTCAACCTGGTCCAGCACCACTGATTTGCTCGTATACCCTAACGCCTGTAAACCCGGGCGGTTGTCACCTTTCCCATCCAGCTTCTCATCACCCGCAGTAAGCTGCAGATCCGTCGTCGAAGAGTTGTTAATGTTGAACTCCCACGGACGCCCAGCGTGGTTCTTCTTCGTCATGGCTCACGGTCGGTCTGTCGGTCAGTCGGTCGATTTATCAATGAACGGCAAATAGAGGAATGGAAAAAAACAGGAGTAAATTCTATCGATCGGGCAAAGTTATACAAACCATTTATTTCTTGTAATATACTATCATAGAAGTTCTCTACTAATATACGATCAATGTCACCATAATAAATCATTAATCATAATAATAATAATTTTTTTATTTTTTTTTTTGTTTTTTTTTTAATAGTCTATTAATAATAATAAAATAATAATAATAATAATTACAGTAGTGGTATTAGTCCTACTACTATAATACTAATAATAATAAAATATAATAAAAAAATATATAATAATTATTATTGTTTTTTGTGCCTCCTTGTGCTGCTGCACCAATCATCATCCCCCCCTCCTCCCTCCGTCCTCCCCCGAAATAATAATAGGTAAATTAAAATACAGGATAATAAACAATCAAAATGATGATAAGTGAAGTCTGATGACATTAATTTCAAATAAAAACAATAGACGAGCATTTTCCTCTCTGTTTTGCACCCCCACCCCAATTCGTGGATAGATTTGAACGAAGTTATAGTAATGGGGCGAAAGAAGAGGAGGCAAGAGGGAACGAAAGGGGGCAAGCAAAAGGGGGAAGAAAGCAGCGGAAAAGGACGAACAGTCCAGGCGACCAAGACGAACCCGCTTCGTTCCAAGACGGCCGACGCCGCGCCTGGCGATTCCAAGCGCGTCAAGAATGGAAATAACGACAAGAAGGGCAAGGATGAGCCAATTGGAACCAAGGAGATCAACATTCGGCCTGAAACTTACCTTAGACTGGACAGGATGTGTACATTGTTTTGGATAATTGTCGTGCTGCTGCCGGCAGGATTTTTTCTCCTCATGTTGGTCACTTCGGACATTTCCCCAAGGGCGCGTGAGTACTGGCACACTCATTTCTGGTCGCATATTCTGCCACGTCCCAGCCCGGAGGCCATGGACAAAAACAAGTGGAACAAGTTGATGATGGATATGTTGTTTGAAATGCCCCCGAAACTGCCGTTAGTACACACCCGGGTTCACGCGAACGGAAAGTGCTGCCTATTCGGCACGCCCTTGGTGCTGGGGACGCACGAGTTGGCCAGCTTCGAAAGCCTTAGGGGCGCCATTGAGGCAGTGGTACCGAGCTCGGCCAAAGAATTCGGTCCATTGCAACTCTATACGGATTTTGGGACACTTGCCAATTTGGATGGACTCTTCCACGCCCAAAAATCATTGTTGGAGAGCGGGGGCGACGGCGTGGTGAACCTTGTCTACGTCCAACATAACGCGCTGTATGTGTGGTCACCTCAAGCAGTTGGGCACAAGTTCCAGCCCCCGAACGTTGTGCCCGCAGAGCCAGGGGAAAGAGTGGGACTGGAAACTTTGTCTTTATCACCATTAGTATTTCGCGTTAGTAATTTTTTGTCGGACGCCGAAATCGATCATTTCAAGGCGGTTGCAACGGACAGACTCAAGCGGTCGTCCGTGGGCATAGACAACACTGGCCTTTCTGTTGATCGAACAAGTCGCAACGCCTGGGACACCAGCACAAACGAGTCCCTTGCGGTGCAACGGCGGGGGTTTGCTCTGGCTCGCTTGCCTTTCAAAAAAGAGATGGCAGATGGGCTACAGATACTCCGCTATTTGCCGGGCCAGACCTACGTTGGGCACACGGACTACTTTACTGGGCAGTACGAGAACGACGACCCCTCGAAGCCCGGGGGATCGAACCGCTTTCTTACAATTTTCTGCTACCTTGGGGACGTGGAAGAAGGAGGGGCGACTATTTTCCCAAAATCAAGGTCCCACTCTCCTAAAAATAGCGCAAAAGCAAAGGCTGCCGAGAATGCAAAAGCGAAGGGACCATTTCAGTGCACAGCAAATAAAGATGAGAGCACAGAGTGTTCGAACAGGCAATTTGAACGCGGGTGCGTGGGCTGGCGAGCCACGGGAGACTGCGACCCCTCTGGACCCCGGGTGCCGGCTATGGACTTGGGGTGTGGTCGGCAAATTCCAAAGGGTCAAAATATTTCAGGGTACTGCGAGTGCGAAGGGGGCCGGAGAGTTATGCAAGTGAATTGTGAGCACACGGCCTTTAGCTGTGAGGCGGCTTGCGGTGGAAAAAGCGACGGTGACAAAGAGGGAGATAAGGCGGACTCGTTTTCGTGGGAGTGTGGACAGGGAGAGGGACTGGCTGTCTACCCTAAGAAAGGTGATGCCATTCTGTTCTACAGCCAGACTCCGGACGCCCAACTTGACCCGCAGAGTTTCCATGGCGGATGCCCAATTATACAGGGAACAAAGTGGGCTGCAAATCTGTGGATATGGAACGCAAAACGCCCCAAGAACAATCATTTAGCGTCTCGCCTGAACGTTGTGTTTAAGAACACGAACCCTTTCCCAGTTGACCTTTACTGGATTAGCCACAGCGGCGAGGACCAGCTGTTCCATACCTTCGCGCCCGACACGACTTTCCGAACGACCACCTATTTGGACCACAAGTGGATTGCTAAACGTCAAGGCACAGAGGACAGAGTGGGGGAAGTGATACTCATGTCACGAGAGAAGTTGGAAGTGGCGATATAAGTTTCGGGGCGTCCAAGGGAATTACCTACGGTACCTTCCTTTGCCAATGGCATGGGCCGTGTGGGGCTTTGCGTTTATAAAATTATCGCATAGGCATAATTATATGATATAAGTAAATAATATAAACAAAATGTGATCATACGTATGATATCTTAGTGTTCCGTTTAAACGTTTTATTTAATAAAAAAAAACAAAATATATAGTATCATATGTTTTATTTAATAATAATTTCTTATATTTTTTGGGGGAGGGGTGAAGGACGCAGATCAATAAAAACTACAAAGCTCTCACAATAAGATTTAATTTTTTTGACTGGCAATTTGTCTCCACGCACCCCCCCCCCCACATACGACGCGTCCGTCCTTTCCCAGGAACTATCAAGCACACAGAGAAGGAACGGACAAGACTCGGTTGCATTTCGTAAATACGAAGAACTATTTAGAGGTCTTTAAACTTGGTAGTCTACTAACTGGGAGGCGTACTATTCAAAAAATATTAAAATATTCGAGTATTATGTATATTGTAAAACTAACTTATTTGCGCTCCATGCGTTGAGCAGTCTCTTGAAGAATGCTGATTCTCACACCATTGGCTTTTGGCACACCAACCATCGGCTTGCTACCCTTTCCGATAACGAAAAGGTTGGTATCGCGCGTGGCAAAAGTGTTGCCGGCGGCGTCAGTAACTTGTACAATGTCGAAGCTACCTGGGTGACGTTCACGGTGGGTCAACGTACCGATACGACCAGTATTGCGCCCTTTAGTGCACATAACAAGGTTTCCAAGTTCGTACTTAACGAAGTCGGTGATTTTGTTGGTGTTGACGTCAACTTTAACGGTGTCGCCAACCTTAATAAGAGGGTCGGCGTAGCGAATGGTACGCGCGTCGTGGGTCACGACGTATGGTACTTTCTTCTTGGTAACGGCGACCTTTTGGACGCGGCAGAGTTTGTAAGTGGCTTCCTTCTTCGTCAATGGCTGGAGAACGAATCGACCTTTGGTATCGTACAATAGACGGAAGTTGTCGCCGGCTTTGTCCAAAGAGATAACGTCCATGAAACCTGCTGGGAAGTTGGGGTCGGTGCGTACCCGCTGGTCGACTTTCACAAGCTTTTGCATGCAGATTTGGGTGGCTTCGCGACCGGTCAAGGCGTACTTGAGGCGCTGGCGAAGTATCAAGATAACTGGAAGACACTCGCGAAGTTTGTGAGGCCCAGTGGAAGGGCGTGGGGCCCACATTCCACCCATTTTGTCCAGCATCCAATGTTTTGGCGCATTGGAGCGCTTCATATGTTTCTTTGGTCCGCGTACCATGTTTACGTATGTGTTTGGTTTGTTTGATGAATAGAAAAAGAAAAACTACTTGTTTCCAAATATTACAATTGATTAGAATCGTTTCAGAAACCCCCTGCAAGCTTATTACTTTTTGTACCGGCTCTATGAACAAGTCTGCTACCACCGACATTATGAATAGGAAAGTCTGTGGGATGGTTAATTGACTAGACGTTCCTTGCACGAGTTGTTCTATGGAAGAAAAAAAACATAACATACGAATATCATCTCAAATGTTAAATGTTTTAGAAGTGGAAATTGTTTTCTATTGTTGGTTTGTTTCTTCTATTTTTATTTAACATAGGAATACAATAGATATCATGAATAATAAAGACTGTTAATATAGAAATAGAATGGAATTGGTTGGTTGGCTGTAAAAACAAATGTTTTAAACATATATTTACATTATAAATGCATAGAAACATATATAATAATATAATACAACATATGTAAGTATATTACATGTAACAAACATTAATCTTATTGAAGGATATTTAATCGTTTATACATAGGAGTAGCAGAGCTTCAGTATATATATGATCTCAGGAACATGAGTTTGAACGCAATATATAGGTATTCAATAGTATAATAATATATACATATAAATAAGAAAAATAATTTTTCATTTGGTATTATGCTATGGTCTTATAAAAATGAATGGTGGTGGAAGCAATTCATTCGAGTTGCACAAACGACTGTCAACAACAAAAGCTTCTTCTTGTTTTAAAAAAAAAAAATTAAAAAGAAGAAGAAGAATCCATATATTAATGTACACTGTACCCGATGAATAACTCTATTTTTTCATTTCGAGTGAAAAAAAATAAGATAATTCCGTAGTCCTTCTTCTTTCATACAGTATTACACTCTTTTACACACACAAAAAAAAAAGATCCCCAACAAAAAACAATACAGTAACAACAACAACAAAAATGAAAAAATAAAAACAATAATTACAGTCAAATTATTATATTTTTATTAGTCTCTATATGGTATAATAAACAGTATAACTGTAAAAGTCGTCTAAAAAATGAGATTATTTTACAATCCAAAATAAATGAATGCTACTGTATAGTCTAGGTCAATAATAGGTCAATCAAGAAATGATGTTATTTATATGCTATTTTCTATAATGATATTTATATATGCTAGTACTCTATAATGATATTTATATATTTCTGTAATCTGTTAGATAAACTAATTAGACGACTAATAATAAGAAGTACAATGTCTAAAAATTTTCTTATTTTATTACTGTAGTACAATTTTATTGTTTTCTTGTATTGGTTCTTACTGTTTATTTTGTACTTCATGGTATTCTATTTTGTTGTGATGGGTTAGTATAATAATTTATTTTATATAGTGTACCTACCCACCATGTAATAATGCGTGTGCCTTGTATTATACCTGTACCCTACCGTACCAAGAAGTACGAAAATGTTTTTTCATCATCAGCGACAACAACATTATTATTTATTGCAAAAAAAGAGAGATGTTTGTATAGATATATCTTGTCTACTTAAAACCTGAAACTTTCAAAAGAGAAGGAGACAGATCGAGCTTCGTAAAACAAAAAAGTCCAACCTGCCGAAACGGCGACTGCGGTTATATATTCATTCTGCGCAGATACGTGTAACTATTCGAGTGCAGCTTCGTTTCAAGAAACGCAATGCAACGTCAGAATAGCAACCCATTTGCCAATAACACGGCATTTGGAGGCAGGGGTGGGGCAGCACAAAAAATACCAAACATGAAGAACTTACGGCAATCCCAAGATGCCCTCGCGAGACTGAACCCATTTGGAGACCCTACTGAAGCACCACGCGCGCCACAAAGCAAAGCGGCACCGAAGTCGATGGCCGCAATGCAAAACTTGCGCGACCAAGCAGTGTCTCGTCAGCAAGCCAAACAAACGATACACCACGACTTGGATCCCTTCGCGGGAGGTAGCGCCCAGGTGCCGCCGCCACAACAGCAGGAGCAGCGGAAGAGGCCGTCTTCTCAAAGTTTTGACCCTTTTGTCGCACAGAATATGGCGCAAGGGGGGGCGTTTGACAAACCACCCGCCAGACACGTCCAACAGAACGATAACGCCAACGGGAACGGTGAGGGCGACCCGTTCGATCTGTTCGGTACGAGAGGCGCGACTGCCGAAAACCCAAGTGCAAAAAACTTCAGAGCAAGGTCTGGACCGAGCCTGTCGCTAGATGTTGGCTCCCTCGATTATTTTAGCCAGTCAAACGCGCCACAGCCGTCCCCAATTTCCACGGGGCTGGTTGGCGCCTTTGGTGAAAGCAACGAACAACAAAAGCCTCGGGGGCACCAGACTTCCCCGTTATCCGTGGGCGCGATAACTCAGCCTACGACCCGAATGTCCTCCAGTGATAGCATTGATTCGAACGGTGGGCTTCGAAAGCCTAAAACGGGTCGAGGCCGCAGGCGCGCAAGTTCGTCGAAGGGAAGTCTTACCAGAGAACCCTCTTCTTCGATGGACTATTTTGCGGCAATAAATGCTGCGAACGACCAGGCATACCCGGACTCGGGCACTTCTAGCCCTTTCGAATGGGGCGCGGACAAGACGTCTTCTTCGCCGGTCACTTGGGGGGAAGAGGGTACGGAGGGTAGCGAGGCATTTGGTGCGTTTTTCGATAATGCTGCTGCAAGACACGACCAGGCGGCCAAGGAAGGGCCCAAAGAACCGAAAAAACATTCCAGCAAAGGGCCAAATGACAGTCCAAAGACAAAGAAGACGATGCGTTTGCAGTGTCCGAATTGCAGCAAATCAATTGTCCCGCCGGACGGGCAAGACATGTTTAAATGCTCCTGTGGTCAAGTCATGGTTGTACCAGGGACCGCACTTGCACTTAAAATACAAAAGCAAGGGACCATTAAAGGCCACCTTTGTTTTGTCCAAGACAAGTCGACCATATACGGCACTTTGATGCTACGGGTCACTAGCAAAAAAGTCTTCTCCAAGTGGAGCGAACGATTTTGCTCGGTTCAAGACGGCTTCATATTGATGTTTCGAAGCAAACTTGGGGCAGCTCAGGGAGTAACTGCGGAGTCAAGCTTACAGATCCGACGTTTGCAGCACTTGACTGGTTTGGAAGTATCATCGGACAAAAGTTGCAACATGCTGTACGCTTTCTCCGTTGTAGAGAACTACGCGACCCGTCCAGAGCATGAAATTGCGATTTCTAAAATGAAAGCTTTCAACCAATCTGTACCATCCCGTGTGAGCATACGGGTCGCGTGCTACTCAGAGGACTTCGCGAACAAACTTCGCGACAAACTTCAATCAGAAATAGACAAACAAGTAGAGAAGGGTGTATAAAAAAAACCTAATTCAGTAGAAGAGGGTGTATATATTTAAGGAGAGGGCAAACTTTCTCAACTAATTCTTACCAAAGTGCCAGAGAGAAGTGTAATAAGTGAAGAGGTCCGTGTACAGGGAATACCTCGTCGTACATGGTGGAAAGTAAAAACTTTCCTGGGGTATTAAGAGTGAAAATAAGATCAGCCGTCAAGACCGGTAAAAAGCATTGTCATTACCTATTCAGTTTATTAAAAAACCAAACTATATTCAGTTTATTTAAGTAATTAAATTTAGTTATTAAAAACAAGAAAATTGGCTGTTATTTAAGTATGATTTTTAAATAAGAAAAGAAAAAAGAAGGTAAAACCGTTCAAGAACCCAAACTCCTCCTTGTTCCAGAATAAGACTTCTTGTATTCATCATTCAAAATTAGTTAGTAGTATTATATATTTTTTTTATTTAGCTTATAGACACCACAAGAGCAAAGTCAAAGATAAGTTCGAAATTTAGAGTTCAGTTCGCAGTACAGAAATTGTAATTACTTAAATAACAGCCAATTTTCTTGTTTTATTATAAAAGGGTTGGATTTGAAGTAGTATTTAAAATGAGAGTCTTAAAACATACTATATATTTTGTTTTTTTTTTATTATAAAAGGGAGCGTCGTCTTAAAACATACTAAAATATAAAATATTTGATTTTTTAATTGCTTTATTGCAGCCATTATTTTTGGTGGAGATGAGAAGAAAAGGAAGTGTGTTGTGTGTTTAAGCCCCTGAAGGACTTAAAATTTTACGCGCATTTAAAAAAAAAATGTGTTATTGACACACCATACATAAAACCAGGCCACGCATTCAGGCAACCCAACCGACCATATTATATCGAGTAAAGAGATGCAATACTTCAGGCCACTCGCCAGCTAGTTGTTCAGGAATAAAGCCCTGTGAATTTTTCCAGGCAATAGATTCCTTCTTGTTCGAATTCATCAATATCCTTACAACATCTACGTGCCCGTTCAAAGCCGCCGCGTGGAGAGGGGTGTCCTTGTTCTTATTTAAACTCTTCTGGTCGGCCCCTCTCTCGAGAAGCAGTTTCACTATTTCGGTATGCCCCCAGCGCGCAGCAGAATGCAGCATCGAATCGTTTGGTTCTTTTACCGGGTCACCCCCCGTGTCGACCTTTTGAGGCTTCTGTTCATTGTCCTCTGTCTCGCTCTCATCTTCGTCATTTGCCTTTGTTTCACCTTCAAATGGCACAATAAGGCGTCCCCCGATCGTTGTCTGTGGATACCAGCCGCCAATGTCTTCCCTGCGCATGAAACGTCGGTTGTCCTGCAATACCTTATAACCTGATGCCCAACTGAGAACCATTCCATTTTGGTACACCCCCCCCGGTGTGTTGCCCCGAAGAATTGTACGGTCCAGCTTGGAACGCTGGATCGGGGGGCCCCACTTTGGAAAAAAATGTTGCTGCAGTGCAGCTATCTGCTCATCCTTTGCCGGGTCTTTTTTAATCAAAAATCGCAACGTTGCAAGGGATGACTGTGCCCGTACTGCAATATGAACGGCCTTTTCGGAGAGTTTTGTTTTAGATTTGTACTCAATCGTGCATGGTGCGTGCTCTATTAGTCTTGCAATAATCTCTACAGGCATGTTGTGAACAATGGCAGTGTGGAGTGGTATGTTGCCACCTTTGTCAGGGCTTGTTAAACTTTCATGGTAAGCATTCACTAGCGCGTCAATCACAACACACGGTATTTCTTGGTTGCTGCATGCAATGTGGAGCGGAAGCTGCTGGTGTAGCTTGCAAGGCGCCTTTGCCGACTTCGGGCGCAACGCGATCATTTTTACGATCGTCGTTTCTGGCGCCCCGTTTTTTATTGCCAAATGTAGCGGGTTGTACCCATCCCTCTTCCGCTTTGTATTAAGTCTATCATGCTCTTCTAACAGATACTTGCTAACGACCTTCCACAAATGGCCCTCAATTGCGTCAATAATCCAATCAGAGTCCATGTTTTTCCATATTAACATTCGTATACCCACATCAACATTGTGCTCTGCTGCCAGGCGCAGGGCAAGCGTTTTGCACTGTCTTGTTTTTAAATCGCAGGCGTATGGGTTCTTTTTTATTAGCAGGTCAAAAACTGGTTTCCTAGCATTTTTGATGACAGCAATATGAAGTGGTAACAGCCCCTTTGCGGTCCTAAAGGTCGCGCTCTTGGGGTAAAGTTTCAAAAATAGTTCAAAAGTCTCGAACTTGCATTGATTTATATTTTCAATAAGATAGTGAAGAGGCATTTTCCCCCCTGCTTTCTTCGACGTCTTTTTTTTAAGAGCCTTTGGTGCGATTTCCAGCAACGAATCGATAATATCTACAGGGGCGTTAAATTCCACTGCATAGTGCAAGGGCATCTTTTTCCCAGGCGCTCGTTGTTTCCCCCTGCTTGGCGATTCACTCAAAAGCTGTCGAACGGTAGCCCACTTCTGTTTTGCGAGTGCTCTGTGGATTTCAGTCAAGACGTCCGTCTGTCCTTGTTGCGCTAGAAATTCCTTCCAATGAACCATTCCTACCTATGTTGGGCTGCAGCCACCTCAAATTAAAGGCAAGTGCCTTCGCAAAGTTGTCAACCTGCACACAGGGGACAGAAATACAGTTTGTTGAAATTATTACCTTTGATAGTGGTGAGACACACTGATGGCGGAATGTGCCTGCATTTATTTACCTTATCAAAACTAGTGCAAGTACACAATCAATTAAGAACAGGTATTTTTTAAACAGTCATTTGTTATTATTTTTTATTATATTTTTTTATAATAGTAGTATATATTATAAAATATTTTATACCCATCATCATCATCATTTTTTTTATAAAATCTATCGAATAATTGGTGCTGTGTATAATATAATAATATTTTAAATTATTATTATATAATAATAATTTTAAAAAAAAACTGCTGCTGCGTGCTCTGGTCAGTCGTCGGTGGAAAAGAAAGAAAAAAACCGAAGAGAAGAAGAAGAATAAAATAATAAAGTAAAAAATGGATTATATATTTTATTTACGAACGCATAACGCATCTATTCCAGTTATCAATAGCACTAAAAAATGAATTTATGTGGGGGATACGCCTTGTAGATGAAGAGAACGAATTTTATCGATGTTTACCGGTTGGTACCTGTACCAGGTATTAATACCGATTTATGTGAGGTAATAAACGGTATATTACGTACGGCGGGAACGCGCTTCTATTTATCTTCCCTCATCTCCTCTCCTCCTTCCTTTTCTTCTTCTTCTTCTTCTTCTTCCTTCTTCTTCTTCTTCTTCTTCTTCTTCTTCTTCTTCTTTCTCATCGTTCGTCGTCGTCGTCGAGACGACTCCGCTGTTTGTTTTTTTTTTTTATTATTATTGCTTCTTTTTATTTTGTAGTCGTCGTATACCAAAAGAAGAAGGAGGTAGACAGATGATAGTATTAGATAATTTTTTCTTTTCTACACGCCTTTGTTTTTATCCAGTTTCAGGGGGCCAGTTCTCGCTATCGTACCTCCCTTCTTTCAACAATTTATTTAACATTTAAGTGCACATCTCGCTTCCCAAGAAACCGTTGCACTTCTTTCGAAACACACCGTAGGACGCACTACATGTTCATCCGACACCTTGGCGCACGTGCTACTGTCCAGGCGCATTTTCCTGTTTCCAGGCGCTTGTTATCCTCCGGCCCTGAGAAGAACGTCCCTTTTGGTTCGGCTAGGTGGGTTCTGGCACTTGGAATTTTGCCGTTTGGTTATTACCTTGGTTTATCGTGGCGCGACGGTGAAGACGAAAAAGTTAAGTTTCAGGGGAAAATCCAGGAGAGAATACAGGCTAGGGCGAACGAGAAAATTGCGGCGCACGAAGAGTTCCTGAAAGCGACCAAAAAATATGCCAGCAGGTGAGGTTGAAAGAGAGGAGAACGGCCTTTGGCCTGGGACACGCTATGAATGGCTGTTTGCTCTTTTCATTTTGTTGTCCAGCGTCCTGACCTACTGGCCAACGTTTGATGCCGGGTTCGTTTGGGACGACCGCGCGGCGATTATGGGAAACCCAGACGTGGTGGGCGATACAGAGTGGCACGATGTCTTTGGGCATGATTTTTGGGGCAAGAACATTGCATCCCCGCATAGTCACAAAAGTTACAGGCCGTTCTGTGTGCTTACGTTCCGGTGGAACTACGACTTTTTCGGACTTGAAGCTGGGGGCTACCATATTTGCAATGCAATTTTGCATGGGTTGACGTGTGTTACATTTTATGCGTACACAAGAACCTTGCTGCACTTTGGCCCTGCTGCAATTGCTGCAACGATCTTCGCCCTTCACCCAGTGCACACGGAAGCCGTAGCAGGATTGGTTGGGCGCGCAGACATTGTGGCGTGCTTCTTTATGCTGCTGGCCCTGATGGCGTACGCAAAAGCGTCAAAGGTCCAACGGGCATTGCAGAGTCGGGCTGAACTTGTACGAGTGTCCCTGTGGGTTGGTGCTGCCGTGTGTTGCGCTGTCGTTTCTGCACTATTCAAAGAGATCGGGGCAACCGTAATGGGGTTGATGGTCGCGTATGAGATTTTTTTTGTCATTCGGCCTGTCCCAACCTTTAAAACCCCATCGCTAGACAGCGGACTCCGCATTGGGATCATTTGCACCCTTACTGCCGTACTTTTGAAGCTGCGTTTAAGCCTTCACGAGGACCATGCCATACGGCGGTGGACCATCATGGAGAACCACATCGGCCTTTCTGACTCTTTTAAGACCAGGGCTCTGACGGTCGCAAAAACTCATGGGCGTTACGCTTCGATGCTTGTATGGCCGAAGCATCTGTCGTACGACCATGGGTACAATGCGACTCCGTACGTTGAGTCCTTTCATGACCCAGCGTTGATTGAACCTTTATGCGCTTACATCGCTGTTGTTTGTTTTGGAATCTACGCACTTGTCTCCGAGAATGCAGTGTTGCGATTTTCGATAGCATTGGCGTTAGTACCCTTTATCCCCGCGATGAACATTTTTTTTTACGTAGGCACAGTGCTTGCGGAACGGTTGCTCTACATTCCAAGCATGGGGTTTTGCATTTTGGCTGGGATTATCATTTATGCGCCCTTTTCGAACGAGGTTGGGAGTGACTTGTGTGTCGCAGAGGACCGTATGTTGCCAGGGTCTATGGTAGGGTTGTTGCGACGCGCAAGCCGCCGATTTCGTTTGCCTATTGGGATAGGGTTTGGAGTGATCGTTTGTCTCATGGCATCGGGAACGTACACCCGCAACCTGGATTGGCAGGACGAAAGTTCGATATACGAGGCCGGCTACAGAGAAGAGCCAGAGAGCGTCAAGGTCTTGAACAATTTAGCCCAGGTCCTGCTGCGCAGCGGGGACGCGAACGATGCCCAGCGGGCCAGTGAACTGTTAACGAAAGCAATTAGGTTAAACCCTCAGAATCCGAGCGCCTACTACAACCTCGGCTTGGCATACTCAACGCTTACGCGCAGGGACGAAGCCATCCGCTATATGAAAATGGCGGTGAGTATGGAAGTGAGTGGAATAGCCAATTGCTACGGGTACTTGGCGCAAGAATACATGCACAAATTCTATGCCTTGAGGCACATGGGCTTTGCTGGCGACCCGCAGCTAATTGAATCGGCTCGGCAGGCGTCCGAGCTTGCAATAAAACACAACAGTCGGATGCCGTTAGTGTACTTTACCGCAGCAAACATCGCAAACGAGCAGGGGCGTTTGCAAGACGCATTGGACCATTACGTACTGACCTTGGAGATGAACAAGTATAAATACTTGGAACCCGGGACGGAACTGAACGAAGCTGATGTTCGCAACCAATACGGGCTCTCCCTAGCGAGCGGGAATCGTGTGAACGAGGCATTGGCCCAATGGGATTTGGCAACAGGGCTTGAACCAAATAAAATATCCGGCAGCGTGAATGCAGCCGTACTGCTCTCGGACATAGGCCGAAAAAATGAGGCACTCGAAAAATTGTTAGAGGCGACAAAGATCGAGCCTGCAAATGGTGTCGTGTGGAACAACATGGGAAGCATCGCAGACGACATGGGGGACACGAAGATGGCGTTAAAACATTACGAGCAAGCATTAGCTTACTTGCCGGGGCATCAAACCGTCCAAAACAACGTCAACAATATGCGTGCAAAGCTGCAATGGGAACAGCAACAGGAGGAGCGAAAGCAACCGACACCCCTGTAGTAAACACGTATGATTATCAAATGGTAAAAACAAAATATTTTCTGTTATTTAAGTTTTGCACATGAGTCTCCAGAGGCGGGTGAAATTATCAGGGACTTTGACTGGGATTTGGATCGATTTGTTGCGTACAGATCACCTTTAACAAGAAAAGAAATATTATCACTTGGTAGTAATTCTTCTCATTGGAATATAAATAATTCCTCAGTGATTGACAATCAACGAAACAAAATAAAAACATCAAGATAGGACTAGGGTTATTGGAACTGAAATCGTAATTTTGACTATAAAATATAAAAAATGAGAGAGTTTTAAAGCATACATAATACTAATAATATAAAAAAAAACATACCAAGGAGGCTCTATTTAATTGTATAAGTTATGCATATATAAAAAAAATAAATTATATAGTATCTTATGTTTTAAGACTCTCATTTTAAATATTTTTGCATATATATAAAAAAAAATATATATAGTATGTTTATATAAATTGTTTTTTTAAAGCATTACTAGACTAATTTGTTTTTTCATATCACACGCGAAACAAAATGAGAGTTTTAAAGCATTATTGATATAATTTGTTTTTCACACTCGAAACTCCTAAAGCTCATCCTCTGCACAAGTGTGCGGTTCCGCGATACAGTCCTTAATTTTTTCGCATTTTCCAAGTATTGTTGACATCATTTCCTTCATTTCTGAGTCTCGGCAGGTGTCTGGCAATTTATCGGAATGGATCTCCCTGGCAATGTTTCGAAACAATTTCTTCGACTTTCTCTTCCCTCTGGAGCCCGGTTGGATCCTTTTCAGAGAGTGGAAATCCACAAACTCCTTCTGCAAATATTTGAAGAACCCTTTCTTGTCCGTGCCTTCGTCCTTTCTGTACTGCGTCAGCCAGTCTTTGTACAGCGCGCATCGCCTTCTGTTTTCCTTCCTAAGGCGCTTCTCGCGTTTGGCATCCTTGCTTTGACTCCCGTACTGAGCATCCAGCTCGGCCTGTTTGTCCAATTTGATCATTTTCGAGCGACGCTCTTCCTCTTTCGTGTGTACTTACGAATCCTTAGCAGCAGCAATTAGGTAAAGTA
>Ga0099797_100375_pt1 | contig 29515 bp, 16 predicted proteins | sample Uncmet_Sort48C_1_FD_89871 | JGI IMG/M metagenome (GOLD analysis project Ga0099797, IMG submission 89871) | Marine eukaryotic communities from CALCOFI LINE 67, Pacific Ocean - C012_Sort48C_1 | ecosystem: Environmental > Aquatic > Marine > Oceanic | place: Pacific Ocean: Monterey Bay | collected... | reverse complement strand
TTTCTTTGTCTGCAATTGACTAATCTCGTCACCAATTGCTCGTTCATTTGCAATTACATCGTTCCTTTTTTTTTTGTTTATGATCTTTTCAATGTATTGCGCTGTTTGATGCAAAACACAGTTGATACCTGTGATTTCACTGATTAACGTATTTAGGGCACTTTGGCAATTCATTCAATAAACTGCAACGCACCATACATAAACAATATTTTTTTTGTATAAACTTGTCACTGTTTTTTTATCATCATTATTATTGTTATTGACATTCTTTCGTTTTAAAATTGCAAAGAACGCGAGAGGCTGCAAACAAATGCGCTTACAGCTTCACTATATATACAATATTTACAATATGTGAACAAATTAGCTTGGGGCGATGGGAGCCGACAAATGAACGCTGTGAAAAAAGTTTGTGTTTTCTTTGGTCTCCACGTGAGAGCAATGTGCCAAATGATAATGCGGAAGAGGTAGCCAAGTTTGGGGCGGTATAAACAAGTTTTCAATATCAAGTGCTCTCAATTTGTGTATGGCGTACGCGTGTGGTGGTGGGTGGTGTAATCCATAGAGAATTTAGTTGTATGTCGTTATATAAATTTATAGATACGCGACCAAGGAGAGCTGGCATGTTTCGCCGAAAGTTTCCCAAATTTGAATTTTCCCGGACCAGGGTTCGTAGAAATAATAAAAGTGCTTTGAAAGTAACACTGTTTATAAATTTGCATTGTAAGTGCTGTGTATAGTAATATAATGTGACATCTTCAAGAATCACACTTTCGTCTATTTTCGTGGTGATAAGCACATAAAAAAAAAAAGAAGGGTTTTGCATAACTCCCAGTTTTGTGCTTTTGAGTTTGGAGATCGATTTTTTTTTTTCGATTTTGAGTTTTGACTTTGGAGATCGATGGACACGCACGCATATTATAGGACATTATATGTATACCAACAAGTACAATTTTAGATACTTTGGAGCATGAAATCAATTGAAAACGAATTTTTGAAGGAGGCTCCGATTATCTTAAATCTGTACTTGTTGGTGTACGTAATGCGGCCTAGGTGACCTGTGCATGTTTTTTTACCATCTCCAAACTTTAATCTTGAAATATTTGCATGTAGCTCTCCCTCCAATGCTGTATAGTGTTATTATATTATATTTTACACAGTGTATATTATATTTAATAATAAATAATAACAATATATAACATACAACAACTGAGTTAACAACTAAAGAAGCTAAAAATGTCATACACCAGTCGCACACAACGAGTAACCAAGAAACACAACACAACACGCACATTTCTACATTGTTTATTGTATACATACATATACACAAACATACACAATCAATTGAGAACAATACAAGCGAAATGAAAACTACCAGTGTAATAATATTGCTATGTATAGCATTTGTTATGGCAAAAGCAACTGATGCAACAGGTGGTGCAACAACTCCACAACAAACTAAAACAACAGAGGAAAGAGTCGTGCAGTTGGAAGCTGAGTTGTTGGCATTGTCAAAAGAAAACAATTTATTAACAGACACATTGAAAAATAATTGGGACGCATTCAAAACTACATGCGGTGCAGTTTTAACATCAAAATGTGCTGATATTGCAAAAGAAAGTGAAAATTTTGTGGAAATGGTTGAAAAAAAGAAGGAACACTACAGAGAGGAACACGATGAACACGACGAACACGAAGAAAGAAAATTGCGAGGCGGACAACATCACGGCGACGACGACGATGATCATGATGAAAAGCGTGACCGCCACCACGGTGGGAAGCACAAGCACCATGGCAAAAGAAAAGGTCGTGGAGGTGAACATGGGCCAGAGCCGCCTGTTGCAAAATCAGTAAAGTGTGTATTAAAACAATCATTTGTGGATGCGAAATCTGTGCCAGCACATTGTGTACGTTCCGCAAAACGTTTCGACATGTATTTGAAAATAAATCGCCCTTCAAATGTTGTAATTATGATGCCGCCTCGACATCATGTTAATGCTTGGGGTATCATCATTCCAATACTTTTGTTGTGTGCCATTTTAGGCTGCTGCATTAGATGTGTAAGACGCATGCGAAGATCAAAATGTCCCGTGCACCTACAACGACAAGAACAACATGTCCAACAGGCACAGATTGTACTTGGTCAACCAGTTGTTTTAACAACCACAACAGAAACATCGAAAATATAACTATTGCATAGTCTGCTGAATGTTTTTGTAAAGCGCAAGCATACAATTATACATGGGTACGTGTATCGTATCATATATGAAAATGATATTACAAAAAGATGCACAAAAAAAAACTCAGGACATGGTCGGGAAGTGCTTTGATGCATTTGCCTATTTCATTTATAGATACGATCGAATTATATTGTGTGTAATACCGTGTACAAACTCTGTAAACAAATAAAAAAGAATTAAAAGTGTACAAACATATATTTATTTAACTTATGAGTAAGAATTAAATATATATTTATTTTTGATTTTTTTTTTTAAGCGTGGTTTAAATACCAACACAAAGTAATTTGGTACACTCTGGTTTTTACAAAAATATTTTTTAAAGTTCTCTCTGTTCCCTACACAAAAGTATGATAGTATCGATAAAATAATCTATAATAATCCTCCACTATGTTTTTTCATATGCTGTGTTGATGCTACCTTTATTAACATGGGCTCACTAACCTTAACCCTAACTCTCACAATTGTTGAACGTTAAAACTGAAGAAGAAGTAGTATATATTACAGTTTTTTGTTATAATAATAATTGAAATAATACAGGTATAATAATAATAAATAATAAATAAATATTATTATTTATATATATATATATATATATATATATAGGTATATATATATACACACACAGTTTTATAATTAATTAGTCTTCTATGTGTCACAAATGTGTACACACATTATGTACACGGAACACAAGCATCATGTTTATTAATGGTTGCAACAAGTCAATCATTAATCGAACAGATATCTCTCTTTCTGTATGTGCAATATCGTTCCACAAATAAGGCTATAACAACTGTTTATCATTCGAAACAATACCATATCTAATACATACATATACATTTATATTATTTGTAAGAGAATTATAACATACATACATATATATATATATCCAATGTGAAGATGAGTACTAATACAAGATCAGATAGACCTAGTACTACAAACAAAACAAAGCGAGGAATAGACATGCTTTTATCAAAGCCACGGACGCGTGAAAAAAACAATATGTCTCCATATAGAAAATCTACGTTGAGAAAAAAAGTTTTAAATGACAACAGAATGGTTCAATTTGACTCGATACAACAAAAAAATGTAATACACCATCCGAAAAGGCCAAATACAACATCATTTAATTTTAATTTTAAAAATTCACGTAATATTCGACAGCACCGATCGAATAATAACAAAGACCAGCAATATGGTCAGCATAGTCAACAAAATAACAACACGAAGACTCGCCCATCAACAACAATGGCCGTTGCACGAGGCTCTTTAACTGGAGGTTCGGCAATCATTTATGAATCGCCCAATAAATATAGCAGAAGAAATACGAGACGAAATAAACAAAATGAAATGTATATTAATTCATCGCATCAAAACGTTATAAAGTATATGTCTAATATTACAAGCGGTATATTGCCAAATAGCAAACTTAATAACAATAGCCATATGCCATCACAGATCGCAATAGCACCTCGTCCAAACATCACTAGACATAGGCCTAGAAGTACAGCAGAGCAAACACGTGCTTTGACCAAGGCATTGATACAAAAAGTTGGGTACCAACAAATAAATGAAATGGTTACAAGACCATCATCTAACTCGTCCATATCAAATGGGTTAGATGAATGGACAGAAGATTACTTAGATATTTTAGAAAACTGTAACGACAACAACAATACAGACAGAAAATTTAAGATTAAAATGAATAATTCATCATTAATGGGATTTAAATCAGAATCCGTATTGTCACAAATTAAATTGAGTGAAATTTTAATAGCAACAGATGGGCTAGAAAAACCTAGTACGCTCCGGACAGCAGTTTCAATCCAATTATTATCGCAGTTTGTAAAACAAGAAAGTTCGAATAAATCAAATTTATTAAATGCTGCATTAAATGAATTATTACAATCAATTTATTACATGCCAAGATCAAACGATGGGCAATTGTCATCATCTCCTCCATTTATATCTAAAAACGGCATTGAGATTCCACAAGCAGGAAATACTAACAAACAAGATGATGATTTATTAAACAAACCATATTTTGAACTATTTAAAGAGACAAAACATATGAACGAGAATTTATTACAACGAAATACCCAATTCAGACAACAACTACAAAGTATCGCACACGCAACAAAAGATAGAAGTGGGGCAATGGATACTATTCTTCAACGATGGAAAAGAAAAATCAAGTTGTTTGTCTTTCTTCAATGGAAATACTTGACTATTGATGATAAAGATAAAAATGAAAACATTTCAAAATTATTTGCAGATATGAAACGCCGTAAAAAATACAGGGAAACATTTCATGCCTGGAGAAATCAAGCACAATCAACTAAAAATAAAGATTACAAACATTTAAAAATGTCATTAGATGCCGCAGAAAAAGTAGAAGATGAATTGCGTGATAAAATTGATCAAATGGGAAATAAAATTGCAGAACAACGTGAACGATTAGAAGCTATGAACAATATTAATTTTCAAGTTGTCATGGTAGTTGCTGATTTAGTATGTAAAGTAGAACGTGAATTTGAGATTTAGAATTTCGAAAAATATCTCACACGGGATCTCTGTATTTGAATACCATATTATAGAGCAAAGAATTCAACAGCGCGCCAGAAAAAAATTCACAGGAAATCACAACATTTTACAGCTCGGAATCGAGATAGCACGTCTTTTTCTGAGTCATTAATCATATACGCTGTATTATGAATATATAATTAATTCTTACTCATATATTAACCCCGAAAGTACAAGTTTACTATGGACGTAGATCTAGTCGAAGTAGATAATATAGCATATAAAATATCATTTACAGGGGTGTATATAAAATTTTATTTAAAGTTAATGAGTAAGAAAACTTACATCATATATTTTTAAAATATAAAAATATTTTTTTACACTTTAACACATCTTAAGTGTTATATTTTTTATATTTTATTTATATAAAAAAACAAATTTGCTAACTTAAAAGTTAAAACCTTTATTCTCCCCTCCCTATTCCCCTACACATACACAATTAAAATCGTTTGGAACCTGGTCGAAACGCAATACCACCACCACCACCAACTAGGCTTCTTTTTAATGCTTTTGAATCTGCCCATGATGAATGTGTGTAACCATCGTCATCGTCCTCTGCAAGACGCTTCATTTCTTCTTGTTTTTTGAAATAATGTGCCATCATTGCTTTTCTTTCATCCTCTGTTACAGCTGGTTCTCTAGCTGGAGCACCACCACCTTTCTTCTGCAACTTAACGACGACTTTCGTTTTTTCATTTCTACCTGTGCGATCGGATACAAGTTTACCGCGTAAAAACTCTTTACCAGCCCACCACAAACTTACTTCTGCTGGATCAAGTACAAATTGTCCACCCATACCTGGAATTTCAGCATTATCCTCGAGCTCTTGTCTAACTTCATCGTACGGTGGCAAACCCATTGGGTATGCAATCATCACAGCACCACGTATATTATCGATTTTCTCTTGCAGCTGCGCCATACCACATGGAATTTTTCTAGTAACTTGATTTTTATCAAGGATAGCTTTTGCATCAGCAATTGTCTTTTTAATAATTTCCCCTAACTCCGGTTTACAACGGTTGCCGGTACGTGCACCTAACGGGTCTTCTTGATAATATTCATTACGTTTCCTTTCTGGAACTTTTTCACCGTGCTTTTTTGCGACTTCATCTGCCTCTTCTTGAATATGATCAATACCACGCTCCTTTGCTGGTTTACCCGGACCATAGTCTGCCAATTGCTCTGCATAGCCACATAATCTACCAACACGTAAGCGTGTATTCCATATTTTTACTAACCTTACAATTAAATCATCATTCTTTTCCGTTGTTTTACCCTCCACTAAAAATTGTTCCGTATCTGATTTTTTAACATGAAATAATACCATGGTTATTTCTCCGTGTAAAATGTAACTTTTTACTCCTTCCTTTGATTGCTCTCGACTATTAATTCGTTCGAATGTTATTGTGCGTGTAATTGTATTGCAACAGTTTGTGACACATTGGCATCATCGATGCGGTTGACGTGGTTTAACCAAGATGAACCAACAATGTATGATTATTAATAGTGTACCGTGTTAGTTATTCACAGCAATTTGAATGTAACACTTCTAGAAGCGGTGGTAAGTATAAAACGATATAGGGCAGACACTACAAACACCAAAGTTTGAATTTTACTGGTTGTTTGTTTGAAAATACGACGAGTATTATTGAATGATTATTATGAGATAATTATTACTATTATTACTATTACTATTCATTATTGCACTATTATAATGTATTATTATTAATGTATTACTGTATTATTATTGATGTATTATTATTTTTATAAATATAAGCGTGGCACTATGGAGACGGTAGAAATGAGGGCATGGACTACTATTTACTATTAACAGTGCGTCCATTTATAGATTTAAGGTAGGTTGTAGTGGTATTTCAATTCTGCGTAACATTTTCAATACTGTGTAGTGTTACATTATTTAGCAGCATTACAACAGGGAGAATACATGCACTTTCGATAAGACAAATTTGAGAATTTATTACTTATTTATCCATTTATATTATTATTATTATTTCAATTATTATATTTATTATTATATTATTATTATTATTATTATTATTATTATTATTATTATTATTATTATTATTATTATTATTATTATTATTATTATATTTATTATTATTATATTATTATTATTATATTTATTATTATTATTATTACCACGTATCATTATTACAAAATTTATTATATCAATTATTATTTAGGGGGCACAAAATTAAGTATACTGAATTATGTACTATGTTTTTTAAATTGTATATAGGGAATATTGGATTCGTAAAACCTTCCTTCACCTTAAATTTAGGTGGGATGATTTTATCTACTATTTTTATTATTACTATAATTACTATTTAATAACCTTAATAAAATTTACAAGGATTTCTTCTGTTTATTACGAGGATTATAATACAGAAGGATGAATAATATTACAGATAAATAAAAAATAATAAAATAATAATGAAAATATTATAGTCTAGTGTTTTATTATTATTTTATAATTATATTATTGCTACTATATTACTATCATTATTTTTTCCATTATAAATCAATATAATAATAATAATTAATAATAATTATAGAAGAAAGAAGGGGGGCGATCATCGGTCTCTTCTTCTCTACTACCCCTCTCTTCCCATCATAAATAATAATAATAATAATTGCATTATTACATGATAACTGTTGTTGTCCTCCATCACCATCGGAACGCAGTGGTTGTTGACTCGGGAGAAAGATAGTTTGTTACCAACATAATATAATATATTAAAACGAGATGAAGATAGGGGTTTTAAATAGCGCATTGTTTATTTTGTATATAATTCTTTTGACAGGAGGGACAACAACGGTAGCAGTACAACATGAGGTGAATAGTAATAGTGGAGTAGCGGAAAATATTGGTGCACAACATCATATTGATGATCCACAAGTGATTACAATGGATAATTTAGATGAGTTTTTGGAGAAATTGAAATATGCAGATGGATGGGCTGGTTCGGATGATAGCCATATAGCATCGCATTATGAAATGGATAAGAAACAAGCGGACAAGTTGAAATTAATAGAAAAAATAAATGATATACAGCCAGAGGAACTATCAAAAATGCTCAAAACTTTAGGTTATGAGAATGTAGAGCTTGGTGATCACCAAACGCGTGAAGTACAGGAAAGAAACAAAAATACGAAAGCTCAATATTGCGAAACGACGACGCGTTACCATACTTCTATTGCGCCAGAAAACGCCGATGTATTCATCGAGGAAGATAGCGCGATAGAAGTGCGATCAACAACAGGAGATCCTGTGGCGTGTGCTTGCGACGAGTTTGATTGTACTTGCAGAAAACAATGTTTTTGCAAAGTCCAATCAGAACCATTTCAAGCGACTCCTGCACCTGCATGTAAAAAATGTGTTAATTGTGATGGTTCCCCATCAAAACCAGAAGAAGGGGACGATCCAAGTAAAGACGAGCCTGAACGGCCAGCTCCGTCGCCGTTTGAATTTAAATGTGATTGTAGTTTTGACGGTTCTGGTGGAGATGATGAACCGAATAAAAGTGCGATGGATTGTGATTGTAAAGTTAGTGATTGTAAATGTACTAGAAAATGTAAGTGTAGAACTCAAGCTACATAGGTAATTTATATATATATATATATATATATTTAAAATTAAAAGCTTTTTATGCGATTAATTATTTATATATTAGTACGCGCTTTATTTCATTTTTTTTTATTTTTCCTCTCGCATTGATGTGGATTTTTCATATTTTTATACGTACTTGCGTTCATATTTTCGTATTTATTTTTAATAAATAAAGCTTTATAACTTTTTATTGACGCTTTTTATAACTTTTCGTATTTTTTATGAGTTATATAAATATTAAATAAATAAATAAAAAATATGATATATATATATAAGCTTATGGCCAAATATTTTAACAAATCTGAACACCTATTTTTAATACATAGCAGCATTTTTTTCGTCTAAAATCTGTTGCTTTCGAATCTTTGCACGTGCTGCACATTCTAACGCTGTCTGTATATAATCATATTCCCGGGACAAAGTCTCCGATGATTCTGAATTTTGTTTGCAAATACTACCACTATTTGACGTTGAAACTTGGTGTTTGCTAGCATCATAACTCCAAGGATTATTTTTATTAAAGACATATTTGTGATGGATACTTGATTGGTCCCTCTCTTGTTTTTTTCTGACTCGTTTTTTATTTCGTTTATACGGAAAAGCAACTAATGGCAACGGAGTTCCTAGTTTTAAACATGATATATGACCCAATTGCGATAGTTTGTAATTTCTCAAAGGAGTGTGGTGTCTTAAGTCGTTTGTAGATTCCATTGGTTCAGTATAAAGTGCAAATTCTTCTACAATCGAATGCCCATCTGGCAATGGTTCAAGATTTGTTGTATAAATATAATCTTTCTTGTTTAGCATTTTTTCCTTCATTTCTTTATTAAAGCTAATATCGTTGTGTTTGCTAGCTAATTTTGTACCGTCCGCTAACATACGATAATGTGACATAGACAATCTACTAAAATTTTGGAACTCAGTATACGTAGTTAAGTTACTCGTATCATTGTTTTTCGAGGGACTTTGGGTATTGTATTGAGGCCCAGGACTGGTTTTAATACGCTTTTTTTGTTTATTTTTATCCTCCTTACTTTTTAATGTCACTACTTTGTATTTCCAATTGATCATAGATTTTTTACTGCCTGTAATACTCATGGCTTCAAAGCTGTTACTCTGTTCACTATCATTTACATTAGTGTCTCCACTATTATAATTCTCATGGCTACTGCTATTATATATTTCCGATTGTGAAGGTACTGCACTGTTAGCCCTACTTTGATTTTCATCGGCATCCAAGGTTGAAATGCTATGTACATTATTTAAAAGCTGCTGTTTCTGGAATTCTCGTCGACGTTTTGCTAATTTCATCTCACGTAATTGCCAAGTCCGCATAGGTTGCCACCGAATAGCTGGATTCTCACCGGCTTTATATGGATATTGTGAAAATGCTTCTGTAATTTTACCACGATATCCTAACCTAGCTCTAGGTAATAACCCAAGTTCAGCGGATGAATCATTATCCGATTCTACCAGATCTTTCAGTTCCGTACCAGTGTCGTCAAATAAGCTACCCTCGCTTTCACTTAGATTGGACCATGGTGTTTTAGGGATCAACGTTGAACCTAAAATTTCTTCATCGTGTCTAAACAAAATCGTAGCGTCCCCAGCATCGTATGTTAATAGATCCATCAGTCTGCTAGTCCATTCGACATAATCAACTGATCGTCGATACAGTGGAGAGCATTCGTTAATAACAGATAAAATTACCGTTCTAAATTGGTCAAAGCTACATTCATGCCTAGTACCATTATCATTATTGTGGTTAGGGTCTTCATTGTTGTTCGAAATACCTGTTACTAATAAAACAATTTTGTGGCAGAGTGTTGCAAATTGCTTAAAACATATTTTATTTTCACCAGTATGAACAAGCATATACCATAATTGTTTTGATGTTGCAAACATAAATGGATGTTTCCTCAATGAGGAATAAATATTTTCTTGGATATTTTCCCCCTTATCTATTGCTGGCGTTGTAGAAATTATACTGCCATTTGTTTCTAGATTCTTACAAACATCTATAAAACTTTGCAGCAAATTATTCTTTAACTTCATAGCAAATGTTGTTGGCACGACTTGTTTTTCGCGTGTTGTAAGAAATTTTCTAGCGTGTCGTGGTAAAAGTGACCAAGTACTTTTTGGTTCAAGTCTTTCTTTGAATTTAATTGCATGCCTTTTCTTTGTCTTGTTACTGTTGTTAGTTTTGTAGCGTTTGGGCAGTGCGTTCTGCGTGTTACTGTGTCGACTAAGCATGGATCTATTTCCACGAATGTAACTGTAGGAAGGGGTTGTTGATACTTCAAGGGCACGCCCTTTCTTTGGCGCTAAGACAAATTTGATTGGTGACGACATCGGGTGTCTCATATTATTTGACTGCCTTATAGAAGTATTGGCAGTTGAAATTATGAATAATGAAACGCTTCTATGCCCAAAGGCCCTCTGTTAATATATTTATTGCTGGCACTTTACTTGATATGTGTGATATAATATATCCTTCATAAAGCTTTCTTCAATCACTCGCACACACTAATTATCCTAATATTAGCAGCAGTGGATTGCCAGATTGCTACTAAGTAAGAAGAAGAAGAAAAAAATGATGATTTATTGTGTGCTACCAGCTACCACCACCACAGCAGCAGAAGCAACTGGACTACAGCATTATTATTATTATTTCAAAGTTTATCACCTAAGAAAGGAATTTAATAAAAAAAATAATAATATTCTCGACGATCTCTACTATTATATCTAGATCCGTTAAAAATTCGATGATCTTGCAAATGCCCTCAAATATCTGCACTTTTTGGTATAAAACGTTGTATACTTTTTGATAGACAACATTTTGGTTAATTCCTCCGGCGGTGCGTTTCTTGCCCTCTCCTTTACATTGCAGCAGCGTAAGCGTATTACAGTGTTATTTTTTTCCCAGAGTAGTAGTAACTTATATATTTATTATTATTATTACTCTAATAAAGATCTTATTATTATTGTTATTATACTACCAGACTACCATCACTATGTATATTGTTATTATTTTTTATCTACTAAATAAACTAAAGGCATCGTCGCAGTACATCGGTACACGCACAAATATACATACATTCTAATAGTAACAAAAAAATCTGTAGAGCAACCAACTTGTATATATAATATAGCACATAAATATATGTCACGTGGAAGGTTACCATTTTTGCTCTTGGGTGCAGGGGGGTACGGAGTTGGGAAAAGTATAGAATATCACTTGCAAGACGTCGGTAATGGCGATGGTAGTAGCGCAGGACCTACGCTGTTAAAAACGCTCTTAGAATTCGTTGCGTTGTCAAAATCTAATGATTCAAATGGCAGTAGCAATAGCAATCAAGGTTCATTTGCGGCACTGGATAAGCGTTTGGATGAATTGTCGAAACAAGTAATTTATATGTCTCATTCTGTGGGACATTATGTACCAAATAGCTCAGGTCACGATGCATATTTTTATATAGGTGGTACCGCAGTTAGTGCCAGTTTATTGTATACCTACTGCCATTTAAAAGGTATCGGATACGGTGATATTGTTTACGTTTCACAAAATATGTTTACAACAGCAGTTTCAAAACTAAAATCTGGTATTGTAGAAGTCAGTGAAAAAGTAAAAAACTTGAAAGAATATTTCGAAAAGTGTATATTAAAAGTCGAGGCAAAGTTGGACAAAAATACCGAGAAGTTAGAAAAACATATAGAAGTCGAAGTCGGAAAAGTTGGGGAGGATATAGAAAAAGTAAGTCAAATGCAAAGTCATTTAAAATCTATGGTTGGAAATTTATCTGATAAAGTAGATCAAATTGAGGAACAAACTCGTTTTTCTAGTCGAGGAATTTACTTATTGTGCAATGTAGTTTCCAAAAATGTTGCATTTGCGGCGATTGATGATGACAACAGAACGGAAATGAATGACTTGAAAGAATTTACAAAATTAGACCCCGAACAAACAGATTCATTAATCCACAATAATGTCAGAGCTTTAAAAGATTTATGTGATTCTCCCAGTAAAGGTAGTCTAAGCGAATTAATGAATGGTTCCATTCATTCCATTGATTGTACACCAATAAAAGGGCAATTATTCGAAAGTCTATATTATGGCTTACCATTGAGTGGAAGAGGTGATGCCAATAATCTTTCGCCATTTGTAAATACTAATACTACTGGAAATTCAAGGGAGGAGGAAGAAGATGGAGAAATTAAGAGTAATGTAGATGATCGAAATGTCAATAGAATACGAGGTGGCTCAAGAACACCACAACGTAAACGAAAAAAAAAAATCAAACCTCCAGGCACAGTTTAAATATTTGGACAAAGGTGTAAATGAAAATGAAGGTGAAAAAATAATATATGTACGTACTTATAAAAGATGTTTATTAATATCTTACTTATTTATTTGTATGATAAAGACAATTATATTATATGATGTGTATAAAACACATCCACCCTAAAGATGGACATTAAACGATACCCATACGTCGTGCCGACAGAAGTCACATTCACTTTCCAATCGCCATTTTGATTCGACACATCCACGTCGAAATCCTTATTCGTCTCGTACGCATACTTTAAAAAAGATACATTCACTTTTTTACTAACCTTTGCAGGCGACTCAAACTCACTTGGAACAGATAAAGAACGTTTTACAGACAACATGATTTGCTTTTTCTTGGGTTTATTTTCCCCGTAATTAAGGTTAAATATATATTTTATGATTTTATACACTCTTTTCCCGCACGTTGTCTCGCCCGGAGGACCCTTTGGAAGTGGAAGAACTGGAACCCAACATCTTCAACAATTAGACCTTTCGAAATAGCCTTTTCATTCTTGGTTTACAAATATATTTATTTAAGGTGAAATAAATCTTCTCGATCATCTATCTGATATCGTCATCTGATTTTAAGGTAAATATTACGAGATACATTTTTCAATATTTAGCATGGCAGCTCAGAACTTATTGAAAGTCAGCCAGAATTTTTTCAGTTCCTATGCGTGGTTGAAAATTGGAAACCCAATCCCAATCGACGAGTCATCCTATACCAATAGTCATCACAATTAATATTATATTATCAAAATATAATATTAATAAAAATAAATGCACCAATCTCGGTTCTGAGTTCCCTTTTTTCTTTATTATCACTATTATTTAAATTTTAATTACGAGTACAACACCACTGAAGACTAATTTTTTTATTAATAATAATAATTTAATAATAATAATATAATAATAAATAAAAAAAATATTTTTTATTTTTTATAATAATAACAATAGTAATACGACTCGTATAAAATAATAAATAATAATAATTTTTTGTTGTTTTTGTTGTACACCAGTACACACACACACACACATATCACACTTTTATCGCAACTTATGTGTTAGACACTTATACTTCATACATAGTATTTAATTGTTGCTTGATCAAAGACATATACACACATACGTTTGTTAGTATATTGATCTGTTCATTTCGATCGTTTTATATTTTGCAACAGGGTTTAATATCATAAATATATTGCACACCTACATTTTTTCCTAGCGATAGAAAGAATATTTACTCGTGTCATCTTCGGTGAGAATAAATAGTACTTTTCTTTACAGTATAATATACAAACTCACGCGCACACTTAATACATATATATATAGAAATAAAGTATGAGACGTGTACAAACTCATGTAGGTTCATTGTCCGGAATGGATGATGGTAATGGCAGCAATCGTAAGCAACGTTATAAAGCGTTTGTCTACGCAAGAATGTCGTCGAAAAACCCATATTTAGGCACATTTCATCACGCACCACCTGCAGGTAATGTTGGCGCAAAATACTTTCATATGCAAATCACATCAGAAGAGGAGTTGCAAAAGCAAAAAGCACACCGCCATAACCCACACACTGGAACTTTCCGTCACCACCGGCAAAGACATCTGAAATCACACCTTAGTAAATCCAAATTGAAAAATAGACAAAACTCCTCTGCTACAAATAAACCAACCAAGTTAAAGAGAGTTTCAACAAAAGCAGCCCAAGCCGTGCAAATACAAAAACAAATACAATCAAAATTGTTGCAAAATGGTAACGATGGCAAAAACATAGATATTTTGGATACATGGAAAACTTGGAAACCACGAAGTAGTGATGATGGGCAGGATAATAACCATCCGACTGCGCTGAAGTCTATGTTGGAAATGAAAATGTCTAATAATGATGTAAATAATAGTAATGACAATTCATATATCGATAGAATAACAACAGGACATAGTGCAAATTCGACACTACGAAAAAAAACAAATTCGTTGACAAATTTTGATTACGATACAGGGAAAAAAGAAACTAGCGACATCATGGCTAGGCAGAAAAGCAATAGTGACACCAGCAATTTAATACGCTGTGCTGCACGCGCAACAGCATGCAGGAGTTATGTAAATACGAGGGAAAGTAAGATTAATGATGATTGCAGCAACGGCATTCGTGCTGTTGAAGAAGAAGAGAAAAAAACTCCATCGTCCATGCAAAGTAATACTAAGCATAACCAGCAGGTGCCGAGTCATACACGATCCCATAGCAGCCCGCATTTGATGGAAACATCCATTAAAGATAACCATGGAATTTTATTAGATTTGTCCGATGATAATAAATCGTTTACTAGCAGTAGTAATCGAAAAAATTTATCTGTAAATTTGCCAGTTGGCCGAGATAAATTTTGTGCCAATAATAAAAACATTGCCGAAGACAATAGAAACATTAAAACTATTAACACTGTATCACCACATGTATCTCCAGTCTTACGTTATTTAGAGGCCAAAAATACATTAGCAAATATGCCACCAATTGACGATTTAATGGAGGGCACACCAAAAAATCCATCATCAAAAAATAGCAACGGAACTACGAATAAGAAATCTGAATCATCAACGCTCTTTTCAAGAAGAAAGGCTACTGCGCCAAATGCGGGTAGAAAATTAAGTCCAACCATCCAGACACTTAAAATCGTAGAAAAAAAAAACACACAGGTAACGTCCCCAAAAGCAGAAACGTTTGATCAATTAAAACCATGGTTTATACACCATTCACAGATACAGGATATATACGAGTTGGAGCAATATGCCGCAGGTTATGGAACATATTCCCAAGTATATCGTGGAAAGCATAAAACTTTAGGCGGGCAATTTGCAATTAAAACAATCAACAAAAGATATTTAGTATCAGAAGAAGAAAAGCAAAGTGTAAGACGTGAAATTGAAGTACAGTTACGTTTCCACCACCCAAATATTGTTCGGCTTTATGAAGTATACGAGGAAGCTGAAAAACTACATCTTGTAATGGAACATGCTACAGAAGGCACTTTGGCAGAATCCATGCCACGTAAAGTTTCAGAACGTCGTGCATCCAAAATTATATATCAATTATTAGTTGCCGTGTCGCATCTTCATGAAAATGGTATATTGCATTCTGATATTAAACCGGATAACGTTTTATTAAACAAAGCACCGCCATTATCACTACCGTCGACCTCGAAACATACGTTAGGGCCGGAGCTGACGGCATTTAATGCCAATATAGACCACTTGGACATTTTTAATGATGATGGCCGTGTTCAATTATGTGATTTTGGATTATCTAGAAAAGTTCCTGATATTAAATATTTTAGACACACAGGCGATGTCCATAAAGTACCATTTACTGGAATCTGTGGCAGCCCAGGATATTTTGCGCCAGAATTATTGAGAAAAGAGGCATATGGGAAGCAAACCGATTTATGGAGCGTGGGTATCATTATGTACGAACTAATATTTGGGTTTTCACCGTTTCGTCCATATCATAAATGTTTAGACCAACCCCTAGAATTTTCTGAAAGGTATCCTGTAAGTGAGGAGGCAAAAGCACTTTTAATACAATTATTAGTGGTAAAACCTTCTAAACGTATAAATGCAAAAAAAGCTTTACAAAGTCCTTGGTTTATAAAATATGGATGTTTGTAAAACACAAAAAAAAATGTTAATGATCCATTGGATAAAAGATACGTCATGAGAGTAAATTATTAGAAATAATACTCGTAAATTTTATGGCGTACAATCTTTATCTAATATTATATAATTAATTCTTACTCATTTATTTAATAAAATTTTACTCCCTGTAAATACTATCTAATATTATATTCATTAATAATACGTCGTTTTATTATAATACCTGGTAGCTAATTAATAATAATAAAAAAAAAAATATTTTTTTCTTCTTTTAAAGGTAAATTTATATTGTTATTATCAAAAAAACAACAAAAAAAATATATAAACAAAAATGAATAAATACAGTATGATATAATAAATTCTTACACTCATATTATATATTATATTTTGATTTTTTTGACATATTATTATTTTTACTAATTATCACACCACTACTGATATGAACCATCGTTGGCAGCAGCTAAATCGAGTAGAGAAGGACTAAAGCCTTCATTTGTTGCAGACAATGAATCCATGCCTTGTGTTTGCTGCAATTTGTTGCTACCACTTAGATAGTCACTGTTGCTTTTACTGTTACCATATTTTTTCAACGCTGATCGTACATGTTCCATATGCTCGGTTGCATTTCTACTTTCATATCTCTTAGATGAATACGATGAAATTGCATTACTTCCGCTACGTTTCTCTGCGGATGTTGGCGTTGATTTATATGTCAAATTTGTTGCTTTCGCTGCATTCATCAAAATTTCCGCTCGATCTTTTTCCTCCCTTACACATAACAACTCTTCAACTGCATCATCCCGTTCCACTGTTAAACGTTTCACTTCCTTTCTTAAACCATTTAGTTGTTCCAACATTGTTTTTTGTAACATGCCTTTGTTCTCGCGCAACATTAACACATCATCCTGTGCAGCCTTTAAAGTTTCTTCTGCAGCATTTTTCTCGTTAGTTAAAGTTTCATACTTATCAACTGCTTGTCTCATTGCTGCTTCAGAACGCTCTTTGTCTAACACTGCTTTTTCTAACTCTGACATGATTCCTTCGAACTCACTGCGATAGCGTGCTTCTGTAGTGTCTTTATCTAATATCACGTCATTTAACTGTCCTTTTACAGCACTTAAACTTTTTACCATGTCTTCTATTGCTAAATCTTTCTCTTCGTGGGTTTTTCTTAATAAATCTAATTTTCTGTCAGTTACACTTTTCTCATCTTCGAGCGCTAAAATTTTCTCTTTTAATGCATCAGTTGCTGCTAATTGTGTTGCAGAATCTTTGCTTTGCAACTCAATATGTTCTTGAAAATTTAAATTTTTAACATGCTCATCCGATAAGCGCTGCTCTGTCAATTTCTGGACATGCTTCATTTGTTCGATTCGTTTCTCTGCCAACTCTAATTTTGATGTAACATCCCCATCGTGACCTTTCATTTCACTTAAACGATTTTCTAATAACCTAATTTTATTGTTATTCATTTTATTATCGTTTGTATTTTTCGATTCTAGATCTCCTATTTTTGCTTGCATCTCTTTGATATAGTCTAGCATTATTGCGCGTTCCTTTTCTAGCTCTTCTGCTCGATTTGCTGATATTTCTGACAATTTTTTTGCATCTTCGCATTCAGCTCGTACATTTACTAATCGTTCTTCTACTGCATTTTTTATTTCCTCTAAACTTTTTAATTCAGTAGTTAAACGTACGTTATCCTGCAACATATTATTGATCTCATCGTTCTTTTGCCTAAGCTCGTCATCACCGTTTTGAAGATCTCGTTTCAAACGCGCAACTTGGTAGAGCAAGGTATCTTCGACAGAACTATTTGGATTCAAATGTAATTCTTCAGATCGGATTTCTAGTGCACGTGCTAACACTTCAATTTCTTTTGATGCTTTTAATAAATTACCTTCTTGACTTGAAATAACGTCATGTTGCAATTTTACCTTATCTTTCAGCGTCTTGTTCCTTCGCCTCAGCTCTTTGTATTTTTCAGCTAAATATTGACCGCCGCTACCGCCAGCTAATTTGTGGTCCAGCTTCTTCAAAATTAATTCATTTTTTTCTTTCTCACTTTTAAATTTATCTCGCTCCGACGTTATATGGGCAACTTTACGTGTTAAATATTCCATTTGTTTATTTGTTGTATCGGCCGCACTTCTTAAATCATGCGTTTCTTCACGATATTGTTGACATTTGATTGTCACCTTTTGAAACTGCTTGTACAGTTTATTGTACATATTTTTATAATCAGCCAATACTCGTTTCGCTGTTCCTTCAGAACTATAGGTAGGAGGACCATTTAAAGGTTGGTTATCTTCAGCAAAGTTGACTTGAAAACTGACCCCACCAGATGTTGTATTGGCGTTCACATTACTTAAAGGACTATTATTTCGGCTCATGATTATTCACAACCAAATATATATATTAACACAACAATGTATGCAGATGGATATTGATGTAAAAATTCTTGTTTTTCCTTTATATACGTATACCGCTTATTAACTCTTGAAGCTTCCTGTACGTATTCTTTGCCAATCTCCCTCTTAAGAACAGAATTCACTATAATAAATCGTGTTGTTGTTCTTCTGTTTTAATAATAATTTTTATTAAAACAAATTATTAATAATAATAATAATAAAATAAATAAATAAATAATAATACTACATTATTATTATTAATAAAAAAAATAAGACTCCTCTTAACTTAAACTTACTATGCAAATTAAATTAAAACTAATCATGATTATAATTTATACCAAATTATAAAATATAATAATAATTAAGGATATATGTTTCATAACTTCTCCGTCCATTGTATATTATTATATATTTATCATATTGTAAATATATATCCCTTAACTATATATTCAAATCTAATAAAGTTAATAATAATGCCATATTATTAAATTTTCAACTGCCAACTGTGTTCAGCAGCCCTGGCATAGGGATAGCATGGAAATGCTATCAATCCATTATGTGTCATGCAAATATGTTTATAGAAATAAGTACATAATGTGTTTTTATCGCATTTTTATATACGTAATAATATATAATAATAATAAGTTATGAAATTAATTCATTAGTGTAATCTTTATGTTCAATAAAAAAATATGGATATCTATCTCTTTTACATTTTAGTAATCGTATGTGATGTATTTACTTTTTCTCTTTTACCTTAGCTATAATCATGCATACAATATGCACTCTCCCTAGAACAAGTTCATGTCGGAACCTTTTCTAATTCTTGGTGGCGGTGTACGCAATAGTATCCCATTCGAAGGCATTGCTCTTTGTTGTAATTCAGCAATGGAGGGTAATGATCGTGTGCGTTTCTTGCTTTGTGATTCTTTAATGTGATCGAACCGTGTATCACCTTTAGATGACAAGTGCCTCTTCCATATTCCAACTGCTTTTTTAGTGTGCTTATAACCAATTTCTCTAATTTCACCGTGTTTATCATAGTCCAAGGTACCAAATGCCCCCACTGGGGGATGTAAAAATAAATCACAATGATCAGTAATTTTACGCGGCAAATCTCTCATGCAAGTTACATACGCCAATTGTGAATTAATATCTTGCTGCGTAGGAATTTTATGGCCACGTTTAAAGCATCTTAAAATGCATTCCCAAAAGCCAGATATGTGGTCTCCATAATCGTATTCACCAAATTGGCCATAATTTGCAACGTCGACTGCAATTATTGTTTCTGGTTTCCATACTTTCGCCATGACGTCTACTGGGACAATGTTGACATAGCCACCATCAACTAAGTAATGGACTTTTTCGTCTCCTATAGATTTATCGCATATTGGTGGCAAAAATGGCCCTAAACTCATCGACGCGCGTACGTAACGCCACAAAACACCATTACGATGAACGCATTCACAGCTATCAGTTAAATCAGTAGAAATGCAAAAATAATCTAGCCATAAATCTTCAATTTTCAGATCTTCAAAATTATCCATCAATAAAGAATTTAAACCTTTCCCAGTCCAATATGATGTCAACGGATAGGTTACATCCTTTATCATATTCCACATACTACTCATTTCCAAAGCAAACACCCTGCCTTTGTCCCTTCTTGCCCTACGAGCTGGAACCGAGATGTACGGATCATGTGTCATTGCTATTAGTGCGCCAATAAAAGCGCCTTGGGACGTCCCGCCAATAACATCAATTGGTATGTTTTCCTCCTCCAATGCCTTCAAAACACCCAAATGTGCCATTCCACGGGCACCACCCCCGCCTAGTACCAGTCCTATTTGCCTTCCAGTCAGCCATCTAGCTACACGAGCAATATCAGACGTGCTACTACGATCAAAATCTGGATCGTTACGATGGAAACGTACATGAAAATGGTGGTTAATTACTTCCCGATTCGTAATCCAGCTTCTCGTATTTCTAGGATGATAACGCTTAGATGAAGAGCCAAAAATGGATTTAGATGCACTGGGAGAGAATGATGAAGCTTTTTGCTTCTGCATGTCATGTGTCAGGATTAAAACTACTTGCGCATTTACATTGTTGCATTCAATTTCTTCGTACTCTAGCTGCCCAACATCGGGACTATCACTGGCATTTCCAACTAATAAAAGAACATCTGCTTGGCGAATACAGCGCCGAGTCCAATCACTTGCAAATGGGTCGCATTGGTAAACTACGATTTTGTTCGTCTCTTCTAATTGAGTTAAGTATGCTATGACAGCAGAATTTGCCAGCGTTTCACTGACTTGAAAATTACGCTGCCCGACTGCTTGTGTAACGGATTGGCTATTAACAGATGCCGCGGGTCCTATCACATTTAACGAACTTGTCAATGCTGGAACAAAGTATGACAAATCTGTGTTTGATGAAATTGGAAAAACTGCAACCGTTGATATTTTCTGAACATTTTTATTGGCTGAATCTTGAACAGTTTCCTCGGATAGACGACGTAATACGAAACCAAGTGTAATTGGGTGTTTTTCAACAATATATTCAAATAATTCTTTTGTCAAGCCAGCTAACTGGGTATCCCTAATAGCCCGAACAGTTGTTTTGTGTCTTGCACCAGCAAGAATTTCCATTTGACCGACAGCCTCATTTCGCCCGTGTTCGGATACAGTTTCTTCACGAGAATCCATTGACCAGCCTGATGAAAAGCGCCGCGTCGGTGTTCGCACATAGCCCTTTCGCTTTTTGGGCCCTCCCTGCCCATTTTGATCATTATCTTCGTTATTGATAGTGTTTGACAATGGGCTATAATTGTTGTTTAAATTTAACAGATCGACACCACGTGCCAATGCGCTTGCCTCCATTTCTGTCCACGGATGTCTTTTTGTATCTTTTTCTTTTTGCCTCGTTGAACGTAGACGCCCCTCTAAAACAATGTACATGGTATCGCACGGGTTTCCTTCATTTACTAAAATATCTCCAGAGTATAACTCTCTCCAACTCAATGCATGATCGATAATTCTTGATAATGGTGTTAATGACTTGCACAACGTTGCCGCCGTGTTAATCGCGGCTTCAGGGAACTTCCTTACAACGTCTAAATACAACGCACGTGACATTTGTAAAACGATGGTTTGTCCATACGTTTCAACATCTATGGACCAAAACTCCCCTGTCTGTATCATAATAAGGCCCAACATTCCCCCTGGTTTAACTTCGTACAGTTCACGACCATGCAACGACGTTTTCGCCGTACCTGATAGCACAAAAAATAGACATGGTGGATCGCCTGGTTTTGCCAATACCATGTTTTTGTTCGTTTCAATAACTTTAATTTTCATGCCACAATCGTACATCCTGTCACCATTGTCGTCGTATTCTCCAATTTCTTCGACACCTTTCCTCCGCGCACGCGCCAATGCTTGTGGTGATAAAAAATCTAATTTAGCAAATGAGCGATTCTTTGGCAAAACTATACCAGGTACACTTGATGTTGCGATACCGAGACTTTTGCCAACAACCCTAGATACTGCTAGTTGCATTGCATGCGGAGAGTGTAGCCCAGAACTGATCTGGTCTTGCACATAAGTTTGGACTTTCATTGGCTTCATCAATTGCGTAGTTAACCCAAGATAACGAAATGATGTCATGAATATAGCACTGTTTAAGCGTACCAAAATCAATCTAATAATACGATTGATGGCGTTTGGATAAATATCTTTTAAACGTTTAAATGAATGATCAAGTTTCCATTTAATTAACACAGTATCTGTAGCTGCTTTTGCCAATACCTCGCTAGCAACAGTTACACCTGTTAAACCGGCCAGTAAATCCAGTAAACCGGTAATGTTGTCCCCACGTCTAAACTTTCGCAACGAACGACCATCTGGTAATGTCATTTCAATCTCACCTCGTTTAACAATATATAAAGAAGGGGATAAATAAGAAGTACCTGATTCAAAAACCATTTCCCCTTGCAAAATTTCAACCTCTTCCGCCATGCTTGCCATATCGTGTATGACTTCGTCTTCTAAATGTTTAAAAACTCGATTCACTTTTAACAACGATGCAATGGAGCTAATATTTTTTGACATGCCATCGTCACTTGATAATAACAACGTTTGTTCATCTCCTGAAAGGTTTAAAACATCGCTATTGTTTGTATCGCCATCGCTATGAGTTGCTGAATTTACACTATTATCTGAACCTGAACGGCTTCTATTACCTTTCATGGGATCGCTCTCATTTCTGTCTCCTTCATCAACATCACCATTCTTATCAACATTATTCTCATCAATTGCATTATTATTATTATTATTGTTATCATTGTTGCTGTTATTGTAATAATTATCATCATGGTCCAAGTTATTGCTGCTGTTGTTGTTACTAATGTTATCCCCACTTTTGTCGCCAAGATTTTTATCACTATCTGGATTTTTTGATGCACTATTAAGTTTTTGTGCGCTGAGATGCGTAGAACTGCCATGGTGAATTGAGCCTGGCTCGGAGAAGATGGATGTTAAACCATCGCCACGTAAACCCGTATTTCTAATACGTTCCCTTTCGCTGTTGTCATTGATAGATTTTAACAAACGGGAGGGGTGATTTTGTATGTCAGCTATTAAAAGTGTACGTCGAAATGCCCTTAAACTTGCGTCTGCCAACAAAGCATCATCATCTTTTACTTGATCTAATTTTCTTCTACTTCGAACGAAACATTCAATACACTTTGTTACTGTTATAAAGATAATAATTGTTACTGTAACTAACGAAGTTAAATGTGGTAAAGCTGGATGTATAGAGTGCGACATTTCTTTGGACCACGATACTGCATTTTGCCAGTGCAACGCTACACCCACCACCACAGTCGTATACAACTCTGCTGCAACAACTTCCATTGTATGTATATATGTCTGTTGTGCGAGCAATTGCTTCGCAATGATGATAATTTAATGAATATGTACACTTTTGAATTTACGGTGCTGCCGCTGTACCCTGAATGAGTCTTCTATTACATTATTGAAAATGAATAATCATCCATGAGAGAATATTATAATAAATAAAAAAAAATATTTATTTATTATATTTTTTTATTATTTATTATTATTTTATTATTATTATTATTATTATTATTATTATTATTATTATAATTTTACTACTAAAAAAAATACATTTACTACATTTAATCATTATTGAAATGATTTAAATCCTGTGATGAAATCCTATAAGGATGAGTACAGGACGCTAAATATCAAACTTGATTTAAATATTGTATATATAGCCACCACATACTTATTAAGATACGATTATGTATTTAAATCAAGTTTGGTATTTAGCGTCATGTGCTTATCACAATAGGATTACTGCACAGCTTTACTATTAAAATATATAGGCTCCACTTTATTATGGATTTATTATTACAGGCCATCATTACTAATATATTTTATAAAATTAATGGTGCATGCGATGTGTGTTTATTACATTGTTATATTATATTAATTATATTATTATTATTATTATATTATTATATTTATTATATTATTTATATATTTGTATAACCATTTACTATTACGAAAAACAAAGACATAGTTGTTGTTCGATAGACACATTCCACTTCCACGTCGTATTGCGAAGAGCGACTGGTGTTATTGTTGCAGTTGAATACACAAACACACCTATACATAGGCATATACTGCTATTTTATTTTAAACGGGATAAAATATGGTGCGTTTCCGTTTGAAAAATCAGGCAGCACGTTTAGTTTCAAGGACCCGTACTGCGGCAAGAAATAATATTGTACAAAAACCAGCTTGGTTGGGTGCAGCAAATGTAACGCCGCCACCACCACTGTCACCTGCTAGAAAAGTGCAGCGTTTCAATTTTCCATACCAGCATTTAGCGGGTGATTTTGCTAGAAAAAATCCAGCGTTTAAAAATGATGCTGATCGGATTGCAAGAGATCAATTTGCTTTAATGAGCATGAATCCAAAAATGAAAAAACAAGACGCTTTAAGAGAAGTATTAAGTAAAACAAAAGTAAAAGATGGTAAATTGATATTTAACTCGTTTAACCGTAAAGAGTGGTTATCGGTTGGTGATTCGCGAAAGTTACACAGAATGCGGAGAGCATCTGAAAGGTTACACCCATTTGATGTACAACAAAATCGTAACGATCCAATAGTGGATGAACAATTACGTTCTGGTGTCATTGATAAATTACGTGAATTAAATAAACGCCAAGAAAAGAAAATGAGAACACTTGCTGCACATACGATAGAAAAGGCCAAAACAGATGGAAAGATTTCTACGGAAAACGTTAAGGGGGACGACAAATAAAAATATAGTTTTAGGTTGCTAAATATATAGCATGTATACGAAGGATACAAAGTGTGAAATATTATATATATATATATATATAATATACGGTACTTGGTATATATCATACAAAGCGTGCGAGTGCGTGTGTTTTTTTAAAGTATGATATGATATTTTAAAATATTAAAACTTACTAAAATGTATTTTTGCCAAAGCCATACCACATGCTCTCTTCATTTTATCACAGCATTTAGAATATTCCGTAATTTACCAAGCTCTACTTTAATTTTATGTGCTAAATAACTATTCATCATACCTTCTTCCCCTAATACCATTGCCCATAATACAATATTTAAACTGCTTGCCAAATGAAAATAATCTCGAAATGCAGGCTCCAACGGTGTAATTTCAATCAATGTTACGACATTCTCATTATTTATACTACGCTTGGTGAACAACATATTGCTCAACCCTGCACCATGAACACCTATTATTGTATGTGCTTGTGCCCACGTGTCGATTGTATCTTTCATTGTGTGACAACCATTTTCAATTTTAAATACATACTGCTTCTTCTTCATGTTATTTACAATATCGATGTGCATTTTTATTTCTTTGATTACGTCATCATGGTTAATCAAAAGTCTACTTTTCTTAACGCCTTTTAAGTGTTCTGTCCCATATTTTTCATCACATTGAAACATAGAGCGTGATACAAATATAACAAAATTATCATGATTATGCTCATTCCGCGACATCAATGGCAATGTTTCAGAGATCGCATTGAAATATTTTTGCGTTTCCTGTAATGCATACCTTGAACCAGCTGTCTCCAAATTAAACATGTTTTGATTATCGCCATGTATTTCCACTGTAAATAGTTTTTCTACAAAATAAATACTTTTGTCATTTAAATATTGGATGGAATAATCCAAACTAATTTTATCATTATGCTTGTTAACATTTTTCACCATATCATTGAAATGATTTTTTATTAATGTATCTATCAATTCATGAATATATGATGGCCCATCTTGCACAATAATTGGAATAGTAATTGTCTGCTTTTGAGTATAATTTTCTTTGTTGCTGCTATTGTTGTTTTTTTCCAATTTGAAAATTGAACGCAATATCAAAGATTGATCTTGCAACATAATTACTAAACGTGGTATTGCCTCGACCAAAAAATGATAGTAATTATCAGTCCAACGGCTCACTATATTTACAGCAAATTTAAATCGTTTTTGAATGTAATTACTGTCATCAAGACCAGGCATCTCGAACGTCAACTTTCCAAATAAAGATGCAGGAGGCAAAAAATCATTGCTTCGTAAAAATAAGTTGCAACTATCATGCATTGTACCGACAATTCTGCCATCTACATAAATATTTGAAATAGCGTACAATTTAGTCACCCGATCTTTATATAAAAACGTTTTGCCCGGCATGGTAGAATATGGTGCAAAATCATTCATTGGCTCTGTTAAAAGTTTTTGACTTAAACCATCTCCCACAGTCTTAGGTTTCACTCCATAATACAACCCGTGATTCAAATCAAATGAATTATACGATTTCAATAATTGTACTTTGCCCTTTTCATTGCCACCCTGCTTGGTAAATGTTGCTCCCTCCCAAGCGCCTGGTTCTATAATGCGTAATATACATTGTAAGTTGTGAACTTTGCGATATATATTAATATCATTTATCACTACTTTAAAACCTTCTTTAAAATAAAACCTATAATCTATGGGCACTTGGTAAGTTTTCAGCTGTGTTCGAATTTTATTCACATCTAAGCTTGAAGCAGATCGCAACACAAGGCCTATATTAGATATACTTTGTTGGTATTCAAATACACCAACTGCAGGGTCTAAATTATTTTTTGCTATTATCATTCCTTTCATAAAATGCGTAAATGCTTTTGCTGCATTGCCTCGTTGTAAATAAATTGTCCCTAAACCATTTTGTACATGGTATAAGAACTCACCGCTCAACTCAGAGGCTCGGTGAAAATACTGTTCCCCTTTCAGTAAATTTTCTTGCTCAACATATACAACACCAAGGTTGACCAAAGCTGGTACATGAAAATAGTTTAAATCAACTGCTTTTTTATAACACGTCAAGGCGGCAGTCAAAGAGCGATTTTTAAAATAAGCATTACCAACAGTTAAATATGTATTTGATAATTCATAATCATCGTCACTGATTACTTCATTATTATTATTGCCAGTAACTGTTAACCCTAGATCAGTTGAACGAACAGTTTGCAACACAAGAAAAGAAAGTATCCTTATAAACATAAAATCCTGTGAGTATGTCACGATTGTAAAAGCTATTGGGTTGCAAGGAAAAAATTACAATCGTGTGCTGCATATAATTGCAGTCTGCATAATACTTATACTTTGTACAACGTTTGTGGGTCTCGTGTTGTGCGCCACGTTGTTATTTTGTGTGTGTTTGTTTACAACAACAACAACCAATTTTATTTATTATTATTATTATTATTATTATTATTATTATTATTATTATTATTATATTGCACTACTATACTATTATTATTTATATAAATAATTTCAATAATTTATTATTATTATTATTATATTTTATTATTTTATTATATTATTATAGGTAATAAAAAAAATTAATAATATAAATATAAATAATAATATAAATAATAACACAAAAGCAGGAGGAGCAGCAAGTGCTGGTAAATACTGCAATAAAGAAGTAATAAGATGTAATAATATAGTAGGTAAGTATAGTTAGTAATAATAATAATAATAATATATTTGTTCGCAAGATATTCCATATTGATTTACCCCTACTTTCTTAATTTATCAGTAATAATAATGTGTTATTTTAGCGATACTGGATGGAGGTCTCCAAATGGCACTAGTTAAACCACTATCTCTTCTAGTTCTTGCAGCAACTTTTTTGAAGATAGGACCCGATATTTCTTCGTCGCATGCTAAACAATCATTTAATGTACAATTTGGACACGCAGACTCACTTGGTACATTATAGGGTTCCTTCCAATCTTTTAAGCACGGTTTCAAACATTTTTTACGCGTGTTTTTTGAGTTAAAAAACCAAATTTGGGAACATGGTAATGTTAACCCCAACTTCATTAAACATTTAATATTCCATTCTTTATTTAAAAATCCTTTGATGCCACATTTACGGACGGGTGCTGTTAAATTATGGTAGTTCATATAAACTGATAAATCTTGCAACGTGCTGCAGCGTCCACAAGCGCCTTTATGCGTTAAGTATGCTTTGCTGTTGGCTATTTCTGCCATGGTAGAGAAATTTTTTAAAATATAAAATTCTCTTTTACTATCATTATACAATACACCACAAAAGCCAACATGGCTTGTATTGTAATTTTTTTCACCATACGGATCTACAATTAATTCGCTATATTTGTTGATTAATATTTTACTCCTAAACGCTTCAATTACTGTTTTATTGTAAGTTGGTGGTACCCAAAAAGGAGTAAACGTCGCAATTATTGTACAGTCAATACAAATAATAAACAATAATATTGATACACGCACTAATTCTTTTACGATACGCTTGTACATCTTGTTACACAAAACTACTTTTTGCGTTGGGGCTTATTCCTTTATGTCCAATAACATTCGAGACGAAGGCGAAATAGTATTATTATTAAAAGAGATGGCAGCAGTCAATTGTTGTTGCCAAGTAAACTTTAAAAACAAACGGTATTTATTAAATATGTTCTTCTTCCTCCTTTAGTGTCTCAGGTTCTAGACAAATTGAGACTAAAGGTATCCTTCAAGGATTAATATACAGTTCTTGACCGCACCTTCCCAGCCCTGCTGAGAAGAAAATTAATAAAAATAATAATAATAATAAATAATAATAATAATAGTAATAATAATAGTAATAATAATAATAGCAATAATAATATTATATAATAATTAATATAAATAATAATAATAAATAATAATAATAAAATATAATAATAATAATAATAATATAATAAATAATAATAATAATAATAATAATAATAATAATAATAATAATAATAAGTTAAAGTCTTAAGGTTGCTGATGTGCGGTGTTCCAATGAAACAACAAATGTTTTAAGTCAAGCAATGAAAATATTGTATAACCCTAGATGTAGGTCTAGTCGATGAAAATTTTACATTCATACACACATATATATATATTTTTTTTGTGTACATATATTATATCTCTTATAAATATCTTTTATGCATCATATGATATATAATTTAAATAAATGAGTAAGAATTAATTATATATAACTAAAGGAACTCAGTTATTGTATTCCATAGAGAGGTTGGAATTATCATGAGAGT
>Ga0099797_100374_pt1 | contig 29533 bp, 26 predicted proteins | sample Uncmet_Sort48C_1_FD_89871 | JGI IMG/M metagenome (GOLD analysis project Ga0099797, IMG submission 89871) | Marine eukaryotic communities from CALCOFI LINE 67, Pacific Ocean - C012_Sort48C_1 | ecosystem: Environmental > Aquatic > Marine > Oceanic | place: Pacific Ocean: Monterey Bay | collected... | reverse complement strand
TGATCGCTGGAGTTGCCATTACTAGAGTCTGAATCGTCTCGGATTCATCACGAACACCGCAAGGTTCCAAGTTGAGGAAGCACCAGAGTCATCGTTTGAAGAAATAAGAGTCAAGATCTGCCCGCTCACTGGCATGAAATATAGGGCTTTGCGTTTGGTCTGCTCTGCATGTTCGTTCTTGCAATTTTTCCAATACTACGATTCCGCGTCGTTTAAGATCAGAATAAGGGTCGTCATCACCGTCGCAGCTCGGCAAGATGTAAAACACCATAATCACAATTATTTTGTCATGTGAAACTCGACACTTCTTCTTGGACGATTGATTTGCTTCTTCCGTGATCAAAATCTGAACATGTGAATCTGAGTCTTGCACCTCTCCAATCGTGTCCAATGTTTCGGCAAGCCTGTGCGAATCTTGGGGACCGGATTCTTCGGCAAGAGTGACAGAAATGAAAAAACGTCCACAAATATCGTGTTTCGTAGCCAATCCCAGGTAGAAGTGTTCTTGGTGTTCCTCACAAAATTCTATTAAAAATTTGTCACGACACCATCGTTGCCAGAACTCTTGAGTAGTGCTTGCAGAAGATGTGCATCGCACTCCGCAATCCACGCGTGAATTTCCGCGACGCAATGTCACATAGTCTCGACGTTTGTTTTCTCTTGGGTCTCCATGGCCAAGCAAACGTTGCAGTGTCCGACAGGCGTTTGCACGACGCGACAAAAGGATAAGAGCAGACTTTTTATTTCTGAGAGAGTCAAAAAACGGCACACGATCAGCAGGGTCCATTAGGAATTCGTCGCGACTGTCTTGATCAAAGAGAAAATCCAGCCATTCGTGGGGGAACCCGTTCCCTGGGGTAGTCAACACCAATTTTTCAACCACGAATTTGTGCTTGTGTGTGAGCTGTAGCAAGACGCGGGACAAATGCACTTCATCGCAGAAACAGAAGGAAACTTGTTCACCAAAGATTAATTTGGGACGGTCGTCCTTTTGGAGTGCTGTCGTGAGCAATCGACTCAGCCGATTCGTTGATTGGCTGCCGAGTCTTGGAGATGAAGTTGGTACGTCGCCAAGTCTCAGACATACACTTTCAGGTATCTCTATATCGTCGCAGAGCTGATGAAACAAGATGCTGGGTGAAACGTCCCACGATCGCAGTTCGCCGGTGTTGAAACGGGACCAAAACGTCGTGTAACGACCGAAATACCGAAGATCAAGATTCGACAAGTAAGGGCAGAAACAGCTGCTACTCAAGTCCCGCTCTGGATCGCTGCTGCTCAACGTAACGTGACCGAAGAAAATCTTGTACAGAAGATAGCTCTCTTCCATCGTTTCTGAAAGCTGCCATTCCCTCGCTGTAGACGTGCTGGCCACCGAGGGAGTGCCGCGTGATAACGCGAGCTTCGGGATTCTCTGAGGAGATACAGAACGGTCGCTGCCAGGTCCACTTGAAATCGCCGGCGACTTTCCAGGCGACGGTTGCTTGACACTCCTATCCGCAAGTGTTCCACGAGTCGCGAGACGGACCTGGTTGAAGCAGTCTTCGCCTCGCCAAACCGCCACGATGAAAAGACCGCAAAGAGTTTCAACATGAGTCCAGAGTCCTGGATTCAGGTCATCCATCTTCTCACAATTAACTCCCACATCCGGCTTCAACTCGGAACCATTCACGATTCGTATGTTTACCAGTTCCACATTACCTCCGTAATCGTGTGCTTTTTTTGGACCGGTTTTTTTTGGACTGGGTTCCGAGAGTGTCGCACTTTCTTCGCGTCCAACGCAGACTGTCAAAACGAGTTTCTTCAAGTCTTGGTCCAGAATCCGTCCTGTGAAAGAAAGTAGGAAAAATTTTGACAACTAGTCCGGCTTCGCTCTGCTTGCTGCTCAAACAACTAAAACAAGGAAGGGCTCAAGAATCTGTTATTGCGAGGACGAATGTACCACCGAGATCCAAGATCCCAACGCAGACTTCTTGCATTTCGTCCTTTTCTGCTGCAATCTGAATGCAATCTCGTTCCGAGAGTGCGGCAACTTTAGTCCCAAGATCCGGTAGCAACGCAATCTCTTCCAAAGCCAAAAGCCCAAGATCTCTTGGAAGCAAGGAGACCCCTCCCTCTCGTTTGCCAGTACCGACAAGCATTGATTCACTTCTCGCTTTCGCTGAATTTCCCTTGTTGTGCACGCCTTGTCCGGCTATTTGATCCAACCTTTTTTGGTCCGCCTTCTTTCGCCCCAATGCCGACACACTGTCAAGGTCTTCGGAAATTTTCGATGGTGCCAGCAACTCGTGCAAACCGCGCGAAGATACGGGAATTTTTGTGGGGATTATACTAAATAACTTGCTCGGCTCATGCAGCTTTATGAAAGTTTGCAATCTGTCGAGCAGCTCGTTCGGGTGGAGAGGATCTTTGCTCAAAGCGATGCTGTAAAATTCTTCTGGCAACACATGCAAAGCCTGCGTCGCGAACAGTGGGCACGGCACTGCGCCTGCAATGCATATCCGTGCCCTGTTTCTTTTGAGCTCGCTGTACGTACTCCGAGAACCCCCTTTCAGTGTTTGATCCAGTAAATCACGCAGTACTTGCTTCAGATCCGTTTTGGTTCTTATAGAGGAGGTGTTTATCAAATGGCTTTTGTCGCCGCCTGTGACTGCAAATCGCCACAATTCTTGGACACTCGAAAGCCTGCCTCCGAAGGCCCATGCAAGATCAACAAATCCGCGCGCTGGCGGCGACGCCACAATATCCTCTCGCGACTCGCCACCAAATCTGGCGTTTAGCGAATAAGGATCGGTAGTTCTGGCTATGTCCGGTGCAGGTCCAATGATGTTGCACAGCCGATCGTAACTACCTGCACCTCGAAACGCAATCAGGAAATTTCTCCCATCGGCTCCTCCTTCTCGTACCGAGTTGCCGTCTGCTATTGATACGGCAATGGGATCATTGCACACATTTGTTGTAGAATCGACCGGAGGCAAGTTGTCACCAATTTTCTCGCCATCACGGGTACCGCACCAAATATGGCTTTTCAAGATGCTTGGTATCTGCTCCACTTCTTCCGGGTTATCTGGGTAGTAGATCTTCATTCCGCAAACATACAATCCTTGGGAATATATTTGCCGAACCAGCTCGGCAAGCACGTCAGGTTTACGCAGAACCACTACAATGGTATTCACGTAGTATGGATGCTCGTGCCCAGGACCACCACCACTACAAAAAACAGCTCTGTTTTCTTCGTCTGGAGCTTTGCTATCCAAGGAAGAATTGTCAGCCTTTGCAGAGTTAGATGCGACGTTTGGTCCGAACGATATTGCAAAACTAGACATACAATGCATCAAGAGAAACTCCGCATGACTTTCATCCACCAGCTCCAGGCAAAACGCAAATGAGCTTGTTGGCAACATTTGCATTTCTCGTTCAAGACGACCGGATGCAACAGCCACCCCAAAGAAAACGAAAACCCCTGAATCACTGCAAAATTGTTCAAATATTTTATATGACGGCGACCCACCGAAATCCGGTAAAATTGCCTCAACAATTTTTCCTTCCAAAAGTTGAACGAAACAACTCTGACCTACGAGACGCAAGGCCTCAATGACAGGCGGCGAAGGTAAGACCGACTCGGTGGAGAAAAACGGCAAAAGAAACCATCGCGTCCCATTTTGGAACCTACTGACATAACTTGCATCGGCATTTCCAGTTGTCGTATTCTGAGGGAAGGAGCGGAGCTTGGGACTGGCACTTGCCACTGGATGCACCAAAGCAGAGACATACTTGTCACGAAGAGCAGAACTCAACAAGGAAAGATCGATAAAATCTGCCAACTGCGCACGAAGCTCTGTAGGTGCTGACGGAGAGAGACCCTTACGATCCGGGCCAAGAAACCGAGAAGGAAGGGTCTCCGCGTTGGGATCTTCGAGAGCGTCTTCGTCGCCATCTGCGGATGTTCCGTACGACATGGCGCGCTTCCTTTGCGTGGCAGTAGTGTCGCTCGTAATAGGAGGAAGCGCACTCATCGAATTTGCGCGATGGATACCGCCGTCACGAGTATTTGTGAAGCTAACTGAAGCACCAGGTGTTTGTTTCTTTGGAGCATAGCCTTCTTTCCATCGTCGTGGAGAGTTTCCACTCAACATCAGAGTCTTGTTTCGCAGGTCGGTGGCACTTTGCGCGTCTTTCTCCAGCTCATGCATACGCTGTTCGACTTTCTCGGAGGGATATAGGAAGTTGTTCAATGTCGGCATCTGAGCAAGTACCTGACTGTGAATTTCTGGCGCCTTTGCCATCATTTCCTGTTTCCCGAGCTCCAGTCTAACCCGCCGCTCCTCCTCTTGTCGCTTCTCCCGAGCGATCCTACGACCCTCCTTGTCCTGTGGAGAAATATTTTCATCCTTCGGCATCCTTGCGGACCCAAAAATCACATGGGTCACATCGTCTTGCGCTCCCAAATGTCACGTTGCGCAACCTCCAACACGGTGAAATAGAACAGACGCCCCATGAAATGGCGACATCACCGACCACGCTTCATATCGAGATCAGAGGCCGACAAATGACCAATCACGTTTATCTGGTCACTTATCTAGTTATCAGTTGATAAATCCCCAATTCACCCTCATTGTCCACCTCAACAACATACAAGTTCTCAAGATGTAAAGATATCAAGAACACATGTTAAACCACGAATTGGGAGAAAGAGAGAGAGAGAGACGAATATGTGATAAAATATATGTTTGTGACATTATGAAACGGAAACACTCCTGAATGCCAGTCTGTGTCGGATGTGTTTCTCAACATAGACATTTTAGCTCAATGGACGTTCACGCCAAACATGCTTTTTCGCGATATGAAACATCGAGACTCATGACAAATTCCGAAACATGTATTGTGCCTTCAACTTCCTTCGCACTAAATTCCAAAATTCCACAGCTATTGGTTTTTTGGGCGATTCTCGGACGACGGTTGATCCACTACACGGTCAGTGTCATTGCCAATAGAATTCTGCGCTTCCAGTGATTGCACTGAAGATGCGGTGATTGAACACTCGGAGGATTTAGGTTCTCGCCACGGAAATCGTTCAATGTCACGAGGATGAGCTCTGAATGAACAGCTTCTCCAAGAAAAACGCTCAGGGAAGGGTTGGAATGTTTTGTTGCCACCACAGCGTACCACTCCTGCCTCACGATCAAGTTGAAGAACTCCACCACAGAGTGTACAGGGCTGGAAGATTTGTTGTGCTTTTGGATCGAATGTCTAAATTTTGGTAGTCTGGTTCAGCATGGTTCGTTGCCGTGTCTAATATCATCACACAGACAGAACAAACAGGTGGAACAAAAGTAATACTCTCATGCCACCGCCCAAAACTTTTGTTTCTGCCAAAGATAGGGCCAACTCCTGCTTATTTTTGATTTGGCCTTTCGTTGAGAGAGGTATGCGATTTACTTTGGCAAACGCCTGCAGGATATCCACGGTCATCAAAAGAAACCCCGACAATTCTTCATCCATTTGCCACCCAATTGCTTCTGAGACAAATAAATTAGGATGCAATGCCGCTATGGTGTGCTGCGAGGGAGGGCCAGAAGAAGCGGACCGCTGTGAGGCCGGTCTGGAAACATGCATCGCATGCACGATCTGACGAAAGTTTTTGTTCACAACGACTCGGGAGTGGCAAAATTATCCCAGGCTATCGTTTCAAAACACAGTCCAACTTCTGACGATATTTAGGTCTCGAGAACTCAGCTGTAGAGTCCAATACTTGCAACCCAAAAAAAGAAGAACGGTCGGTAGCACTTTTTGTCTTTCTTCAGTTTCTTTCTTTTTGTATACCGCTGAGAGTTTTGCGACCTCCGAAGTGAGATCATGCACTTGTTGTCTCAAAGCTGCGATGGTAGTGTCAGTCGTTGTTCCCACAAAGTTTGAACTGTGCACATCATTTGAGCGATATATTGAATGATAAATACTGTGATTCCCACCGCTGTGGTCTGACGCTGTGAAGGTCGCTTGGCGAGGTATGGAGGAAGCCGGATCATGATTGCAATGATAATTGACGCCGGTTTGCCTCTCGTGATGAGAATGGGACACAGAAACTCCGTTGGCAGCTTGAAATGCAGAATGGTCGAGTCTCTCAACCAGATGGGAATGTGTTGACTGTGGTATGCACGGGGATGAGACAGCGGAGACCAATCTCCCAGCGGCGCCAAAAGTGTCGTGCGTCACATGTGCACACGAGGACTGCGATGGATGAATATTGGAAGAATTTAATTCGTTCGCTGCCTTTTCAACCGTTTTGCTGTCATCCCTTTTCTTGAAGTAGTATCCTGGAAGCTCTAAACCCAATGACTCAGCTTGTTCCTTCATGTCGGCAAACGCACTGTCACATGCAGAAGGTTCAGAAGAGAAGAGTCTGCGAAAACTTCCTGAATTGGCCGGATTCAGGTCCAGGATTCGCTTCGACGCTCGAAGGCTTGCCGACCGTGACGTCACAACTCGAATGGGAGCCATACCTTTCTGTGGCGTCCGTCAAACTAAATTGAATACAGAGAAAGAAAAACACCAAAAAAGAAACGCAGGGCGTGACATCGCAACGCGACATAAATGAGAAAGGAGTCGAACACTGAGTTTTCATCAACAAGCATGGAAGAAGACGTCGCTCATCTGGACAACGAATTCGAAACTCAGCAGAAAATATGCTCATGGAGAAGTCCCATATCGTTTCTACGATATTTGGGATTGCGGAATGATTAAGTCAGTGCTCATGTATATGACGTTTCTTGAAGTCGCGAAAAAAATGTATAGCCTTTCCCCTCTGCGGTTACTTCGAGCCTTTGCTCATCAAACCTTTCGAAATCCTACGGGCGTTACTGACCTTGCGTACCATGCTCTGCATTTTCGTGACTCCCGAAGCGCCCTCGATTTTGTCGATGTCCTCGAGCTTTTTCTGTAGAGGAATCATCAAAACACAGATGTTTGTGAAGGTATCATGTGATGTTGGTGCATACGAGAAACACAATAAATGAATACCAAAAGCAAGAATCAACAATCCGACACTCACTCGCGTCGCATACAGTTAAACCTTAATTCATATACCGTGAGCTCTCCGATTTGTTCCTTAAGTCTCTGCAGTTCCCCCTTCTCAGGCGGCGCTGAATCGATCTCATCTGGTGGAGGTAGATTTTGCGTTGTCTGCACCCACTCTATGAATGTTTTCACAACGTCTTCGTACGACTGGGACATGTAGTGTGCTTCGTCTCCCGATTCAAAATATCTGAGGAAATCAATGAAACACTGCGACAGTCTCGGCCCTTCATGTTTGAAATACAGCAATCCACTGATTTTGTTCTTCCAAGGAAATGAAGTCAACGATTGAGGACGCGCAAAAGCGAACAATTATTTTTTCCATTTCTGAAGATACCTGGATTGGATTCATTATAACAAAGCTGCTACTGAAAAAACTGTTTCTATACTTGAGAGCCATAGCCTCAAGAATGGGATTGCCAACTTTCTTGAGGAAGGCCGGCTTAGTTGCGTCTCTTTCTGTACTTAAATCCGCCAAGGACTGACCTAACCCTTTTCCTAAGCTGCTTCGTCTTCGATTTGTGCTCCCTCTGCGACCCACCGCTTCCGATCCATCGATATCTCCGATTCCTTTCGAATCGCCTTTAGATTCAGGCCGTGAACCACCAAGATCGGACATCTTGGTCCTGGATTTTTGATTACACTTTTCTGATGGGAAAAATCTTGCCTCCTTTTTGAATTTTTTGACTGAACTTTCTGGAAATGAATTGCCTAGACTCTCTGAAATGAAACATTTAGGTCTATGCTTCAGTTTCCTTCTCTCGAGAAATCAGAATCAAAATGTTCGCGACGTTTTTGAACCGACTTTGAGTCTCGCCGTCGGGATATCGTCAGCAACACTTGTGGCGCGCAGGCTCGGATCACTCCCGGGCATCTCGATTTCGCATGGAAAAACTCAAATCAAACTTTTTCTCATTCTGCGAAGATTATGGAACTCTCAAATTTTGGACGGTATGAACATATCATCTCACAACATCCCGCACGAAATGATCACGATGACACACATATCCAATAAAATCACCTACAATCATCAAAACCTCACAACCCAATCACACCATAAAAACAAGATGGGATTCTCCACGAACCATAGTACTTCGATCACACTGCATTTCAACACGGAAATCTCGACGACGAACACACAATCTACTCCGTTACCGACTGTGAATAATACATCAGTCGACGAGGAACTCACTGTACAAAGAAATTTACAGCCTTGAGAAAAGACAAGGCGCCCGAGGAACTATTTCAGAAAACCAAGAACTTGACACAAACCAGTCGCCCCTGCAAATTTGATTGGGAATGGGCAAAACAATCTACCGGAAAAGCTCGAACACACGATGAGATACAGACTCTGCAGGACGCATTCTTCTTTCTTACAGCCGTATAATCGAAACGTAACATTCTTAAGCTTGGGCAATGCGATTCTATCCTTAATGTGCGCTCATTTTGTACTTGGGCGAGTCTCTTGTTCGCATTATTATCGCGGTTTCATTTTTCAAATCATCATTGTAACCAGCTACTACCGTGACAATATTCGTGCCCGGCTTGAGAAACACTCCCGGCAAATACAAAGAATACACAGGGCCTGCCGCGTTCCAATACCGGCCCAGATTGATTCCATTTACAAAGACAACACCCTTTTCCGACTCCACTTCACAAAATGAACTGGTGTCAATGAATGTATCGGGAAAAAAGCCATTCACTTTGCCCGCGGGAGTAAGAGTGAACGTGCCCGTATAGAGATATGGGGCACCAGCACTTTCAACAACCACATTGCTTCCGTCATTGGGAAATATTGGCTGTCTTCCAGTTTCCACAAATTCAATGGGTCCTCCGCCAAGAAAGTCCCCTACATTCTCCAGTGCGAACGAGAAGAAATCCCCCATGCTGTTGGCCTCTTTCCGACGCCTGAAAAGCCTACGGGAATGTCCCTCAAGGGGAGACACGGCAGATTTCTCACCAAAAGCGCGAATTTGTTGCTTGTCAAGGTCTGGAAATATGATCGACATTTGTCTATGAGCGACAACAAAATCGATCTCGTCTGCTTCCTGCTTTGTTGCTGTCGAATTCAACCTCGCATCCAGCTGGCGAAGATTGGCATCGCTTTTTGTACCAGTTTTTCTCTGATCGTTTCCAATGGCCCTCTCATGTGCGACCAATATGGGATCAAAAAGGCTTGTGCAAAGAGACCAGATGCCGGCTCTTATCCTGGCGTCATCAGTACTCAAGGAAAATCCTTTCTGGTCGCCCAACATGTCGAAAAGCCCGTAGTTGCGGCGACCGCGGTTTTCATAAAAAAAATCGACTCTGACGGATCTGTCGTCTCCCACATCAACAACAGGCCATGATTCGATCTTGATTTTGACAGGATTTCCATTCGTGGCAGCGGTGTCTTCCGGCGAATCAGTTCCACGATCAATACTGAGCGCGAACTGGCCATTCACGTATATGTAGACTGCATCACGCAAATCAGAAATAGTGAACTCGATTGGATCACTTCTGCTACTCTTGGCAAGATGCTTCTCTTGCGTAGTGCTCATATTGATAATCTTGACCGCAGGCATGGCGTCTTTTGCGATTTCCTCGTTGGATAACACAGACGCATTGTCACGAGAGCTTTTCGGGTCGGCATCAGTAATCATTTTTAATGTGGTAGCGCCATCATCTAAATTCGACTCCATCACAAGCCGAAACAGAGCGTAGTGGTCATATACTTTGTAGTTGCTCAGCACAAAACTCCAGCGCGAAGATAAGTCTGGTCGTATAGTCTGACATGCACCTTCGGCGTAGGCAGGTTTGAGAGACCTGGACTCTCGAGTCAATCGCACCTCAGGGTATGCGCGCGTCACTGGATGGCCTTTCTCTTTGTTGTCGGTAGTCATACCTCGCACTGGTCGTGACAGTTTTCCAGTCACTTTCGTGCCATCAAAGAGTCCCTCTGAAGAATTAGTGACAGACGCCAGCGAAGTTCTTGCGCCAATTTCTCTTTTCAACGCTTCGAATGTATCCAGTCCTTCGCTGCCAAAGCCGTGCAATCCATTTTCTGTGATAGGCGCGTTGTAGTCATACGTTGTCACCACGTCACCACCAGTGGAGAAGCCGAAATTCGTTCCACCATGTGCCATGTAAAGATTGAAATTCTCCATCTCTCTGTTGTTTTTCGTCATTGTTTGTATGATTTGCTGAGTACTTTTGTTCTGGACGCTTGCATCCATCCAGTTTGTCATCCAGCCGGTATAGTATTCAGAAACGAAGTTAGGCGATAGACCAGGCATATTGGCTGCCCGCATGTTCGCAAAAGATTGGGATCCGTTAACTTCGGGACCAAAATCGCCAACACTGTATACAGGCGGGCCAAACTTGAAAAAGGATAGAAATTTATTAATGTTCCTAAGATAAACATCTCATACAATAAAAGAAACGTAACATCTGATACTGTGGCACAAAATCAACATTCGAACTTCTAATGATTGGGGGCACGATAGCATTCAGTAAAGACAAAATCAGTTTTACCCCATCATCCTCATTGATGCCGCCCTTTTTCAATGCGTCCCAAAAATCAGTGGTGAAAAACTGAGTGTCGTTTCCTAAATGTTTCCTAGCCAAGTCTCGTAAAAAAAGCATGTATCTCCGGTCCGCTTCATTTTCAAGAACGTTCCCAAAACTCCCAAACTCATTCTCCAATTGTGCCATTAATATGGTGCCGCCGAGGTTTTCTTTCCAGAACCACTTGCGCAAGGGTGGGAGAAGCCAACCCCAGAACTCCTGCACTTCGCTTATGTAACTCTCCGAAAATGAACGAATCGGGTGTGGAGCCAGCTCTGAGTCTTCTTTCTTGGAGATGATGGTATGTTTTTTAGGGTACATGTCCGATGTCACCAATCGAGCTGGTAGACCACCCAAATCGAATTCCGCACAGATGTAAGGACCAGGTCTCAGTAATATCCAAATACCCATCTCAGCAGCAAGACGGACAAAACGAACATGAGCTGGATCACCATCTGGGTACATCTCTCTTTCAGTTTCTGCCAACGACCAAGGAATATAAAATTCCACGGCATTTAAACCCATATCGAGCAAAATTTGGAGTCGGGAAGGCCAATACGGTTCTGGTACTCGCCAAAAATGAAAGCTGCCGGAATAGAGTTTGATTGGCTTATGGTTGATCCAAAACTTGTTTTCGGGTCCAACCGAAAACGTGGGTGTTTCCGCGATGGATGCATTCTGCGCCCCATACGGTGACTGTCCTGTTGAGGACAAACTAACCGTGATTCGACCCAAATCAACTTGCTGAGACGTTGTGACATTGTAAGGACGAAAAACCAAGACTACAAAACAAAACACGAGAAAGGAAAAAATTCCCAACAGCAAACGCAAAAGTGTCGTCGCGGACATGATCGATGATAGAAGAGCTGTATGACACGACACATCCCACCCAAAATACAATGCCAAAATCAATCCATTGGGCCTTCAAATCATTGCAGTACGAGCAAATGAGACAGCTTGAAGAGGATTTACTAGAAGGCCGGCTCATCTGTACGGCCGTTGAACACCTCCAATTAGCATCGTTTTTTCACCTCGAAAATGAAACTCATTTGTAACCTTTTCTGCAGCTCACGGCTAAGTCTTGACTTCACATACTCACTCGGTATATTACTGTTCCAGAAGTGATACTACCTGCACAAATGAAGTTTATGTGACACATTAGATTGCGGCTGAGTCTCCTCTCAACATCGGAATGGAACGTCACAACATGCTGTACCAGGCTGCTCTTGAAACCGCTATCAACAAGATGATAATTTGCATCGCATAGCTCGCAGAGATGTTAACCTGCAGAATGTTGGGAAATTCCATCATTTCAGTAGCTGTAAACAGAAATCCCCGTCGAAGGGTTTCAAAGGGTGTCAGAAAATGTATTGGTACATCCGGGAAGATGTCTTTTGCAGGTATTTCAAGAAGGTAAGAAATGAGCTCTCGACCCACAATAAGTGACTGAGAACCAGCACTGCTCGCCGAAGATTCGTTTTCCTGACCCAGTTGGCGAACTGTCCAAACCATCCAAACGCTGAGGAATGTCCACACCAAACCCACTGCACCAAGGTAGAAGCCGAATTTTTGCAAGGCGATCAGCACTATGCCTTGAGTAGCGACGCCCAATAAGGTGATAAGGAATCCATACAATAGAAGCAGGGGGAGACTCACTCGTGGAAGCATATCCCATGCAACCGGAGGAGATATAGGTCCCAAATGATCTGAATGAAGAGCGGCCCATTTACGAATACCAAAACTTGCGACCAATGACAACACGACTATGGTGGACGTGTAGAAACAATAGAAGAAATCAATCACAAAAAAAACGAAAAACCAGGTTCGAATCCCGAAGAGACGCCTCGATCGAACCTCAAATTTAAGAGATTGCAAAGCCACGTCATGTCTCGAAAATGACTGCAACATGTACGCCCACATGATGGAGCCAATATGCGCAGACAAGAGAGAAGATGTTGCGGATGCCAAGGCTTCTTGCTGTATGTATTCCTCGTCAGAACTGAGGTTTTGGACAGAGTGCCCCCCTAAGGACGAGCTCTTTAAACTCTCCTCTATTTTTTCATGGAAGGGTCCATTTTCTGAAAGCTGAGTTGCCGCCGTCCACCCAGTCTGTAGAATCGCGTAGAAAGCAACTCCCCTCTTGAAATACGGATCATGCCACCACACAGAGAAATCTCGGTAAAGAACCAGACGGAAAATGGAGCAATCGGACACCAGTTGTCGAACATGGGACCGCATTTTGAGGTATACGATGCGGAAGACAAAGTCTGGAGCGCCCAACTTTTGCAGAGGTGTTACAAATGGACAAGTGTGTTTTCGTTTGCTCGAGTGAGAGCCGTCGAATCGTGGTGAGGTTTTCGGTGATATCACGTGCTGAACAGTGCCAGCCGGCTTTATCTGGCCCACCGCTGCGGATGCTACGAAAACAGGATCTGAATCCACTTGAAGAGAGACGAGACGTGGAAACGCAATGGCTGTTGGTGCGCGCACAACTTCCTCAGAGGGTTCGTTTTCTATGGCTGGCTCTGGGAACGGAAGCTGCAAATCGAGTGTATCAACAATGCTGGGAAGAGCAGGCGAGGGTAAGCCAACTGACGCGATTCCTTCGAACCCTCCATCCAACGCTGCAGCGCGCGGGTTAGTGTTTGCAAGAAAATACTCCACCATGCCGCTGAGATCCATATCGAAACCAGAATCACGAAAAGCGTCACTGACATCAACTGGGGAACCATCCCGGTTCAGAGCCGCCACCGAAAGAGCGCGTGAGGCAATATCCTTGGTGCTACCGAAACCTGTCTTTTCGCGCTGTGACCCCGGCACTTGTTTCTTGGCGATCACCGATGGAACTTCCGCGCGAGCGGTTGGATCACTTCTTCTCTGTTCGGGCGATGTTCCGACTTTTTTGTCCTTCGACCCTTCGTTGCTTCGCTCTGCAAAATCTGAAGTATTAGACACGATTGAACGAGTGGACATAGTTGGCGTCGACAATCCAGTGCTCGCCCACGAGCTGTCGTCTCCGATGGATGAGAGTGACCCCATTATGCCCATTGCTCCAAGTGTTCGGGAAGAGCTGGAAGAAGAACCTGAATGCAAACTGTCATCTTCCGCCTCCTCTACGTCATTTTCGATAAGACCTGTTTTTTGCAGCAAGCCTTTCATGGTCACTGTCATGGATTCGAAAACGCCCCATGTTGGGGATGCTCCTGCAGCTGACATGTTGCTAATTTTTTCGAGATGAATGTCATGCAGACTGACGACTCGTGTTGTGGTTTCCCCTTGTGGTGATAGAACGTTCCCTGTGGTTCTTTTTCCAATTATATTGACGCTACTGAGTGAAAATTTCTCTCGCCACACCGCCTTTTTCAAGCTTCCCGGGCTTTCTTCAGTGACATTGCTTGCTCGGTCCGTTGCCTGTGGGCTTTGACCGATGGTCACGTCAGAGGCCCCCATGCTGACCCGTCCAGGCGAAACATCACTCAATTCATTGTTCGTATACTGCTGCGATGACTGACTGGGTTCCACTTTGCTCTTCTCTGCAGTGTCTTTGGTGCCTGACAAAGGTGCAACGATACCTGTCAAGGAACGGTTCGAAAGACCAATGGCGATTTCTTTCTTTGACACGACACTGCTCGTCGACATTGAGTGGCAACGCGCAACGTTTGGAGTGGCAACAATAGCACGCTTCTGCCTAATTGCTGCTGCCAAAGCTTGTCGGAGTTTCTTTCGTTGCCATTTTCTCCTGAGGTATTGGGAAATCGCAAGAGCATCAAACACGTACTCGACCGCATTTCCCAAGAGTGGGGGCTCGAAACCAGTTTGCTTCGCGACATGTTTACAACCGTCTTCGAGTTCGCCAAACCAAACCATCCTCCCGTCACCATCGAGAATCAAAATGTTGGAAAACAATTGGGACAAAACTTTATAGCTTGGGGTCTGAAGAGAGACCATGAGACAGACCCTTCTTCTGCGAGCCAAGACGGTGACGCAATAGAGAACTTGATAACTGAGAGCAGGATCCAGTCCTTGCGTAAGCTCATCAGCGAGAAGGACGTGCGGCTCTGTCAAAAGCTCCAACGCAATCAGAACGCGCCGGCGCTCACCCGTCGAAAGACCCTCTCCTGCGGTGCGCGTCCCTGGTTTGGCGAAGAAAGACGAAGGATCGACTTCCCGGTCTGCACAATCTGAAAGAGAGAGAGCGGATAGTAGCTCATCAACGACAGCATCAAGATCGCTTGTGGGTCTGAACAATGTCGGTTTAGCGGAGATTGCAGCGACAGCTGGGCTACCAGCGGAAGGCATTAAACCAAGAGTGTTGGTCGTTTTCAAATTTGGTAACGTTGGAATCATTTCTGTGGCGAAGGTACTGACAGGACTTGGGTCGAAAGTCTTCACGTTTGCACTGTTGGCGCCAATCTTGACGGCCACACCAGCTTTGGGGGACGACTTGTTGTGAGGGCTGGTTGGAACTCCAAAACTCGCTGGTGACGCAGCTCCTATAACTGGACTTGACACCTGCATGTTGCTGACTGTTGCCGGACTGTCAGCCTCGAAATCAATATCATCGCTTTGCACCGCCCATTGTCGTTCAGCTTCCCTTCGGATTTCCGCTATTTCTTCTCGTTCAAGCACCTTTTCGCTTGAACGTCTTTGGCGCTCATTATTCAGTCTCAGCGCCAATATCAGAATAGATCTGGGCGTCAGGCGCCCATGTAATAGCTCATCCACCATCAGTTCACGACCGAGAAAACTCACAATGGGACGCCACTCATCGTCATCGTTATCTTCCCTGTCTGTCAAAAAGTTGCCTCCTTTGTTGCCGATGCCCATTCCGACAGGTCGCGAAAACACGGTTGCCTTTTCGCCGTTCGGTAGTCCACACCCCTGCTGGAAAATATTCGTGGCCATTGCTTCATCACCAGGGACATTTTCAGGTCTTTCGAAAGAAGCCAAAGTGACACGGCCACAACCCAGCTCCACACCGCATGAAAGTGGGAGCGAGCTGGACTTTTTGCGTATGCCAGCCTTGGAACCCGTATCAAGTTTTTCACCCGGGCGACCACCAGTGTTACCTCCAGTTGTCTCGTTGCTGTCCGGTGGAAGCTCATCCATCAACATAGATCGTAGTGTGTGCAGAAAAGTCGTTTTCCCAGCACCGGAAGGTCCTAACACAGCCACCGCCTGTCCTCCGCAACAATAACCGCTGACACCTCGAATGAGCTGCTGACGAGCAAGAGTCTTTGGTGGCAGTCTGCGCTTCAGTTTCTTCTTCGGACTGCTCTCTTTGTTTCTTGGAAAATTACTGGGCACTCCTTCTTTTGGCTGGCTGGATACAGATTCTGGATCATCTGTGTCAACTACCTTCGGTGCGTCCACAGAAACCACATTGGAAGAACTGGTGCCATATTGTGCTGGCGCTGGTGATGCGTCCGGCTTTTTCCTTGTGATTCTCTTCAGGTTTTGCTCCTTTATATCTGGCGCAAAACAAGGCAGAAAAAGAATACTGATGAGACGCAGCAAAAGCACAACACAACCAAAAAGCCGTCGCCAATAGCCGTCTCTATCCACTTTCTCTTCTTGTTCATGCAGAAAATCTTCAAAATGTTTCTGATCAACTTGTGGAAACTCATCACCTTTCTGCTGCAACAATGCCTGTGCATGTTTTGCAAAATCGAATTTGCGATTGTTTGCACGCTTTCTCGATGAATTCATGCTGGAAACACGCATCCCGGTTCCGGCGGTACCGCGAAGTCTTAATACGTTTAACGAAGGTCGCCGCTCCATCGTCTTCTGATTTTCTGACGATTTCTTTTCAATTGATGCTTGGGGTACGACGACGTTTGAAGTTATATTGTTGCTCCCATCGTTCCCTTCCTCGCCAAAGAGTTCGCTCAGAGGTGTCTTTGTGTTTTTCTTCGCAGAACCCGTACTCAAAAATGGCGGTGTATTCTGTTGGCGCGAAAAGAGGGATTGGAGTGCGCTACCACCGCTGGCAGGGGGAGTTAGACTGTTACGATGGAGTGTTTTCTCAGTATCTGGAAGCTGTGTGGCCGCACCTGCAACACCTCGTGCGTTCTTGAGTGTGCTCGTTGCACTGGGATTCGATGACCCCCCAGCATTGGGCAACGCATCGACACCTGTTGGAGCATCGGCAAAGAGATCTTCCAGATTGGTAACACGCCCGTCCACAGTGGAAGTTCCACTTTGAATTGTTCGCGGACTTTGTCCCAATTTCTCCTCCTTTTTCAAATATCCGCTTTCTCCTCCACCGGCAGCAGAACCTCTTGGTTGGAAGATGCTGCTGGTGTGCACACGCGCTGAAGTTGCTGGCCGTTGCCCCGAAACATCCGTACCGTCCACCCCAGTTGGACTTTTTGACCACTCCGCCAAGTCAGCCAGAGGAGCGCGAGGCATTGGCCGAAAAGGATTCCTGCCTGGCTTTGTCCATGTGTGAGCGTTGGCTTCCAAATGTACATCTGGAAGGGGAAGGCGTTTCATCTTGGGATGTGACTCCAAAGAACCAGGAGTATCCGCAGCCGCTCCTTCAAGCCGTTCGGTTGCTTTTTCAATGGCGCCCCTCACAAGCTTTGCTTCCGCTGTCGTCGGTGATTGCACTGCCACTTTCGGTGGATCAACAACAGGTCCATCAGACGGAGACCCTTTTGGAAGGCCCAGTCTTTTAGCATTCTCCTCCTCCTGACGCCCCCAGCCTGGACCGATTCCATCGGCACTTCCATCTTTGCGAGGCAGCGATCCTGTGTCATATGTATGATCGCTTCTTTTTCCTTTGCCAATTCGCACACACACATTTTCAAAGACCAAGACGCGGCGAATTCTGCTGTGTCTCAATGAATCCCCTGAAAAACGCAGATCTGTTGAGTCATCGCGCAACTCCAGCTCTTTTTGGTATCGAAGCACCGCATTCAAATGGCGATTGATATTTGCTGTGCCTTTTTTATTGGCATGCTGGGGTCCAGAGGCCTCCTCCTCCGCCAAAGACTGAAGTCCACCTGCCGCTCTCCAGCTTCGGAAGTTGGTTCTCCAATCTGGAACGAAAGAGTCCAAATATCGAGAAAAATCCGGCAGATCGGCCATCCGCTTTTCTGTGAAAATAAGAACTGACTTCACAACTCCAACAGCACTGAATCAATGGCAGCACTGAAAATGCCCACTCTAACCTCTCCAACCAATGCCAGACTCTCATTCAATACCCACTCCAACCAATACTGCACACTCATTGACTCAGACGTTAACAACCTGTCGACATCTTTCTCGATGTCCTCATAGGATAGACTCATGAAAAATGAAACTGCAAATACGATAATGAAAGCATCAGCTGAATTCAGAAGAACATATTGTTATGGCATGAGACAGGGAAAACGAAAGTCGGCTTAGCCTTAGGCTCATGACAACTTTTTGGTATACATTGCCAATACATGTCTATGTTTAACTATAAGAAGCAAAAAAATGCATATGCATGATGCAGCAATGCTGCGCAGGTTTCCACATTTGAACTGTCAGCCTCAGGTGATGCTCTGATCTCGGTTTCTGCCAATTGCGTAGATACACGCCATAGGCTAACACCCGACAGACCCATGGAGAATGCTCTAAATATAACTAAAATTGATCGACGACCTTTCACGGTTACATTGACTACAGAAACATTTGGATCAAAATGTTACGATGATGGTAGGAAACAGTTTATGACTTGGCAATATTTATTGCGTTTTTGACAATTCGATGACCATCGAACATAACTGCATCAAAAAAATAGATACTTTTCGTAAATTAGTTACTGGAGAAACGCTTTATGACTCCAAATTCATCCTAACTTCGCCAATGATAGATATCGACATCGAGAAATACGTTATAACTGAGAGAAAACAAAATAATGACTCTGCCGAGCAAAAGCTGGCCAAAAACAAACATACTTTTATCATGTCAACGAATCGTCAGTGGTAACACAATGTGTGTATCAGATTTCTAAATTTCCGTCGCAACACGGGCCAGCGCCCCGAGCTTAAACTGGTGGCGGAACCCAACAAGACGGCCAAATTGGGACTTTAGTCAACCTGGAAAGTTTGAGACTCCTGGAAAGCAAGTTCGAGATTTTCGATTCTTGTATGCACGGCGGCCTGTTCTTCGTCTCCAGGTTCTTGCTCTTCCAACCACTCTGCCTCCCATTGTCTGAATGACAAATAAGAATGAACGACTCCAAATTTGAACTATTTGTGGAAAAAGTAAAAACGACACATCTCACAATAATGCTGTGGGGAAACGAATTCCTTCCATGCTAGCATGATATATACCTGAGGTTGTTGATCAAGTTTTCTGCCAATGGCGCGACTGGCGGCATAATTGCACCGAAACAGAAATACAATGGACAGATGACAAACTCGATGAAACCGATCTGCGAGAAGGATTTCTTCACTTTATTTCTGTCGTTCAACATTTGCACTGTCAATCCCATCTCTTTCTCTTTGTCACCTTGAAGGAAAAACTCTTCCAAGACCAATTGTGCCCAGGCGCGACAGATAGGAAAAGGTTTGAACGGATTCGATACATCAGCACCGTGAAGTACCAACTTGCGCATTAATGCTGTTCGTTCTGACTGTTTCCAAAACTCGACAACATCTAAAGGCATCTCCCATGTTGCACGACCACCGCCAGCAGTCACGGTCAGCGACGACTCCATACTGATGACGAGATTTTTTTTGTTCAACATCGCCGAAAATTCAAAGTGAGTCTATTTGATCAGCGCGGAATACTATAGACAGTCTGAAGCATCATCATTAAGCCGCTTTTATACGTGCTCCAATATTCTTCGTGTGATAGTTTGATGATGTCGTGGTTTTCCTCTTGCAGAAGCTTGAGTTCCGAGACCATGGGGAAATGGTGGACCATATCCGTATGAAGAATGGCTTCGATACTCACACGTCGCACATACATGTATGTTTGCTTGGTACACTTGTGAAATATGGCTGTATTATGGTCTATGAAACCCGTCTCAAACATAATGGCACAATGCATATTTTCCAGCGGCGATTTGTCGTTGTATTTCAGTGCCAGAGGGTCATTGGACTCAACAAGGAACGGATTGTTGTGACCTGGGTGCCCAACATCGTGACATACTGCCGCCATCAACAGTGCAAACCGATCAGAAACTGAAAAATATTCTTTCGCTTTTACCATGATCATAAACTGATAGACGCAGTGAGTCACATCCACGGCATGCAGCCAATTGTGATATGGATTGGAGTTCACGTACCTGAGTTTGGATGTAATGTTTGACCTCCATCGCAAAACAATAGATCAAGAGTCGGATCCTCTATATGCAGCAAGAGATCAATCCAATCATATGTGCATAGAAACGGAAAAGAGTATTTCTTGTGGGTGATGAATACTGATATCTGTCAGAGAAATAATACCGGCTGCTGATCTCCTCGAGGAATGTTCCTAGCCGTTTCTCGTTGATTTGAAGAGTGTCCGCAGCGAATGCACCAAGATTCATATTTTCTCCATAGACGAACCTTTTCAGTTTTTCACAAAATGGGCGACAAGTTGAAAAATGATTTTTCGAATCAAACTAACAGGGTGGAGACATTGAATCAAGATAAAGTCTGTCCGACCATCACAGGAAAAGAAGTCGGACTGACATAAATCAGACATTTAAGCCGGGACAGCTGCTGTACCATATTATAGCGGCATATGTTTGGAAGTCATCCAAATCTAATGTGTTGAACTCGAAAGACTCTATGTCCTCCAATGTGAGCCCAGCCTGCATAAGCATGACTCTGTGCTGGCGCAGAAAATCTTCATCCCTGTGCTCTTCCTCTTCCACTTTCTCATCCTTCTTCTGAACAATAACGGTGGCCGCGGTATACTGCTGAATATTTTCATCCACCTGCTGACTGCCCTGTTTTTGCACAGTTATGTCTGTAAGCAACACTAATTTGTGAGCGATCTTTTCAAGCAAGGCAGTCTCCATAAATGCACCAATGTCGCCGCCGCCTTCCTCTTCTTCCTCCAGCAATTCTTCTTCTTGAGCTGTACGAGAATCAATTTGCAATCGTTTGTTTAAGACAGTAATCATGTCATCGTGTTCTACTTTCGTCGGTATTCAAAATACGAGACCACCAATCAAATTTCTACCCTCGCCTCCGTCTTTTTCCGCGTCTTCCTGGGCTTTCATCGCACTGCTCATATCGACAACAGACTGAAACATTGTCGAGGCCAGATTACGAACCTGATTCAGTAGCTCTTCAAGGGGATTCAGGACTATTCGGCCGATAACTTTCTGCAGTTCGAGAGCGAAGGCCAGCAAAATACATGTGACGATAAAAATTAGCAGCATGTTCATCGCGCTATCCACTACGTGTGGTTGTGTAAAATTATAGTAGATTCTGGCACTGGACCAGAAGTCCTGCTCCAATGGCTGCGTGCTTCCAATTGTCGCCACCATGTTAGAACCGGCCCAAAAATTTGTTCTTTCTTCGTTTGTTTCTAGCTTTATGTAAACCGTTCTCCAGACCTCATTCCAAGGTCTTGCCGGTTTAGCTTTCCCACCTCTTTGAAATTCCTCCACCTCCATGTCACTTATCTGCTCCTCGAAACAAGTCCCCAAAACACAGCTCGTTTCATCATCCCAATCTGGCTCGAATGCAGAATACTGGTAACGCCGAATCACTCGGTATGGATAGAATCCCTCTTCGTTGTAGAAATCAGCCAAATCTTCTGCCAACACCAAAGTTTCGACTTTCTTTGATTTGGCTATATATCGCGCCCACGTCTTCAACCCAGAGTCCTGCTCCACAAGTCTCATTGTCACCACCAGAATCACAGGAACGACAATGACCATGAGAATAATGATGCCACTCACCCGAATACTCACCTTGATATGGAGCGTATCCGATATTTTTCGGGCCGTACCTGATTATGAGACGCATTTACTCCTAATTGTCACAGGATCAAAATTGCAACATCCACTACCGATTCTCATCAAATTGAGTGTGTTTCCAAATGGACTACTCCAATTGTTGATTGATATACTGCTCCAAATATTTGATATATAATACCTGCCTGCATGGTCTCCAAATGCTTCTGCATACCAGGCAGGAGCTTCAGGAGTTTTATTAGACGAAAAAACCGACCTGCGCGGGCTGCCAACTTCAACATTCGAGCGACGACCATGATCGCAGTCTCTCCAGATTTTGCTTCTTCCATCGTCTCATCCATGACAAAACTGAAGTCGGCTATGACGGAAATACAACCAAATAGATCGCACCAAAAGAAAAAGGAAAACCTGTAACTGCTGTTGGCAATCAGCTGGATTATTATTTCTACGAAAAACAGAAGCATGATGAAGATGAGAATGATATCCAGGGCAGTGTTGTTGGGAATGTCGAAAACAACCCAAAGATCGGCTCCGAAAAGACAACCAAAGAGGGACAGGTAGATCAGAGCGGAAAAATATTGATCTTTCAGAATTTGACGACAGGGTTGTTGCCATGCTTTTATTTGCGCTCGGATGTCTTGAATATATAGCTGTTCCTTGGTTTGTCCAGTGGACAGGACTGCAACCGATCCTCGACCATCTCCTGCTCCATCAATCGCATGCTCTTTTCCTTCTTTGCGTTCGGGTTCGTCTGGGTCCAGAAGAATATCCTTGGGCCGCTCTTGTGTGAAGAGAGTTTCCCACTGTTCTGTGTGCTCCCTCAGTAATCGCGTTCGTGGATCGTGTCGCCCATACAGGTTGGTTGCCGTCAGAAGCGGTATACGTCCATCTTCGTCCGTAAGATGCGGGTTCGCTCCAGCATTGACGAGAGCCTGCAATATGCCTGTATTATTTATTGTCTTTTTCAAGCTGAGAGCGGCATGCAACATGGGCTGCTGGGAAGCTGACACGCCTAACTGCAGAAGAGCCTGGATAGCCAGATAGTTATTGTGTTCAATGGCGATCATAAGGGGCACGGCACTGTTCTCTTCACCGTTCTTCGCAGCATTGTGCCAAATGAGAAGTTCACAAAGAACCGCAGAGATCATTCCGTATTCATGACTGTCTTGTCCGTCACCCAAGCTGGCGGCTGCACAAAGTGCACTCCAGCCTTTGTAGTCCACTGCGTCCAGGCTCGCGCCTCTTCCGAGCAATAATTTCGTGGCCGGTACGTTTTTTGCCCGACATGCCAATATCAGAGCCGTCTGTCCCAAATCAGATCGCGCATTCACAGAGGCCCCTGCATCGAAAAGGAGCTGCATAATCGCCGTTCCATTTGGAAGATGTCTTCGACTTGTCACAAATCCCAATATTGTCATGAAGGTGTCTTGGTCATCATCATAGCATGGAACATCGACACAAACGTTCCGTTCCGCAAGAATCATATTCACACTATCTGAACGAGCACAGTTTTTGAGCACGGCCTTGGGATGCCAATAATAGTACAGTGACCAAAAAGGATCGATGCAATTCTTGACTGTAAAATCGAAATATTAACTCATCTGTGGATCGAACCACTCCCTTCGGAACGTGACCTTGGTGATGATAGTAAAACGCATATACCAATGTCTCCTTTTAACACGACATCCCTGAGATCGTTTAGGAGCTCCAATTGTGACTGCAGGTCTGCCAATATACGCAGGTCTTGCGCGTTCAATATATCCGTGGGCATCAGCATGGAGGCGCTATGCAGGGTGTCCTGCTGCCTCTGATGCTTTGAATGTTTCAACTGGTCGTCACCCAACATCTTGGCGACACCTGCTGGAAACGAAATCCGAGAAAATGTTTCGCAGTAAGCCGCGACACCCCTGCGCCTGAATCACTACCTGAAACCCAAGCGACACGATAAAAATGTCATCTTCCTTTATTGAGGCGTCTCATCAAAGAAAATTTATGCCCGGGGATCTGTTATTCAAATACACAGAACCAAACACCTATGTTTCGAGAGTCTTTGACACCGGTACACCACGATACAGGGCCCGGCATTACGACTGACAACATAGCACAGATTCTGCGCGTACCTGTCGCAAATATAACGCTTCTCCAAAACGTACTCCTCCTTTTCCTCACACGAAATCCTCCTTGCATCAGGCTCGGGAACCAGACCACTGCTACTTGATTATTTAGATCGTTGGATACATCATTATGAAATACGAAACTCCACCAAAATACCGTTACAACGATACAAGAGATCTACAGAAAGCAAAGGTAAAACCAAGAATAAACAGTGATATGTCATCAAAATTCTGACTGGGTTAATATACGAAACAAACATACTTCTTTACAATTTCATATGGAGATCATCAATGCTACTGCACAAATGCCAAGCTTTATTATGCAAATATGTTCGATCTATGTTAGCTGACTGGGAAATCTGTAATTATCACAAAACGGCTTTGAATCGTCTCTAATCAAAAACCATCCTATCAGTCGTGGGAAAGTCATATTATGAACGATTTCCACACACGAGTCTGCAAGATGAAAGTCACGGGATATGGTTGAATCATGGGGGATGCCAACTGGTGATGTTTAATCGCATGGCATTGCCACTCACATGGCTCCACCCGCTGTGACCGGTCGCGGGAGAACGGTTACGCTATTCCCACGTGCCAATAACGCGCCACCTTCTTTCGCACTTCGAGACTGCAACCAATTTACAACGAATTCTGCAAGCCATGGATTCGTCAGATTTTCTCTCTTGTAGAGAATCTGCACATGACGCTTGTCGAATTGCGATTTTGCGAAGCTTCTTAGAGCTGTGTGCTCCTCCAAATTCCGTCGCCCGAAGCCCATTCCACCTGCAGTCATTGGTCGCGGTAGACTGTTTGTCCTGGAACATGTTTGCTGCGGCTTCTCGATGGTGGAAACTTGCAAGGCAGTGAAGGTTATACAAAGCGAGTTTGATTCTCTTGCTATCTGTCGCCGGAGATCTTCTACCTTACACAGATTAGGCCACAGAACCCCCTTTTTACACCACCAATGGTGCGAAGCAAATTCATCCGTTCGTTGCCCACATGAGTGTCGTGTCGGACCCACACCCGCAAAGATACCCCATGTCAGCCGGGTTCTGTCGGGGACATGGATACGCATAGCACAATAGCCAGGCCAGCTCGCTTCAACACCTCCGGGATAGAACTCCAGTGTCACAGATGATAGATTGCCCACCTTCACATCGGCACTGCAGAGCGATCTTTCCTTGACCCACTGTAATCTTTCTAAAATCTTTGGGACATTCCAACTGAACGAATTCTTCTCACTACCAGATGGGCCTTCGGCACCACTACTATCCGAACTGGGGCGCCGCAGACCTGAATGGAAAGAATTTTGCATAAGTGACTGGTTGAATGGGAATCAAGAACGCCGGAGTATATACCACGCGGCTCCCACCCGCTCAATAAGGAAACACTCTCTAACGTCGGTCATTGCTTTCCTTTATCTGATGTGAAAAAAACAAAACGACCTCCGCAACTAGTTCCAATGTCTACGTGTTATGCTAACCATGATCATCAAAATTATACCATTATCGTCAATGACAGCATACGCGGCATTCAATTCAGTTTCACTATGCTTTAGTTTTCCGTGTGTTTCTTGCAGCTCTTTTTGCACAGTGGCAAGCTCGTCCACGGCTTCCTTCGCCAACGCTATCTGTTTATCGGCTTCGTCCCGTGCCTTGGCCTCACGGTCCTCGGCTTGTTGCACCTCCTTGCGCATCTCACGCATTTCCTGGGCGAGCTGCTTTTCTTTCTCTCTCATGGCTTTCAGAGTTTCCTGCAAAGGCTGAATAATGGCTTGAGCATCTTTGTTTGCCCTGTCCAGTTTTGCTGCTATTTCCTTTTGAAACTCGGATGTTAACCGTTTCGTCGTCTCAAATTCGACTTTTTCCTCTGCATCTTTGATCATTCCCGGCACTTTTTCCTCCAGTGCCGCATGCCTGTTTCACGTGATATTAAACCAAATGTATTCGGACAGCTAATGACACTCATTCAGACTTTGAGACTATATGTGCATCTACAGTTCTACGTCTCCGTCTTCGTAAAAGATATAGTATGGACTGCTGATATTATTTACTTTTCGCTGAGTTCCTTCCAATCTTTTTCCAATTCCCGAAAGTCTTTCTTTGCCTCTCCCAGAAGACGAAGGTACTTAGACATTTGCATTTTCGTTAGTATTGCGCCAAGTCGCATTTTTTCGAGGTCGGCGATGATATGCTGCATCTCGGGATCTCGCCTCGCATCGTAATTGTCCGTATCCTTCCGCCGGTCTCCTCCTGCATCAGTGAACCTGGAATAATACTCCACCATTTGAGCATCTGTGTTCAGGCCGATTCTCCGAGGCCCATCATAGCCAGCATAAATGGCTTGAAGCTCCTTCCCCTTTGGCAAGGATAGGCCGAGAACGTCCATGATGTCCTTTTTTTTGGATAAAGATTCGGGATTCCTCGTTGCAGCTTAAGGGAATACAATCACTAAAAATAAATGTTGATTGACCCTCCGGAACTGAAGCCGAAACACACAATATCATTCTTTTTGATTCAAGTAAAGTCTGTCCCTGGCGAGCTGGCGCTTGTATATACTTCTGAAAGCTCGGATATGGTTTTCGCAGCTTCCAGTCGAATGGCTCCTTCCACGTCCACGATGAAAATCATAAAATTGTTGAAAGGCGGCGCCCGAGAAGGATGTGCTCTGTAATGCGCTTCCAACATCTCACCTTGCCCACCAAACGTCGGTCCTGCACGCCCAACTGCCGGCTGATATGCTGGTGACGTCTGTGGTCTTTTGCCGTATGATGGGCTTTTCCCCTGCAGCATGCGAGCATGGTTAGTGCCGTGGTTTGTCCCTGGGCGTGTCCCTTGGCGAATTGTGTTGTTTGTGCACAGCTGTGGACTTCCCGCGTTACTGTTGGCAGGTGAATTCGGCGAACTTTGACAATGTGTTACGTTATGCGCGTTTGTCTCCACGTACAGATCAGGATTCTTCATATCCATTCTTGGCTTCATTAATCCAGTCTCCAAATCTTCATTCTTCATCCCAACCGACCTCAATGGATCTTGCAGCACGCTGGCTACACGATCCATTTTTTCGTTCGCAGCACTCAATGTTCTCACAGAGTCCAATGTGGGTGGCTCTGGTGCCTGTGTAATTAATGTGTGCAGATTTCAGAAGGATAAATGAAATGTTTTTGAAAGGGATTTGTTCAAGTTCTGTCTCGTCTGAGTGCCAATTTCCCTGAACATCCACTCGTTTTCAGGTTTTCCCAGGATTCTCAGATGGTTGTCTCAGCACGTGTCTCTTAGACTCAATGACAGCATATTTGGAAATCTATGCAGGTCCATTGAAAAACTCCTCCTTCGCGAAATTTTACACCCCCTCACTGATCTTTTTGATAAATTATTGACACTCCTCGCAGTCTTCAAGACGAACAACGCAGATCTTTCACTATTGATTGCAGAATCAAATTCGAAAAGTCAAACCTTTCATGTGTAAATTGACAAAACGGTTTCTGCAAAATGCGTTATGAATCATATCATGACGCCTACAACGTTTGTGGATTTTTTCTTGCATTTCTACTACGATGCTAGTTTTGGTTTTGTCACCACGACTATCATGTCACCATTTACGATGCCGACACTCGATACAGATGTGTCTGCAGAATGCTTCAATATCTTGTTTTTGTGAACAAGTGTAAAAACTAAAGAGTCTTTATTCTCCAATGGGGCCGCTTCAATGGCGATCTCGTGAAGTTCTGCAATTGTTGCTTGCGTCGGACAACTGACCGAGAATTCCAGAGAACCGGATACATTTCGGAGATGGACACTAATGACGTCGGTGCTTTGTGAAGATGCTTGCATTTTTTCTGCAGTGTCTTCGTTCATTTTCACTGTCTCTTCCTTGCCAGTTCCGGCAGTACTCACATCCTTGGGTATGGCGTTCTGCGTTTGCGTTGGCGCCAATTTCTTGAAACATTGGGAGCAATATCCATTCATGGCAGGAGATCCGAAAAATCCACAACCACCCTTACAATTTCCACCCTCGGGCGCAGCGTTGCTTGAAGATGCTGCGACTGGATTCGCAGGCGATGACAGAAATGAGCCAGTCGATGTGTTGTTGCCCGCGGCGACAGTTGTGGGTGTTGCAGCGCCAGTGGAAGGAGACACTAGACCGGGAAACTTGTCAGTTAGGGCTGCGATGGCTTCCGTGGCCAAGTGCTCGTGTCCTTGGACCGAAGGGTGGAACATGGTCATGTCCCACATTCCCTGGTCACCGACGCGCCCGCGAATCCTGTGAAGTGCATCGACCTCGTTGAAGAAAACACATTGGACGCTATCCTGTTGATGAGACTGTGCAAATGTCTGGCAAATTCCTTCCCATCGATCGTTAAGTGAAGCAGACTGTACTTCAAAGGCCAAGGATGGTTGGTCGCCAGGCTGCACACCTATTGCAGCTAGTTGTCCAGCATTCACCAGAGCGCCTACTATTGGAAAAACAAAATTGAATACGGGCATGTGAATAAAGACTGGGACACCGGAAAGAAAAAAATTACGTGCACCTAACGCATACAGACCTTCAAACGCGGATCGAACATTTTCAGCTTCTGCACGTCCAGGATCGGGCTGCAGGATCTCCAATGCAGATGCATTGCCGCCCATCAATGTCCCCGCGATTTTCTGGATAAAATCGTTACCACCAGTGTGGATGACCACCAAAGTATTGCGTGGCAAAACGTTACCACCGCCCGATCGCAGAGTTCCACTGGCCAATGCAGTTCTCACCCTTTGCACCTGTGCTGGAAGTTCAGCTGATACACTGCCGCCCGCACCGAAATTGTAGCAGCGTGCTCCGCATCTTCGTGCCAAAATCTCAGGCCATGTGGGATGCATATACGAAACCCAAGAATCCCCCAAGACAATTACAGACCATGGTTCGTTTGCAGCAGACATATTTTGTGTCAACGCCCTATATCTTGGATCAGAAACTTCCGCTAATCTGAACTACGTTCCGACGCTCTGGGAAATATTTCTTTGTCCACCTGGTATGATATTTAACTTTCGAAACAATTCCGTTCAAAGCTCTCTCCCCAGGATTCAAACTGTCCATGCTGCAACCCTCATGATTATATTGTTCCACGCACCACTGGATCACCATCTCGTGTCTCGGAAAAATTAGCCCCATACTTATCTCAATAAAAGCTCTTAACCAATGGGATCCCAATCTGAATCGTAACGAAACACGAGAAATGGAATACTAGCCGGACAACTAATCAGATTCAGAAAGAGATCAAACGTCACAAGTTCGCAAATTTCACACAATTATGATCTATTCATTCAAGATAGCACTGTGCGTCCGGTATTTAATACAAGAAATTTTCATAAGGAAGCTGAGACATACAAGACATTTACGTTTATTACCTTCGACATACTATTTTCCCGGTATGGACAACGATATGAACTTCTCCGAGAGAATTTCGCAATCGAATTCCCAAAGATACCAAAAAATGAAATACAGAAACTAACTGCAATGTGAGTCCTGATATAAGTTGACAATTTTGGAATAATTTCGATGAAACTCCTTCCAATTGAAAATCTTCGAAAATTTTGGCCACTATCCGACTCTGAAGACTGTGACACAATGAAACACGCCCTCTTGTGACCTGTATTCTTATTGCGGAGTTGGACTTGTCACAGCAAGATTGGACAATCCAATCCAATTCTGTCCACCAGGATTCCACCGTGACCATTCGGCATCAATCATTTTTTCTGCCTGGCTGGCCCTCGTTATTTGAAAACACCAAAATACAAGACGGCACGCCCGGACTCCTCTCTATCATGTATCGTGGTAGACGTCCTTGGATTCATCCCCTGCAACAACCAACGCCTTCGGCTGGTCCTTACATCTGACTTGGGACGGACTCAACTTCTGGGAGAGGCTA
>Ga0099797_100373_pt1 | contig 29561 bp, 11 predicted proteins | sample Uncmet_Sort48C_1_FD_89871 | JGI IMG/M metagenome (GOLD analysis project Ga0099797, IMG submission 89871) | Marine eukaryotic communities from CALCOFI LINE 67, Pacific Ocean - C012_Sort48C_1 | ecosystem: Environmental > Aquatic > Marine > Oceanic | place: Pacific Ocean: Monterey Bay | collected... | reverse complement strand
TTAGTGTAGTTTATTTACGACAACGATAAAACGGTGCCATTGATGATGCTAGCATGCTAGCTGGTATAATATGCACTCAGTCTCCAATCTCCAATTATTTTTTGTTTAAATTAGGAAGTTAGGAAATATTTTGGATGGAACCCATGCGTCGCATTTGAGAGCCGCGGTTGCCTTTCTTCGTCGTCCCACGTTCAGAGTTTCCGGTACGCTTTTGGAACCCGAAATAAACATATCAACTTGTTTCATGGAACAATGCAGCAAGGGTCGAAATCGGCCCCGGTATTGAGAGCAAGCGGTTTTGTCAGCCCTAACTCTACCGGCACTCACAGACCTCTAGTGGATAGTTCACGTGAGAGTTTTAGAGAGCTGCTCGCCCTACAGGACAATTCCGCGTCTGGAAAATTGCTCGATGTGACAGACAATCCACTAACAGAAGGGACGCTTATGGTGGCGGTTTTGGTCCTTCTGATTGCAACAATTGTCAGTATGTGTTCACCTGGCCTTGAAGAAATTTTATGTGTTCTCAGCTTTTGCATCCAGTCCCTGTTTCTGCTCGAGTTTATCGTGAAATTGCTCATCTTGTCGAGAGATTACCTCGTCGTTTTTGACAACTGTATGGACAGCTTATTTGTAATAGTGGCGTTCGTTTTGAATGCATCCACCCTCGCGATTTCGAAAAGCCCAGTTTTATTTGGATTATTGCAGACGGCAAACATATTCGTCGTATTAGGACGCTGGAATCGAATCATGTATTTTCGTGACTTTATTTTTGCTGGACGTGACGACACAGATGATGACGAAGATGTCCAAACGCATTTGGAACGAGCAGTCAAACTATTGAGAAAGATAAAAATTAAAAGTACAACCAGACCTTATGAAACAAGAGAGATTGAATGGGTTATCCGAGTCATGAAATCGAACGAACTGCATCATACGACAGGGGGACGAGCCAACGACGAAGCCGCTTTTGCGTGGTTAGCAGAATATTCAAAAAATTCATCGTTACAAGACAATGAAGACAGCCGTGGGCTTAGCAAAATACCGAGCCGTGCTGGATCGATGCGGCAGCGGGCGAACACTGCTCTCGAAATGCCAAAAGCAAGGCGTTCTACAAAATTTGTCCAGAATGGACATGCTAATAGGAAGCAATCAACACCCAGGCTAAGGGCCTCCACAATAGATTTGTTCAATAAACATACCACAAGAGAAATTGGGCCCGTGGTCACAAGTGAACCTAAAAAGAAAGTGATACTCAAAAGCAAGAGCTTCCATGCACCCCAGTCAAGTTTCGTTTTAAATGTATACGACGAGTATATCGGTGAGCAAGGGAAAGTATTGGAACGGTATTTGGATGACATGTCGACCCTTCACTTTGACCCATTTGAATTCATGAAACGATCAAAATCTCGTCCGCTGGTTGGGATGTTTCAAATCATTGTGTGCAGGAAACACCTTGCCGATTCCTTGAAGTTAGATATACCCACTTTGAAAGCGTTCTTGAATGTTATCCAGGATGGATATATCGACAGTAATCCGTACCACACTGCCTTGCATGCTGCGGATGTATTGCAGGGAATTTACACCTTCACAGAGTGTGCATCAATGAGTGACGTTATATCAGACTTAGATCGATTCAACTGTTACGTAGCAGCAGCAGTTCACGATTTCCGACACCCAGGCAGAAACAACAAATTTTTGGCAGAAACGATGGATTCACTAGCTGTTGCTTACAATGATATTGCGATACTTGAAAACTATCATGTAGCAGAATGCTTCGAAGTCATTAGCAAAAAAGAATATGATATATTTAGCGAGTTCTCGGTGTCAGACCGGCGTTACTCTCGCCAAATGATCATCGATATGGTTCTTGCGACTGACATGAGCTGCCACTTTAACGATTTGAGCTTGTTCAAAACATTGGACCCAGGGTCTCTGTCTTTGGAAGAACAAAGAGAGCCTGAAATGAAAAGAAAAATCTGTAAGTTTGCTCTTCATGCCTCGGATATAAGTAACCCATGCCGACCTTTGCACGTGTACTTGAAGTGGGCAGAACTTTGCATGGAAGAGTTTTTTTTACAAGGCGACGAAGAAAGGAAACGTGAGATGGACATAAGCATGTTTTACGATCGAAACAATCAAAACAAACCAAAATGCCAACTGGGTTTTATCGATTTCATTGTCAAGCCTTTGTTTACCGCATGGGTATCATTTGTGGTTGAATTGCACGACGTATGTCTGGGGCATGTCGAAGAGAATCGTGATTACTGGGAGCGTGAGCAGGACAAATTGAAAGCAGAAGAAGTGGAGAAGGAAAGAGATCCTTGCTCAGAGAACGAGAACGAGGTCGTTGTTGAGTTTGAAGAAGTCAATGATGAGCAGACCTCAGCATGACCTGTTCGCGGATCTCATTCGTAGAACATGAAACTAGAATATTATCGTAGATTAGTGTTATCATAATTAAATTAACTTGTATCATAGTCTTATCATACCTATATGACTGACGGCCTTTTCTGTTCCAGGAAAAAGGTATAAACCGGAGGGCGTATATACGACATGATGGTGATATATTTAAAATTATTGGGTACCACTGAGAACAAATTGGCCAAATAAGCTTGCTTTTTAGCACTTGGGATTTTCTCTCGCTTGTCGAGCGACTTCAAAACGATTCGCCCAATCCTTGCAATTATAAGAGACGGCGCAGGGGTTCCCTTCAATACAACTACATGACGCACCGTCATCACCTGCACCGAGAGTTACACCTGATACGACATCTTTCATGTCAAGGGCCTGCATACTATGTGTGTATGGTGCGCCATTAAAAGAACGTAAAGCACCAAATTTCATGGCAAATTTTCTACACCAATCAAGCAGAGAATCCGTCATTTCAGAAGACGTTAGAGCCGGGTTGTTTTGAATGGACAGAGATGAAATACGTCGTAGACCTTGCAGCTCAATAAACTCGTCTCTGTTTGATATCAAGTTGCAAGAGATGTCGAGAACTTCTAAAACAGTTGACAAGTGGGAGAGTCCTCCAAACATTGGCCCGGAAATTTGACACCCCTGCAGATTAAGTTCATGGATACGGCTGCAAGACTGAAATGTTTTGACAGCGTTGTCATCGGAGCAGGTAGAAAGCGTATTGTACGACAAATCCAGTTTTACGAGAAACTTCAAATAAGACAAATCTGGAAAACCATCTGATAACGCATTTCCAGCAACCACAAGCTCTCTTAGGAAGGTCCCATTAAGCCTACTAAGAGAAGCAGAGGACATTCGGTTGTCTGTGAGATTCAGTGCAACGACACTGTTTTCTTCTTCTCGGGTAAACGAAATCTCCAAGATGTCACAACTGCACAACGAAATACGCTCGCTTGTGAACTCGTTCGTTTCACATACAAGCGCTCCGTCGCCTTCTTCTGCGTTTTCAGCCTCCCTGGTAAGTTTCTGCATTGCATGCTGTCGACATCTTCCAAACGCGCCATTTTTTAATTCTTGTTGACCTTCCAGGAGTATGTGCAGAGCTTCCTGCCTGTCAACAGGCAGCCACCGCCCTGAGTGTCCCTTCAAAACATCGTACTCGTCAGCAGGTGAAGCCCGACCCCCATACGGACTCCTCAAGCGTTTCCACGGATCTTCTAGAGGTACCTCTGGAAGCACGGTTATCTTCGCCGCCTCTGGTTTAACGGCCGATTTGCTTCCCTTTTTCGTGGCTCCCGACGCTGCTTTTTTCTTATTACCTTTACGCTTCGTCCCTGTAGCCGACTTCCTCGTGGACGCCGAGCTGGTGAATTTTTGGCCAGTTTTTTTCATAAAACAGTCACAACTCTGTACTTGTAACTTGTCCGATACAAGTTCGTGTGTGCCCTGCGAATGATGCAAAGAACGGGTAGAAAAGTTCATCGAAAGAATGCCGCTCCGATCAACAAACACACATGCGCTCACCCACCCGCCCGGCACACCTGTGTGTTGGCACAAGCACGGGGGCGGAACAACCACTGATGCGTATACAACAAGTACAACATGATACGTCGCCTGCCTCATGGATCTACCCTCGAACATCGTAGATTTTGTGTATACTATGGCCCCGTCAACCCTATGATGATCCATCCTACTACAATGAGGTGTGGTTTCTTTAGTGAGTAGAGGGGGGGACCGATCGAACTCGTCAATGCAAAAAAAACTGCATGTACGGATGTTAGTCATGAACCACTCATGGGCCAAGCTCTGCATTTTTTCGTCGATGCGGGTAGGAATGGTTTGGAATGTGACACGAGTACTGTCTATCGACGCCCGACGGTACAACGACTTCAGAGTTGCCGCATTTTCGACGGCTTCATTTCTTTGCCAACCACTTAACCGCAGAAGGTTTCGTACGAAAAATAGTATGGGTACAAAGAATGTTTTCTATTTTCAGATAGCGTTAGTCCTCCTTTTGACAGATACCCTAAGTCGTGTGTGCGTCGGTACTAGTTTACGCGCACCGGAAAAACCGAGATCCTTTCTCCAAGGATACACATGCCAAATTTGTGAGGATGTCGCCTTGACTTTACGGGATACCAGTAAGTGCAGGGGTATGGAGGGACTACCAAAGGACGGGCGTGGAGACGGTACTGTGGAAACGCCTCAAATGTTAGACGATTTGACTCCGTGTTCTCCACCAGGCCACTGCAACATGTGGAAAGATGAAGCGAAGAGAGAGAAATGCGACAGTTTGAAGAAGGCATGGCGGCAAGACCCAGTTACGCTAGGCATGATATATGAAAATCACGAAAATGGACAGACTCCGCTAGATATGTGTATTAGTTTGGGTCAGTGCCGTCCAGAATCGAGTGCAGAGGGATCAGAGTGTGCAAGCGTATTACGTGGAAATGAATGCAAAGACAATATCTATTGCGACAGTTCCGCGTGTAAATCAGACGATTGCTTAGCTTGTTATTGGATTATCAAAACATGGCCCTTTTTTTCTGACCTTTGCCACCCAAAGAAAGGGGTAACATCGAGGAAGGGTGGGATTTCAACGAAGGAATTCTATAAAGATGCTAAACGGGCAGTTCTATCACCTCCGTTAACAGGGGACGCAGAATTTCGGAAAACTCCTCCCGATTCTGCCACACTTGGCAAAGAATGCTACGATATGTACGATAAATTCGTGTTTTCGAAGAAAGCACGATTCCTTATCACATACGTCGGGGATAGTACGAATGGCGGCTGGGACGCAAATACAATGTGTAAATGTTTGGGAGAATGCGCATACGATGAGTACCAGTCTCCTTTTATTGAACAATCTTGTCAAGAAGGTGAACCAGGGGTTGCAGAAAAGCTTGGCCCATTAATTGTTTCGTCGCTGTTTCCTGACATTCAAAAAGAAAAAGGGGACCCAGAAAAATTAAGGGTTGATACACGGTTGAGATCGGATGACGTAAGAAATGCGAAAGAATGGTGGTCGCATGGACAGTAGTCACCTCCACCGTCTGTCTCGATTACTAAATAACTTTACATAGGAAATTATGTTTTTCATCGTGATCATTCAGAAGTGTAATCCTTAGCTTGACCATCAGTTTCAACCGTCGGAAACCAATGATGTGACACGTTAAACGGTTCAATGCTGTGTTGATATATGCTTGCGGTGAAAACCCGACTGCTTGATTGATCAGCACTAATTCTGTGCACCAACTCGTTGCACACATCGACGTTCGTCTTTGAACTTGGGGTACACACACCTGTTGGCGGGCGCGATGTCTCTCTTAAAAAGTCCTTAATACATTATTTTACTTAGTCTTTCACAAATAAAAAGCATAACATTTATTAGGTTATGGGCCCAAAGCCACACAAATCATTTACGAAACAATCAAACGAAAATCACTTAAACAATATGTCAAAAATCTTGCAAGGAGTCGAAGAAATCAAAACCTACGACGGAAGCTACGAAAACTTCCGCGTGTTTTCTAATGAATTGAAAATGCGGTTAAAATCCAAGGCAAGTATCGCCGAATACATTCTGGATGGTACTATCAAAGTTACCAAGAGTGAGCGAGGTTTAAAAAATAAGTGCTATAAGCAATCCGGTTGTTTAACAACAAGTGTGGAGCTTCTACACTCCGTGACGCGAAATGCAAAGAAGAATGAAACCTACAATGCTGATTTACTAACAAATATTCTTGGCTCATGTGCAACCGACGTGAGCGCAAAGATCCAGGAGGTACTTTCAAATGCAAGCGAAAGTGCCGAACTCGAAAGACTCAAAAAGGCAGAAGAATTCTATCCGAAGATCCCCAAAATGCACCCACTTGGAACACTCTCAGAAGAGATACCGTGGTCCGAATTAATCGAGGCTATTGAAACCGATGAAGAATATGAACAGAGAACATCCGTGGCCAAACTATGGTCTACACATGAACTCGATGAAATAGGCGCATTCGCAACCCTCGACGACACAGCTGTGGGGAAAATATTACGGACAGGAAATATTCCCAGCAAAGCGATCAATCACGCAATCGGCATCATATCGGACTACGTGTCAAAAATGCTTACAGATGATGCAAAGTTGGTCGCAAAACTGGAAGACCCAGAGACGGGTGATTTGAAAAATGGGTACGAAATTTACCAGGTACTCAGCAATCCTACATCCAGTACTATGAAAAATCTAATTATTACCGGTGGGAACCTATTTTCTAATCGAGGAAGTCTATCTACGGAAGAGCATCTCAGGATCACATTGAACAACTGCCGTGCCTACGAAAAGGCCATGGCTTCAATCCAAACCGAGATGCCTCATTCATATATCATCGGACTAGGAAACTGGATCCGCCAGTTCTCCCCCACCGACGCTAACGAACAAGCGTTAAAAACAGATGTTCTCTCGAAAGATATCAAAACCCTCACAGTCAATGAGGTAACGAAATGCGCCCAGATACGTAGCGAAATCAGTATCGAAAGCGATAGCAAGAAACCTCCCGCAGCGGGTGCGATTATGTATATGGATCGATCAATAGAGGAATTGTCCATCTTGCAGAATGCTTTTGCATTCAACTCTCAAAAAGTCCTGTGTTTTGCATGCGGTGCAGCAGGACACATTGTAAGACACTGCCCCAATAGGGCAGCTGTTGACAAGTGGAAAAGGGAAAAACCCGATCAATACGAAAAGTTCGGTCGGTCAAATATCCCGTGCAAATTCGGCCAGAAATGCACCCGAAAGAACAAAGGTTGCCGGTTCTCACATCAAATCAAAGGATCTGTCCGAATGGCGAAAACAGAAGACCAAGTCGACCAAGTCGAAAGTGAACATGGAGTCGCATGGTATTCCGCATTATCGGCACCATCCCAGACTGAGAATGGCATCGACTGGGACACCCCTTTCATTCCCTCCAAGCCAAGCCAAACGAGCTACGTTGCATATGGTGCCTCAGGCGGGGACCAAGTTGGTGCTCTACAAGACAAAACACACAAGAAGTGGACAAAAAGTTTGATTCTCGACAGCGGTGCAAATCGCCACATGACCGGAAATCGAGATATCCTATCAAACATAGTCCCATTTGAAATGAACTTTGATACAGCCAATGGTACAGTATCCTGCAAAGAAAAAGGGGATATTTCCAGCACAATAAAAGATGTTGTGTATAACCCCAACGTGAATACTACACTCATCAGTGTTCACCAATATTTGAACTCCGCGGACACGCCGATAGTGTTCCTCACCACTAAGAAGGGAGTCTGGAAGTTTGATCCAAACATCCTGACGACGAAACAACTGGCATCTATGAAACCCGTTGCCACTACCATAAACGGTACGTACACTATTATGCCGAACCATACACAGACACCGAAAGACATAAAAGATGAGCGAGATATCCTCGCCTCAAATGCACTCAAATGCGAATCAACAGACGCCTTACCGGGCCAAGTATTTTATGGCACTAATGACGTAATTGACAAAAATCCACTCCATACATGGCACTGCCGCCTTGGTCATCCTAGTGTGGATCAAATTGAACAATTCGTTGATAACAAATGGATAGAAATCCCACATTTCAAAACTCTAAAGCGAAACAGCGTCACCACAGACTGTATAGGTTGTCTGCGGTCAGCAACTGTGAATCACAAACACCCGAAGAAAACATCAACAGCTCGTAACGCCACGCGTGGAGATGTAAATGGCCATACAATCCACATCGACATTGCATATCTACCTATACAGCGGCAACTAGTATTGTCAGCAAAACGAACGGGAAATATTTTAAAAAACCATTTGGCCCTCGTGGCCGTCGACAGCACGTCTGATTTCTCATGGATCCTCTTCCTCGAAGACAACACAACGAGCAACATAACGACAGGACTCGACCTTATCCTTACGAAGATTAAAAGTGACGGATACTCTACCTCCAAAATCCGTAGCGACGGAGAAAAAGGGGTTTTCGCCACCACAACCATTGATTGGTTGCAGCAAAAATACGGAATTCAACTCCAACTTACAAGTTCCTCAGAACAAAACTTGGCAGAAGTCAAGATAAAAGCACTCAGAACTAAGGTGAAACATATGATGAAACACCGATTTCTATCCGTGGACTACGTTCACCACGCGTTTCGATATGCGAACATGCTTCTGATACTCTCCCCAAAGTCACGCCTCGGTGGACGCACCGCATACCAGGAATGGTATGGGCGTTCCCCATCAAGAGCGATAAACAGATGCCGCACTTTCGGCTCGGTCACTTATTTCCACAAGAAACAAGTGACGCGGCACAAACATGACTCAACCCGCGAGTTAATCTTCCTGGGTTTTAAACACTTAGATGGACCGTACATTGCCGTTGACCCAAAAACCCAGGGTTTCAAAGAAATCGCGTCTTGGCACGCTATCTTTAACGAATCTGCTGTCACAGATACCTGGCTCACAGATATAACCAAAAGAAAAATTCACCCACCACCAACTTGGCCCTCCGACATCCGGATCATACCGATAGAAGGGGTAGAAGCAATACAAGAAAAAGAAAAGGAAACAATCACGGGGGAAAAAGAAAAGGAAACAATCACGGGGGAAAAGGAGAAAGAAACAAGCACGGGGGAAAAGACACCAGAAGCACTCACAAAAACCCGCAGATCAACCCGTCAAAATATCGGCAGAGCAGCCGACCGCCTCAGCCCACACATGGGCCCCGGACAATCCTATGATGACGATGAACACCCAGAACCACCGTCACACACTCTTGGTAAGGCACCGAGTTACTATATTTCAGGTGCCTTCCTAGCCATCGGCACCTTCTTGTCGACCAGCATGGTCAGTATTGAGGGGGAAGACAACGAACGTCACCCCACTCTCTTCAGGGACAAATACCCCAAAGCCGTCGAAATTAAAGAACCAAAAACCTTAAAAGAAGCAAAAAATTCGCTGTACTGGAAGGAATGGGAAAAGAGTACCCAAATTGAACTTGAAAATCTAGATAAACACGATACCTTCAAAATTGAAGATAAAAAACGCCATCAAAAGACAATCGGTACAAAATGGGTATTCAAAGTCAAACAAGACAAACATGGCAATGTAAAACAGTTCAAAGCCAGACTAGTCGCTAAAGGATACAACCAAACACACCTCGAGCACTATGATAAGACATTTGCCCCAGTAGCTTACTTATCATCGATAATGATGATTCTCGTGTTGGCAGTACAACTTGGATTGTCACTACATCTGCTAGACTTTCAAGGAGCATTCCTACATTCACTCATGCCCAGAAAATTCCCTGTCTACATAGACACACCACACGGATTCGACGTACCACCAAACAAAATTATCCGTTTACATAAATCGCTATACGGGACGAAAAATGCTGGACACCTGTGGTGGTCAGATTTACGGAAAGCTTTAATATCCCAAGGGTACACACAATGTGTTCACGACCAATGCGTATTCCAGAAAATTGAAACAGACGGGTCGATCACGTATCTAGCTACCTGGGTTGACGATGTTATCGTTGCATCCAATAGTCCAAAAACTAAATCTCTAAAACAGACACTTGAGAGTAAAGGTTTTGCTATAACGACATTCGAACACCTTGAATGGTATTTGGGACTAAATATACACCGAAACGACGATGGATCCATAACCGTGGATCAATCAGCGTATATTGATACCATGCTAGCGAACTTCGGCATGACTAACTCACACTCATGTTCGACTCCAATTGCCCCAGGGGACATGCTCTCAACAGAGCTTATCAGTCCTCCTCTTGACGCCGCCACTCCTTACCGTAGCCTAATAGGCGCTTTGAGTCACATTGCAAGGTTCACGCGTCCTGATATCCTCTTTGCGACATTTTACTTTGCCAGATTTCAGAAAAACCCAACACAAGCCCACTGGAAAGGAGCAAAAAGGATACTTCGGTATCTCAAGCACACACGAGATTTAAAAACCCATATAACAAAGCCTGAAAACGAACAATTGTTGCTAGAGGCATTTTGTGACGCTGACTGGGGAAAGAAGGAATCTGGTTATAAGTCCACATCTGGCTATACGATACTGCTAAACAAAACGCCAGTGCTGTCGGTCTCGAGGAAGCAAAAAGCCACCGCACAGTCAACCTGCGAAAGCGAGTTATATGCAGCGGGTGTAGCCACTTTGGATATAGTTTGGGTACGCAACCTACTGAAAGAACTGGTCCCTGAACAAATATTACCTCCGACACCGCTAATGTGTGACAATCAAGCCGTTTTGGACAACGTAAGAGAAGACAAAAACTCGAAACGTTTGAAGCATTGCATGCTAAAGCTAACTCTCCTTCGGGAGCATGAAGAACAAACGATAAAAATAAGGAAGGTCCATACCAAAGAAAATGTTGCAGATATCTTCACCAAACCTCTGCATAAAGGGCAATTTGAACACTTACGAGAAACTCTTTTAACCGCCGGGTAGGTGATTTTCGGAATAAAGACTGCTGGCGAAATATTGCTACGATACTGTCGTTAGTAATATTTCACTTCCCTTACATTGTGTTTTTGATTAGTTAGAATTTTTTTTTAAGGAGTTTAGAAGGCAACAACACGTAATCGAAGATTACTGCATTGTTGAGAAGGGGTAGGAAATTATGTTTTTCATCGTGATCATTCAGAAGTGTAATCCTTAGCTTGACCATCAGTTTCAACCGTCGGAAACCAATGATGTGACACGTTAAACGGTTCAATGCTGTGTTGATATATGCTTGCGGTGAAAACCCGACTGCTTGATTGATCAGCACTAATTCTGTGCACCAACTCGTTGCACACATCGACGTTCGTCTTTGAACTTGGGGTACACACACCTGTTGGCGGGCGCGATGTCTCTCTTAAAAAGTCCTTAATACATTATTTTACTTAGTCTTTCACAAATAAAAAGCATAACATTTATTATTACAGATGTGTGTAAGTACAATACTCACGTATTCTATTTTTTCTTGATTCTGTGTTCTGCCTAGCGATTCTCTATCTTCGTGGTTTAATAGGCATACTATTGAGTAAACGATACACCAATGTGTACTTGTAATTGTGATTTGTATGTTTTTTTTCACGAGCTCGCTCGGAATTTTTTCTCTCTCGAGTGTTTTCAGGAACACATTTTGTGAACATGTAGTATTCGTCTTAAAGCAATACGTAGACTGGAGTGCCCGATTCCATTTTTGCACTTCTAGGCGTCAAACTAGCCATTTCTTTGTATGCTTCTAATATTTTTGCTGCGTTAACATCTTTTGCTAAAGCATCTATTTTTTTTGTACTCATGATAGAATATGCCTTCTTTGGCCTCGACGCTCGCAACTTCTTGTTCTTCTTCATGATGCTAGAAAAATTATCAGTAGACGATATCTTCGGTTTTCTGGAATGTAGCTGTCTCGCTTTTGATGGGGAAAGTGGGGCGCCAAATGTCAATACCCGAGGTGATACTGGAATGTGCAGCCTGTGGGGGTCTTTACGGGCTAGGCTTGACACGTTCTCGTTGTTCTGCTTCAGTTGAAGCCTTTGGTATGATTTTTCCGCAGCAGAAGCGGTTGGAATCGGATTCGATTGGCCGCCTTTCTTCAAGCCGACCCTTTGCTTACTTTCCACACTTTTTTGTTGTGATTTTTTTTCTCTCGGTTTCTTATTCTTGGAAGCATTATTCGCACAGTAATCATCGAAATCAGGAGGCTGTATGCCACCGTTCGAGTTGAGATTGAACTTAATTTTATCCTTCCTGGGGCGCAACCGATTCGAGAAAGATCGGGGACGACGTTTCTCGCTCGACATAGTTTCAACGTGGGCAAATGGCTTCCTATTCATTTTTTGATTTTCCCGTGTGGGATTCAATCCTCCGCAACTTCTTTTGAGCGCATCGCAAGCTTTTAGAGACACTTCGAAGCTTGCGTTTCACGTGTCTCCAAGAGTGTAACGCAAGTCACGGACTTCGTAAGATTATTATTGTGTGTGTTCGTACCTGCGTGACTGCTGGCGCCTGTATCTAGCTAGGCGAGTTTCGTGTTTAGTCTACCATCGCTCGACTCAACTAATCCGTATTCTAATGCCAATGAAAAGCGCGAGGCACCTCAACGTTTTCCCGGTTTCCCCAGCGATGCGCGTGTAACGTTTCGGTTTCTACTGTAAAATGAATCATTATTCCATATAGGAATAGCATTGTGACGCCACGACTACGTGCGGGAAAGCTGGCGAGAACGAGTACCCTACACCCTATCATCGTCGCCTAGTCAACACGTCACTTGTCCAAGCCAGAGAAAGTTTCCAGTCCCACCCATCACGTGCACAAAAAATATAACATCACGACAGCATCGGACACACAGCAGTCCGTTATAGTAACGCAACGCAAATCTCAACTCACACCTTCATTCGACCGTATTATTTGTCTTGTTTGTGTGGAATGAATCATATTGTTGTTGTACTACTCTGTTTTCCCAGTCATCAACAATCATTGCAAACACTGAACTTTGCGACTGGTCACGGTAAGAGGGCCGGGGTTAGGGTTAGCGTGCCTTCCATTTCGGCGTGTCCACATCGCATGCAATCATTCGTCAAGTCTCTACGGAACTCCTCGAGCAGAGCATTTATTGACTATAGGCCACGTTGGTGGCCAAACACCGACGGAACAGAGTTTCGGAGGCAATTGTTGTTGGGGGTATATTTTTTTTGTGCAGTCACCTCACTATGCCGTACGCTAAAGTAGTCCGCTACGAAGGTCTAATTCAACATGCAGACCCGCTGACCAATCATGTTGGCTCTGGGCTTGTACAAATTGTACAGCAAGGCACAGAGTTTTACATGGAGTTCATTAATGTGAAAATTCAGAATTCGGGGAAGCAGAACCTACACGTTTACATTAGCACCAAGTCGAAGAGAACAAAGGACGAGTATTTAGACCCGTACGACGGCATAGAAATTACCTCTAAATTTAGTGTGTTGGGAGGTCCGGGCCTTCCACGTTTAAAAATTGACGCTGGCGAAAATGGCGCATTTATGGGGCCACAAGTGACAAATAGAAGCCGTGTGAGTCAAAAGCTTGGGGAGAACAAGGAGGGCGTCCATAACAAGGATCCCCTGTCATGGAGGACCGTTCACTTTGCCAAACCTTGTAAAGAAAAACCATTGACTTCAGAGGCGACTTGTTTTTGCTTCGCAATTTTGCAAAAGCCAATGGAGCTAAAACAGCATGTCGAGGCAAAACTGTTTGGGGCCAAGGAGATGGACAGTGAGACGACTCTGCACAAAATTATGATCAACACCGAGAGAAATACGCTTAGCCTTCGCGATGTAAAACGTCAGTGCGCAGCTGCGTACAGTAGCCTCGGGTTGAAGCCGTCGGTCGATGAGCTAGATTTACAAACTTTTCAGAAAGCACTGGCATTTTTAGGATGTTTTCTCACTGAATCACGAGCCATAAAGTTATTTCGAACCGCTGATCTGGATGGCGGAGGCTCAATAGATTGCAGCGAGTTTGAGGTAGCCTACCAGATGAATGATATGTTGGCGGTATCGCACATCATCAAGCCTGTGGATGCATTTGAAACGTTTGACAAGGAACATCGGGGGGACATTGATGAGATAGAGTTTGTTGCGCTAATGCAAGCGTTAAAGGTAGAAATGGATGAGAAAAGCTTGTCCGATATATTTCATAAGCATGATGCCGACCAGTCGGGGAGTTTGGACTTTATTGAATTCCGAGACCTATGGCTACATTTTTGTGACCAGGTGCAGGAGATTGAAATGCGGGGACATGCTCCTACAAAGCCATCCAGCAAACTTCCCTGGGTAATTAACAAGGCGAAAGCAGAAAACATAAAAATTTTGCGAACGTTATTAGAAAAGGAAGAAGCTGCAGAGTACGAAGAGTTTGAAAATGCAAAAAACAAAGTGATTGCAATAAGACACGAAGCTCGACTGGAGAAGACGAGAAGAGCCGCCATGAGAAAAGAAATCCGGGCGAAGGAAACCCGCGTAGCACGGCGGGAAACGGGGAAGATAGAGCGCGATCTCCGAAAGAAAGAAAAGGAGAGAAAACAGGAACAGAAGAAGCTAGATAAATTTGAAGCGTCCCTTCTGGAAGAGTTTGATGTTCAAAAAGGCAAACGGGCAGATCGCGTACTTGAAGAACATCGAAAGGCTCGACTGCAGAAAAATTCGAAAGACGAGCAAGAGCGTGAAGAACGGGGCGAGCATATGATAGAATTTCGGGCCCAAGATCTTCGTGAAGTACCCGAATCCATATATAAGCCTCGTAAAGCAAAAATGATTTTAACCTTTCTGCAGACTCTCGACTTGGCCCGAAACAGAATCGTTAATTTGCCAGAGAAGAACTGTTTCTTCAACATGCCATCTTTGAAAAAGTTAGACTGTTCGTACAATAGTATTTCGTCGATTCCCGACGAATTGTTCGATTGCACAGAGCTACGCATCGTCGACTTTTACCACAACTCGCTGTCACAAATTCCTTACCGCATTGAGCATCTCGAACGCCTGCAAAAGCTCAATGTGGCCGAGAATGCAATTATGATGTTTCCGGAAAATATATGCAAGTGTACGAATTTAGAATCTTTGATCTGCTTCAAGAACCAGCTGACCACGCTACCCGAAGGCTTTGGACATTTGGGAAAATTGCACACCTTGGACATTAGCGTCAACAAACTCTTGGACTTTCCTCGGTCGATCGGCGGTTGCACGGCATTAAAAACGTTGAACTTTGCGTGGAACGAAATCGAAGTCATGCAAGACGGCATTTCGAACCTGAGACATCTTGAGACGGTGGATGGGTCGAGCAATTGGCTCCGCTTTTTGCCGAACCATATGATGGAGGACATGAGCAGTTTGAGGTCTCTCGATTTCTCATGCAATCAACTTACGATTCTCCCGGAATCAATCGGTGGAATGGCAAGCATTACAGATCTAGACCTGTCTAGAAATGCTATCGTAAATTTGCCCGAAGGTATCGGTGGAATGACAAGCTTAGAACGTCTGCGTCTGCACCATAATGAAATTCCATTCATACCCAAATCTGTGGGGCTGTTGAACCGTTTGAAAACCCTTGTTTTGCGGAAAAACAACATTACGACGATGCCTGGGGAAGTCGGAGGGTTAAAGTCCCTGGAAGAAATCGATCTCTCTTGGAACAGGATGGAAGGGGAGTGGCCGCCAGAAATAGGGTGCTTGGACAAGCTGCTGACAGCGACATTTTCGTACAACAAAATTACGTCATTACCATATTCGGTGGGCGGTATGACATCGTTGGTCACTTTGGATTTGTCGCACAACCAAATGACAAACGTCGCAGAGACAGTAGGGAACATGCTAAGCTTGCAGCGTTTGGACCTCTCGTGCAATAAGCTGTTGGCGTTTCCCGACCGTGTTTCCGATGCACAATCTTTGACGTACCTGGACTTAAGTTGCAACGCGTTGGTGGCTCTCCCGCGGGAGTTGTCGAACTTGAGAGTGCTTAAATATTTAAGTGTTTATAACAATCGGCTGGCGGCGTTACCATCGGAGTACGGCCCCTTGATCCAGCAGCTGGAGACATTCCACTGCGGCCGGAACCCATTCGACACCTTGAAGCCAAAGTGGTCAAATACCTGGACGAGACGGGACGTGTATTCAACCTCCTTTCAAAATGGTTATACTGAAGGTGAAGCACAGGACAAGGCCATGGAGGCTCATTTGTGGTATCCTGATGCGTATGAAGTATGGCACAAGTTGAAGTACCATGAAAATTGGCAAAAAGCGAAGCTCTCGCGCTTCGTGGTTACCTGCCGCGCGCGTATGGACACACGATGGCGCGCTCGTTTCGATGCGCCGATTGAGGAGTTTTTCTTTAGATCGAAGCATAATAATGGCCATGCTTTGCGCTTTGACCAGTTGAGCGAAGAAGAATCGGAAGAACGAAGAAGGAACCAAGAGGAAGCGAAGGCTTACCACAACGAATCGGTCTCCCGAATACGCTTGGCCATGAACGAATACAAAAACAGGGCCGCCTCTAGTTATCAATTCGACGAATTCGAAGTAGGACGCCGGTTTAAGAATTACGAGAAAAGTAAGATCTCTCGGGAGGCAGAGCAAAAGGCGGAGTCGCTGAAGCAACTTAGGGAAGTGTGCCGCTTCTTAGAAGCAAAGCAGGAGCAGCGTGCACGCGACAGAGAGAAAATGGCTGCTATAGAAAAGCGGAGAGAACTCGCCATGCTGAAAACCATCACCACGAAACGTGTGATTGCACACAACTACAATCATGTTATGGACAAGCGAGTCGAAGAGCATGGTGTTGATGGCGATCCTTATGCAGTTGAAATCATTCCACGGGCCATGACCAGTTGATCTAAACTTGTGTTGTATGTTTTTCGTTCCTTTTAATACTCCTGGAAATCATTCAATATTATAACGTGTACGTACTTGTCCAACAATAGACTACCTTCCTTGTTAGAGCTAGCATGCGAGAACATGAACACAACACCCATCCACGTCTATCTGTCGATCGTCTGACTCTATCTCTCCGCCACTCCGCCGCTCGGCCGCTCTCCGTACTCGTCGTTCCCTCGTCGCTTGCACGTTCCTGTTCGCGCGTATCGGCCAGAGAGACGCAGGTTTGTGGAGTTGACACGCTGACATAAATATATCAGACTGGTGGTTGTGCGCGTCGTGCGCCTCAAGGGACTGGAAAGGGTAACACGAAGGCTGGTAGCAGTGCAGGGAGCTGCACACCGGCTATGGCCTCGTCGCCTCAAGACCTAAGTGAGGGCGGAAGGGAGAGGACGGGTTCGATTCCAGAAGTTTGGCAGTGGATTACTGACGATGGCATTAACGGGTGTGGAACCGCTTCGGAATTGAAAGAGCGCATGGACAAAGGAGAGTTGACATCAGGTCAAGCTTGGCAAGAGGGAACGGAAGAAATGGTAGACATTGAAGAGTTCTTTGGTTCGCGAACCCTTGACGAAGTTGCTCAAGCGTTGGAAGAAAGGAATAGTGAACGATCTAGCTTCGACAACGAGATGAGTCGGTATGATGCGCCGGTACTTCAGCAAGAGTATGCGCCACAAAGTGCCACCGCAGGCGGTAGCAATGTAGCAGCACCTCCCGCCATCCCTGTAGAAGAGGACCCTGGTCACCGACCATCGTTCTTGGAAGGTGGCTATGGATGGAGAGATTTATACTGGGACCACGTCACAAAAGGCACGAAATTTATTGACACAGAGTTTCCTTGCGCTCCCGCATCCGTCCTGGGTAAGTCCATTTCAGACGCAGGGCTGCTGGAAGCGTACGAAGATATGCAATGGTGTCGATTACGAGATATCGTCGAAAATGTGTACTTTATGAAGTTTTCGTGGCTGCGCACTAAATCCGGGATCATGGACAAAATGACCAAGCAAAGCGCCAATACCCGGATTTCTGGTATTACCATGATGAGTGCAAAGGAAGTGAATTCAAAACAGAAACTGTTTCGTGTCCACTCGTCATGGACCGAGGAAATCAGCAAGCCGTACATAAATACTGCTGAGGCGGCTGTGCTATCTGGCATGTCGGGGGAATATGATGATCTTCACTTTTTATGCAAAGCCAACCTCGCGTCATGGTTGAAAACTGCACCGTCTGCCACGAGCACGCGGACTCGAGATGCTGCGTTCTTTCGTGGAATGCAGGAAAGGGCATTTCCAGCAAAGTTTGAAGGAGGCATTAAAGTGAATTATTTTTATACCGAATACCCTCACAACGCAACCGACGATATGTCCGTCGCAGCGGCCAACGCCTCTGGTGTGAATGTACCCCGAGCAGACGAGACTGCGGTCATCCATGTCATTGTCCGTATTAACTTTAGCGAAGCGCCGAGGACATTATTTTTTAATGATGCTGCAATAAGCTCGTCGATGGACAGTAGTGATGCAGCGGACGGTGAACATTGCAATGATGATAATGACAGCGAGGAGGAGAACTTGAGAAAGCGCACCACTCTGTACGGCCAACATCAGTTCGACAACAGTAGCTTGTTCTCCGCACTTGGCGCCCTAGCACTCAGCGCCGACGAAAATCCGGCGAAGAAAATGTTTCCATTTTTGGGTAGCCATGCGGGCCAAAACAATGAAGAGGGGGGGGTCGAACAACAAACTTTGAATGATGTTGGGCTGTATGCTGTGGAACTCTTCTGGAAGGGAGAGAAGAAAGTGGTGGTGGTCGATGATTTCGTCCCATGCGATTCGTCCGGCGCGCCATTATTTTCCAGGCCGCTTAAAGCAGGATTAGGTTTGCGCGACGAAAATATAGGGGTGATCAAGCGGGGAGAGGCAGAGTTGTCAAGTGCCTCTCCGATCAATGTAGATTCCGCGTCAACGGACAATTCTATGGACATGCCTAGCCTTGCTAGTGAACATTATTTTTGTTCATTTTTAAATGGTCCAATGGGAATGGTTTTGGGTGACGGTGCTGAAGACGGGGAGCAGTACGTAGAGGTGGTCGAAGTCGCGGAAGGTTCGCAGGCAAGCAAAATGATGAATTTGCAACTGCAAGATAGGATTGTTCGCATTGGAGAAACGTCCGTGGTAGGGTGGGATTTTGATAAAGTGATGGCGTTGCTCAAGTCTTCGGCCCGTCCGATTGATGTTGGGTTTTTCCGAGCAAAAATACCGGGCGTCAGCAGCAGCGACGAGCAAGTGTCCTCCGACCTATCGTCAACCGTCCCCGAGAACTCTGCCGATGTGGCGTTAAAATCATCGGAGATAGACACGGCATCGGCCGTTCCATCGATGCCCACAGAATATTGGCCCCTAATTGTGCAGAAAGCATATGCGAAGCTACATGGTTCATACCATGCCGTAACACATGTTCACAACTTGCGGTCGACGATGCAAGAAATTACAGGGGGGGTAGCGACAACAATCCACTGGACGAGCGAGAGGGGCTACCGAGATGGCATGGTCGAATTTGCCAGCGTAAAATGCAGCGTCGACGGTGCCAAGACACTATGTCGATGCCTTCGCTCAATAGGATTTGGCGAGGAGAACGTCGATACTGTCTTTTGTGCGCGGGTGCGAACGAAACAGCGCGACAGCCTCTTTCTAGGGGACTCTGAATCGGACGAAGAAGAAGGAGACGCGCGCAGTGATGGTATTTCTGCTGCTACCACGAGCGACAAGCAAGAACGCTCATCGCACCGTTCGCTGATCTCCAGCAGTGGGCACGCTGTTTACGTAATTAAGAATATTTTGGCTGCAAACTGGTCCTCGGTCACTTGGTTTGGCACGGATAATGAAAACCTGTCGTCAAAAGAGTCTAAGTCCGTTCCAAAGGTTATTCTCGTCCACCCGTGGTCTTGCCATACATCTCCAGGCATGGTGAAGGCCCACGAAATTGCCGCCGATGACCCCAATATGATCATCATGCCGATCGATGATTTTTATGAGAAGTTTGAGTCAGTTACGGTTTGCCACCCCCTTCATTCGTATCAGTGGACATCAAGGATGAGTCTCGTCGGCGCCTGGAAGGAAGGCGCATATACTGGAATTGCGTCGTTGAACCATCCCCAGTTTCGGATTAAAGTAGGGAAGAAATGCAAAGCTGTGATTTCGGTCGAGAAATGTGTAGACGACGAGTCTACTTCTACGTCTAGTGCTACTAGTGGTAGAACCCCCAAGTCTAAACGACGAGGCCCATCTACGATTGGGCTGCTCGTGGAGAAGCCACTGGACGAAGTCTTTGAGGATGAAATTGGCAAGTGTCGGTTTCAAGTCGGTGTGCCGTCGAACCGAGTGGCCGAGGGGCTACGGTATTCCAAAGATAGTAGTTGCTTTGTGTCTGTTAACTTCGAACCGACTGAAATCACCATGAAAGAGCCGTACGTGATCATACCGATCACCATGACCCAGGATTCGATCTGTCGCTCGCCATTTTGCTTGACTATTCACAGTACAGAGCCATTGAGCATCATTCCGCCTGAATTTAAACAGGGGAAAGGGAATACAGGGTACCTATTTTGTCTTGAAAAAAATGGCAATATTGGAAAGGAAGGCACGCACGGCCGCCCGCGCATGAACGGTGGTGGCGCATACCCGGCGTTCCCTGATTGGTGGAAAAACCCGCAGCACCATTTTCAGGTACACAGTGAAGAAGCTGCGTGTACAGTAGTGCTGCAAAACTTAAGCCCGGTGACGAATCGCCGGAAACTGCTAATGTGGGATGAGAAAAACGCTTCAATTGCAGATACAGCGAGCCGTGGCTGGGCCCCTATTGGTTTTTTGATAGCCCATTGCACGACAGGGCACGAAATCCGTTATTTGACGAAAAAAATGTTTGTTGGAAACAGCGAGATTGCGAGGGTGGCCACATTGGTGGAGACATTCTATTTGACCAAGGGAACATACCTAATTATTCCCTTCGGGGAAACTCCTGAAATTGTCTTCCAATATAATTTGTCGGTCTATTCAGACATGGACATTCGCGACCTTGATTACGTACCTTGCTGGCGGTTTCACTTGTCCTTTGTGGGTGAGTGGACCACGGGCCAAGCTGGTGGATGTTGCAACAACCGGATTACGTGGCTGCATAACCCGCACGGCACATTCTTGGTCGGGGAAGAGCCATCTCCCCCTTTTGTTATCGGGGTGGCAGAAGAAGATGAAAGGGTTGTCAGGGGCTCAGCCTTCGTCCAACACGAAGTGGAAGAAGACATCGACGAGGATGAAAAGGCTTTCGTGCGCATTGAAATTTTGCAGCACCACAAGCGCACAACAGCCATAGGATTTTTACTCTACCGCGGTGAGCCGCCCTTGCCGGAGAACCCGAAAATTGTGGGAAAGATGTGGAATCAGAATTGTTGGGAAGGGAAATTGGCGCCTGGCAAATACACTGTGATGCCACAGACTTTTAAACCGAAGGAGATGCAGGAGTTCGTCGTGCACATTTTTTCAGACGATGTTGATTTACGCCCCGTAGAGCAAACCGTGGCAACGCCGAAGAAACCGACAGGCAGATTGGAAGGGGCCCTTGGTGAGTTTTTAGGGATCGACCAGAAGAATGCAACTCCGCGTGGCGGAACATGGATTGAAGGCGAAGCAGCGTGGGAGTTTAGCCTGCACTCGGATGATTTGTAATTTTTAACAGTGGTTGGCTCTCCAAAACCAACATGTTTCTACAAATGAACAATACGTGTCGATGCATTCACCACCCTTCAAAGACGCATCCGTTCTAAAACATAAACAATACTATGTCTATGTATTCACCACGGATCTGTACACGTACGTATTCACCATAGTGGCTGCTGCTATGCGGATCTATTAGATGGTTACATAGTGGTAGCACGTGGTACCAAGGAGGGTGGGTGACCGAGACTGTGCCTGACTGAGGAAGCTTGAAAATACGAGCGGTTCAAGTTGGTTTGCTTTCGATCAGCCACTGACGTATCTTGGGATTTTACAAAAATAACAGTTGGGCAGCTACGTCTTGGTGTAACACAGGTGAAGATTAGGTAATACAATGCCGCACTTTCGTGCAAAATGAGTGTTGAATCTTTTACAAATGGTGTGAAGTGCGGATTTGATGAAATCCAGTTTTTTTTTTGTGGTTTCGCGGACGATCGCTTCCAATGAAGACGGTCGTCGCAAAGATTTGAAAGAGCAGAACGCTTATTTCTTCTTGGAAGATTTCTTGGCCTTCTTCTTCTTCTTGTCCTTCTTTTTGGTGGACTTCTTCTTCTTGTCCTTCTTGGCTTTCTTGGCCTTGGGCTTCTTCTTCTTGACAGCCTTCTTCTTCTTCTTCTTCTTCTTCTTGGCCTTCTTCTTCTTCTTGGCCTTCTTCTTCTTGGGGGGACCCTTCTTCGCGGCGGCGGAGAGTTTGTAGGAGCCCTTGTTCTTGACGAAGAATCCAGATTTAACACCGGCACGCAAGGCGGCGTTGATGAATCGGAATTGAGCGGGGGTGGCGTTCAAGAATTTCTTGATGGCAGGCAAGGAGGATCCAGTGCGGTCCTTCAAGGAAAGGATGGCACCTTTGATTTGCTCCTTGAAGGAAGGGCCTTTCGCCTTCGACGTGGGTTTTCCGGACAAGTATAGAAAACAATAAAAAAAAAATAGATTGACAATGGAAGTAAGCAAGATGAAAAAAAACACAAAACGAGGGAAGAAAAGGGGGGGGGGGGGGGGGGGGGGCACAGGCCACGTTGGTGGTAGTGTGTTCAATAATAGAATCCAGCCAGGACAGCGAGTGTGCAGTGCAAGAGGTTGGTAGGTAGGTGACAGCAATTCCGAACCCAACACTTTATTAAGGATTCTACTGGTAACATACCGAATCACGGTGTCCACTTCAATACTGATACCACTGCGACCCGGTATGCGGACCCTTTCTTTCATAGGGTAATATTTAAAATAGTACAATATAATGTATTGAAGAAGAATATATTCCGTGAAAATATACAAATGAATACCTTATATAGAATAATAATGGTGTGGGCTCTCCAAACATGTTTGAATGAGTCAGACGTGTTTGAAATATAGATGCTGTGTCTATATTATGATCGCGGGAAAATGAAATGCGCCTCTTGTGTCGGGAAAAAGTGAACATTAAAATTAATTTTTTTGAATTTTACACTCGTATTGTATTGTGATGTTTTCCTATACAACTCGTGGGACGCGGCCACTTTTTTTTTTTTTTTGAAATTCTTGGGCTAACCTAGCGTGTGTCTATATTACCGGTCGAATGTCGCATGTATCCCATGCTCTACTGATGTTCATCGGTCCGTCGACAGCATTCGCGGCGAGTTTGAACTGACTGACACTCTCGTACACTCTCGCTCGTGCTTCCCCCCTCCCCCCCCCTCCATGTGGTCCGTCTCGTCCACCGGTCCCTTCGTCCGGGAGGGGAGGGTCTTCTTCGTCTCAACAAAAACATAATAATCAAATTTATTAAACAAACTCAACATGTCTGGAAAAGGTAAAGGTGGACGCGGAAAGAAAAAGGGAAAGAGCACTTCCCGCTCGGCCAAGGCTGGATTGCAATTCCCAGTCGGTCGTGTTGCCCGATACATGCGCCAAGGCCGTGTTGCCAAGCGCATCGGAGGTGGAGCCCCAGTCTACATGGCCGCGGTTCTCGAATACTTGTGCGCCGAAATCTTGGAATTGGCCGGTAACGCCGCCCGCGACAACAAGAAATCGCGCATTGTCCCCCGCCACATCCAATTGGCCGTCCGCAACGACGAAGAATTGAACAAGCTTATGGGTGGTGTCACCATCGCTTCCGGCGGTGTCTTGCCCAACATCCACGCTGTTCTTCTCCCCAAGAAGAAGAAGTAAATTATTTGCTTTTTCAGCTCTCTACGCCATATATGGCAACGAAACCAAACTGGCTTTCTTTAAAGCCGCACTCAATCAAATAGAAAAGACCTTTTCTCTCTACCATCTATTCTTTCACGTGTGTACCATCTAGTGCACACATTCCGAATCTTCAGTCTGTACACTACTCTTTTGCACTAATAATAGAGTTACGATGTGTAGTACGGTATTAAACGTTGAGCGTTGGTCGACCTCACCTCTTACGCGCAGGAGGAACTGGGGGGGCTTTCTTGGCCTTCTTCGCCTCCGTCGTCCTCGCTTGCTTATACTCCTGCGCCGCACGCTTGTACTCTTTGCTGTTCGCCCCATATTTTTTTCGAATTTTCTGCAGTGACTCGGCGCTGGGCACAATTACAGCAGCTCCGCCGCGCACGTCGTCCTGTTTCAATGTGATCTCCTCCACTGGTGTGACTTTGGCACTGCTCTTATTCGCCGCATCTTCCTTGGAAACTTGGCTGTGGATGCGGCTTGCGTTACGCACTGCAACAACGCCACTATACCCCATGGCGACAAATCCAATCAACACAACCCCCACGTGCACGACCAACAACGTCGTCTTGATTGCAGTTTCTTGTTCGACCGTGTCCACCTGCGCAATGGACAATAAACCGATTAAGAACGTCACAAAGGATGCGAATAGGAGAGCGTGCTGCATTTCATAGATGAGCTTGTTCTTCCATGGTTTGTATGCTGCGTGAAGGACATGAGTAAACAAACAGCAGACAAGCGCTGCGCCGCACTGCAACGCGGGAGTGTTTGACAGGTAGACAAGCGCCCCAGACAGAAACATTTTTCGCAGCATTTCTTCGCTTTCCCAAAAGTATGCCACCTTTCGATAAGGAGAAAATGTAAATCCCACTTTCGCAATGACGTTGGGGGCGTCCAAACCCGTTAAACCAGAGTCACTTCCCCCGTACTTGATCTTTCGTTTTTTCCACAGGTAAACCCACAATCCGATTGGCAAACCTAGGACGAAGAAGATCCCAACAAAAATTACCAAGGCAGAGAATACCCACCATTCTGTCGTGTAACATAAAATGCGCGGGTCTGCGTTCATAAAGTAGGAGCAGTCGCCCACATCAATGCAGTTCGCAAATTGGAACGTTTTCCGTGCAATGGGGGTGTGAATCAAGACTGCCGCCTGAAATCCCAAGGAAGTAACGGTGTTCTCCAGATGCATTTCTTTAACTGCATGGCGTGTCGCCTCTTGCAGTTTGACCTTGGTCAAGTTCCGCTCGTGTTTCACCGCGGCCTTAAACCGACCTAAGGCACTTCCGTGCTGGGCCCCTGCTCGTTCGTTGCGGTGATCAGTCTCCTGCTGCTCGTGCTTATCTTTCAGTCGCTTCGCAATGAATTTAAGATTCATGCGATAGTAAAAGTAAATGACACCCGCTAGACATAACGGCATCACGATGACTACAAAGACGTATGACATGTAAAATGTTAGGGTGACCTGACAGCCCACGCTGGTAACATCGAGGAGATCCATATTGACGGGCGCAAACATTCCGAAAAAGTTGATGAGACCATCTCCCCAGTCGATAGGATAAATACCTTGCAGCCCTTGGCAGATTTGCATATGCGACACGTAAATCTTTAAACTTCGCATGATATCTTTCCACACAGGTGTATACTTCTTCAATCGTTGCGAGCGCTTCGCAATTTGGTACACGATTGCCACGAAGATGGTGAATGCGAGCAAAAAGATCACGAACACACGGCTCGCGGAAGCCGGTGAGCTTGTGCTGCATGTTTCGCATTGGCCGCCCGTTTTAAAAAAATCTTTGGAGCAGAGCAGGCACAGCGGCCCACGGTGACCTTCACGGCACGTGCCGTTCCCAACGCAGAAGTGTGGCGAGGGACATTTCGTGATGATCCGCTTGACTCCACATCGATCGTAGTACACACCTCGGAATTTCTCACGTTGCCGGCACTCGCATGCATCGCCTCCACAATCTGCATGGTCGGCGTCGCATTGGCGTGGCATATCCTGCACATCGCCACACGTGCCGGATGTCTCGTTGCAACCTGTGCTTCGCCACCATCCTGGTAGGACCTGCAAGTGATTTCCCCCGTTACAAATCGCGCCTTCTGGACATGCGTGACACCCAGCAAAGGTCTCCCCAGCAATTAAACTATAGCGTCCCGCCATGCAGAATTCACAGTTCCCACCACTATTGTTTGCATACGGGAAGACTTGACCTACATGGCACGGGACGCACGACGACGCGCTCTGCAGCCTCTTTTTTTTGGCGCTCTTCCCGCAGACGTCGACTCAATGCGATTTGTTCAAGCTCCGCTTTCCTAATTGTTTCTGATGCACTGAGCATCTCATGCCGCGTTGAGTCCTGGTTCATTCCTGCGCGTGCCAATGATGCCGACAGACCGGTGTATGCCACCAAATGATCCCACGTTGCCCTTGAAAAGATATTGTCAGACTTCACAAGCGCCTGGAACCCCGCTTTAAACTGCTTTGGGTACAAAAATTGACCCAGACTTTTTGGCCACTCCTTTAAAATTCGCTCATTGTCTGGGTCCATTTCCGTCAAATACAAGTCCTTCATCAATCGTTTCCTACCAATGTATCGACCATCGTCTCCGTAATCATGCAGAAATGTTTGAAGGTCCGCGTGCTTCGCCATTCTCTCTAATTTAACTTTTCCCGCTACAGCTTCTTCTACAACGTCGGCTCGCACTTCGTCCATGATTGGAGAACGATTATTTTGCAGCAAAGAAAATACGCTAGGTATGAACTCGATCAGGGCAAACATCCAACGGATGACAATTCTTTCTGTTGCAAAGGAAAGACGGAGCCGAAGCACATTCTTTTGCTGCTTTTCGTCCGGTTTAATTTTTCTGCAGGTACGGTGTCTGTCTCGTTCCGTTTTTCCCACAACTAGCCCTTGCTTTGCATCGTTCTTTTCGTGCGTAGTAACCATGAACTCAAGATTGTTCATATGAATAGGACCTTCTCCCCAAGGCTGTAATTTTGGAATATAGCGCACCAATGATCCCGGGGCAATATACACGGTCGCCCCTGGGTCTGTGTGCTTCTTTTTTTTGTAAATTCGGAGCTCCCGGTAGCCTAAGCTAATGTAGCGGCTATGCCAGCCTGTCCAAGCATATGTGCCTACTTTCTTGATACTAACTTGCGCTTTAGAGCTGTACCGGTCCCCATCCTGCACCGCGTTTGTTATTCGTGCCAATCGCTCGTCTTCTTCTTTCTTCTTTCTTGCCGCTTCTGCGCGTTCTAATTCTTTTTTCTTCATGTATTCTTCGACAGATTTATCGACTTTTACCTCCTCCCTCGCCGCGTCTTGAACGGCCCAGTCTGCTTGTCGCTCTTTGTCCTGTTCCTCTCTAGCTTTATCTGCCTGCTTCTGTATTGCCCGCCGCGCTTCATCTCGCTCTTTTCCGGACAGTTTTTTTAGATCTTCTTGTTTTTTTTTTCGCTCCTCCGTTGCTTTTTTTCTTGCCGCTTCTCGGTCTGCTTTGGCTTTTTTTCGGGCAACGGCTTGGTTGTGGCGCTTCAGAGACCGCGGGGACATTGTCGTAATGTCTATATCGTCTTTCTGTTCGCTCCTGCTTGGCGCAAGTAGCCCAGCAATGGACGGTTGTGCTGACGCATCTGTATTCCCAATGTCCGTAGGCATCTCTTTGTCACCACCAGGCGCTGCGACTGGTGCCACCTCCGAGGACTCTTCTTTCTTCTCATCCACTTCCTTTTCTTCACGCTCTTGCAACGCTTTTCGACGCGCCTCGTCCCGTTCCGCGCCAGACATAGATTGCGCCTCTATTTTTTTCCGTTTCCGCTCTTCCGCTGCTTTCGCCCTTTTGGCATCACGTTCTGCCTTTTCTTTTTTCCTGGCCTCGGCCTTTTGATGCCGTGCCAAGGATCTGGGTGTCACGGGGTCCTCCATGTCCTTCCCCTCCTCCCTATTCCCTTTGACCGGCCACGAAATGTAATCTACTCGTCCCGTGGTGAAGGGGTTGACTGGCACGAGCGGGCATGCCCAGGTGCCATCATGCACCCACGATTCTACCGATCCGTACGGCTATCGATGCCAATGACGCGGTGGATCCCGCATTATCATTCGTCACTCATTCATACATATGGCACAAACACTGTAACGTAACTTACTAACTCCCCGGTAGGCTAAGGGATTTAAGGGGCACGGGGCATCGCAGATTTTTTTCTTGTTTTCAGTGCCGCCCCTCGAGCCAAGCCTGCGTCCCTGCTGTAGGCTAGTAAGACACGACACAGCATAGACTAAACAGTGGTTCTATCTCGACATGTCACTGTACGTACTTTTTGTCGATAATACAGAACACAGCATTCAATAAACCACATTAAACCACACAGCAGGCCGCCCCTGTTTTGCCCCTTTTTTGAGAGCATGGCACACCGTCAGTATAATATCCTATCTATTACATACTTGTCTCCATTATACAATACGAAAGACAGCGGAAGAGGGAAAACGAGGTTAGGTGATTCTTTCCCCAGTCATTGGGGGGGGGGGGGGGTTGGCTTCGGGTCTAGCCGAGTCGTTTTAAAATAAGTAATTTTCTGTTCACGACGTGAACTCGTGCTGTCAATCAACGGCTGTACAACGTCCACGTAAAATAAACGTATTTAAGTATGCATCTAACAGATAAATAAACCACCAATTTAGGCTGCCGAACTTCGACTGGCCGAAGCACCCCCCCCCCCTTAGTATGCTGTCATGGTACATCAACAACGACTGTAATGTAATCCACTGCAACAAGAAGGGCCCCACAAGTCCTTACCCGTACACTGAATACAACCTCTGATCACCTAAAATGCGGCCCCCAAATACCCCAAATACTAAGGTGGACAAAGTCTCACTGGCAAACAGAATGAAGCACATGGCAGAGCTGAAAGCAATCACAGCTGGGACTGCCACAGTGAAGAAGCTTGCAAAGTTGGAGAGAGGTGCCCTCGCAGCCAAGATACGAAGAGCCTCTTTGCAGAGACTAGTTGGCAACGCGGTATCAGTTGCCAAAAATGCAACTGCTATCGCCGTTAAGGCACAGGCACACGCCAGTGATGCTGTTGCAGCTTCAAAGGACGCCGAATTCCGCTCGGAAAAATATTTGGCAGAAGCAGCCAAAGATGCTGACAAAGAGAAAGGAAAAACGACGAATGATATTGCTATCAATGAAGCACAAAAGACGCAAAATGAGCTTGCTGTTGTGACGGGAGCAGCCCGCTCAGAAGAGAACCAAACAGCATCCAGCGCGAGCGCGAACATTATTCACCATGCCATTTCGGCGGGCACAGCACAGGGTAAAGCTGATGTTGCAGCCGAAAAACTTGCAAGGCTCAAGGAATCCATATCGAAGTACACGAGTTTGATTGGCTCAACACAGACAAACGCGACCAAATCTGAAGAGCTCTTGGCCGTCATCAAAACATCAACAGCACAGAAACTCAGAAAGCATAAGAAAATCCTAAGAGAGGCAGAGCATAAGTCTGCTTTGTTGAATATGATGCTCAAGGCGAAGTCGCATGCTGTCATTGCGATGGAGAACACAGAAACGAAGGAAGGCAAGCTCGAACAAGCACTACAGGGCCGCTTAACGCGCGAGACTGCAGCAGCAGGAGCAGTGGAGGTCGAGACTGTCGCATTGGACGCAGGTAAAGCTGAACTCCGTGATGAAGCTGGGCGCATCAGTCTTTTGAAGAGCGATGCGATGAAGAGAGTGGTGCGAAATCAAGGTGCGAGCACTTCATCCCAGGAGCGA
>Ga0099797_100372_pt1 | contig 29625 bp, 21 predicted proteins | sample Uncmet_Sort48C_1_FD_89871 | JGI IMG/M metagenome (GOLD analysis project Ga0099797, IMG submission 89871) | Marine eukaryotic communities from CALCOFI LINE 67, Pacific Ocean - C012_Sort48C_1 | ecosystem: Environmental > Aquatic > Marine > Oceanic | place: Pacific Ocean: Monterey Bay | collected... | reverse complement strand
TTGGTTGAGTTTGCTCATTCCGCCTTGCCAACACTGATACTTTTTGTGGATTCTCAAATACAATTTAGGTGTTTTACTATTGCCTGGAATGCAGTTTTCTGACTGTTATCAGTAAGTGTAGCGAGTATTGCTTTATTTTGTGATTCATGCGATAGTTTGCTGAAGCAATGTCCCTCTGATGCCCTTGTAAAAGTGTATCTGTCTCTTTACACGAATTTTGGGCATAGTTGGTAATGTGTTTTCGCCTCTGTTGGGCCACTTCATTTTCAAAGTCTGAAAAACAACTACGGTGCAGCTTCAAATAGCAGCATATGCATAATATCCTCTGTTAATAAGGCAATGCTTCTATTTGTTTAAAGTGGTTTGTAAAACCTTTCGGTCCTATCCTTGCAGGGCCTTTATTTTAGGTTATTCCACTCCTGCCCAGGATGCAGCCTTCCGCGAGAATGTGCAGAGGAATCTTGCGACTCAATTGCAGAAGCTCTCCCAGCAGTTTCGGCAGTCGCAGAAGGCTTCCAATGCCATCCAGCTACTCAGTTTCACAGTATAAACAGGTCCTTATCTATGTAAGAACAGTTGAAGATGCAAGGCGAGCAAATTTATGCGTAATGTGTAGGATTAAAGGCTTGAGTGGTCCAAGTCTTCGAAATGATGACATGTCGACGATGGTGATGCCATTGGTGATGCTGATGAGTACGACGATCAGATGGTGGGCTTGATTATGATGGCGAGGGCAAGGACGATGCGGATGACTCGGATGGTTGGTGATGACGATGTCGAGCGTGAGTGTCAGGACCAGCGTGAAGGCGATGACGGCGGCGACAACCACATGCCAACGCTGATGGTAATGATGACCAGTCGGGGGATGACGAATGGTAGGCATTTGATGGTGTAGTTGTCACTGTTTATGTTGAGTTTGCTGATGTCATGATAATGATAATGATTATGAGGATGAGGATGTGAATGAGGATGGGGATCATGCTGATGAGGGTGATGATGATGCGGTCGGAGGTCATGAGGGTGATGGTGGCGGTGGCGCTGGCAGCCCATGGATGAGGAATCACATATAATGCGGGATAAAAGCAGTATGCTGCATGATGGGCGTTGTGATCCATGTAGGATGATCGATGGTGCTATGTTTTTGATGATGGATGATGGCCTTGATGATAACGGATGCGGGATGACGATGATGTGCTCCATGGCTTTTGTATGGCTGGGAGGAATGTCGAGTACTGCTGCAGACGGATCAAGCCTGCCTGAAGCTGATCACATACCCTCGCTGCAGCACTTACTAGGCCGTGCAAGTCTGGTTCGTCTCGCATGTTTGGGAATCGGGTGGTCAGGCATCCTTTCTAACCTTAAAAAATAAAGGAAAACCTTTGCATACTTGAGTGCGGATGAGGGGGACAATGCCACCGCCACTTCAAGTCATTATCAGCAATGCTTCAAGAGTGTGTCATGACTACTAATCGCACTCTCTTGTATGCTTGGCGTTTGTATGCTTGGCGGCTCTGCTTCTTCTGCCTTCCGTGCTGCCTCGCTACTTCTGTAGTGTAGACCGTTTGCCCTTGCTTCCATGGCCGGCGGTGTAGCCATTGCGTTTGCACCCTTGCCTTGCCAATCGCAGAAGCCAGGCTTGTAAGCGCAATGTCTGTATCCAAATTACCGCATGAACAGCTGCACATCATCGCATAGCCCAAATTTGAAGTAACGAACATGAATCAACATGTACCAATCTTGTGCCACGAAGACACAAGGTTAACTTGTGCACATTACCTCCGCAATTTTTGGGATTGGGCAGCAACGGGTGCTGGCTTGTTTATAACTTAGCTCAGATGTTCTTTCCAGCATTCGAGGCCACGTTCTAAGGCGCAACGTCATTTCACTACAACCCCAAACATGGGACAACACCAGCCCGGTCACAACTGCCAGGAAAGGCCCAATGCCATGCCCCATGCGTCCCAAATCTCAACTACAATGCAAAGACCCGAAGCAAATTTATTACCACACCCAACGTGATTCCCGATGACCAATAGCAACCACAGTTTTCATGTTGAGGGTATCTCCTAGGGCCCAGTACGTGTTTGTATTACTTTGATCTTTAGTATGTTTATATTATTATGCAACCTCAGGGTCAATCTCACCGCATGGAAATGCCTCTTGTTCAGGACTACCTCGACGATATTAGAAAAAGGCAGAAAGGTGCCGTTTGGGATGATGGCCCTGGTGCTGGCAAGGTGGGGTTCATGGCTGGCAAGAGCGCGTGTCATGACATGATGACATGCTACTCAAATATAGGCTGAACACAAAGATCGACATGAGTCCTGAATGCGACATGAGTCCTAGGTTACTTTGAATTTAAATATTTTATGGGCGACGCAGAGGCCTTGACATTCAGGACCCGAGATTTCGTTATCGATATATTTCCTCGCATCACGCTAGAATGCATCCTCCGGCTCGCTGGCCCTTTTCGCATGGATGGATGACGACCTGTGCATGTTAGACAAACCACATTCAATAATATCAGGAGGTGTAGAAACATGAAGCAGGCTATGCCCCACATCGGTGCAAAATAAAGACATTCCCACAGTGCCTTCAGAGGGTATGACTACAGAAGAGAACATGGCCAAATCCAGCAAACAAGGCAAGAGGCAAAATCACTTGATGCAGTTACTCAGAGAGAAAAACATTGGCATTCTCGGCTTGGGCTGGCAAGGGAACAAATACAAATTCAACTTTGGCACCACCAAGGGCACATGTGTTTTCAAAACCTTGAAATTCAAATCCATGATGAATGTTGTGAGAGTGTTGACTTGGTGACATGCTCGTTTGTAACACTTGGAATTGCATGATCTTCTAACACTTCCGGGCCTTAGCCTACATCTGTTCGTACAACTGTCTTTCTCGTTCTTGAGTTTGTGATACTTTGGTGAGCTCAATCGACGAAGCACTCTATCTTTCAACACGTGAGATAAGTGCTGCCTGCTTCGGAGGACATGGTGTCGAAGCATATACACGCAACCATGCAGAGCCAATGTACTCATTGCATACATGGGACACGGTAAGTTTTCGATGTTAAGAACTGAGTGGACAGAGGGCTTCAGTGCCAGGGCACTTGGAGTAATGAATAAGTCGTTAGTATTTGTTCTGTAAGATAGTAAGTAGTTCTTGGCAAACGTGGTTGTCCTTGAATAACACATAATATGGAAGTAGCACACACACTTTGTTGTTGCAAGATGAGTCTACATTATGAAGTCTTGTGGCTACATAGCGAGCCCTCGGACCACATTTGCAATGAGTACCTCTATCATTGTGAGCAAAATTCGTGTTTGCACACACAGCCAGCAGTACATTGCAAAAGAACAGGAGCCCCTTGAGAGACAAATGCCTAGCAAAACATGAAGATTATTCAAGGATGGAAGGAATGACTATGACGGACATACAGATGTATCGACTATAAGGAGACAGAAGAATATGCAAAGACGTGAGCATTGTAGCTGGTCTTGTGATATCACCGGGCAAGTATCTAACATAGTCATAGCACATCTACCAATTATAATATGTAATATGTAATCGGCAAAGCCATTGCAATAGCTTGTACTTTCTCATGCTGCATGTATGGATGCTTGTCTCAGGGTAGTGGTGCAGATGCTGGCTTCACCGAGGGGTCAGCCATGCTAGTGTACTACCTTGCTCCTTGCTTGTGAGTGCTTATGCGGGAAACGATGTAAAATAACCTTCCACATGTAACTATGATCCACCTCGTTTCGAGCGAACGGGATTGAAGGCATCTAGGGAATTAGGAAAAGCGCCAGCATATGTAGATTTCATATGCGGGTTTACATTTTCTTACCTCTCTCTCTCTCGCATTCATATATATACACATGTAGAGAGTTTTCGTGTATATATATATATATACATGTACAGAGTTTTCGTGGGTGGCGTCAGAGCCAACCTCACCGGGAAATCGTTTGGTCTCCTCCTTGCGTTTGCTAAGCGCCCCTAGTCGTTCCTGAACAAAATGTCTATATCTTGTCATTTCCCTTGCCCTTTTCCGGCCCGAAAGCTTTTCCACTTCCCTACGGTACAAGTCAATTGTATTCTCAATTCTGATGAGTACTAGTGACTTCTAGTGACATCCCAAACTGCGTATCAGCTATAGCTGACTTACTCTGCATTACATAATAATTCCCCCACTATGGATCACCCCGGGGGGGTCTTGCTTTGTCAGACGGCTTGCCCGGGGGGGCTGGATTTTGTACAGAAATGAAATAGGGGAGCCTGGACAGGTCAACCCGGGTGGGTGGATCTGGCTAGCCGGACGGGCTTTCATGGGGTGGCGTGGGGTGGGGTGGGGTAGGGGAGTAATTATCATGAAAGGTGGAGTTTGCATATATACATATATATATACTGTATATAAATAAATAAATATATATATATATATATATAAATTTATGTATATAGGCAGGGTCATGGGACTTGGGCCCACGACGGGAATGCAGCGGATCGGCCGATGGAAAACGAATGGACAGGAATCCCCACAGTCAAGCATCTAAACTCAGAACATATTAAAATAGTTTGCACTTGTTGTTAGTATCAGGTTTCTGGATGTCTTGATAGATGCGTGCAGTGACAATTTCTCACGTTTTGTTTGTTCAAGCAATCTGGAGTCTTCCAGCACAGTTGCTTCAGCTTCTTTTACCATCGTGTTCAAGGAGCCTCCTCAATTCTACTTTCCTCGTCTTCCATTCAGTCATCTATCTGTCCTTGGTTGGAGCAAGATGATCGCATGGCGGTGCCAGCTTGGCAGGCCATTTGTCCAGACCACACATGCTTCCCTCCTACGGACCAATTAGTAAAGAATGGTCACCCCTGTAGGAGGGAAGCTGCCTCTTCGATATCAAACACCACACATCGATATGTAGAAGTTCACAACATAATTAATTCTATTACGTTGCCCACCTCGTGTTGCCGTCGATCTTGCTAGTCCGAACACTGCAAGCCCTACCCACCAGGATATGCCACCCTATGCTCCAGTCCAGAAAACTAAACTCAAGCCCTGGGTCTCCCGAGAGGCCCAACTCCTCGTGGCTTGCACCCATCTAGCCCCAGTGCTCGAGCCGCTCGTCATTCGGACGCAAACCTTCTGAACCGTTCTTTCCCAGATTCCGGAATTACAGAACCCAATTCTGAGTTTGTACAGCTCCCATGCTGGACCGCACCTGGCAGAACCGCTCCTCAACAGGGATCCGATATTCCACAGGTATGTTGTCTTGGGCATGTCCCAATGCATGTGTTTGGATAACTGTGGTTCTTGCACGTGTGCATCCTCATGCGTACATTTTCCTTCGTGGTTGCGCCCTGGCAGGTCCAAATGCGCATAGTTTCAGCGACCATTTTTCCTCGTAGTGTTGCAATTCGTATATGTTACATGTTTCTCAATCATTCCTCTCAACTTGGTGTGTCCAGAAGCTTGTATTTCAAGTGAATGTCACACACCGGCATGTCCATATGCATCTATTTTAGGTGCCTGTCATGCCTTGATACGACCGAATGCAAGCACTTGACACCATTATAATACTTTTGCATGTCCAAAGGTCTTTCTTTTATGTGATTTTTGTGACCTGGGGTGTACTGAATACATATGTGTGCATTGTATGTGATTGTCATGCCTTGGTAGTCGTTAAAACATGTACGTACAATTCATCTAAGAGTATCTTTGTCATCATCGTGTTGTTGGGCCTTTGCTTCGATGAAGGGTAATGTGCAACACGATCAAAACCAACTAGCATCGCTACTGTATAGAAGCAATTGGATTCGGGAAATGTGTAACAAACAGAGACGTGCAAATGTGTCTTGCACGATGCACGAGTGCAAGCATTGGTGGCTGCACACCATTCGGTGAAAGCGCTGTTGCCCACAGTCAGCCTGCATTCCAGTCAACCGCTCTGTATGGAATCAGGAAACCATTACAGGATTGTTAAAATATTTGTTTCTCCAGTGGGAGGGTTTCCTCCCTGACTTGGTGATTGGGGCCCCATTTTCGAACACCTGATGTGTCATTAATGTGTCCACTTGATTGTACCTGCTTTCGAGGCAGCTGTTGGAGCTTGATGACATGGAGGTTGGGCAACCATGAATTTCTGCAAAGTGCGATGTTTGCAAGCTGATAGGTTTATTAGTTACTAAGATGGGCAGGACAGTGTCCCAAGATAGAGGGGGAATGGCTTAACATCACGTTGTATGACACTTGTGATTCGCAACAGCAGAAAGGCCGGCTACACGAGACCAGACAACATTAAATATTCATGGGCTAGATCAATCGAGTAAACAGTCCGATGAAACAAAACAACAATGAGCAACAACACAACGAAATCATCAGCCACCAGAACAAAGGTAATAATATACAGCAACAGGGTCACACATCTACAGCAACAACAAAACTAAAATATTGCGGCCATGGTTTCTGAAGTGGTAGTTGGGGAGGAGGTACCACCTCTCTTTCCAGGCTGGCGTTTGAGGATTGGGACCTGTGGCTCAAGTTTGTAGGGCGCAAACTGATGCCTTGAATTGAAAGGAGAAGTGAGCAAGGAGGATTAAACCTTTGGCCCAGAGAAGCACCGGATTGATTCTGGTGCAAACTGACTATCAAGGTTCATCCCACCTCATAGGTATGTACAATTGCATGTTCGTGCTCATGGATATTACGGCTACTTCCTGCGGTAATACATATACATATGGTTTGGGATCCCAGTGCTTCCATGGCCCCCCCCACCCACCCGTGCTATGGGTGGCATGGAACGCCACCACTTCGGCGGAGTACGGTAAAGGGGGTGGTGGTGCTATGGCAAAAGTGCAATCCACACCCACAGCCCAGCACCCGCAACCCGCAGGGGGCACGGGGGTAGCATCCACACCCACAACCCACAAACCACAGGGGGGGATCGACCATCAGTCTCTTGGGGTGACCATCACCATCGGTGGAGGGAGGTAAAATCTCTGTATATCTATATATATGTATATATGTATATTATAGAATATATATATATATATATATGTATAACCCCTAGAGATTCCCCAACACAGCTGCGCAGACTCTTCACAGACCTTCGCCGGAGCCGTTTTACCTTTTGTTTCAGGTCTCATGGCTCCATCGTTCGATAGTGTAAGCATTGGATTTTCATCTGTATTCGATAAAAGGTGTGCATGGTCTTTCATAATCGGCGGATAGAGGGAGAAACATATATCCAGCACTTGCAGACCTGGAAATCGTTTGTTTTATTCCTGCGTGCCACGCACGATTTTGTATCCCATGTGTCCGCGCGGTTTCCTATCCTGCCACGCGGGGCGTTCAGAGATGGCCGCATATCTCTCATCTTGTGGTGTGGCTTGTATATTTTATATTGTTGTGGATTTGTTTTGGCCCGGTTTGTGCGATTTCCAAGGGAGTTGCCCAATATATGTGCTCAAAGAGAGCGTTCTTAAGGCGAGTTCACAAAGCGAGTTCTTAAGGAGAGTGCGTATTCGCTACACACTGCTGGAATCGTAGCCTATGCACATCTCGTCCACGCGCAGAGCACATGGACAAGTGGGAGATGATGCAGTTTTTGGTGTGCCATCCCATTCCCCAGATAATTCGCAACTTCAAAACTACTCTTCGGTTGCACCACTCAGGTGTGTTGCTTGCGCAGCTATTTTGAACACCGCCGGACTTGGTAATATTACTTCAGACGCGCATGAGCGACTAGTGTCAGAATCAATCAGATTTCGTGCAGCATTTTTTCGTGCTTAACACGCAAAACAGATGTCCGAGCGGGTGTCCACTTACATGAACAGTAGCAATGATGTGTTGGAACTACAGGAGGCAAATTGTTTGCTCAGGTCTACATGTTCGCAAGTATGCAGGCAGCATGCATGTATCAATAGGCAGAGAAACGGTGAGAGTATTCCCACAATGCACATTGTGCCTGGGTCGGTGTGAATGCTGCTCAGGTCAATGCAAGCCAACGGAGCGAAGAAATCTGCCAGATTGCTTCCTCTATAAGTGAGCTGCACACCATCTTCAAGGTGCTAGTGCAATGCCACAGTGGACACGGGCTACCAAGGGTCATATCGGGCAACATATGTGGTCCTAAACATTGTGTTCGAAGTTGGGGCACATAGTGCGTTGATCTGGCTGTGTTCGGCTGGGCGTGTTTCTGACTGCAGTTTTGTTGCGGGCCATTGGATCTTGGCCACAGTTCTCGTCAAATTCTAGCAGAGAGGGTTGCGTAGTGTTTCCCACATGCCATGACATGGTTATTTGCAGTGGTGTTGATTTCCGACTTCCCAGTAGAGGTGCCTGCAGTGATGCAGGCTGGATCAAATGCATAAACAGGTTACATGTCATAAGCCTCCGCCCATGCTCGCCGAAATCACCGTGGACAAAATAACTGCATTTTTTTGTTTTGCGTATGTTTTTTTTTGTTTTTTTTTTGGTTCGTGGCACCGTGTGTGTAGTGAAGCACATCGTTTCATTGTTCCTTAGGTACAAAACTCTTATGGGACATGCTGTAATGCTTTTAGGTATGTGCTATTTGTTTGTGTTATTTTGCCAGTGTTGTTTATGAGCGGTTTTGTGCATGATAGATACACCTCTGGTCTTGAGTTGTATGGGGAGCACAAATATATAACAGTATTTTGGGCAGGAATGAACTATATAAAAAGTGTGGAGAGCATAAATAGAATGTGTATATAGTGCACATGGCGAAAGTCGTTGCTCGAATGTGGGAACGAAATGTGGACCAAATTCGCCGCCAGGGGGACAGAAGTTGGGATTGAATTTCAACCGATGTTGGATCGAAGTTGGCCGAATCTGTACCGATTTTGTGTACGGGGATTTACATTTCGGTTCAATTCCGGTCCATTGTTCGGCCCAAATTCCGTCCACGGTTCGGTTCATTTTTTCTTGCTGGCTTCAACGATTCATGTAAGCATGCCCTCCTTTGGTTCACAAAAAAAAATGCGAAAGCAAGGGCATATCAAGCTTGGTCCTTGCCTTCGGATTTCATTGTGCTATTTTGTACAAGTCCCCACAAGGACCGTATATACATTACTTATTTTTCGGAGTTTCTTGCCTTTGTAAAAATCTAGCAGCTGGACGTGGGCGGAAACAAATAAGTTCAAATTCCTAATAATCCGGGCACCATTTCGGTCCAGATGTTGTGGCCAGGACTCCATCTGGTGTGATATGTAATACATCAGCGTTCGCATCATACTTCCTTGTGTCACATACCATCAGATTTGATGATGGTGTGAGTTTTGGATCCCTGAAGGCCTCTAATAGCGGGAGCGCCTTTGACGTGCTAAAACTCAAGCGGGGGCTCATGTTTGGAGCCAAACCTCGAGCGGGAGCTCGTTTGTGGAGCCAAACCTGGAGCGGGAGCTTATGTTCAGAGCCAAAACTCGAGCGGGAGGGTCGGTTTGGAGCTTAGCCTCGAGTGGGAGCTCCGGTTTGGAGCCAAACCTTGAGCGGTCGAGCAGGTTTTTCGAGCTGAAGTAGCGGAAGCCCGAGCGAGAGCACTTCAAGGAGCAGTCGAGCAAAGTTGGACTTTCGAGCTGGATTCGAGCTGCTATGCTAAAGTGTCGTGTATTCGAGTTTTTTCCGAGCAGGCAAAACATGTTGAGCTCCGAAAGTGCACGCGGACACCCCGAGGACCGAAGGGAAACTTTAGAGTAGATAGAGCGAGATATTGCATGTGATGTTGGATATTAGAATTAGCATGATGCGTGCGTTGGGTATCACTTGCGCAATAGAGCCAAACATATATATATATATAGTTTTTTTTTACTATTTATTCCTCTTTCAAAGTATGTGTGTACACGTACACACAGCGGTTGGAAAGCAGGAAACACATATCGAAAGCGGCGCGGCAAAGACAACAGGCAGTCCCCTGGCAAACCATGTAGTGAACACTATGCCTCTGAGTCATGTGTTTGTTGTTACTATAGTGCATTTTGTGTTACACCGGCTCAACATATATAACTTGTTGTGTGTGTGTGTCCCCCTGTTGTTTCAGATACAGATCCGACAACATCTGGTTTGTATGATGGGTCTGTTTGAAACCGATGTTTCTTCAACACTTATAAACGAGTCGAGAGGAGCAGGTGGTCATTGGTATTTGGTTCGGGTTATTGCAAAGGTGCTTGGGTTTTATGGGCGCACGAAGAAATAGCAATGGGTAAAAACTCGGGCGTGCCGAGTCAGCAGTTTGACACACACACACATTCAAAATAACAAAAGCAGCAATTGGAGTTGCAATGTAGTGGAAGCGGGGCACATTAGGGTTGATAGCACATGATTAAACATAGTTCGTGCAATTGCTTGAACATCTTCAATGAATACAATACCAAAACATTTGGAAACATTAACAAAAAGTAGTCAACCAGTTTCCCAAGGGCCATCTGAGCTCATGGCCGGCCAGACCCATCCTGGCCATGGTGCATGCAAAGGGCAGCTGCAGACCTGCACCCAAAATGGCAAACCCGGGTGGGGAGGGTAACGCTGCAGCATCTGATCGTTTTTCATAAGTGGGAGACGATGTGTTCAGCAAAGTACCACAACGAGGCCAACAATAAGGGCGTCTATGCGGGCGGCTTAGCCTGGACTATTCCTCAAACTGTGGAGTAGTGCCGAATAACATGAATGAATAATCAGGATTCTTAGTATCATTGTCAACATGTTGCTTGAAACTCCCCACTTGAATTACATTCGACAACCACACGGGTACAAACAACAGTTGTAACTAAATGCTAAAACCATGTTCCAAACACCGTACATAAACAATTCACAACATTCACACACATGTGCATCAGGAGCTTGTGTGTGTGTCTGTGTTACTGTAAGTGTCTACAGGCACATACATATACAGAACATTGTCTATCGTTGCGCGTCTATGTGCTTGTGTTCTGTTCAGATGCTTGCATATGCCATCCCTCTTCTTAACACACTACTTGTCTGTATTCCTCGCATATAGGAGTTGGCTGTGTTGGTGATCGACCAGGGCTCCATTCTGGACCGCATCGATTATAATATTGAGGAGGCACCTCAACTGGACAACAGCACAACAACTTGCCTTGCAGTGCTTAAACCCTGCTTGGGGTTCGTGTCCTAAAAGAGATTACTTCACTAGGAGATATAATATCACGCAATAATTGCAGGTCTCATATATATATATAATATATATATATATATATATATTTTATAACTAGTGTGAACTCTTCAAATATCTGCATATATTTCGTATACTATGTATTTCAGATGTGCACCAGTTGTATGCATTGCAAAATTGTTCTGCACTTTCCAAGGTCTAAACTCACCATCTGCATTGGTTTCAACTTGGAAAATTGTCGCAAAATCTGGAGTTTATCAATGGTTTGAACGGATTGGAACTACCACATGCTTATGTTGGGCTTCCCCTAAAGGTCTTCTTGCTGATGTGCACCATAATCAAAGCATTGTTGTTCCATCACGTACTTGCTTTGCTTCAGTGTGTGCAAGCACATCATGCATGACCCTTAATGACAACGAGCCTTGAGGCTCAATGGTGTTTTTGCAGTGAAGGGAAGATTGGTGGACAGGGGCCTCAACAGCATTCTCACATCCAGACATGCACAGCACTAGCAACGACGGTTGCTTTCGCAAATGACGGTGCTGCCAAACACTTTGAACTTCTTGACTTGGTGCAGCCCACTTGCTTCCGGACTTCTGCAATTCCTTTACAGAGATTGCGAAAATGTGTCTGGATGTAACTCCGAAACCCTAGGACCGCAGTTGCATTCTGATGGAAATAGGCCCTATCGGGAGTGGTTGAAAGTTCATTGGCAAACAATTGATCGAATTACACTCACTTTAAGTTCAATTGGCAAGTCATCGACAAGTTCGGGTCAACCTATTATGTCAATGATTTTCCAAATGCCTGTTAGTTGTTCAGCCGTATTTTAGTTTAGGTTGAGTTCAATTGCAATGATTTCAGACATCGCTCCATTGTCTAATTTCCACCACATTTTAATCGGGGTCGAATGCGCATAAACCGTTTGCTCTTCATCCTTTCTGCTCCTTTGCCCCCGGCAGTACATCATTCTGATTACGGGTGTTTTCGTTGAAAATGCGGGTGAGTTGTAAGGCCCACATGTCCGAAGAAACAAATGACCACCGAGGCAGTCGAACGATGCACAATTTGAGCCCTAACGGCGTAACATGGCACGTGTACAACCACAGCTACTACAAACTCCCCGAAGGATTTCGTGTGTTGCATCGCAAGTTTCGCGCAGTGTGGGGCATTGGGACACAAAACAGTTTATGCACAAAAAGTTTAAAGAGACTTTGCTGCCCCAAGAAAAGAGGTAAGTCCCTGACCGACGAATGCTTATAAATCTTTGTGTTTTTGGGTAATATATGGCCACACGGCTTCAAAAGCAAACAACCATTGTTGCAAGTAGGCAAGTGCAGCCGTGCGTGTGCATTACTGCCCAAAGCTGTTGCACAGTGGCAAGTGTTTAGATGCACAAGCCATGCTTTGCTAGAAGCGTTTGCTAGTGGATTCGGAAAAGGTGCACCTCTTCGAATCCCAGTCGCACACAGACTCGCAATATCTGCGAGCAGTTAACCGACGTAGAACACCCATACCTACGTGCGCAAGACACATTTTTGAAAAGTTAATTGAATCAGACAAGTAGGAACATCTCAATAAAACCACAATGAATCATTGAGGTTCGGGATCTGAGCACACTTTTGGGAGGAGAGTGAGCAAAGGTTTGGCCATCAACCATGCTGTTTGGAAGTATTTTTGGGTCGGTGTGGACGGGGTGGAGAGCAAACATTGTCATTGGAAACCGCACATGCACATCATATATGTTTAATACATTTTTGCATCGCGCTGCATCCTACTATACTATACTATACTAGGCCACACAAGTCTTACAGCGCTACATTATGTCATATTAAAATATAACATTCTGGATTTTATTTTTTGCCACATTATCATAGTTGCAGGTCAAATTCGCATAACATACGAACATATGCAATTACATACTTTTATGTATTGGACATAATATGGCACAGGTTTCATCACTTGTTAGCCTTATGTCTCATATGTTGTATCTTCGGTCCCACATCCTTTACAATACAAAACCATAAGCGATCACATCATGATAATGCATATTTTAGCCCATCTTACATGTGTCCCTCATTCTTATACCCTCAAGGGGATGTGCGCATATGCCTTGTCGGCAGGTGGTCCATCAGAGCAAGGAGGCGAACAAGCAGCTGCAGAAGGCTGCAGAAGCTTATAAATTTGCTTGTGATGCACGAGCATTGTTGTCAGATAGCCAGAGACCGTAGGTGCTGCTTTTGAAGTGTATGTATATAACATTAGTACATTGTATATGTGGCTGGAATGTACAATATATATATATATATATATATATATATATATATATGTTAGCATTGTAGCATCACAACAATATCATCAAAACATAAGATCATAATATTTTTGTCATAGCATGCACCTTATAATATACATGATATGTATGTATACATAATAAGAAAGTATTTTATACCTTACATGACACTGTGATATCGTATTACAGGCTTCAGCATCTGCAATCTAATATCATATTCAACAATGGTATCGCTTGCTTCTACAAAGAATACGGGATTAGAGGAAGTTGTCGAATAGGCCCATTCCACTTCGAGGTGTGTTCCATCTCCACTGTTCCACACCCTGGGTCCCCATTCCCTCTGACCCCATGGCATTGATGTGCTTATGGATCCCAAGCAGTAGATGTCCACTGTAGGTGTACGTTCAAGCCAAATTCATATGCACCGCTTCATAAAGACAAGCTTCGGCCTCGTGAGGCCCACCAAAGCCCACCTGTTATGAAAACCCAAAGATTGCCCTGCCGCTACATGAAAGTACCTCTCGCTCCGTGGAATATGTTTGTTTGGCAATTGAAACAGATCTTTCTGGGCCAGGCTGGTTGGGCAAACAATATCTTTGCGCAATGCGCAACACACATGGTGCACTCATTTCTGTTTTTGCAGTGCGGCTCCGCTTTCCCTGGGGACCTTCCGACTTGCTTTCTGCCCTCTTTTGACAGCCCGCCTCGTGCGACCCCCTGGTTCTACTCTTGGTTGTGTTTCCTCTTCCTCGCGACCCACTTGCACTTTTCCAATATCGTCCTTCTTCCTTGTAGTCGCGCTGTGCCTTCTCTTTTCCTCGTTGTCTTCCTTTTCTTACTTGCTGCTTACGGCCTTTTGTTTTCTCCCTTGGCTCTTCTGCTCACCACCCATCGTTTCCTTTAGGTGCGTTTACTTCTCCCTCCTTCTTTTTCTTGTCCCTCTCTTTATCCTTATCCCTGTCTGCTTGTGCCTACTCCGTCTCTGCCACTTTCTCTCTATTCCTTGTCTGCCTTCTGTGCTTGGACCTTGTTGTTCCTCGCCCCCCTTCTAATTTGTTTTGGAACACCCTCGTGGTTTCGCACACTTGCAGGGTTTGTTTGTTTCGCTTTGCCCTTTCCCTTTCTTTTCTGTGCTTTCGCTTCTTGCACGGGTCTACATACAAGGGTTGCACATTCGCAACCCAATCGTTCTGATGGCCATGCATATGCATGGATTTCCCCAAATTGTCCACTGTAGGCTTTTCACGCAGTCCCGGCAAACCTTTTGTTGCATGCAGCGGGAGGATTGAATTTGATCAGCTGGAAACCCACGCATGTGAATATCTACACATGCAGCAGTCATATATAACTAGTTGTTAATACGCAGTGCTAAGACCTTAGACGCATAAGTGAGGCCAGCAAGAATATGGAAGGATGGAACTTCTTGATAGCATGCACTTCTTGGCCCGCCGCCCAGCATCTGCATTGTTCCAGTTCTTGTCTTCCGCACCAAGGCTGAAAAGTCTCAGAAGAGCAACCGGGCAACAAAGTGCATGCTGGCACCTTTCTCATGCAATCCTGCATGCTGGGCATGTGAGAGAAGGAACACAGAGTTTTGGGGATAGACAACACAGGAACACAACAAATATGCCAGTATATATAGTAGGGTTGTGCCATACTTGATTGGAGCAAAGTTGGTCATTTTATGTGCACTTCGATCCATGGGAGTAATGAGTCTGGGTCACGGGAAATTTGCAGGTTCTCCAGCACCATATTGGATCAATAATTCTTGAACCTGTGATTCTTTCGAAGGCTGACTCTTGAATCTAAAGCGCCAAAGAAAGGCAGAGCAGTTTCATGCATTATATAGAGCGTATAAATCACATATCTACACATATATGTGTGTATACATGTATGTATGTACGCATCATTATAAATTGTACATATATGAATATTATATGATGGCCTTTTTCAGACATGCTTGACTTGCTTCTGTGGGAGACCTGCCGGTCCTAGCTTCAAAGCCCAACAGCACACACGTTGACTTCTCACGAATTCATTGGTCACTCTTCTTGTGAGATGGTAGTATTGTTTCAAAGCGCAGTCGCCTTCCAGTTCTCAGAGAGATGTTGGTAGTGCTGCTGATGCTACGCCGAGCCCTCACTCCCAACTCTAGGTAGGAGAACGCAGCCCAGACACCAATCTCGTCTAAGCAAGCAAGACCTAGCCCATGAAGACAAACTTTGACTGACAGAGTGTGATTGCTAGTATGTGACCCATCCCCCGAATTCGGATTGTCAGAGCATAGCTCACACCCGACATGTTAGGCAGAAAATCACCCAACAGTGGTACATCCACACAGTGAGGCGCACAATCTTACGGCATCTACTCCATGTATTCCCCAAACAGCACTTGCATTGAGGGGTCTTACTTGTCTTCTATAGAATTGGCCTTGTATTTCAGGATTGCTCATCGTCAGCCTGGGTACCTAAGGTGCCTCGAGGCACCTAAGTTGCTCTTATCGACGTGGTATTTCAGGATTGCTCGTCTTCAGCATGGGTACCTAAGGTATCTAAGGTACCTAGGGTACGCAAATAGCTCACATTGACTTGGTATTTCAGGATTGGTCGTCGTCAGCCCGGCTACTTGAGGTAGCTAAGGTACCCAGGGTACCGAAATAGCTCTCATTGAGTAGCTATTCCAGGACTGCTCGTCGTCAGCTTGGGTTCCTAAGGTACCCAGAGTACCTAGAGTGCCGAAATAGAACATACTGCACCTCGGTTGGAGGCGTGTTGTGTCGGTCGGCTATGGGGGCTGGGGGGGAGGATGATCAAGTGCGGCCTGCAGATGTGCTTTTATGTAGGGCACAAGATGTCGATACTGGGGATGGGGTGAAGGCTGCCAGGGTTGTGTTGGATGTTGGAATCATATGCCCGCAAGCTGCGGGGCATTTGAGCAATACTGCAGGGGGGTCGCTTGGTGCGGCGGAGGAGTATGCTAAGACCAAGTGTGTGCATGGGGACACGGAGAAGTGGTGCCGTGAGGCTGGCATTGTTTTCAAGCCAATGGTTTTCGAATCCATGGGGTGGTGTCTGCGGAAGCGGAGCGGGTCCTAAAATGTTTGAACAGAGCTGTTGCAATAAACTCTGACCTCTCTGAGGTGGGTGTCGCACTGCCGTTCTGGCAGTGTATTGGTATTGATCTCTTGAGAAGTTGGTGTAGGGCATTTCTGCGCCTTGTTAAAAGGTATGCGGCTGGCAGCAGGTAGACAGTGTTGTTTATGCACCTTTCTGGATTGGCTGTTGCCGGGGGGACATAGCCTGCGGTAACCACACACCATGTCCCCTTTTGGGCGGCGGATGTTAGCAGTCTCTTAAGTGGTTCTGTTGCCATTGAACGCACATACTTAACAAGGTCAGCATAACCGCATCTGTCGATGAGTATTCCCTCCCTTGCTGGGCACATCTGGGGTCAGGAGCCTGGCTGTTTTTCGTATTCGTGCGAGTGGCGGTTGCGCTTGACTCTTGCCGTCCATGCTACTCTTTCCCTGTTCAGTGAATGCTCCCTTTTTTTTCAGGCTTTGTCTCCAGCAGTTGGGGTATGCGATCATGTGCATGTGCCTGTTCTAATGCTCGAGTCTAGGTTTGGAGAGTCCAGGGACCAGTTCTTCCGTGTGCGACGCCACACTTGATCTTCCATTATTCGTTATTGTCCTGGCATGCGACCACTTCACATTTATTTAGCTAAATTTTCGCTGTAGAAAACTTACCAAGTACAGTTAGGGCACTTCCATTTTTAATTGTTGTCAGCTCTGATTACCTTGCAAGATGCGGTTGGTATGCGATATGCAGTACCGGCTCTCATTGACCAGCTGTTCCAGGACTGCTTGTCGTCAGCCTCGGTACCTAAGGTACCCAGGGTACTTAAATAGCTGTCATTGACTAGCTCTTCCAGGATTGCTCATCATCAGCCTTGATACCTAAGGTACCTAAGGTACCTAGATAGATCTCATTGACCTGGTATTCCAGGATTGCTCAACGTCAGTCTGGGTACCTAAGGTACCTAAGGTAGCTAGATGGCTCTCATTGGCCTCTATTGACTCCTAATTTCAGGGTTGCTCGTCATCAGCCTGGGTACCTAAGGTACCTAGGGTACCTAGATAGCCCTCATTGATTTCTAATTTCAGGATTGCTCGGGTACCCAGGGTACCTAGATAGCCCTCAGCGACCTCTAGCGAAGGATTGCTCGTCGCCAGCCCAGCCTGGGTACCTGTTGTTTTAGAAAGTTGTTTGGGCTCCACACGCAGGTATCATGTTTTAAAAGAGGACTGCCCCTACCCAGATTGTAAATTAGGTTGCATAAAGTGCTGCATACCTCCCTGAGCAGCGGTAAATTCTGTAAATCGAATATACCGACATGTGAATAAGATGTTACACGCACCCAACACGTAGGAAAGGCGAAGCTTAGGTTGACAGAATGCGGCACATGCTTCTTGCTGAAGCCAATGAAACGTTGCCCACACAGCTCATACTGTAGATGGCACAGCGTATATAGAAAAATATATGTCTCAGCTCTCAGCTCCGGTGGCCCAGCCCCCCATGGTAGGGTCCCCCAGCTCCCGAGGCCCCCGGCTCCTCCCCTCCCCACCCACCCGCCCACCACAACCAACACGACCCACAACCCACAGCGGGGGGCAGTACTAGTGCAACCATGGTCTGGTTTGGGGGGGGCGGTGAGAGCTTCCCCTTATGTATACCTGTACATATAATATATACACATCTTAACACACGTACGGTCACATGAATCATGCGCTCATTTATATCTGCAAGTGTTGTCGGCTTGATTTTGTCTCACTTCCTCTTTGTCTGGGCCTGGTCTTTTCAACTATGACAGGCATTGGTCCTCGCCAACGCCATATTGATCTTGATATTGATCTTTAAGGCGAGACACTGAAGGCGTGGCCATGCATGCCATAGCATATTGCAGGCATCAAGATGGGTGTAATCACATGTCCTCTACAAAAATAATTTCCACCTCGTTTCATTAATTATTCCCCTTCTCCTTTTAAGTTGAGTTTGAACCTTTGGGCCTTCAAAGCCCAGAAAGGAAATGCCAACACCATGTCCATGTATTGTAGTAATCGACAGAACAGCGGCCATTGCGCTTCGATGTGTCACTAAAACTATAATATGCGTGCATGGAATTGGCATGTCCTAGTTGGGGCACGGAGGCCCAAACATTTGGAAAGCATTTTATATTCCACATGTCGCTGTCTTTACTTGAATAAGGTATGGGCTTCAAGAACGCGAGGCTCGGATTACAGAAACACTTGACAGGGAAGTTACCACTCGCGCTTGTGTGGCCCTTGAAAACCATATGAGACATGGTGTGGATGGATCAGTTTTACAAGGATCAGTTTTCCTTTGTCGTCCAGATGCAAACATCTTTTCAATACTTACCCTCTTGTTCCCCAAACATTGTTTACATGTATGGTGTTTTGTCGTATTCTCTTAGGACGTTAGATGTTGGCCGGCTGCGCGGAGATCTAAGTCGTTCAACTTTTGTTCACGGGCTGGTGACCTCGTGAGGGTCGCCTGGCTTCTGTCTAGGTGAAACAGTCGCTGGCACAACGTTTGATAGAAAGAAATATAATGTTCTGCACAGATTTGCCTCAAGGGGGCTGTGGCCTCTTGGTTGCCTTCTGGAGTGCATGCTGGGGTGCCTGTGGTTCCCCCCTCGTCCATGTCGGGTCCCGGGTGCAATTCCCGAGACTCCAAGAGCAATCCAATATCTTGACAAAAAAGTCATCCGAAAAGCAGCTGGAAGCAATTCCCATGTTCTTCATGCCCGGTGCTAACATCACTCCCGTGAGACACATCGCTCCATTGTGTGGGTAGCATACATACATGCGTGCACTCCATGCGTCATACTCTATGGTATTAAGTGGATCAGGTCCGCTTGAATGAGGCAGCCTTGCCAAGTTTCACCGCGTCACTGCAAGAGTGCTCGGATCTTGCATATAGTACTATGTGTAATCGTACATGTATATATATATACATATATAAATGTCCACCCCGCAGCCACCACAAGAAACCCAGTTTCTTCTTCAGCCGCTCAATTTTGTTAAAGTTTAGCGCAAGTTTGAGGGGATTGTGCGTTTGTTAACCTGTTTCTTATTTCTGTAGCTCTTGCAGGTGATGCAGGTTTATACAAAAAAATGACACCGGTGACACAAAATTAGTCTTAATGATTGAGGCACATTGACAACAAAATAGGAAGCCGGTTTTGAAAAATGGAGTTGAGGGGCTCGCCGGGCCCCTTAAGAAGTTCACACTCAAGTGGCTGAGTATCTTGAAATCAGGTTTCTTCCATATTTCCCGGGGTGTATACACATGTATAGCAATGTACACATACTCTCAGTAACCAGTACACTCATAAACGGATATGAATTATAACCGTTGTTTTCCGGAAAGGGTATATGCGATAAATATTCTGTCAAATGGTACATTCATTGTACTAGGTGATGTATATATGTTATATATATATATATATATATATATATATCCTGCACTCTATACAAATACTATGATATAGCATATCATATATAATACATGATCCTTTACATGCTTTATAGTCTACATTATTTACTATATAGGCAATTGTACATATTATTCATGTCATTCTATACACATTCTGCCATATACTATGTGCTCCATGCTATTCACGACATACCATGCAGTAGTACTATGTGTTATGTGCATTGTGTACATACTCTGCAAATCATGCACTGCAAGCCAGACCCCATGTGGTGTGCTAAGTCATACGCTGCAATCCAGTCTGGACGATGACCACAACATAATATATATATATATATATGTATGGTTGAGGGGTCTTAAGGCGTTGTGACCCCGACCAAAATGTGCTCCCCAAGTCTGCTTGGCCCTTCGAGTCGTTGCCCACCTTGGTGCAGACCGACAGTAAGGATATGCTCGCGTTCAGGGACTTTGTCGACGCCACAGGTGAACAGGCGAAGTGGGTTCACAAGTGAACAGCCACACACCCAGAGGTTCACATAGTTCGGATTCAGACGAAGGTCGCCAGGAAGGACTTGTGGAGATTCAAGACAACGTGTTGCTGGTGGAAATATGCAGTAGGGAACGAACACTTTGGGCTCAGTCCAAGTGGCCCTTCCTAGTTATTAAAACTCCCACTCTGCCCCACCCTAACAAGGGATCGGAAAGGGGGCGATGCTAGTCAAGAGTTTCTGGCACCACGCAGTTAACTTAATAAGGTTACCAGTTGTTCCGATCCCATAGGAAAATGAGGCATGTTTGGCAGAGGGGGAATTATTCCTGCTGAGTCAAAAAAAATCCATTAATTCATCTGAGTAGACCTGATTCGTTTTGTATTTATTGTTTTCGTTTGTAGATACTATATCATAATAGTTGTTTAGTGGATTGATGGACAGGCTGAGGACCATATTACTAAGCAGTGCCACAGCCTGGCTGTATGGGGCAGTACCGTCACATGTTACAATACAAGTTAAGAAGTTGTAAGCATGTATTGTGATATGGTGATAATATGGTGCTATGGAATGTGGCAACATTATGGGATATGTATTCATAATATCTCATAACATTAAGGAACATCAAATAGTATCAAGTCATTATTCAAATATCCGCGCCTAGGATCGGCATGGGGTGTTATGAATAATATCTTAACTTGTTAGTTTTGCAGTCCTAGTAACGGTTGCTTAACATGAGGTGCAGTCTTCGATTTCGACGGGTGCCTAGAAAAGTCATTTGGAACCTTCAGAGTCATGCGAGTTTAGTTGTTCTTGTTGTGTTTTTTGTTATGTGTATGTTGAGGACTTTGGGGAGCATTGCTGGTGGGAATGTCTTCACATTAATGTAGGAGTTCCTGCGCGCAGGAGCATTTCTTGTTACACATGTGACTAGGATTTACGCCGCTGGTCTTTGGTGGGGGGGGCTGGAAGAAGCGAAAGGCTAGCAGTTAGTACTTAGTAGCTCAACACGTAAACAACAATCATACCTCAAATCTGACAACCAGATACTGAAACTGAGAAGGCACATCATTCAAACGCCGCTTGTGCCCGAAGCACCGTGAAGGATTGTATTTAGACAGTAATACTCATGTACGTGAATGATCTAATATTGTAACGAGCACTCTTGGAGCACCTGGGTTGCACAGTCAGACCGGAAAGGCTCAGGGTAGTTGCAAGAATGACCACCGACACAGCTAAGTCTAGGCAAAAAATGCTGGGCACATGTGGGATGTACTAGGGAGGCCAGGTTGCGCAAGGGACCCTCTACATGTTGCTCCGATATTCAGAAAGCAATTCGACGCCGGGACAAGATAGATTGGCAGGATCTGTGTCGATACCCTTCGCAAAAACGAACCAAACATCTTGCCTCAGGCATATGCCAGACTTCATCTTGTAAAAGGGGGATGGAACTCAGCTCGTTCAAGAATAGACAAATCCGAAAACTGTATACACATGCACACTTATCTTTCCCACGCATGAGATGCATGTTACATGAAAGAAGAGCAAGTGGGGATACACATCAATTTTGCAACAGCCAGTTTAAGTATACACAGCTGCGCCTGTGCAGACTGCACCTACGCATTGCTTTTTCAGATTGAGATCCTCAAAACTGCTTATTGTATCAAGTGGCCTTTTTATATGATCTGCTTATGCTATCTGTAAGTTTACAAAACACACACTGTTGGCAGACACGATTTACATGTTGTTTATGCTCCTGGAGTTTTCGAGGCCATGCTATGTGTATATTCCCATATTTTGAATGAACATTGTATTCATGTGTTTTTGCACAGTTGCTTATATTTGACGTATCTGCACTCTACGCTTGACGACACTTGTTCGCCAATCCTTGTGCTAGTTCGTGTACATAATATCGTATGTGTCGTTTCAATGGTATAGTTTCCTGCCTCTGATGCCAGGCATTTTGTGTGCAGGGTTTTGGCATAATTACATTTTTGGTGCATCGTTTTGTAAATATTGCAGTGTTCGGTCTGGTGAGCGCGCCTTATGTGGTCAGGATAGTGGAATAATTTTACATATCCATGAGTGTTCGGGCCAGATGGGATACCATTGCTCAGGTGGGAACTAATGGCGACATTTTTTAGTCCAAGGGCTAACCCTGGGAGGGTGCAGGGAGGGCTGACAGGGCGGGGGGCCGGGGAACCGATAGGGGTAAAAAAGAGTTAGATAGGGTAAGGCAGAGTGAGCTAGAGTCCCAGATAGCGTAAGAAAGATAGTTAGATGGTGTTAGATACAGGATAATAGAATCAGATAAGGCGAAATAGAGTCAAATATTTTAGATAGAGCTAATCGAGTCAGATAGCGTCAAACCGAATGACGTCGAGTCAAATATCAAAGCGGACCGAGCCAACAATAGTCAGACAGACTCAGCCAAATAAAAATATCTCGCTAGACAGAGATTAACAGGAACCGGTTGGACTAGCTTTTGTTTCCACCGAACATTCTATATTTACTTACGTTCCTCTCATAACATTCAAGATATGACGAGTTTTGTTAATTTTGTGTTGTCAACCGTATGATGTGCTGCTTAGCTGTGTTCACCACATGCGTAAATTATTTATGCAAACTTGTGCATCTGTAGAAATGAATGTGTGTATGGACATGCAATATGCATATATCTATCAGCATATGTGCTATTAGATATTTATCCTGTTGCCTTCGGCCTTCCCGCCACCGTGCCGTTTATTGTGGACCGGTGGCCGAGCTCACTTAAACTCCTTGTGGGTCCCCTTGGGCCCCATTAGATCTCCTCTGGGCGCCTCCTGGGCTCCCGCTTTGTCTCTTTCCGGCTCCCCTGGAACCCTTTGGGCTCCCCCGGGCTTCTTTTGGGCTTCTCTTGAACTGCTTGTGGGCTCCCCCGTGCGCCTCCTGGGCTCCCCCTGTGTTTCTTTTGGGGTTTCCGGGGCTCTCCCTCGATTCGCTTTGGGTTCCACGAGCTCTCAGTGGACCGCCATTTTCTCCCAAGTGTGTTCTTGGACCTAACTCCTCAGTTCGTTGGCCTCCCGTTTGTCCCCAAACCCATTTTTTTCACGATGTAAGACAGGGGGTCCCAAATTCATGCGGGTAATCCCGGGTAACCCCGTGTAACCCCGTGTAATCCAGGGTAACCCCCTCAACCCTCCCCTGAGTTTCACTAAAACATTAAGAAACTATTAGACAAGCATTAGAAGCACTTCTCTGGTGCCTCGCGGCACGGTGGGGGATAGAGAGATGTTTTACATTATGTGATTGCGTATGCGACGGGCCTTCACACGAGGAGTCGCCTTGTGAATTGCGGCTTTCACGATCACATTTGCAATGTTGTCTGGCAAGAATACGTGTCACAATTCGTCTTCCGTGAAGCACACAACTCTAGCGACTCTCCCCTTCACAGAGCACGGCTCTTTAGTGGGATATCCTGACTAGCTCAACTTCATCGCCTTTATGATTTCGAAGCCATCTTAACTTCCTTGTATGTTGGGCCAGGTGTCTTTGTCATGCATATTTTAGACATTGCACATAGTCTACTGCATCATTACCCAAAGGTTTCATATCGGTTGCAGCCGTACACAAACTTTAGATGACTTGGTTTGCAAGTCATTGTTGTTTGTTTCGTTTGAATATTTCGGGCAATTGGTCCCATATCATTGCTGTCTCTACCACCCATCGGTAATTCTTGTCAATTCCCATCCTGTTGTGTCTGCCTTCGCCCCAAATGACAATTCAAGAAACCATGAATAATCATTCACACCATGTAAAACCGGTAGCACTAGGCTCATATTCAAATAGGGCCTGATATGAAACAGCAATGGGAGTGTTGTAAGAAATTTCAGAAATGGGAGTGCTGTAAGCATGGCATTGCATAGCACCATTGTGAACAATAGATGTTTTCAGCAGCTCTATCTCAGAAGGGATTTCTTGCAAAGTCTATAAGTTCATGGAATTTGCAGCGGACTCTCGTTTTTTCAGGGAATTAATTGAATTGACTTTTACTGGGCTTCAGGCAAATCTTGGAAATTACAGGAGGTTCCGTTATTTGCTTGGAGAATTTCTGTTTTTCCCGGAAATCTGCAGTGTGTTGTTGATCCGTCTCATTTTGTTTTTGTTAGTGCCGACTCTTGATGAGCGCTTATACATGGCCGTGACAAAAGTATGTATCAGCATGGACGTGATTGACTTCGTGTTGTTCGGTGCCACGTCTACTTCACAGATTCATTCCACCATATCCTAGCATAAGAACCGGGCGGATTGATTACGACCCTGTTTTGAAGCTATATTATTCGAAGGCAATAAAGGGGTCCAGTCACCGAGCCCCCCCGAACAACTTCCTTGTGGAATCTGAGAGGGCGTGGGGGTCTATTGATATTGTATTTGTCACTCCTATGTATTTTTCATGATGGTTGTTGATGATTGGACATGAGTCATTGTGGTATGAAACGTGACGAGTCACACCTTTATTAATAATCATGACCAAGCTTGCGTAGTAGCGAGTCGTGACTCACGATGACTGGTCACAATGCACAACAAATAGTCATCTTGTTGCATTAGTCTCATATTACTGAATATGTATCACGAGGCTTATGAGTGCTGATGAACCCAAAGCTCATTCATTCTGACTTGTCCTACAAGTTGATAGCCAATAGCGAATCGAAGTTGGGCATTGTGACTACAAGCCAAATCCCGATGAAAAGTGCGCATCTATGATAACCCGTCGCATTGAAACTTGCTCCGCCTGTTATTGCGATCAGCTTATCATTACATGTGCTTACAGGGCATGGTGTATAGCCATACCGGGTTCACGTAGTGGGAAATACAGGCCATCCATGTTTAGTCGATGAATGCAATTGCCAACTTCCCCGCTTGCACATATATATATATGGTAAGGACACATATTCATTCATTTGGATTCCATGTGCACACATGCTCACCATTATGTATATGTGTTCACGGAGATCCTACATATTTACACCCCTGGGCATTTCGCGATTGTGTAGGCGAACTTAGACGTATGTCATAAGTGACCGTCCAGCGTTACGAATTCCATAAGTTGCAAATTGTTATTGAATTGAATTTTTCAATTGGGTGCAAACGCGGGGAACGGGTATTGACACACTGTCGGGGTCAAGAATCAAAAACTGAGTCTCATACAGCTAAATTGGGTTTATACATCAAACCCGTTGCTGAGTCACCATGAAAGAAAAGAATGGTTATTAACTCATAATTGGGGTGAGTATTTAAATTAGTTTCCCCGTGAGAAATTAAGTAATCATGCTTGTGGTTGTAGATGATCAGTAATACAAACGTTACAAAGGGGACTGGACTCTCAGATCGTAGGGCGGGTGTTGGCAGTGACCGTTAACTAGGTCTTCCTCAAGCATGCCGGGCTTCGGCCGGGCCCACATTTCCATTCTTTCGTCTTTTCTCGGAATAGCATCCCAAAATGGATGGAATTGAATGCGACCCTCCTTATATATATATATATATATGTATTTATATAATTGTTTATAAGTAGGTGTATATATGAGGTGTGTTTGTGCCGCATTCTGTGGACACGTTTTTTCTTGTACGCTTCAACGTGCAATGTTGGGTCGAATATATCAAGTGTACCTGATTTGTGGTGTCGAGTTTATCCTGTACATTAGTTCACATATATGTCTTCCGCATGTCCTTGTTGCAACTGTGAATTTGGCGTAGACAACATGTTTATTTTCGAAGTCCAGTTGTATGTCGTTTTGCGGAATGTATAATGCATAATAAATGTACATCCATAAACTTTATAATATAATGTGCTATGTGTGTAGTGTTTTTGCATTATTCCAGATGGATCCATTGACATATTACCAACATACCTTTTCTTAGCTTGGCATAAACAAGGTGTTGATAACAAACAATCGTTTAATTTGTTGGCACTTGTAGTTTTGATCCATCACGACTGAGAAAACCCGAAGGTGACAGCCTATTTCAAGAGTTCCCTCATGATCGGAAATGCAAGTTCAAAGTCGGAAGCTGAATGCGCAGGGAAACTTTTTTGGAACATGCATCACTTTTGGCTGGTCATACATCGATGTCAAGGTGTGAGGATCAAGGAAGTGGTGGTATGAGTGTTATGTACATGAGGCTCATTTGTTATTCAAAGTGCTTGCCTCGTAGTCGCTTTCACCTCATGGGCGGCAGATATGCTGGAGGTGCTGTAGCAGTGAGATTAGCAAAGTCGATGTGCACACAGAAGGTATGTATGCAGAGGGCATGTACATAATGTATACATATTTATATATTTATGTTCCGTTAGCTCGGGTGAGAAATTACTTGGATTATAGCAGGCAGCACTGGGGTCTCATACGGCATTCTCATGGGTTCTTATGGGCATCATCTGTGGCACTAAGGAAGTGGGTCTATTGGAGGACTATCTTAACTCCTGTTGCCATCAAATGGGACTTGAGTCATCCATCTAGTTGTCATGTCGGGTGTTTTGATTGCCACTCGAGGTATTGTGTGATGAACTTGGGAAACACGTGGTATCAACATGACATGGACTTCTCACAAACATGTTTCTCGTGCTGCTGGCGACACTTGTGTTCTGGTTGGAAGATTGGTGCAAAACCCTTGTTGTAATTTATGGCAGCCAACCTTCTTTCTTCTACTCGTGTGTTACATTTCCTTTGTATCTATCCACTTAAGTTGTGCAGCTATATATCGAGCCACGCACCCACAGAATCATATCGAAGTATTGTCCAGCTGGCTTGTGGTGCAACCTGTATATTGTAGGAGAGCGGTCTAAGAGCAACCTACTTTGGCAATCGTCCCGCAATCCTAGTAATTGATTGCTTTCTGGCCCTTCTCCTCTCGGTATGTATTACATAAGTTCAGAGGAAGTCTCATAATACACCGATCTATAGAGCGAAACCAATAGATCCTTCTAGAGATTGACCTTGTTTCTATATTCGTCTGTCCATGCCCCTGCTGGAATTGCACTCCCCAGCGCATCGGCGATGCTTGCTCTGTCCTCTGCTCGGGCAAGCTGCCTCCGGACAGAGGAGGGTCTGGCAAGCTGCTTCCAGACCGAGGAGGGTCTGGCCCGGGCAAGCTGACTGGTAGTGAACCTCCATTCTGCTGGAGAACTTATAGGCGGATTTACAGAACACAACATGCAACGCATGTCTCGCATTGCAAAATAAGGGGGCCCTCCGATAGCACCTGGGAGGATGTGGGCAATTATGGAATACAGTTCGACGAACACGTAAATATGCATGGAACCATTTGGGACCCAATCAACCCTTAACACATATCAAACAAATACCTCAATCGGACATGCTTTGAAGGCCTGTTGAAGGAGTCCCGAAAAATACACCAAGATGTTTTCCAAATGCATGTATTAATCAGAAGCCCGGTTTTATGATCATTCGTTGATGAAATCGATGAAATTCAGCGAAGTTGACATACATTGGACTTTTTTGTGGGGTGGGTGTGGCTTCGTTATTCGAAAATATATTGTCCCCGGAGGGCTGGCCAAACACACACACCACACAAATTATAACAAAACATATTGATGTTTTAGGATCTCATCGATTGTACAATTGTTGAACCATTTTCACAAGCAACATGGATGCATTTGAACCATTTTCACAAGCTACATGGTCCCGACTTGTTTCGAAGGTTTCGTAATCCAAACCATGCTGGTATGCGAAAAACTGTTGGGTCCGAACAACCATGTGTATTTTAGGTTTAGTTGTTCGTTTCGCAACATTTGGTAATCTGTGGCGTACGGTCGTCGTATTCTATAAAATTGATAACAGAGTTTGCACAAACGTTTTGGATATGTTTGAGAATTCTTCCCCAAATTGCGCTTGCACTTAGGGGTTCTCACTTGTCCTGTATAGAATTAGGTTGAAGACCAAGGATCGCGCGTCCCCAGCCTGGCAGCTTGGGTACCAAAGCCTAGGTATCCCAGCACAGGTACCTAGCCCAATAACACAGAATCGCTCGTCGCCGGCCTGGCGGCCTGGGTATCCAGATAGCCCAACAACCCAGGGTTGCTCGTCGCCAGCCTGGCAGCCTTGGTACCTAAGCTTAGGTATCCCAGCAAAGGTACGTAGACAGCCCAATGACAAAGGATTGCTCGTCGCCAGCCCGGCAGCTTGGGTACCTAAGCCTAGGTATCCCAGCACAGGTACCTAGATAGTCCAATAAGCCGGGATTGCTCGTCGCCAGCCCGGCAGCCTGGGCACCTAAAGTTCGATATCCTAGCACAGGTACCTACATAGTCCAATAACCCGGGATTGCTCGTCCCCAGCCCGGTAGCTTGTCTACCTAAGCCTAGGTATCCCAGCACAGTTACCTAGGTAGCCCAATAACACAGGATCGCTCGTCGCCAGCCTGGCAGCTTGGGTACCTAAGCCTAGGTATCACAGCACAGATACCTAGACAGCCCAATAACCCAGGATTGCTTGTCGCCAGCCTGGCAGCCTGGGTACCTAAGCATAGGTATCCCAGCACAGGTACCTAGACAGCCTAGTAACCCAGGATTGCTCGTCGCCAGCTTGGCCGCCTGGGTCCCTAAGCATAGGTATCCCAGCCCAGGCACCTAGATGTCCCGGAATCCCATCATTACTCGTCGCCAGCCTGGCGGCCCATCTACCTAAGCTTAGGTACCTCAACCCATATACTTAGATACCCCTAAATCCCAGGATTGCCCAGGATTGCTCGTCGCCAGCCTGGCAGCCTGGGCACCTAAACCTAAAGCTGTTCGGGGTCCACGGGCAGGTATCATTCAATTTCGGGGATTTCAATGCCGGATGCATATGGAAGGTCAGTATATACTGGAGTCCCCTACGGCACATGGCCATGTGTATACATCCGCATTTATGCAATATTTGTGAATACAAACATTCAGTCGAGAGGTAGCTCCGATGCACCCTCTCGGGATGGTCACGTCAGCAGAACTAGTAGGCTTTGAGTTGATGTAGGATTTATGGGTTGCTGCATCTCTTGCGGTATTTCTTACCCAGGTGTTTTTCATTGTTGTGCTCCGTCTTTCGTGGAGCTCCCCAGCAACATAGCATGAGATAATGGCCAGCAGCAAGGACCCGTTACAAATTAGGCATCACACCAAGTCCAGTAGAGGGAAAATGTAAGCACATGCATAT
>Ga0099797_100371_pt1 | contig 29629 bp, 44 predicted proteins | sample Uncmet_Sort48C_1_FD_89871 | JGI IMG/M metagenome (GOLD analysis project Ga0099797, IMG submission 89871) | Marine eukaryotic communities from CALCOFI LINE 67, Pacific Ocean - C012_Sort48C_1 | ecosystem: Environmental > Aquatic > Marine > Oceanic | place: Pacific Ocean: Monterey Bay | collected... | reverse complement strand
AAGCGTAGTCGTACTACAACTTGTTAGATAGATTTAGAAAGACTTTTTTTTTGGACAAAATATTTTCTTTGAGCAGCCGTGACATGTGAGTTATATCTTGCTTGCTACCGCTTGTTTTGTGTTTGGAATGTGTTATTAAAGAATTTCTGTTGTTTTGACTTGATGATTTTTCAGTGATCTCTGTACACTAGTTGCACACTTTTTTGTGAGTCTTGGAAATAAGAATAACTAATCAACAACGCTGATGACGCTTTAGCTTATGTTTATGGTGTTTATGGGTTCTATCCTATCGATATCACGATCGCTGTCTAAATTAGTCGCACACGAGAAGTTCACCTCTGACTCTCACTGACCACTCTTCTAATCTATCCCGATAGAATAAAAAATGTGCTTCATATACTACTGCTGTCAAATCACGAAGACGATTCTGGGACGACCGAACTGATTTAGCAGTAACGAACAAGTATAAAGTGCTGAGATGTCGATCGATAGCAGGGGGCAGAGCAACGCGACGCAAGGTACGGATGATTCAGATGCCACGCCGCGCGGCGGGCTGGCGCGGGTGCGCGTGCGGTGAGGGAAAGTGCGGTGCAACCCGGTGTACTGACTTCTGGGCGCGCTGATGTACGCTGAGTGGTTAACAAGACTTTTTTTCAGCGAAAGGCAGAAACAGAGCGAGCACACGCTGCACGCGTGAAGCGGCGCAGGCAAGCACTATATTGAAGGTGGTTTTGCAAGACAGCTGTGACAAAAACACTTGCAGAAGGACTCGCCGGGCCTGCACGCCGCGAGTCTTGACGACTGGCACAAGGCGGTGCGGGAGCAGCTGGCGCCCGCGCTTGGGGCGGCCGCTGGGTACGAGCACCATGATTTAATTCAGCACTTCACAACAACTGGGCATCACCAACAGCAGCTGCAGGCGCAGCAGGCGCACGTAGTAAAGCACGAGAAGTGAGCTTGGCACAAAATAAAGGAAGAGAAGGACCGGATGGGCAAAGAAGATTCTAAGAATGGAGATGGCACATCAGTGACACTACCGACACCACCTGCTGTCCCCGTGGTTGAACCCGCGGCGGGCGCTGCACCAACCCACTCGCACACTGTAGGCGCGGGCGCCGAGGTGACCTGACACAGCGCATCAGTTGTCAAGGCGATGCTTGAGAAGGGCCTGCGCCGCGCGCGGGAGCAGACGCAGTACGTGCTGCCGTGGCGCAGCACGCTGGGCGCGGAAAGAACGACGAAGCTGAAGGAAGCGGTGCGGAAGGTGTGACAAGAGCAGGGAACAGGGCCGCCGATCCTGTCGGGCTCGCGGTACCATAGGGCAAGCGACTGCATCAAGCGCATCAACGCCTGAAGAAGTCACGACCACGCCGATTGAACTGCCTATAAAAAATACCATGTGCAGCGGGACGCGATCGCACATTTCATCGAGCTGCACTCGCACGAGGACACGCTTTTCTAATTGGAGAACTTTCCGAAGATCGAGCTGCAGTGGCTGAACCGCACCCTCGACGCTGACAATCTTTGGATGCATGTTTTTGGGAATCTGGCACTGCATATCGCGGGCGAGGACCTGACTTGACAGGATGCTGAGGGGATGAAATGAGCTGGTATGTCTGAAACGGAATACAGGATGAAGCTATGGAGTGATACTTTTGGACCTTTTATCCCGATCTTCGTGCCGTGGAGCGCTTCGTATCAAGTCATTAAAAGGAACAACGCGGCGTACAAGGCCTTCGAAGAAACTATGAACAAGAAGATGAGGGGGGACTGATTGTACCTCACAGTGCTGGTGATGAATCCAACAGGAAAAGCTGATGAATCTAAAGGTTTGCACCCGTGGGACGACTTTTGACGAAAACCTAATGTCGTTACTATGACGACTGCTTCTCACGGCGACTTGGTTCTTCCTAACATTAGAACAGATCATCCTATTGTCGGACCAGGGCACCCGGAGTACATCGAACCTGCGAGGCGCGCGCACGACATGAGTTTTACCAGTGAGACGTACGACCAGCTGTTCTTTAGAGTATTAGCCTGGGAAGCGGCGAGAAACGGCAGCGTGGCGGCGGGATTGTTTCCGAAGAGCAACATGGAGGAAGGTGGTGTTGATGGGGCTTCACGTACTAAACGCTTCCTCCTTACAGGAGGCATGCACAACGAGATGGAGATCGAGTGAGAGGCGGAGAACGAAGCGATCTTCCACACGAACGCGAAGCACAAGACCGAATCTACCGAATGAGGGCAGAAGCAGCACTACGCGATGCTGGCGGCGAAAGCGCAGCCGCTGATGAAGCATTTGAATGATTTTGAAGAAATTTCGAAGGAGTGATACTATGGGGAATTTGATCGAAGAGAGAGAAAACAGCTGTGATTGGTGCAGGAGAAGGCGGCGAGCAGCAAAATTAGTGTGGCCATGCGCGGACCTATTCGGATGCCCGAAGATCTATAGATGCTACTTCAGGGTGGTCATATGACGCTCTACATCTCCGACCTCACCGCGTGGGTGCCGTACCCGTCGCTTTTTCCGACGAAGCTGGACAGCTGAATTCCGCACAACTCACACATTCCATCCTATGAAAAAGCAACTAAGGGTGCATTTTACTCGGTGGACGGCATTTAGCCGTGGTGTAGCGTGTGACGCACGGCAGCGCACGACGACGGGGGTGACATAAAAGTCTAGGAGTCGTGCACAGGTTTGATGCGGAAGCTGAAGGAGATGGCGGACAATATGGGTGGGGTGGACAAGCTCGTGGAGATGTACGAAAAAAGAGCAAGAGAGAAGGCGCATTTATTTAGATTGCCGGGGATGGTGGAGCAGGTCTGGGCGTTTATGACTTGAGGGGAGAATAAGCAAGCGTCCGAACCAGCCTACCTCGAGTGCAACGATCCTGTAGAAAAATTTGACTGCGGCAGGAGGTCGCTCTGCCCGTCCACCGCCGTCCACGAAGATCCTAAGCTTTGAGATTATAGATGCAGTCCGGAGACGTGTCCGGAGATACGGGGCGTGATTCAGGCTTCGCGGTGAGTGGCGACGGACAGGGACAACAGACACGTCATTTTTGACAAAGCAAACGTGCAGCTGCTTGAAGTACGTTTGAAGCACGCGACGAAGGAAACTGATACAACTCACAGTGGGCTGGGCAACACATTTACTGTGCTTCGGCCCGCGCAAGAAGTAGCTGGGGAAGATGGGCCGCCGGGGGCGTGATCGGACGACGACCCCGCGGCTTCAGATGCCGGGAACTCGGGCGAGTGAGTGAGCGCGCTGCACGGGTGAAGCGTGACGGATGGTGCGGCGGCGATCGCCAACGCGGGCGCCACGATAAGATGAAGAGCGGCCATGCGCGTGCTGCATCTTAGCTGGAAGACGAACAAGGTGCCGTCCATGTTCATTCGGAAGGTGGCGAGCTTTGTAGGTTGTCTTCCACCTGATTGGGAAATTCGATTGTATGATAACGACGACAACAGGTTGCTGTACCAGAAGGCCTTCCCAGAGCGCTTCGTCAATATGTTCGACCGCTACCCGAAGAACATCTCGCGCGCGGACATATCTCGCATCGGCTACATGGCGGTGTACGGGGGGATGTACGTGGATCTGGATTACATCTGTTTGCGAAACCCGATGGAGGCGTTTCCCGAAGGTATGACATCCCAAGTGGGAAGAGGTTTAACTTCAACCATATCCGGTATCATAAGTCGACTCCACGTTGCTCCTTATGCTTCTCGATGAGGCTGTTTCAGTGTCATGTGACAAGCAGTGGTAATCGGACCTTTGGTCACTAGACTCGTTAAGTAATAGATTTTCTTCTGGCCGGGTCTCTCAAGCACCTTACATGAGCTGCTGTAGCTTACCTTAGATGAAACAAGTGTAGTGCAAACTCGCTCAGTCAAATCGAGTTGCCGTGGATCGATGCTAAACCTTATCTTCTTTGGGATCTTGCTAGGCACGGACGTCGGCTTTAGCGACAAGGGAGACGGAAGAATCAACAACCATTTTATGGTAGTCCAGCACTCGCGGGGGCAGGCGGCGTTTAAGAACCTGCTGAACCGGCTGTCCTACCCGATGTACGCAGCCAAGAACGACGTGCTGTACAGCACGGGGCCGATGTAGCTGACGTCTTGTTACAAGAACATGCCGGGGATACCGCGCGCGTTCGAGCGCGGCAGCAACTGGAATTTAGATCTCACACATTATGTGCGGCGGCGGATTGTGCGGATTGAGAATTAGAACTCTTTGCTGCCAGCGAAAATCGACCAAAAATTCTGGCTGTAAGAACCTCACGATAATTATGCTTGAACCGTGCTTTCAGTAGTCAAAATGGGTCTCTTTACGTGTGCCACTACTGCAATTGAAACTTGGGTGTGAAAAGCGGAAAAGCAAGACGTTAATAAACCCGCGTATGGCCGGTATCACAACAGTATGAAAATGACAATCAGCCTATCCATTTCAGAGTATTTTCATACGTATGTGTCACTTGCTGCCAACTAAAACCACCAATACTTTTCGGCATGAAACAGGAACGCGCTGTACTTCGACTATAACGACTTCAGGACGCTGCACGAAAAGCTGAAAGCTTAGGAGGCCAAGAACAGTTCGAACGTGACGCACGTCCACGTGACGCACGTGTTCGAGGCCTTCTTCCACCCACCTGGGGGGCTGACGAAAGATGGGAGCATCGCCATGTGAGAAGAAATTCGTGATAAAGCACCTTATGTGTATACTATGCACATCAAGACGTTCAGCTGGAAGAACGACAGCTCGGAAATAACGGATGAAGACAAGCTGCGGTGGACGATGGCGTGAACCGAGGCGCGGGCGAAATACGCAGCCGATCGGTAGAGAAAATTAGCCGCTTGAGTTGCGGGCTGAGCAGGCTGAAGCGGAAAGAACGGCACGAGCAAGTGAGCGGACGCGGCGGCTGCGAAGGCGGCGGAGTGAGAGGTGGCGAGCTTGATGAAGAAGGGGGAGCCGCTGGTGCCGGAGGATGGGTGCTTGACATTTTGTGGATGCAACCAAGGTTTTGGTGTAAATGTCAAACATTTTATGACGGTGTTCGCGATGACCCAGGACTTGGGGCTGCATTTTTGTCCAGGGAAGTCAGAGCAGACTTGGGCGGGCGTGATTGGGCACCAGCAGAGCGCGAAGGAAGCTTATGACTACTTCGGCGGTATCGGCTACGCGACCGAGGGCTGAGAGGAAAAGAAGATGCACCTGCTGTCGTATTGACCGTTCGGGTTTGCGAAAGTTATTCCGGGGAAGAGCGGGAACTGCGAGGCTAAATTAGAAAATGCTCCACAGCACAACGAGCCTTGAGTTAGAGCTGCTTATGATGATTTGGCGAAGAACTTTTACGCGCTGACGGACGCATAGAAGGCCGAAAAAGCTAAACTCGGCAACTGGTGCGTGGGTGGCACGCCCGTAAATGGAGTCGGAGCCTCGGGACTGCAGGCGCTGAAGGACGCGGGGGCTGAGAAGTTTTTGAAGGGGTTTTACAAGGGGGCGGTTAAAGCACATTATTTGGAGATGTTGCCAGGAACAGCTTGCAAGCCTTTTCGGTGCCGAGATTCCATCTTACTCATGATGCTGTGACTTAATAAAAAGACCCATTCTCGCAAAGCCAGTCCACATCTTTTGAGTGCATGCGAAACCCACCGTATGCGACAGTTTTTGCTGTTTGGTTTGGTGGTTCTCAGTACGATGTGCGACTGACCACGATGTCTAAGCAAAACAGCCTCTCTGCGATACAAAAACACATCACTCATCTCTACTCACGGGTAGGATCATGAGCAGAATAATCTCGGCACCGATATCTTTTGAACTCTGTTAAGGCACGGATGTCAAGTTACATGCAAGCATGGCTATGACTGACGAGCCGTGCGCGCGGAAGATGATTATGGCTGCGTACGAAGACGTGCGGCAAAGGAGCAAGGCGGTGTACTTGAAGAACCTGGAAACGCGGGGCAAGGCGCCGCATTGACTGCCGAAGGAGGTGGCGGTGGATGCGGCGAGTGAGTACAGCGTGGTAGTGCACCTGCGGAGAAGGACGCTGGACATCAAACGCGACGTGCAAAATAAATATTGGGTGCAGTATTTAAGTGAATTGGCGGAGAAGACGAAGGCGGAAAGAGGGGAGAAGCAGATGGTGATCGTGGTGATGAGCGACAGCGACTGCACAGACAAAAGTCCCACTCCTGGGGGGAAGTACCCAACAGGAGTAGAAGAGTTCATTCAGTTCAAGGGGAACGTGACTGGAGGAGTGAAGGAAGTCGCTCGCGTAGTCTGTCCGAAGCTGACCGTCTTTGAAAGTACTGATGCCATGGTTTGAGCTGACGCGCTGGTGGTGGCACCATATAGTGGGATGAGCGCAACTGCTGCATTATGGCGAGATCGAGGAAATTGGTTCCCGCCACCTCGCACGTGGGAGCACAGGCACCTGCTTCCTTATGAGCAAGCTGTGCGGCATTTGATTAGCAGAACGACAAGCCAGGGGGTGGAGTCGGATGCGTGACGTCGTAGGAGGCGGCGGAGGTTGTAAGATGTAGAATTACGTTTACGACAACTACTTTTCTTTTTGTGTGTGACAAACTTTTTCAGAATTCACGAAATTGGGGGACTCGCATTGATTGCACTTTTTATTCGCACTTCACTTATGATCATACTCAACGTCATTTCCTCACGTCCGTCGTGCCGTCTACACTTCGTTTCAACATTTCTCTCGCTTTCGTACTCGCATGAACTTCGACAATGTCGTACTTTACCTGCTAATGCCAGTCCGAAAAACAACAACTAGTTTCTTACAGACAGGAAACCAAAACAGTGAATAGTGCACCGGACCGCAATAAACGCGCGCCGGGGACTCAAGTGAAATTTTCAAAAAAAGAAAAACATAGTCACACAATACAAGTCAAAATGCAATTGCTTTCGCGAAGCGCGCCTGCAGTGGTCGCCATCGCCTGCGCCAGCGTCTCCGGCGCGAGCGCGGTGCGCATGTGGGGCCGTTCGTCCGCGCCGCCGCCGACGCACGGCCCCGGGTCTCTGATGGGAGGCGATTCCATGTCGATGGATGCGGCGAGCGCCGCGCCCGGCGGCACCGAGCTACGGCCGATGACGGGGTTTGGGTCGGACTCAGCCGGAACTTCCGGCGGAATGGCGCCCGTCCAAGAAGGTGAGCTGACCGATGCTGAGATGGCGGACGGGCAGTTCAAGATCAGGCGGATTGACTCGGAGGGAGATGCTGGTGGGATTGGTAATATCGGTAGTCTTATGCCCCGGGGTTCGGGATGAAGGCCGAGCGACGACGCTGAAGAAGAAAAACCTTGGTCAGGTCTTGTTCGTGGTTGGCAAGGCATGGTGTCCGCGGTGACCGAGCGCGTGGCGCAGGCGCAGGCCCCGTCTTCATCTGAGCCGAGTGATAGTGTTATTACCAACGGGCACATGGGGGAGGCTGCAGCTGTACCGTTTGCACCTCAGGCTCCCGCGTCGGCTCCGGCAACCGCGGGCAAGAGCTTGACTGATGCTGAGCTCAAGGCGCAGGCGCGCACTATCGTTGACGACGCCTTCGTTTATTTCGACCTAGTCATGCACGACGACGCAGGCGCGAACAAGGATTTGCTAGGCGCGTTCCTGAGAGAGAACGGATTGACTGTGACGGATAGAAACTTGGACGTGATGAGCGCGACGATTTGATGATATGCTGCACAGAAGACGCGCGAACTCGTTTCGGATGAAGGAATCGACATCGTTGCGGACGGCGTGCTCCAGCAGCGGGGCGAGGCAAACGTGGCGGACTACACCGCGTTCAAGGGGCTGATGCAAGAGCAGAGTCCGCTCTTCGCGGCGCTGGCGGGCCTTGAAAACGGCGACTTTCCGCGCGTCGCCTACCGCGCGGTGTACTTAGTAAAGACTTTTGGACTTCCCGGGGCTTTTCAGCTATATGCTTGGGACCCCTCCAACGTATTAGAGATTTGTGCATATTGTGCATGCAATTCGCCTATGCTTGTCGTGTAAATTTGGACCACGTTCAAAATTACTGTTGACTCTCTAATTCCACCTCAGCCGGAACGCCTGTGCTGCCGGCATGGTAACTCCGGATTTAGGGCTAAAAATTTTAACAATTCTATTGTGTTCTATTGCATGATAGCTCCACACGGCTAATTGAAGTTTCATTTAAGTGAGTACAGCACGAAATCCGCTTAGTCTGAAATAAAGGTTTGAACATATGACAGACCAAGCATTTATTAAGGTCTTTAGACGTTCGCAAGTACAACTTCAAGCCATTTCAGCAGACCGGGTATAGCTTAAATAATTGAGCCTAAGAAAATCGGTGGCACCAGCCTAAAAGACAAGTTGAGCATTTTCATTCGAAGAACCGAAAGATTTTCATGCGCAGCGTGCACAAATTCGAAATATGTGGGAGGGGTCCAACGTATATCAGGAAAAAACCCCGGCAAGTCCAAATGTCTTTACTAGGTGTACTTGCGCGTGGTCGAGAAGTTTGAGGAGCTCGCAGAAGCACACCAGCCCGAGCTGGCGGACAGGTTTGTGGAAGAAGATGCTGCGCAAGCTGCAGCGGTTGCTGCCTTTAACTCGTCCCCTCGCTCGAACACGAACAGCCCGGTGTCGACGCCGACGCCGTTTGGGGTTACTACGCTTCACGACCACGGACCTGGGCTTGGTGTGGGGCAGGCGCAAATCGAATTAGATGGAGGTCGTGTCGATGAAGAGTCGCAGCGGCTTTGAGTTCAATGAGTTCAACAACAGCAGCAAGGACAGGTTTCCGAAGCGGACTTCGAGGCAACAATGCTAGCGTACAGGGAGCAGATGAAGGCGGACATCCAGGCGGGCCGCGTTGATCCCGAAGAGGCGCAGCTGCAGCTCGCGATGGAAATTTCTAAAAGAACCGCGGAGATGGAGGCTGCTTTGTGAAAAGCTGCTGAGACCGCGTCGCGGCAGGCGGCGCAAGCAGGAGTTTGAGATGCCGATGATGATATGGACGGAAATGAGGATGATAGTCTCGTCACTAGACGCCCGCTGGACACCCCCCCTTCGACGCCGACTCGTTTAAGAGGTGTTGCGCGCAGCGGGGCGCAGGCCCTTGCCGCGCAGGCCGCGACAACTGAGGAGGAAGAGCAGCGTATGATAGCTCACGTCGAAGCCTTGTCAGCGCAAGACGCTGCACATGCGCCGAGCGCTTGAGCGGCGGACGCGGCTGGTGCTGCTGGGTTAACCGAATCAGAGATCGCGAAGTTCAGAGCGGAGCTCGAGCCGGAGCTGGTTTGAGACCTGGACGAGGGACAGTTGATGCAGCTGGTGGTGAGCATGGCTGAAGCTGCGAAGGCGGAAGCGAAAGCCAAGTTGGAGGAGGCGACTGCGATAAGTGATTTGAGCGTTCCCGACGCGAGCGCTGTGCCCGTGCTCGTGCCGACGACCGGAATGGAAGTAGAAGTAGCTGCACCGTCTGTCGCCGCGCCGAGCGCGGAGGAGATCGCGAAGATGCACATGCCACCTCCTCCTGGACCACCTCCCGCTCATATTTTAGAAGCTAAAAAGAAAGAGTTGAGCGAAGCAGAAAGACTCGCCGCGATCAGTCTCCTCCCGATCGAGGTATGGTTGCATATTCATGTCAGTCAGATAAAATCTCTGACTGACCATCTGACAGACCGTCTGACAAGACTTGAAATTTGCTTGAAGTTGAGGTCTATTTGTTAGCAAAGTACTTCACCTGTAACTTGGCTGTTGGATCTACATTGTCGTTATTCTGATGCCGCACTCAACCCCGGTGTCAGAGCCTGATCAAAATGAGCTCGTGCATAGCCGAATTCAGTGTTTTCAGTTGTAAACGACTTCGACCAACGCTTCGTATAAGTATCATTTGCTTGGCACTGATCTGCCACTGATATACATGCTATCTGATCTTCATTGAAGCTCTAATCACACGCAATAGTGCCTATTTACGCAGCGTAAGATCGGTAATGCACTGCTTGAGAGGCCGGCGTCGAAGAGTGAGAAGATGGAGGTCATCCACTAGATTGACAGCCAGAGTCTCAGTGTGTATGAAAGCCAGTGAAAAGACCATTGATTTGCTATTCTGCACCTTCAGTAATTTGCGTTTGTCAAACGTCTTGTCAGATGGTCAGTCAAGGATTTTATCTGACTGACCTGAATATGCAACCAAACCCCCCGATCGAGGTGGCACAAGCCGAGGCTGCTGAGTGAAGACTGAGGCAGGTGGGGCCGCCAGCGCCTGCACCCGTTGCCAATCCAGAAGCGTTGTTCTGAGAGTTGGTGCCTGAGCTCGAACGGGACGGGACTAGCACTTCTGGCGGTTCGGCGTCGGGCTCGAACTCGCCGTCGAAGGAGCTGGACCTGAACGACCTGCTCAGCGGGCCACTCGACCCTCGAATCGACCTGAACGCTCGAGCTGAAGCTGCTACTCCGGCCGTGACGGCCGCTGCGCCTCCAGCGTGGCTTTATACTGCGGCTTCAGACGTCGGCGTTAGCATGGCCGACGTCACGCCTGCAACTTTTCACGCTTCAACCGCTCGCCTCATTCCGAACGCTGTGCCGAGCGCTGCCGCCGCAACCGCTGCTCAGTGACAGTCCATTGCGGAGAACGAGCGTCGCGATGCTGACGGCACGCAGCCATTGCAGCCGACTCTGCACGTGATGTCTCAGTCCGCACGAGCGCAGCTTGCGCCGCGCGCTGCAGGTAATCGCGTTCTCTCTGCGAACGGCGGCGATCAGATGCCCTCCGAGCTGCTGTAAGGTGATGAAGAAGCAGAGGCAAACGTTGTCTCCGAAGCGCAGATGCCGGCCTTGACAGACGGCGAAGTGGCCGAATTCAGCGAGGCGACGCGTGCGCGCATGCAACGGACCGTTGAGGTGGTCGGCTGGATGGCGAGTCTTCCGCCGAAGGCCGACGTGCTTGCAGGTACGGCCACTATTCCTCCGCGACCGTAGCTGACCACTATAGTACAGTAAGAGAGTAAGTAACCTATGTAAATTTTACAAAGAAATGAATCGCATCGGACATATGACAAAATGAATTCAGTACAGGCATGTCACACCCCTTTTTTTTTAGGTAGCTACAGCAACAGGTAGTACCCTACCAAAGCATGGGGATTTTACGTAAGAATATGAACAGTAACGTTAGGATAAGTTTTTTCAGATTCAGAGTCATGATCATGAACAGTTTGGAGCCCGCCTGGGTTTTGCGATTTTGATTTTTTCAAGTTTTTCACAGAGGTACACCTCGTTGGTGTTGGCACAGATGATGCGGACTATGCAAAAATCTTGATTGTAAATTTCGAAATAACATTACGGTGTGCAATCGTTCTTCTTCCTTCTCCTCTCCTGACCTCTCGTGAAATCGATGTTCGTGCACGTGTGAGTTGTAGTTTAATCACAACTCTAGCGAAGACTTACGCAAACGGTTCTAATCATCACTGTGGCAGGGGATACGATCTGTCATAGTCATCCAAGTCTCACCTGTCCACTTAAGTAAAACTTAGGTAAAACTGTTATACGTACAAGTACGAATCTTCCGACTTTTAATAAAATCAACTTTACACTCAAAAACAAAATGTTGTTGGTGTTCGTGCTCGCAGCAGTGTTTGCCAGCATGTCGGGTGCTAACGCAATGCACATGCAGCCTAGGAAGCCAGACTTTTCGTAGGGCAATCGCCCGTACGGCGACCCAGTGGCTGTGCGTGCAGCGCTGGGCGCGCCGCCGCACGCTTTACCACCGACTCCCTTCACGCAGACAGGGCATGTTGCGCGGTGAGTGCCGGTGCCTACTTCTACGTCAACATATGACTCCCAGGCCTCGGCCATTTCGCTCGATGACTTGCCTCCACTAACTCCTAGCAACGCCGCTGGAATATGAGATAAAGACCCGGGTTTCTCCCCGCAGTCGGTTACTCAACACACGCTGATGGATCCCGCAGCAGCAGGCGTGAGAAACGTGTGGGGCAGCCTGGTCGCGCCGCTGGTGGAGGCGAGCTCGACTCAAACGGCGACGCGTGCAGCTGCTGTACAGCCAGCCCTGGCCATAACGACGGCGCTTGTCCAGCCTGCCAGTTAGCTGCCCGAGGATCCCGAGGTGTGACACCGCGCGGCGCTGGGTATCGGGCTGGCGAGACAAGGGATGTGATGGATGGAGTCGCGACCGGAGCTGCGTGGCACTGGCGCACCTGCAATGAGCGCGCATCCCGCGGCTTGCCCGATTGAACACGTGCCGTGAAGAGGCACAAGTCATAGGAGGAAAGCTGAGCTGAAGGACGCGTATTGATGGGACACGATTGCTAGTGCACTAAGGCGGTACCTTCTGGTGGCGTTGAGGCACTCGCCGTGACTGGTCGAAGACGCAGACGCCGTTGTTTGAGCGAGCGCGTTCGCGGAGAGTCTGTTCAGGACGTGCGGCGTAGATTCTGAGTCGAAGTTCGCGGCGTGGCGGCAACTGTTCAATTTCCTGACGCAGTGGCGCAAATTAGATAGGGAGCGTGTAGAGACGGTGCAGAAGTCGGCGCCTCTGGCGGGGAGGTCTTGAAGGACTTCTACGTACGTGACGGAGCCTATGCCGGTTTTAAGCGATGTCGCGGAAGTCCAACGCGTTTGACTTGATGCGATGGCGTTACTAACGGGAGGGTGGCTCGTGCTCGGGCCCGTGCTCAGCGTAGAGGAAGATATCTGGAAGAGCGATGGCATGAATGGAGTGAGCCTTAAACCTGGCTTCCGAGTCGCAGCGGCCACTCTTACACAATCTGCGCCAAGCAGCGGGAATTCAGCCCGTAGCCAGCTGCAGCAACTCGAGATCCAGCACACTTTCTCGACGGGGGACAGCTCGATAAGCGCGCAAATCGACACGGAACAGAAGTCTTCCGCCTTCGAGTTGATTTATGAGACAATTGCGTTAGGTACTGGTGTTAATTCAGTGACCCATAAAATATATTTTATGAGGATGACGACCGCTGACCGTCGACCGTCCCAGAATCTTAGGTTGTCTCGTTCCAAAAGGGCTGATTTTGTTGTTGGTCTGTAGGACTCAAACTTGGCAAGCTAACTGGGACTTTAGCCTTAGTTACAAGTGCCAAACGGCCGGGTTCTGAAGCTGATAGAAATGATGTCAGAATCAGCGTAGATCGTCGACTTTCGCACAACTATAAGCACACCTGATAATCGGTAAGGGCGCTGATAGTGCTCAATTGCAGCCGCATTCTAGTGCATGTGGCCATATGGTTGCATGGTCTGACATGCTTTAAAAAAGCTTACTTAAGCATTGCAATTATGCTATTTGTGAGGGTCCCAGATACCGGGGTGTGCTTGAGCGCAACTATCACCTTGACAGCGATTAGCTATAGATTGGCGATTTTATGCGAGTTTTTTGATTATTTGAGCTCAAAATCTTATTTTGCGATGACGGTCGACGGTCGGGTGGTCAGCGGTCGTCATCCTCATAAAATATATTTTACGTGTCACTGAATTAACACCTGCATCTTAGTAAACCGGGCCACGAACTCGCACGTACGCAGATTGGTCGAAACCGGTTTGGTGCTGCGCGAGTGCAACGTGCTTGGGGAAAAGGACGCCGCGTCGGCGACGAGCCTGATCACTGGTCCATTAGTTTCGGCGGGCGCGTGGGCGTCGGTTTACACTTTGGCGAAAGATGTTAGACTTTCAAATTTTGCGTATAATCAAGTTTTTCGCCTCGCTGCTATTAAGTGCGATGACTACGTGGCGCGCGCCGCGCTGCTTCAAGCCGTTTGGCGTGGGCTGGAGGAGTCCGACGAGAAGAGTGGGGTAACGCCGGTGTTAGGACAGACCGCTCACCAAACTGCGCACTGTTCAAATCCATCTGACTTAAGCTGTGCGCAGCGCGCGGGACGGCTACTCAGGTCGGTGGAGGTGCTCGTCGCGTGAGAGTTCGACCAGTCCCACGTGGCGTCGTTCCTTGAGGGACTCGGCAGGCTGCAGCCCCTGCAAGCGGCGTAGCCGGGGGGAAAACGAAACCAATCGAAAGATAACTACCACGTATTTCTCGCGTGACTTAAGCTGCGGGTTCAGATGACTAACGCAGCAGCGCTGTCGGCGTAGCAGGCGAAGGAGAAGCAGACCGTGGCGGCACCTCAGATCAACACCGATGCGGCGCCTGCGATAAATGATGTTGCTGCTATAATTACTCCGAGTGTTCCCACGACATCTGCTGTTGGTGGCGATGGTAAGTAGGTCAAGCAGATATCGGCGGCGCGAGTCGGCTCGAGCAAGCGGGTTGTTCCTGCAGCTGGCGTAAACCCGTTGCTGCAGCAGCCGCATGCAGTTCGAGCGCGGGATGCGCACTCCCATTCTCTGCAGTGGAAGGAGACGTATCAGATCCCGGTGGGCGGGTCGGGCTCGGACGCGGCCGGCGCCAGCTCGTCGAGTCCGTACCACTTTCCGTTTCCCGATGGCGACGAGCCGATCGAGGTGGACGCTGTGCCGCTCCCCGACTCCGAAGATGTGTTGGCTAAATTTCTAGCGGATGTAGGAACTGACCCTGAAAATGGAAGCGACAATCACAACGACGTTGTTAGCGTTGTCCCGCCCCACGCGCTGGTGGAACATGAAACGCAGCACACGATGGTCACTCGCAAGCGCGGTCGGCCGCGGAAGGACGAAACGCGCGAGGGCGTGTTACGTTTACCCCCCGCGCGGGTCGCACGGAGGGAGGCCGCGGTGCCGGTGCCGCAGCCGCTGCCGCCACAGATTGCGTTTGAGGAGATGCCCCCGCTGGCGTGAGTGGCGACTGACGCTCAAGAGCAATTGCAAACAACAAGCGGCGTGGCCAACTGGGGCTCTGCGTGGACGACGCGCTGCGCGGGCCTGGCCGCAGGTACCCCAAGGGGTAAGCCCGGCCTGCGCTTCCTGGACCGGGGCAGCGGGTCGAGCAGCTGAGACGCCCTCCTCTCGCCGGCGCACTCACACTCGACGCTGAGCTTGGCGTCCACTTCTACGGCTTCCACTGCGTCGCAATCGCAGTCGCTCGAGCTTGGAACAAATGGACTCGACGCCGCCTCGGGACCTTCGCGCGTGCCCGTGCTGCTGCGCGCGACGTTCGAGTTTCCGCGCACCGGCGGCTCCCGGAGGCCGCTGCTGCAAAACAACAGTGCGCCGTAACGCGTAGCAGGATAGTACTAGAACATGAAAACAAAAAAAGAATACATAACCGAAAATGTGAATACGTAAATACCAAAAAAGACGCAATTTAGTTTTGAACTTTGGTTCGGTTAAGTTAAACCCACGTTTCTGTCTAACAAAGTAGAATGAGGTCTACCGCGTACCTCGAAGTAATCTCAACGATGAAATAGTTGTACGCTCTATACCTATAGATCATATTCGTATCGTCAGCTGAATGAAATCGAAAATTAGTAGATTAGCCCGCAGCGTGTTTTGACTTTCTGATTAGACTCCGTAAAAGTAAAGAGGACAACACAAGACTGGCCCGCCGTCCGCGGTGGTGTTGGTAGACAAAGGGAGACTTTAGCTTTACCACTTCGACACGAGACAACGAAAAATGACACATACACGGACAACTAGATGAATGGCGAATGAATGGCGAGTGCAACTGATTGACATCGCGCTTTTTTTTGAAGTGCTTTTTTTGGTTCTTCGGTTTGGATATCGCTTCACGTTAAACGATGGTGTGATATGTGTCTAAAAGTTGTTTATTCGGGTATTTAGAAGATCAAGCTCTAAAATATTTTTGACGTAACCATGTAATAGGATTGAGTCACACCAAGATGCCGCCGAAGAAGAGCCGCAAACTGGTGATTCTGCGCGCGATGAACAAGGCGAAAGCTAAGAAGCACGCGACGGCGAAGGCACCTGCCCCACCGAGTTCCGGCTATAATAGGAACTTCAAGATGCCTCGACGTAGGCGAGCTACGCATGAACAGTAAAGCCTCGACGTAGCCGAGCTACGCAAGAACAATTATGGGCTTGCCCTCGAGCTAATACTGCCGTTTGTCAGTCCGAAAGAATTGATTTCAATCCGGTGAGTAAATAAGGAATTTAATTGTTTAGCATACAGCGAAACACGGTGAAGACTGACTGATTTATTTCCGATGGTGTGACGTGTTATGAATGGTAGACGAGATAGGGAGGTTCTGTACGCAGGCAAAATCAAGAAATCCAAAAACTACTTCACTTGAAGTGGGTAACAGCTGTACACCATAAGGTAGCTCAGAATCTTGATGGCATACAGAGATGGAGACGATAAGCCTACAATGGTTCCTCTTATAGCACTCATACGCTTCATGAAGGAGTATATGTCGTACGAGCATGCAATAGGCTTTAAGCGAGATGTTCTGCATTTACCTGTGCTACTGAACTACCTTGACACAAATAAGAATGATGACGATTCCGGTGTAGTTCTGACCCCTGATATGGAACCGCTCGACGTTTCCTTCGCCAAGAATCCCGACTTTGCGACTTTTATAGCAGACAAAGCGGCAGAGCTTGCAGCGTTGGCGGCCGCAGGTGATGTGAGTGGTGATGTTTTGGGGGCGTCAAAAGAAGACCGTATCTAAGATTTGTATGACGCGGCAGCCCAAGGTGAATTTTCTGAAACTGAAAAAGTATGAGCATCTAGTATGGCGGTTTGCGAAAGCCTGTCACCGTTTACAGCTGAAACAACAGCATCGAAGTTTGTCGAAACTATGATTGCTGTGGAGGCAACGCACCAGCATGCCGATGGCGAAGAGTGCGCAAAGCTTGATATGGCTTGCCTCGCTCAATGCGTTTCTAATACCAGTTATACCGTTAAGCCGTCGGCTTAGGTAGAAGCTTTTGCAGATTTGCAGAGCAAAATAGGTGGCGACTTTCTGGGCGGAGCCTGCGGAGACTAACTGGAAATACGTCGCTCTGAATCTTATAAGCGAGAAGCGGACTACACGTAGAAGCTCGCAAAGCACTACTCTACCTTAGCGCTCATGCAGGAGTTATCTTGGCACCATCATAGTATTTTTCAAGAATCTAGACATGTTGGTACTGAAGCTCGAAGAGAAGAGAGGTGAATCAAGGTGCAGGAACTGATCTGACGTGGTAATGCGCAAGCTAGAGATAATGGAGATAATCAAGAGACTTTCGAACTGCAGATGCCATGAATAATGCACATATGCAATCTCAGCACCCAGAACTGGGAACGCCGCCGCGAAAGGTATCGATCGGTGACGCGGGTGAAATACCCTCATGTAAGTGCGGATTTATCAACCAACATGGCTTACGACGCGTCTCCTCACGTGATGCTAAAGAGGACCAGAAAGTATTACTATGGTGATAGGTAGCCGCGCCTCTCCAAGCGAGAAGCTATACAGTTTGGCGAAGGCAGGGTCCCGAGGCGTCAATTGAGCACTCTTGATAAGCTATACGAAGAGCTGACGTATATGCATACCTCCGAAGCTGAACTTATTGTACGGCTGATGCAGGGATTAGGTGAAGATGGGCCTGGTGATGGGTCGAAAGACTCTATTATTCTTGGTCTAATAAATGAACTTGATCCGAACTTTTGGCACCGATTTAATTTGGATGCAGGCATGTCGGCTCGATCATTGACTGCCACCTACTTTCTGAAAGAAAGATACTACCGTATCGATGAACAAGTGCGGCGCGATCTAGGAGCAGTGTCTTTCGTGTGATGTGATAGTGGGTTAATCCAAGAATACTGAGATTTTCCTTCCGATAATGAAAAGTACTTGACGGATTTCTTTCCTCGCTACTGCAAAAACTTGGACCTTAGAGAGGTCCTGCGCGTACCCGTTGTAGTGGATGATTTTGGGTCTGAGCCTCGGTGAATTAATGCCAGCTGTGTTGGACACTCTAACAGTTTATGAATCTTTTTGAAAGACGTTCACTTCGATCATCACCTGATGTGGGAGTACTGAATGTTCACTATGCAGCACACTTCAATACGGTTTATGAACGACAAACACATAATTGATGGTGCTATTTGTGGTCATACTGACTGAGTGATTGAGCTTTGCGAAGCGAAACAGCGTGGCGAGAGCCTGCAACTTCATGAAGAGCTGTACGGGCTGAAGCATTTACTAGAGTTCATGAAAGCGCGCTACACATATGGCTATTTCGCTCACCTACTAAGCATCATGGAAGAAGTCCCGCTGAGGGAGAAACAGATGTACATTTATTTCGGCGCGCTATGCGGTTCTAATAAATGTGTTGATGCTTTATTAGCTGACCAAGAACTTTTACGCACCAGCTGACCGCCACCATTAAACAGGCTGCCGCCTCCAAACCGTGCGAAATGGACAGAGTACAAGCAAGCACTGAAGGAAGAACCACTGTACGCTCATATGAACATGTCTTCAAGACTCCCCTTCCTGTTTCCTGACATCAGTTATGCAGACATGAATTGACTTGAAGACAAAATAGATTTGCCTTGGCCCGAAGAATATAAAAACTGATACTCCGACAACGATGATCTGACGGAGGATCCGAGTTCTGACTCAGGAGATTCGGATCATGCGTTTGGTGGATATCTTGGGCATGATGGAAGTAATGACTACTCGTCCGATGATTCATCCGATGACGAGATGAGCGATGACGGCTACCCGTACCCCGGTGACGAGATAAGCGATAGCGACTACTTGTAAAATAACCTACACATCAACGGTAGAATACTACGCAACTTGGCAAAAGCTTTTCGGTCTTCGTGGCGTGTCGGTGGTGGTGTAGGACGTATGTCAGAGTCAGGGTAGTCCATGCTTTACGTTCTTTCCAAACTCAAACACTCGCGGGACAGGATAGTTGTAGTGGCAGTAGTAGTAGTGGAGATAGACTAAAACAAATCAACATCAGGTGAAGCTGAAGATGCTGGAGTCGCTGGGCGTGCCCGAGGCGCTGAGCACCCCGCTGACCGTCGTGGTCGGCGTGCACGCGCTCGCCCTCGCTGTGTGGGCGTTCTTTTTCGTCAAGGACCTGATTGCACCCCCGATGCACCCGATTCAGAAGAGCCAGCTGGAGGCGGCCTCGAAGAAGGAGCGTTAAGCTGATTAAGTATGCTCAAGTTGAGCTACTCACTGATTTGAATTTCGCTAAAAACGCAAAAAACAAAACGAGTTGACCCTGACACGCTGTTGATATTGAACTCCTGCACTGGATAAGTGAATGTATATTCCTGTTCCGTCTCTCTGCGTCCGTTACACCGTGGGATCTTCTGCTTCACTTCAGCATCTACATCTGTCACATTACATTTCATTGTTTGGTGTTGGTTTGTTCAAGTCATACATTAACTTGAGAGCGCGCCTTATTGTACTTCATTCCAAAAAAAGAGTCGGGAAGAACTTCTTTGCTTTTTGATACCTCACCTGTAAGTTTGCTATTGCTTTGATCATTTCCATTTTGCCATTTTCCAATCCGTTTTATAAGAGCCGTTTGACTGAGCTTTGTTGTGTGACTCTGAATCCACTCCGACTGCACTTAGTCAGTGCGAGTTGTTCATTAGATAGACCTTAGAGCCCGAACTTCAGCGTTAAGCTTACGTGTGCACCTCTGGTGTTCACTAGCTTGCTTGCTGTCTGTTCGTGGTCAAATCTAATAAAAGTACATGCAAGCTACGGTTTCTCATCAGTCCGTGGCGACGCAGTTTTCTGAGGCGCAACAAAACGCGCAACCAAACGCAGCACAACAGCGAGCAGAGCCACTCGAGACACTCGCACCAGATCTGCTCCGCGACCTCGAACTCAGCGACACGCAGCCGTCGGGGGTTAGCAAGCAATCGCGCGGGTCCAAGAGCAGTATCAGTAGCAGCCACGTGCAGCAAATAATCACGCTCGAGCAGCAGACGAGCTAGGCGAGCTAGCACCATCTGTTCCTGAACAAAATGAAGAAATAGAAAACTTCTTTGGAAGAATCGCCTTAGGAACCACCTCAGCGATGTATTCAAAACGAATGCCAATTACTTCTCAATGCTCCGTTTTCGTTACTAGAAATGATCACCGACAAAAGAAATGAATACCCCGTAAAATATCGGGTCAATTCTCCCGCAGGATGCCGGTGTGTATGAACTTTCAAAAAGATAACAACTACGTACAAAACCGTGGTTTAGTCATTGATAGCTGGTGTGATTTCTTCCCGGAAAGTTGCGCGTATTTTTCCTGATGGACACTAATAGGAACAAGAACAATATGGCCGAAGACAACAAGGATTACGCCCTGCGCTCGCAGGCGAGCACGGGCTTCATGCTGGAGCCGGTTCCCTTCGCTGCCAGAGATCATGAATACGATACGATGCTAAAAATGTTGGCAGCAACTCACTTGACAAGGGCCTCACTTTGTTGAGAAAACGCTCGTACTTCGACTCGAAAAATGCTTTTATTTGATGGCGCTACCGTACCGTTTGCATGCATTGGAATTACAAAGTTGTTTATCGAAAATGTATACATAGAAACAACTTGCTCAGCAAGTAACGAAATCACCGTCCTGAGTGCAGTCAGGTGAACATTCCAGAAGGGCTTCGATCAGGTTCGTGCTGCCAGAAAGTAGTTGATCTTATTCTCAAGTAAATTTTTTTGCCTTTTCACGTAGGTACCGCTCGACGACATGCCAGCGGCCGGCGCGGCGGTCGAGATCTACGGGCTGCAGGACCCGGCGTTTCTGAAATTTAATGGGACGCTGGGGAGGGTGCTCGGTTACAAGTGAGCTACGCAACGAAAATTTCTCAACTCTCTACCTGACTGCCCTCCTCGAAGGTGCCAGCGATACATACACTTACCTTTACCAAAGTCACTCAAAACGTTAGGAACTTTGCGAACATTCAATCGAATGTGAAATAGCGGAACGAGTTGCAAATTCATCGCTGCCAATCAGGGGGTACATGACCATCAGATTTTTGCCTTTATTCATATGCGAACTAGGGTATTCTTCTTGATAAAGTCGAGAAATATTCGTTACTCTTGTTTAACCTGCTTCTTAGGTAATTGAATTGGACATGCAGTCCGGGCTGTGGCTAGTGGATTGTGAAAAAGAGCAGCGAAAACTTTTGATGAAGGACGAGAACTTGAAGGTTTTAAGTTTGACGGAAAAATGAAGGATTGAGCAAGAAGTTGCGGGGCGGCGGAAGGACCGGCAGAGCAGCGAGACGAGCAACGTGTCGCCTGCGGGCATCTTCTGCTGCAGTCCGACGAATAACAGCAACAACAACAACAACGCTTTCGGCAAGAAGAACGCGAGCGGCAACAAGGAGGACAGCGAGGAGAAGGGCACTAAAAGTGCTTAAGCGACGGTGGCGCGAACGCAACGAACGTAAATTAGTCAAGTTGAGTTTATTCAATTAGATTTGAATAAGTTTTTAGATCAGAGAAGAGTGCGAATTAGTCTTGTGAGTGACCAGTTGCATGTTGACTGAAAGTACACTAAGAGTTTCGTCGATAGATGTCAATACAAAAGATTGTGAGTTCTACTCTTAAGCTCAAGTACAGCGCGCAGGAATAGATTTTTGTCTATAGTTACTTTGTGTCGAAATTTTAATTTTCCTGAGCAGTGATATTTTTATCGCTAAAGTACACGACTGATCAAGTGAACTGACTGGCGCTATGCAATACGTTTTCTTGTTCGCAGTCATGTCGTTCGGTCGCCGTCGGGAACGAATTAGTTGTGTTGTCCACGATGTTTAACAATCTTTTCCTAATTACGTAGGTATTTTAGCTTAATGTTAAGTAGGATAACTGCTAGATTTTGGAAGGAATAAAAACCAAACAGCATGGCAACGAAGGTCGCGCCGGACGCTCGGCCGTTCTTCCCGAAGAAGAAGCGCGACTCCCTGGAGAACATCTTCGGGCCGGGCGTTACCAAGGCCTACATCAAGGAGATCGAAAATCGCATTCGCACGGGAAAGGATGTAAGCATGGATGAGAAGCAGCTGCTCCGGATGGTGGCGATCACGCAGGTGTCGATGGGTATGCACGGCGTGCTGGATGAGGACGCCGATTCCTCGGACCCGGATCCGTCTGGCGAGGCGAGGGAGGACCCGGACTACTCGGAGAGCAGGTACTGATTGGGCGTCGACCTGCCGAGCAAGATGTCGAAGGAGGATATTTATCGGCGCAGATTTCGAAGGAACTACGAGGTGGACATGTTTGAGAAAATCGCGGACAAGCAGAAGTGGGAGGATTTTATTAGGCAAAGCTTCGAGGAGCACAAGTTAGGACCCTTTACGAGGCGCTACTTCATGCTGGAGGACCCTTCCTGCTGGCAGTTTCGGGCGGATAAAGAAACGCGAGAGAAGTTTAGATTTCCTGAGGAGGTGAGTCACTTCTGCGAGACCAGCGTGCCGGTGAACTGCTGCTTCAAACCTTTTGGAGGTGAGCCGCACGAGTCGTTCACGGCGCTGTATCGCATCATTAGAGATGACCCGAACAAAGATGAGGAACGCCTGTTTGCGGAGTCAGTCTGGGAGCAGATGCTACGCGTGTACACTCGATGGCAGTACGCCATCGAGCAGGACGAGGAGGACTTACGCTATGAATCCAACGAGATTTATCAATTGAAAGAGTCCGGTGATTATGACGCGTACGACGACGCGCAGGTTGAGTTAGGTGATAGGCGGCGGAAGATCTGAGATAAACCGATGAAGAAAGTGGCGGAGTACGCTCGCTGGGCGTATGGCGCTGGGCGGGAGAAGGCAAAGGCCAAGGCGGAGAGCCCAGGTCAAGGCGGAAGTGGGAAGGTGAAGGACAAGACGAAGTAGTCGTACGTGGTCGTGATTCTGAAGAAATAACTATTTAAGCGAATGACGAAGTGTGCTTATGTCTGCACAGCTACCGAGTCGAATGACGAGTTAATGATAAATGAAAAAAATGAAATAGGGGGTCGAAATATTAATAATACTGATACTGAAAGATATCGCTGCGGTCGCTTCTATCACCGATTAAAATACTTTTTATGTTAGGGCTGTTGGTGTTCTCTTAAGTTGTTGTCGATCGTATGCTCGTACTCATTCGTGCCATCGTCGTGGGGTAGTAAGATAAACGTAGACAACTTGGTATAATCTAGTCTGAGTCAGCTACCTGAAGATGCCGTCGTGAGCTCCAACAGAAGCGTCGGAATCCACACTTTCGGAATCGCAAAGTCCTGCTAAGGAAATAGCATCGCCTATTCAGCCTGTTACGACGTTCAACCTGTTCAAGCAGCGCACGCCCGAGTGAACAAAAGAGCCGATCGCTTTTGACGTCTCGCCGGGTGACTCGAATCGACCGATGCGAGGTGAGTGAGGATTTATGACCTTTATGAACTTCACGCACTATCACCAATTGTTTAAGGAGACCCTAAACAAAATCGAGCTATTCGCTGAGGAGTCTAAGCCTTCTGAAGTGCTTGTGCGTGTCGGCAAACTTCGGGCACACATGGAGAAAAAGAGTCCAATACAAGCTTTTTTTGAAGAACAAGATGCGAAAGACAATGACTCACCTCGCTCTTGGGGGGCGTCACCCGTACAGAAAAAACAAAAGACTGAGAGGGAGGCGGAACGCGTGAAGCGAGTTGAGCGTGAGCGGATCAAGGAAGAGGTGGAAAACCCTAGTTCTGTGACGCTTGGTGGTCAGGACATCTGTGTCACGAAGTGAGACGTGGGCAAGCTGTTGATCGACGGCGAATTCATCGCGCAAAACAAGCTTTGTATCTGGGGGTTTGACGGGCGCAAGACCACTAATCCACCGATGCAATGATGTAATGCACTATTTTTCAGGCTTGTATTGAACTTCGACAGTGACAAGGCTGGCGTAGGGCGAATCGAGTACAAGTTTGTGAACTTTAATGAAATACCTACGGAGCCCACTTCTGTGAAAGGTATGTTCGACAGCATCGAAAAGGACATTCGTGATCTCGCCGAACGCACGGAATATGTGGGTGCTCGCCAGCTATCGTATAAGTACAAGGCGGGAGGCAAGGTCTGCACGGGCAAGAAAATGGTGTTCGGGTACTCGCCGGATGCGCACTTGAAAAATCCCCACATCTTTCGTTCATCGTTCGACAGGAAGAAGGAGTGTCCTATGAAGCGTGACATGGACATGATAAGGAGAAACATGAATCATTACCGCAAGACTGACGGGCTCGACATTTATATGACCAGCGAGACAGTTTTTATCGTGGGCGAGAAGTTTCATGGATATGCATCTATCGACATTGACTTTATGCAATCGGGCTTGTGGCCTGCTGCCCAGGCGCGTGAGTGATCCTACAAGCGATGGCCCGTAGACATTCACGGAAATCGGCTACCCGAGGTAAGCGAGAGGGACAACGAAATTTACAGGGAACACTAAAATTCGAATGAAACGCGGGTGTACAACTATTAGGTGCAGTGTATGTTATTGTAGCGAATCAAAGTTTTGTCACGAATGGCAATTATCAAATTCGGTCGTGTGCTCAAAATGCTTTCAATACACTACTTGGATATCAAGGTTTTGCTCTTTTGTTCATTTTTATTTTAGCATCGTTTCGTCCGTTGCTGCGCGCGTAGCCTTACATTGTGAGACGTTAAGCAGGCTTGCCAAATGCTTGCCGCGTTGAAACTTTAATTTTGAGCTTGTTGATTGTGCACGGCACTACCACACTTCAAATTGGGTATCAGGGAACTCATTTACTGTTGCGAGAGCTGATATACATAATAAACTGAACCTCGATCATAAAATGATGATGTCTGGTTACCTTACGCAGACGCGAAGAGGTGCCATGCGGCTCGCAGTGCTGGGCGTAGCAATAGCGGTGTGCTCGGTGGCACCAGTTGCAGTCGATGCGATCATCTACGAGGCGCAGCCGCTGAGCACGGAGTGCTTTCGCAGCCACATCCGGGAGGGGCATGAAGTTCATTTTACATACGAAGCAAATTGAATGAAGGGCCGAGAAGGTGTTGCGGCCTCCGTTTCCGTGGGTGGGGAAGAAAATAATCTTTTTAAAAGCGCTACTAGGGCGTACGTGTACGAGTTCACGACTAAAACTGATGGACTCTATGCATTTTGTATCAAGAGCACGGTAGACAACGCGCAGACGATCTCGGTGCAGCTGAAGGTCGACGCGCACCTGCAGCCCAACGCGGATGTGGTACAAATTACTGTTACTACTTACACTCTCTCGATTATTCTAGATTGATACTGTCTTGAGCTTTACTCAACTTTAACTCCACTCCTTCGATTTCGTCGAACTTAAATGCAAAACTTCACGTGCCCACGTTTATGCACTCGATGTTGTGCAAATGTCGCGTTCGCTAACCACGTTTTCGGTCGTATAATCGACTCGGCATATTCAAGGCGACCCACTCAACTCGGCGTGTACACGACAAGTGAGCACAGCCCAAAAACACTGCAAAAAATTCACGAAGCCGGAGTAGGGGATTCTATTCAAAAAAAAATTTTTAACTAATTGTCAGGCCACAAAAGACCACGCGGACACTACGCTGTCGCTGGTGGACGAGCTGACGGAGCGGATCGACGACATCAAAACTCAGCAAGGTTTTGCTTTTACTAGGGAACAAATTCATAGAGATATCGCCGAATTTACAAATCAAAGAGTCCTCTATTGGACGATAGCGGAGGTGGCTGTGCTCACGCTGCTCAGCCTGGCGCAGGTGATGTACCTGAAGAACTTCTTCGAGTTGAGGGTGGCGGTTTAAGCATTAAAGCTAAACCTGCTAAAGCTAACGACAACGACTTTTTTCATGCGAATGCATGGACCATACCTGTTCTGTTGATAGGACATCGGGATAAATGAAACGATGAATATCTGCAAACTTTTTTCGTTGAAACGATTAAATTGAGTTTAGTGCTGATGTTGATGAAACTTTGTGACGGGAATCAGCTTGCTTCAGTTGACGTGGTGTGTTGTGCGTTGTGCTGATGACTTGTCACGTGACTGATTTGAAACATGTAATGCTAGACGGAGGAGAAAAGTACTTAGACAGAGATAGTGCCAGTGCTAAGCTAAAGTTTAGAACGGATTGATACAATGGCGAGCGTGCCGCGCGAAAGCAAGGCGGTGCCGGGCGCGGACGTGAACGTGGAGGACTTAGACTTTGAAAAACTGTTCGACGAGGTGGATGCTGTGGCTGATGTCGACGAGGTGAAGGGTGAGCTGGGCGACGCGGATGATGCTGATACTGAGGGTGATTCGGGTGTGACAAGCAGGAGTAACGGCATCAAGTCCGTCCCTAATGATATGATCAACGTGCGCGTAACGAACTTGGCGGGGGAGATTGTGTTCGACCAATTGCGTCCGAGGAACTCATTATATGTACATAAGGGTGGAGGAAAAGATGGAAAAGACGAAATGTTGATTTTCGATATCGGGCACGTTCTCCTCAAACTAGCTGACAAGATTGGGGTGCCTCTTCAATTTTTAGCGCTGTACAAAGAGGGAAACGGTGAGATGGACATCACGCAGAAGCTCCCGGTTGAGCTGCCGAACGAGCCTGAAATAAATTTACATGTAGTGGTGGCAGACGTCACTTCTGCGTACCTGCGCGTGTGAAAGTGGGTAAGAGGTTTCTCGAGTGAACATTCTTATTGGGAGACGCTGCGCAGTGGGTACTTGAAGCAGTGTCGCAGTGCAATGCAGGATGGGCGCCCGAGTAAATCCTTGGAGTCCCAGTACATGTACCACATTGATGTGATCAATCACGCGTGGAAGGCGACGTCCGAAGAGAACCGCAGAAGCTTTTTGAAGGTGCGATTCCGCGATTCGCGCTTGGAGGCTCGCCAGACTGTAAGCTTTTTCACCGCTGACGGTGGTGCGGAGGAGAGGCTGGTATCGAACGAGGGTGGACTAACTTCCGAATCTCACCCAGCATATGAAACTTGGAAGGAAAACTTGGAGTTTTTGAAACATGCGTACATCATGAAACAAGCAAGCGCACCGGGCGAGTGCAAGGCGGTGACGGGCGCGGCCGTGAACGTGGAGGACTTGGACTTCAACAAGCTGTAAGACCAGGCAAATGCAGAGGCGGTCGACGATGGTGACTCGAATGATGCTGTGAGTGATTCGGGGAACGGTAGCAATAAGGTGCAGACCGTGCGCGCAACGAACCGCGCGGGTGATGTGATATTCGAGGAAACGTACGAATGCGACAGTGGTATGTCTATTTTCGTGAGACTCGACTTGAATGAGGAGTTCGTTGAGTACATGTTGAACGAGTGCGCCATACATTTTGGTGTGCCCGTTGCATTCCTTCAAGTTCATGAAGAGGGACATCCCGAACACGATCTCGCGGAAATGTCGGCAAACGATTTGGTGGAGAAGTACGGCTATTACCGGGCGGAGCTGAATTTTCACGTCAGACTTCGCGATGGCGGAAGGCGGGGGAGAATGGAGAACGAGCTGAATTTTCACGTAGTTGCACCGGAGAATGAAACGGGCCACACGGATGGCGCTGCCGGGGCTGGTGGTGGGGGGAAGCTCGAACTGCAGGAAGGGAATTCGGGAGCTGCAGGGACGAAGGTTGACCCTGAAAAGAAGGTGAAGCGGGAGGGAGCTTGAGATGGAGTTGAACTGCGGGTAGTGAATCTGTCGACGGAGGAAATTGTCTACGAGCACACCTACGCCGAGCTGAAGGGGTATGAACAATGACAGTGGGCAACCCACATGAAAAGTGTTTTGTGAATGAAGCTAGGTATTCCGAAGAAATTTATCCAAATATTTCGCGATGGTGAAATTGTGAAATTTTCGCGCGCAAAAAGTACTTATAGCAACGTTTGGGGCGATAAAATGGATAAGCCGTCCCTTGATGTTTTTGCGAAGGGTAGCCCGTCGATCGAGCTGAGTGTTATCGCTCCTTATCCGAGCTACGCAGCGGCGATGATGCCTTCCGCGGCCGAGCGCGAAAAGTTGCGCGTTGATCTTTTGTGAGCATATGCAATGGACAGGGAGCAGGCAGACCATGTCTGGAGATCGAATTCCGGGGAGGTAGATTTGACTCCGGAGGCCACCTAGTCGAAGTACATTTATTTGATTGAGGCGCTTGCGAGCGAGTGGAAAGCAGCGGACTTAGAGAAACGCGATGAGATCGTGGCGCAGTGGCCAAAGGCGTTCGGTGAGCGTTGTTTTGAAGAAGCGACCGGTTACGACCACGATAAAGTTAACGATAGCTTTTGGGAATTTGGGGTTTGGGGTAATGAAGACGAGACACTAGCTGAGTTCCTCAGTGAAATTGCACAATCTCTTGAGCATCCTTGCTTAAGGTTTTGGCAGTTACAACTAGATCAAACGTGTAAGAAATGCAACGAAAACTTTTTAGCTAGCATGGGATACTTGTATCCAATATACCGTTACTGGTGAATTGGATACAAGCAAAGATAATTTTACTCTAACATTTTGCTGCCAGTGAGAGCTAACGCCCACTTTTGAACATTTTGCTCGCGAGCTGTCGCTTGATATGACCAGATGAATTTTGCTGTCGATTTGCGCTGTCACGTTCACGATGAGTACTGTTGACCATGACAAACTACTGAGCTGCTCGCATGTATCGTGTCGTGAGGTATTCATGTGGGATTGCAGGGAATGGATACATGTAAATGTTTTTCTGTTTTGGATTTTGTGTAAAAGTAAGATAAAGTACCGAGTAACGTTTCTTTTCACGAAGTCAAGTAACAACAAGATGTACAGGCTTCGGCTCACGATCGCGTGCGCGTGCGCGGGCGCGCTCGCACTGCCGGTCGCCGCCGCGCCCGCCGCCGCGTGGAAAGATAGAAGAATCTACCAGCTGCTGACGGACCGCTTCTCCCGCGCGAGCAACAAGCTGAACGCGCTGCAGCCGGAGTGCGCGGATTTGACGGGGTATTGCGGGGGCGGGTTTGCGGGCATCGAGGCGAATCTGGACTACATCCAGTGACTCGGCTTCGACGCGGTGTGGATATCTCCTGTTGTTGAGAACTCGTACCGGGGCTACCACGGGTACTGGGCCACCGACTTGTTTAAAGTCAATGGGCACTTCGGTTCGAAAAAAGATTTGAAGAAGCTGTCGAAAAGTTTGAAGAGCCGAGGCATGTACCTGATGCTTGACGTGGTGGCGAACCACATGGCGCCTGCGCCGCAAGTCGAGCCTGATACAACGTGGAACTTCAGCCACCCGCAAGCGACGCCCGAGTACCTGAAGAACATCACCACTTTTCCGAAGAAGGAGCACTTTCACGATTACTGCCCGATCCGGAACGTTAGCAATTCAACCGACGCGGAGATGTGCTGGCTCTACAATCTCGCGGACCTGAACCACGAGAACGAGGCGGTTGTGAGCGAACTTTTAAACTGGGTCAGGTGGCTTGTGAAGACGTTTCAGGTGGATGGGCTGAGAATTGATACGTGTCTGTATGTGCCCCATTGGTTCTGGACGAAATTTAGCGAAGCAGCTGGTGTTTACACCGTGTGCGAAGTTACTGCTTCAACTTGAGTCAATGCGGGTTACTTCGGCAAGGTGGATTCCACGCTGAACTATCCGCTGTTCCACGCGCTCCGCGACACGCTGGCGCACGGCTTTTCGTTCAAAAACCTCACTCAGCTGCTGGCAACGCAGCAGGACCAAAGTGATGCGGTGTGATATCGGGGGTGGCAGCTGGCAGGCAACTTTTTGGAGAACCACGATACCACACGATTTTTGTCG
>Ga0099797_100370_pt1 | contig 29633 bp, 17 predicted proteins | sample Uncmet_Sort48C_1_FD_89871 | JGI IMG/M metagenome (GOLD analysis project Ga0099797, IMG submission 89871) | Marine eukaryotic communities from CALCOFI LINE 67, Pacific Ocean - C012_Sort48C_1 | ecosystem: Environmental > Aquatic > Marine > Oceanic | place: Pacific Ocean: Monterey Bay | collected... | reverse complement strand
CAACGTTTAGAAGGCCTTTATGGAAAATATAACAATCTTATACAATCTAGTGCAGAAGAGAAACAAAAATACACAGAAGAATTAGAAGCTTTAAGCAAGAAGGTAAATGCCCAAACTCAAAAAAATAGCGTGTTGGTGAAATCCCATTTTAAGAAAGAACAAAGTATAGAAAAATTGGCCGACATGCTAGATAAAGAGAGGAATGGGTTTGCAAAGGAAAGGGAAACTATGCTTAACAATTTAAAACGGTCAGAGAAATTAGTGGGTAAATACAAAAATGAGGTTGGTTTGTTGAAAGAAAAATATGATCAAAAACTTCTGGAATTAGTTGATGCAGCTGCTGAATCACATTTTTGTCCGTGGAATACATCTACGGAAGAGATTTCATCCTTATTGCCACCTCCACCACCACCGATATCAACTCAAAATAGAAAAAAATTTAGCAAAACAACAACCAATGCTGCTTCTATGAACAAAAAGAAAAATGTCATTGATCGTAACAACCATCGCTTAAAACATGCTACCGATTCTACGGATGATTCGGAGATAGAAGACGCTTTCGAATCGTTTTATGATGATACTTCGGATGATGACATCGACTATAATAGTAAATTGAACAAAAAGAAATCCATAGTAAATACAGATAGCGATGGCAACTTGTGTACTCATATTGAAAAAAACGATTTGCAAGGTCTTTTAATTGAAGTAGAAATGTTAAAATGTGAACTGGATTCAAATCAGGAAGCACTCTCCCGTTATCGAAGAGCAAATACAATACTTAAACGTGATGCACATTCAGCTGATCATATATCAAAATCTGAAAAATGTTTTGATACCCAGTCACAAAGTTGTCAAGTAAATATAGATGAAACAAATAGTCTTGCTAAAATGAAAGATGAAGCTAAACATATTGCTGAAGCTAAAATCAAACAGCTAGAGCTGTGTGAAAGCTCTATTTTTGAAAATGTGAAGAACAAAGTTTGTAGCACTATAGCAAGTAGCTGTATTTGTTCTTGTTGCAATGAAATTTACAACAAGCCGCAAATGATAGATCCATGCGGTCATACATTCTGTGCTGAATGTATAGCGACAACTGGAGTATGTTACGTTTGTAATTGCACTGTTAACAAGACTACATCAAATGTAATACTAGAATCTTTATGTTGCAATCTCTTGGTTGATATATGTTCAAAAAGGGTAAAGAAAGATATGGAGTAGTTTAAAACGAAAGTGTGCATAGCCCATCCAGCTTAGTTTTCCTTGTCAGGTTACTGGCAAGGAAAATCTCTGGTGTCCAGAGTACATCCAGCCAGAATAGAAGAGCTACTCTGTGGCTCTGTGGTGGCCCAGGTGTACTTGTAATACTATAGTGTATATTTGCCTATGTGGACGGGTATGTTCAATAGTAAATTAAAATTTTAAATGTGTGCTGGTGTGCTAAAATCAAATATATTGTTATTTTATTAGCTAGACGACTAAGTACTTAGCTAGAGCTAGTATTATAATTCTGTACATCTACTGTAGTACAGCATTTTGTATGATTTATTACATTTATAATAATATATTTAATACCATTTTAATTTTTTTTGAAAGGAAATGAATTAACGTGTAAATATTATGCACTCCACAGGCCTACACATGTATATTTTTTCTATGATCACAGTATTATTTATTACATCATTTGTAGTTATAGTAAGGTGCTAAGCAGATATATACTTTAACTTATACTAGTAATAGCTATTTTACATACTTTATTGTACACATTAACAACATCAAAATATGTAATTTAACGTTTTTAAAACATAAAGAATATAAAGAAGACATATAAATAAGATATTGTAACATTGTTGTGAATATTTTTACTTATACATATATATACACAATATGACGACATCCATAGAATGGGTAGGAAAACCATGTCGAACGCGGAAAACATTTAAATATTATAAATCTATATTAATAGATGGGGAAAAATATTCAATTAATGACACGGTATGTTTGTTGAACGAAGAGGACCCTAAAAATCCATTTCTTGGAAAAATTATACAACTTTTTTCCAACTCAAATGATACGACTGGAGATTTCTTTATGAGAAATAAATGGTATTATAGATATTCTGATGTAACAAATCCGCTTCATGTGTTGCCAAAAAAACGAAATATGTTAAATATAAATAAAAATAATTTCAAAAAATATGAAATTTTTGAATCTTGTAGATATAAAAATGTGAATGATTTAGACGTTAATGACTGTGAAACTATAGATGGAAAGTGTAAAGTAATGACTATGGAACAATTCGCAATGGCAGCAAAAGTTACAAGTAGCGATAATGAGAGCGAAGGTTTAACTAGGACTGATATAGAGGCAACGAGCCCTGTTTATAGTAACTATGAACAAGCGAATGAACACGATAGTGAGGAGATGGAAGAAGAGGAGGAAGAAAATGATTCCATGATACCTCAATATACATTTTTTTGCAATTATTTATATAATCCTGCAAATGGTATATTTCGTCCAAAAATGATAAAAAAGCGTAAAACGCAGATCGATCGAAAACATGGTAGAAGTGCTAATAATAGTGATCGGAAACAGTTAGAGGGAAGACCGGAATCGCCATGGGATAGACCAAAAGTACGCGTTGGCAATGAATACCAAATAGAACATGCTGAATTACCAAAAGCTGATACTTCCAACAATTTAAATGAATGGCTTAAAAGTTACGAACTAAATAATAGACGTCTTCAACATGATGATACCACTAGCCAAGTGTTCAATGCGGCAATTGCAAATTTTAAAAATTCTAATGTTGAATCGTTTTTGAACAGGGCTAAGGAACTCCCATATATAAATTTTGATGAATGTTTTTTCCTACAAATTTTACATGAATGTGAGTATGATGAAAATGAAGCATTAACGATAATCAAGCGTCATAAAGGGCTAGGTTCAAAACGCAGGCGATATCTATCAAAATATCATGCTTTAAACAACGATAATAATCATCGTGTTCAAAGCTCGAATATATTTAAAAATGCTATTCCAAAAAATTTTATGTCGTGTGAATGGGCGTACGGAGTTGTAGAGCATTTTGGTGCTCGACTGGTTCCATATCCAAAAGAAGGTAAATTACCAAAAAATAATGATAATACGACTTTATGCTCCACACCTACTAATACAAAAAATAGCAACAACAGTACTTCTTCTCGAGGCGAGAAGAATGCAAATGGCGATGATGACAATTCCGATGTTTGTGTCATATGTAATAGCAGTGGCATGTTATTATGCTGTGACGGAGAAGGCTGCGGATCAAGTTTCCACCTGCGATGCTTAGGGTTGAAAAAAGCACCAAATGAAGATAAGTGGTTATGTTTACCATGCCGCCAAAATGAAAAGTACAAGAAACATGAAGCTAATGTAATTGATGATAATAATAAGAGGATGCGAACACCTTCATCGAAAATATCAATGTTAACCCGCAAATCCATTGAAATAGAACATTTCAATCCAATTCATTTGTCCTCTTTAAGACGTGAGCAGAAAGTCCCAAGCCCTATACAAGCTGTTTGTGTAAAGAATGACGATCAATTGTCTTTGTCACCAAAAAATGCAATGGTTATTAAAAGCGATCGCGCGATGAAATTAAAGAAAAGAATACTTTTATCCTGAGATTTTTATTTTTTCAAATATTAAATAAAAATACGATGGCTCGTATAATATTATAATATATATATACATAAGTCAAGCTTATTGGCTTGAAGCAATCATACTGCCAAAAACTAATGCTGAATATGGCAATCGATAAAACAACATTTCAGCGTTACCACAATTCCGACAAATAGTCATCCAGTAGCCATGAAATTGTCCGTGCGATCGAAACTGCCTCAGATTCAACAATAGCTTTTTTTGCAGCTGATACCCCAAACATCTTTACACAACCTTGTGCCGATTACTGACTTTTATGCGTTTCATATTCATTGCACTTTAACCTGTGTATGCAAGAAGAATCATGATATACTCTACCACAGTACGATGTATCACACACCTTTGAACAATACACGTTTTTCAATTGACGCATGTAATGTGTTAATTGCATCTATTTATCTCCACCAATGTTTTTATATCTTAAAAATATTGGCACACTCTGTGGCCAATATTAATATCCATCTCACAAAATGTGTCAATAATTTCTGTAACAGAAATTACCGATGAGGTAAATAGATGTTATCAACCTACTGTTGATGAAAAATATGAAGAGGGCGGGGAGTAAATTGTACCAGGGTACAATTCATTGTATTCCTCACCAAATGCACATTTTAATGCATAACGATTAGTATCTAGGCGCACGTCCCGCTGTTTGAATGTCTCGACATGTGTTTTTAAGCCAATTCGAGGCAGCAAGCTCCCTGGATTCTTTCGATCCTGGAGTCGTCTTTTTAAATTTCACTTTTGCAAGCTCCTTTAATAAGATGATGGAAACAGAACAGAAGTTACCTAACGTGTCGACTGCGAAAGGGGCTATTTTTGAATCGGTGGACGTACCGGTGGCACTCGCATCTTCATGTGGCAACTTTTGTATTTTCTTAACTTTGTTTTAGTTGCACTAAATATGTGATTGTCAACGACAGTCTGATTCAACAATAGGTTTTGGCAGCATGGTGTATAGTATATCATATTTAATTTACACGATTATAATTAATTTAAAATAGATAAAATATTATTAATATACAGTAAATGTTAAATTATACATATTATTATATATATATAATATGATGTACAGTAAATGTATTTGCCTATGTTAATTCTTTTTATTTTCTACACGTATTCTCGGGTGATAATTCCTACTCTCCAAAGAATATTATATTAACCAAGCCAACATTAAATATCTATCTCACTGTAATTGAAGACAGATGATACGTCGTATATCATAGTCCGCGAAACGTACCATTATTTCTAAAATGTACGAAGCAATAATTGAGGAGTTAAACAGATGCAATCACTGCATGAAATGCATAAGTATTATCATAATATCATATATTCATGTATACGAATTATTCAGCAACAGCATATTAACTCATAGCTGGTGTCCAACGATGCTGTATAACCACCATGTAGTCCGAACCTTCAGATACCAAAATTTCATGTTTATTAGCTCTCAAACGAAAATGCGTTAACCTGTCCTCTGGATCAACATCGCGTACAACATGGCTTGCTTGGTTGGCTAATTTTCTAAAATATGCAGCAAACTGCTCTGCTCTAGTAACTGACATGCCTGGATATTTTCTTATTACTGTACCTTCTTTATCAACAATTACATAGTTCTCAACGCCTTTAACGTTTTTGATTCTTTCTAGTGTTTCCTCGATTTCAGACTATACATGGAAACGATATATATTATTGTTAGTTAAGTTATACTATGCATTTAGCTGTTACAGCGAAATGCTGAGAGAAGATTGTGGTGAATTAGACAAACTACTTACCATTGCAGTTTTTTTTGTTGTAAACTTTAATTAATTTCTTGGTTTTTCATACCAAGAATGGAAGAAGCTTTTATTTTAGTTTTTTAGATAAATATATCAAATATTCAAATATTTGTATGTACAGCAGTATTATTATTATAGTTTTTTGTTGTTACTTTACTTATAGCTGGTTATAGCTTAAAAGAAATTACTAAATATTAATTATTAATACTACTAGATTGATACAGCACGTAAAACTTTAAGGTATTTACAGTTTTCCGTTATCTTAATCTAAATCTAAATCTAAATATTAATATATCACAAACGCTACTACAGTAGTATAGTACTGGAGTAGTAGTAACTAAAAAAAAACATGTTGTTACCAGCTTTTAGTCGGAACAATACCAGCTTAAAAACAACTGTAACTGTACAATGTACAACTGTATAATTCAAAAAATAATATTTACTAGGAAAAGGAATTTTTATGTAGACTAGCAGGTATAATACTCCTATCTATCTCCCCTCCTTTTTCCGTTTTTCCTGTTTTGCATCACCTTTCCCTTTTTGTTGCTTTTCTTCTTGTCGTGTTACTACCAAGTTTAATCTTTAGTGCACTACAGCAGTAATTGGTACATTATTATTATTATAATAAATAAATTTGTTACTAGTCTATTATATATGTATATATATTACAGTATTTGCTAAAACACAAACATTAATACATATAACCTCCAGTGTTTTTTGTACGCAATCATTCGATATTGAGCCAAATTAAGTTAACGGTGTAAAACAGTTCATAATAGATTAAAAATATGAGTGCATCTCCCACAAGACGATCATCAACATCAAAAAAAGATGTCGAAGAAGACACTATGGAAAGTATACCCTCTCCAGTTAAACCAACACAAGATGTATTACCATTGCCTTTACCGAAAGAACTTGCAAAATACAAACACAAAGATTTTGAGATTTCAACAACTTTAGGTACTGGTACATTTGGAAGAGTAAAATTAGCACAACATTTGCAAACAGGGATTTTTTACGCCGTAAAAATCATGATTAAATCTGAAATTATTCGTCTGAACCAACTGACACATGTTCAGTCGGAAGTTGACGTTTTAATGCGTATAGAACATCCTTTTATTGTAAAAATGGCAGGATTTTATCAGACAGATACTAACTTATGTATTGTGACCGAATATCTAGAAGGTGGTGAACTTTTTTCCCTTCTAAGAGAACAAACGCGTTTCCCAATCGAGACAGTGCGTTTGTATTCATCACAAATACTGCTAGCAATAGAATATTTACACAGCATGGGTCTTGTTCATAGAGATATAAAACCTGAGAATATTTTATTGACACGAAATGGTTATTTAAAAGTAGTAGATTTCGGATTTTGTAAACTTGTTGATGATAGAACATGGACTCTATGTGGTACACCAGAGTACATAGCGCCTGAAGTCATTACAAGCAAAGGTCATGGACGTGGTGTAGATTATTGGGCATTTGGTATTCTAGAGTTTGAAATGCTTGCTGGTTATCCACCGTTCTTCGCGAAGGATCCATTTGGTATATACGATAAAATATTAAAAGGTGCTATAACATTTCCACGTCATTTCGATGCAAAGATTAAAAATTTGATCGAAAACTTATTACAGCCAGATATTACAAAGCGTTTTGGTTGTTTGAAAAACGGCATAATGGATATTAAGATGGATACATGGTATTCAACTATTAATTGGGACGCAATTTATAATTTAAGAATAGATAACCAACCATATTCACCAAAAGTTGAAGGGGAAGGTGATACCAGTAATTTTGATTCTTATGCTGATGACATAGAAGATGTAACAGCGCAATTGACTGATGAAGATGCAAAATTATTTAAAGTTTTTTATGAAATGAGAAAAATTGGTTTAGGCGAATAAGCGAAGTTCACATAGTTTTTCGGAAAAATGTATTGTGTCGGAGTATTTATACTCTGAATTAATGTACGAACGTAATATAGTTTTTACCTATTCTATGATATGATAGAAATAAAAAACCTGTTTTTGTACGTATTATACAAATAAATGTACCAGGTAGTCTAATTAAAACAACCACCAGGGAGAACTATAATAATAATAATAATAACAATAGTCCTTAATATCCAGCTATAATAATCCTGGGTAGTAATGGAATGCTGGAATGCCACCTGGCAACTATAGTTGACTAATAAATTTTAAATAAATAATAATAAAAAAAAATAAAAAAAATGTATCATTTTTTTTTTTTAATATATATCTGATGTACAGTACTGGAGTACCTGGACTACATACACAAAAAAAAATATATTACATAAAAATAACATCATATAGTCGTCTATGCAAAACAAGTGATACAACAAATACCATTTCTTTTATTATCATACTGCATTGTATCAACCCATTTAACCTAAGCAAGTATGTCATCTCTTCTTTCACAATCTTCCAGTTCGGGCATTATTGATGCAATTGGAGATACACCATTAGTTGAATTACAAAGTTTAAGTAATTTAACGAAGAGACGAATTTTTGGGAAGTGTGAATTTTTGAATCCAGGTGGGTCGGTAAAAGATAGACCAGCATTAAAAATGGTAGAAACAGCAGAGAGACAAGGTTTATTAAAACCAGGATATACATTAGTGGAAGGAACAGGTGGGAATACAGGCGTTGGATTAGCTTTGGTATGTGCTGCAAAAGGTTATAAATGCATTTTTGCTATGCCAAAGTCTATTGCCAAAGAAAAAATAAATTCTATGAAAAGATACGGTGCAAGTGTCTTGTTGTGTGACTCCGTTCCTTTTACGGATAGGAATCATTATTTTCATGTAGCTGCAAAGCTTGGTGAAAAACCAAATCATTTTTTTACGAACCAATTTGAAAATTTAAATAACGGCGATTCTCACTACCATACTACAGGACCTGAAATATATAAAGCATTGGATGGAAAAGTAAATGGATTTATATGTGCTGCTGGAACTGGTGGTACAATCAATGGTGTTTCACGATTTTTAAAATCAAGAAATAAAGATGTGGTTGTATATCTTGCTGATTGTGCTGGCAGTGGCATGTACGATTATTTAGAAAACAACAAACAAAATGTGTATACGGATAATTTAATACCACAGACAAAATTTATTAAACGCAGCGATGGCTCAAGTATCACGGAAGGAATAGGTATAGGACGATTAACTGCTAACTTTTTGAATGCTGAAATTGATGGTGCTATTAAAGTAAGTGATGTAGAAGCAGTTGAAATGGCATACCATTTACTAAGAAATGATGGTGTTTACATTGGACCAAGCGCTTCGTTAAATGTTGTGGGCGCTGTAAAATTAGCCAAAACATTACCAGAGGGATCGAATGTGGTTACTATATTATGCGACAGTGGCGATCGTTATAAAAGCAAGCTGTTCAATCATAAATGGTTGAAAGAGAAAGAATTGGAACCGACAATTACTGGCAATAATATTGATTTTGTATCTTCATAAAGTATTATTTTCATATTTTAAAAAATAATAAAATATGAATGTGAATATTAATAATATAATATGTGCGATTAATGGTTAAAATCTAAAAAAGTGATTAAAGAAGATGATGGTTAAAATCGAAGTTATAGTAATTTTACTTCCCGCGTGGTGAAATAATATGCTCAATACTCTGGAGAGTAGGAATTATCATGAGTAAATTTTAAAAAATACGAGTAAGTACGTATTCTTTTGAAGAGTAGGAATTGTTATTTGGAGTGTAAATTAAAAAAAATATAAAATTAATGCATAAACTTAATATAATATGCACATACGTGTGTGTACGTATTTTTATGACAGGTCTTCTCCATTATTATTTGCATATGGCATTTCAAAATTATTAGCCCATCTTGCCATGCTTTCATCATAGACTCTTGCTGGAATACCTGTAAGATGCTCATACGTAAATGCAGCATGTGCAGCTCGAATACCAAGTTGGCAATATGTAATGGTTGGTTTACTCAAATCTAATCCAGAACTATTTATTAAGTTGTATAATTTAGTATCTGATATAAACTTTCGTTTGGAATCTTTTAAATCAACACATTTCATCCATTCTAAATTTTTGCTTCCAACTACATGTCCTCCACGTTTGTTTCCTTGCTTATCTATTCCGATATATTGCTTCTCCGATCTAGAGTCCCATATTTGATCTTTTTCATTTTGGTTTTTATCATTTACAACATCTAGTAATTCTGCTGTTTCAATAATGCGTTCTTTTACAGGTTTTGCAGTAAATGTGCCTTTTTCTATGTCGGAAACTTTTTTTGATTTCCAAGTTACATGATTTGCCGATTCGATCCAATTATACCAACCACCATTTAAGACACTAACATTTTGCAAACCATAATATTTAAATGCCCACCATAAACGGGTTGAAAACAACATAGCGTTATCATCATATACGATTACATGGCTGTCATTGTTTACACCTAAAGTTCTAGCAATTGCTTCAAACGATTCTGCTGGCATTATTTTTGACGGATGATTTGAATCTTTTAAAAATTGGCCTGGTAATTTGGCACTTCCTAGTCTAACCTGTTGCGTGTCGCTATAACCTGTTAACGAAGGATCAGATTCCAATGTTTTCACTGGTAAGTGCAAAGCATTAGGAATGTGCCCACGTTTGTAATTTTCAGCAGATGAGCAATCAATTAAAATCATGTTGCTGTTATTATTATTAATATTTTTGGATACAAACTGTGTATCAACGAGTATAGACGAGGATCTGGTCAATATGTTTATTACAAATAATTGTTTCATTTTACCTTGGATGTTAATGTCCTTCTTCGTGAATTTATTGTTCCATGCTCGTTTTGTTATTTTTTTTGTAATAAGATGCATTATCATTAAATTGTTTATCTCAAATAGCAGTAGTTTATTAAAGGCATAAATACTGATTGGTGAAACACATCCACACACACACACACACAGACAGACACACACACACACATGTATATATATGATATGTAGTAATATATATGTACAGTATGATACGTATTAGCAGATATATTTTATATATATCCTTATTAAGGATATGTACTAGGCGGCACCTTCATATACATTTTTTTATTTTCAGATTTTGTACACTCTATTCATAGTCTAATAAGTATACAATTTCACTTTTAGATGTAAATAGCATTGCACAAAAAAATGGGTATAGTCAAGGCACCAAGGAGTTGTTAAAAAATATGAAAATATTATAATTACCATTTTGAAATTGATGATACTTTGGCCATACCTGTATATTTTCAATTCAATGAAGAAAGTATGTGTCGTAATTTTTTTTAGTAATGCTATAATCGTTATGTACTTTATTAAATTTATTAGTATAGGGCTACCACCTGGCCGGGCTGGTACTCTAGCATCAGTCGTCACAAAATTAATATACGATCGTGCGATTCTGCACTCTTCTCTTTACTACATCATATGTATGAATAAAAATGAACCATTTGTGAACTCACATGCATGCCAATAAAATACAAAAACACCGAGAATTATAAACTACATACATTTTTTATTTACATCGTAATAATAATATTAGTACCGAAACCATCAGAACGGTACTCTTTTTTTTGTATGGCAAATATCATCTTGTTATTATTTCTTATGTTAATATGTTTCTATTTCATTAATATATTTATCATGTCAATATCTATTGATGGACACATCAGTAAAATAATCCAATCAAAGAGCAGAATACACTCGGCTATACTTACAGTTGTTATGCCTTCAAATTCTACAAAACATGCAAAAATTCATATGCAGTTATTGCGACATAAGAAAGTAGAATCTTATGCAACAACCTTATCACCAATGACAATAATAAAAGCAAAGCTACCGCCACCACCGACAGTAATAAGCCCAAAATCTTCACCCAATAGTCAAAATAAAAACAAGAGGATCAAATTGATAATGAATGAAAATTCCGATACAAAACCATGGCCTCCAATACGAATTCCACCCAAGCGTGGAACGGGCCAAATTTTGATTTTAGATGCTTTTACATTTAATTTCGAATTAGACCTCTTGGAAATTCGATTGAATGAATTAAAATCTGTAGTCGATTATCATATTTTAGTGGAAAGTGCACACGATTTGTATGGTAACCCCAAACCCATGTATTTTCATTTGCATAAATGGGAGAAAAGATTTTTGAAATTTAGAGACAAAATAATACATGTTCCAATGCGCGAATGGGTTGAGAATAATACTACTGGATGTAAATTAGGCTTCATGCATTTAGATCGTATGAGACGCAAAATCGTCTCACCGGGTTTAGATATGATAGTAAGTAATTTTTCTACTGACATATTTACGTATATATATATATCTTTATCTTACCAAGTTTGTTTTATCCACATTTTATATATATACTAACTCTTCCATGATTTCGTTATCATGATTAATATAACAACACGCGACAGCCTTTGAAAGTCATAGGAGATGATATCATTATCATTTCAGATTCAGATGAAATACCATCTCATAAAGCAGTAAAAAAGTTGAAACATTTAGATTTTAAATCATTCGACGTTTTCAAACTAATTATGATAAGAAACGTGTTTAGTTTCAGATGGAGGATTTTGAATTCTCAATCACAAATTGCCAAGTAAGATTATATTTATACTCTCCTTTATATTATTTCAGTCTCTTAATATATTATGAAATAGATTTTTTTCTCTCTAACAATGAACACATTCTATATATTGATATATATGCTCGTATTACAATATAAAAATAAATAGCGCGAGATTGGTCAAAGTACACTTAGAATATTTAAAAATCAAGGATCAAGGAAAAAAAGTATTGCAAAAAGTAGGAGAAGTGCTCCGTGGCGGATGGCATTGTTCTTGGTGCTACCCAATCGAAGGTATTCAACTTAAATTGAAGAATTCTTTATGTGGAGATGGGATACGGTATGCAGATTTTGGTTATGGAAACCTCTTATTGAGGAAAATGGTTCGGGAGGGATTGCCTTTTGGCAGCAAAACGTTGAAACCGATGGGAGAACCAAATCATGTAAAAACAGGGCTAGCACCACATTATGTATTAAGTCGCCGGCATAGAAAACGCTTTAAATATTTAGTGAATGCAGATGATAGTGACGAGATCAATTCATACAAAATAAAAATGCCATATTGTATATGTAATGACCACATTAAACAAATCATCAGTTCGTATACTCGCAAAATGTCACGAGAGATTGCTGAACAAATTAATTTTTGGTGTACTGATGGACATGAAATATTGCAATGTTTAGGTTTACGTTTTTTGTAATACATATTATGTGTACTGTGTCATACAGTAATTTTGTATTTATTTTTTGTTTTATATACGGCGCGTAAATTTTTTATTTTCTATCCATTAACAATTCCTACGAATTCGTACGAATAATGCATAATCTCAAAAAAATGCCAGTGGGTATTTAAAGTATGGTATCATAAAGGACTGTATTAATATTATTGTAACCAAACAACTATGACAGTTGTATTATCTTGGGTTTTACGATTCATAGCTTCTTCAACTAGGAGTTGGCTCATTATTTCTCGTCGTCGTTTCATGCTTATTCGTGATTTAGGAGAACCATTATTACCATTTTTCTTTGATGCATCACTATCATTCTTTTCGCTCAATAAAGCATTAATAGAAGTCGTCCATGTACCATTCATAAATTTGCTCTTTGCATCACCTGATTTGTTATTCCTACTGCGGTTTAATTGCAATGGTCCAATCTTAACCGTATTTCTTCTGACAAAATCAACGGCCTCTTGACTGGTCATAACATCCCATAAACCATCAGATGCTATTATTATAAATTTATCTTGTGTATATTTACGTTCAAATTCTTTAATATCTGGAATCCCATGCACATATGGTGTTTCATATTTATCACCGACAGCACGTGACATTGCTAGGTTGCCATTTACACGGTAACATCCATGTCCAGGAACAGGCCTCCCATGCTCATCCAAATATCCATCCCAAGACACGTAGCCACCAAGCTGCAGTATTCTTTGTTTTTCCTTTGCGTCATTTGGTTTGTGATCTAAAGTTAAATCAATTGCTTTGCCATCTCTGCATAATACAGCGCGCGAGTCTCCTACATTGAACGACCATATTGAACTACCGTTTAATAAAACACCAACACATGTTGAACCAACGTGATCTAAATCATTTTCGTTGAATATTTCCTTTTGAATTTCCTGAAAAGTCTTCAATAGCGCATCTTTATAATCTTTACCAAAGCTTGTTAAACCTAAAAAAGGTTGTTGCGCATCTATAATTTTTTTATATATATTATAGAATTGATCTTTTAAATATTTAGAAACTTGGTCACCACCATGACCATCATATATAGCAAAAAATGTACCGTCCTTTGATATATGATATTCATCTTCCATATACTTACGACGGCCTATTGTCAAGTAACAAGAGGCATCAGAACATTCTTTCCAGCTCCTCCGGTTCGTACCATCGTTACTCTCATTATTATCAAACTTGCTGATTTTCTGTAAACCAGATTTACGCCGTTTGTTCTTTATCAAATTCTTAGTATTATTATTGTTTTTTTCACTTCCACTATATTGTATAAAATTTAGATCATCATCCTGTATATTATTCTCCTCCTGGGATTCTGCTTTTAAACATTCAGTTGAAGATGAAAGCAATACTACTGCACCTGCAATTATAGATAGCGCACCGTATATACTAGCTTTATTATCTCTACTGTTGTTTGTAAATGTATTTTTAATAATATGGAAATTATTATATTGTTGACGAAAAATATGATTAAAACTGAGACTATTTATATTATTCTTTTTTGGAACATTTCGTAATTTATTCGCTGTTAATCTTGCAATTGCACTTAACATGGTGGATATTGATTTATATAGATGCATGTATATGATTTTACATTTACTATATATTGTATATGAAAATGATGTTGAATGTCGATGTTCTTGCAAAGTAAAGTTGTACAATATATCTATTGTTTTTTTAACTTTTAGCTCATCATCATGATCAGAGAGTCATGATGTATTTATCCCAATGAGGGCCGATCGATATTGTGGTTTGCGGCCATAGACACAGCATGGGCTATATAGCATAGACACAGTATTGGGAGAGTTGATAAATATCAAAGATAAAAATTGTGATAGGAGTCGAAAACAGTAGTGTTAGTAATTTAAGTACAACATATACACACATGATTATACGATTATATCATCCTCTGTAAACATATTCATTATACAAATTTAAACATAACTAATCACCACGCTTTGTTCACCTGGATATGTTATAATCGCACGTCTTAATAACCGAGCTTTTTGAAATGTCTCGACATGTGGATACACGACAGTTCGCATATATATGCTTCACATAAATGTGTATCCTATAGTCACTGTACCATCCAATGCATTCGAATTATGTCCATTGCATATTGCCAAATAAAAATTAGAATTTGTGCGTGATGCTACGTATGCGTGTGGAGTACCGTTGCTTCCCCCATATGCGACAATGTTAACCATGATTATACTTGTTTGAGTCCATCCAAATCCAGCATCTGGAGTAACGAAAAAAAATTCACATGTGTTACCAGCAAGGGTTAAACTAACTGTTGTAATTCTCCCAACACTTTTGGTAATTGCTACCCCTGTTGTAGCGTCAGTCTGTTGCGTTACAGTAGAATCTGATATGTCCAGCCTGGCTGTTGTAAATGTGTTGGATACTGTCAATGAATTTAATGTTCCCGTAGTAGTTATATCCCCAAAATTACCAGTTGTAACTAAGTTTCCACCACTATCTGGAAGACTCAAAGTTTTAGCATTCGCATCTACCTTTTCTATGCTCAAAGTTTGTACAGCCGTACCAGAAGTAGATCCCTCAACTTGGATGGAAGTTGGTAAGGTCCCGCCAAAAGTGATTGTGTCAGTCACTGCATTTCCAAATGTTGTTGTTCCACCAAATGCAGTAGCACCTGTCACTGTGACAGTATCTCTAGTGCCAGTAGTTATTATGTCAGGTGCATTGCCAACAGTAATAATGGTTCCATCAACATTTGGAAACGTAATTGTACGATCGCTAGTCGGTCCATTGACTGCGATGTTTGTTTGTTTCAAATCACTAAATTCCAACTTGCCTTCCAAGACTATTGGCGTCGCACCTTGAAACGTACCTTCAAATTCTGTCAATCCGTTGAATAGTGTAGTTCCACCATTCAACGAAGATACTCCGTTGGCAGCAATGTCAATGGCAGCCATCGATGGTAAATCCGTAATTTGATCTAAATTTCCCGTGGTAATAATGGTACCACCACAGTCATTTGGAACAGTTATTGTTTTGTCCGTTCCACTCGCTGCTAAAATTTCGATTTCCGTAGCATGGTTATCATTTGTCGAGCCTTCAAAAATTAAAGGCTTTTGCCCAACTACCAAAGCATTGACCGTTAACGTATCGGCCTCTAAATTACCTATATTTGTATTCCCGTTGTGCGTACCAGTTGTAGTAATGGTCAACGCGCCTAAAGTTCCCATGACGGTTACTTGGTTTTGATTCAAAGTTGTAATTACCGTGCCTGTTGCGGCGGGTAAAGTAACAGTTTTGTGGGAGCTTGTCGGGCCGTCTGATGCTACAGGAACAGTAATTACAGAGGGAAATTTAGCTGACATAGATCCTTCCACTTTAACGTTAAGCACCTATACTGCATCAAGTACCGTTTCGTGGAACGGGAATGTAGAAATTGGTAATGCAGAGGCAGACAGCTTGATAATATCTTCTCGAATTGGATCAAATGGCATTGTTAATGGCGAGGCAAATACTGCTCTTATTTTTCAAACAGGCTCCTCATATAGCGCTAATGCATATACATATTTTACTTTTGTTGAGCCAAGCGCAACACACACAATTACAGTACCGAGCGTTAATGGTAAGATCATAACCACTGCAAACATGGTTGATATAACTTCAACAAATACGGATCTACCATCGTTAACTGTAGAAGGGACGACAACTTTAAATGGTGCAACTACTGTCGGCAGCGCTTCATCGAAGACAGTGACTTTAACTGCGCAAATAAAATCACTGGCTTATGATAATGATAATTCTAAGTCTACTGCGTTTTACTTTGATGGTAGTACAACTGGTGATTCTAATTATTTAAGTCTGATTTTAGAAGATGAAACTGTTACACGAACTATAAATTTACCGGACTGCACTGGGACTATTATAACAACTGGTAATTTGAACCAAATTACAACTACGGGCACGCAAGGAAGTATGTCTGTATCTGGTACAAGCGCCATAAATGGTAACGCCATATTAGGCGACGCGAACACTGATTTGTTAACTTTTGGAACTGGTGGGAAAATAACTGGTTCAACAATATTTACTTTTGAGGGTGCGAGCGCTAACGGTAATGAATTATCACTTGCAATTTCTGAACCTTCGAATGATCGCACAATTGCTTTTCGGCATGGCGGGACTGCAGTAACTTCAGAAAATTCTGCAAGTACAGTTACAGGCACCATAGGTACATTGGCAACAGCAACTACTGTATCCGCAGCGTCAACCTTAGGATATGTGCAATTGGCAAACAAAGGTACTGCCACCTCTTCGGATGCTGGAGCATCGCAATTTACAGTAGATTTATCTGGTTCGACCGTTGCCGTCGGTACATGTGCGTCTTACACGGTTACTAACAACAGAATTGTAACAAGCTCGATTATAATACCTTCTGTTTTAGCTGTTACGGGTGGTGTGGCCCCATTTGTTGTGATGCAAAACATAGGGACTGGGAGTGCAAAAATTGGTGTTTGTAACATGAAAACTGATGCGGCAATGGGTGGATCTGTTACCGTCGGTTATATAGTATATTAGAAAGCCATCAAAATTACGAGCGTCTATATTTTATACGAACACGTGCGATAAAAAAAGAACCTTGCCCTTATAAAAATGACTCAATTCATAGAGTGCGTTTAGGGCATCTTCTTCGATTAAAAATAAAAATGTTACAAATTTTCCAAAAAAAATGTAAAATAACGCCTCCTGTATCAATATAGTACGAACTTCGTACCGAATACGAAAGTGTTGACGCCGAAAATGGAAGAGAAACGTCAAACCCGGTAGAGGTTATTAAAAATATAATATTTATAATATATATATATATATATATATATGGTGCGTACATATATTAAATATTCTCTTACTCAGTACGAGTATATTATAATTTATAAATTTCTTTTACACCCGGAAATTAAAGTCTGAAATAAAAATGATTTTAAATACGCATTTTTATTATATATTATCTATGTAGTAACTTGTTTAATATTCAAAAGATTCTTCATCCGTCTGTGATTTGGAGTTAGGTAGAAGAGTTGCTGCTTCATAAAGTTGTAAATCACGAGCTTTAACCAATCAGTATTCTTTTGTATCGTTATCCAAACTAACTTTCCATTTTCTATCCTTACGTGAGGTTGCCTCAATAACTGTCCCTATACTTCCTTTTTTAAAAAATCGTATCGTATATATATATATATAATGAGACATTATATAATAATACGAGATACCGAGTTCGTATGTTTCTTAATTTGTCACAAAATACGCGCACACTGTTTTTACCTCTCTCTCTAGAAGAAGTATCAAAGAAATATCTATCTTTCTCCCTTTTTTTAAAACCCGCCTCTTTGTTGTTGCATCATCATTTGTTGTTGTTGTTGCATTTCATATTGTATTTGTAAAAATCTTTCTCCCATGATTAAATGTACAATATCATCATCACCCATTTCTAGTCGAAGCCTTATACGATCTACATCGTTTTTAGCTTGATTGATCGGCTCACAGAGCTTGTTAAATTTTGCCATTACTGATTCGCCAAATTGACGCATTTGCATTTGTTGCTGTTGAGGATCTTGTAATTGCTGTATTTCTTGAAGGCGTTGGTTAAACGTAGTGCCTCCAACGGTGTATAACTTTTGCATTCTTTTTTGCTCGTCCAGAAATTTTTGGTGGCTACCTAAAATACCACACATTAATGCAGATTCCTCCGCCGCTGCTGCAGTCATCAAGGCATTCTGTAGGCCAGGTTCTTTCTGAATTTTCTCTTTTAAAGTCAAGTTTGATCGTACTTGATCCATACCAAATTCTGGATCTATACCAAGCTTCATCCATTCTTCTTCTTGTAATTTTTTTAATTCCTCACTAATATCTTTACCATCTTTATGTGCTTGAATAAGAAAATTCCGTGTTTCTTCCTTAGTTAAAAGCTTATGACTTGCATTGAAAAAATCGGTTAACAAACCATCACGCAAAGAACCTGATTTCTGCAATTTACCATATTGCGATTTCTTTTTTGCTGTCTTCTTTCCTTTATTATCGTTATTAGATTTTTTTGACGTTTTCTTAACTACTGCAGCAGCGGCACCCTTGTCTGCGGCCACGTTACTGGATTTACTACTGCTACTACTACTATTACTACTACTACTACTACTACTTGCTGCTGTCGCTTTTGTCGATGGTTTTTTTGACACCTTCGTCTTAGATGCAACTTTAGTAGGTTGCTTTTTGCTGCTCTTTTTGCTTTTCTTTTTCTCATCTCCTCCAGAGGCAAACATAAAGTAACCTACAGCAGCAACAACAGCGGCACCGGCAACGATATATAACAGATTGTTACTATCACCATCGTCATTTTTTTTCGATGAAGATGACATAATAACTACAAAATATTATATATATTTATGAAATGTATGACCAGATGCTGTTTTAAAGAAATGCACAGCTTTATCTTACTTTGTAACTCGCACGGTTCTTCCCTGCAATTCTGAATGCTGTCCACTATAATAACAATTTTGTACTGCATAAATATACTTAGCAACCTTAGTCGATAATTATTATTTTCCATAAAGGATATATAGCAAGAGCTATTACCATCGCGAGGATGATTTGTTCTTTTTTTTTTGGTTATTATTATATAGCAGTAAATATTATACAGTACAGTATAGGCACTTATAGCACCGCCGTAGCGATTATTAAAAGCTCAAAGTACTCGCACCTCTCAAAATAAATTATTGGGTGGCCAGAAATACGCTAGACACTACCAATGTGGTATCTGGTATATATAGGGCTTATCAACAGGTACAGGGAAATTTTCCATCAAATATTTTCAACCTAAAAAATTCTTAAGGTATGTTAAGATAATGGATTTTGCATTTCATTACACATAAAAACAAAGGAAAAACATTGAAAATACCTTTTTAAACTTAGGCTCCACTAGTATACCATTTTTCCTATCAATTGGCAAAATAATTTTGACATTTCTTCTTGTTTTCAGAAATTTATTATTAATTTTTGTTTAATTTTTCCTATTTTGCACCTCTTTCTGTACTTTTATTATTATTATTTTGTAATTCTTTTGCTTTTTCAATAAGATTATTATAATATTCCAGCAAATTCTCTTCCTCTGATAATTCTTTATTACCTAACATATCCTTTCGTTGTTCCTTATTATTTGTACCTTTCTTCTTACTACCGCTACTAGGTGACTGTTTTTTTTTTATTTTCGGCGATGGTGTACCTTTATTCTTTTTACTTTTAATATGACTGCTTGGTGATTTATCCTTCCCATATTTATTTACCTTAGATAATTTTGTTGGTGATTTTGGAATGGGAATAGCACCGTTTATATTTTCGACTTTTGATTCATTTTTGCCTTCAGCATTCGTAGCGGTATCACCATCTTCAGAATCAATGTTTTCTGCAGCATTTTTGTTTTTATCATCATTTGCTTTAGTTCTCCTCAATTTTATCCTAGATGAAGAAAATTTCTTGTTTTCAAGCCTTTTCATTTTACGCTTTAGGCGTTTTAATATTGCTTTTGCATTCATAACAAAAAAATTTGCATCATCATCCTCGCTATGTTCTAAAACCATTACCCATTCATTTAATTTCGCTGTTAATGATGCAGCATGAAAATATTTATGATATGAACCATGCCGACTCATTTTTTCAAGTAGCATGCTCAATGCTTCTATAATTTCTAAATCTGGAATTTTTGAGATAAAATCGTGTGCATTCCTGCCCGGCTTTAAAGTTAATGAATTTTGACAATGGCCAAAAAATTCCTCATTTGCACAAGATCTTTTTAACATATCTAAATGGCTTCCTTCCTGCACGATGGCTAGCAATAATGCAACTGAGCTTTGCAATATCCGTGCATGAGCGACACGTTTCACCAGTGGACTGGTCAATACTGGCATTAGCACCCGCATACCATTTCGTTTAACAAACTCTTGACGCCCAGCATCTGATTTTACCACTTCAGACAATGCTTCCAATGCAGCTCCTATATACTCAGTGCGTTTGCTCAATTGCAAGAAAAGACAACTGGATAAAACCACTAAATCTGCCTCATCGGATAATAATGGGCAGATACCGGGCTTGCAAATACTCACGTCCCTTAAAAAGCTTGGTGTTTGCGACATTTTAGTCATGGCATTTGCAATCGACCCTTTAATCGATTGCTGTTTTTTCCGCACTTTACTTGGCTTTGCCATATTGTTTGTATGCCCCAACATTGCTTGGATTAAATGTTGGCTACCAGGATCTGATGAGATAGGAGTTTTGTTATGATTCTTCCCATTTTCACTATCAGCTGCGTATGACTGTGAACACTTCCAGCAAAACTCTAACAGTAATTTAATAGTGGTTTCATTATGAACATCTAGAACATCCAGTGTTGCTGCAATACCTGAAAACACTTTAATGCCATATTCATCTCGTTCCGGTTTTGCTTTGTCTACTAATGTATATAATAATTGTAAGATTGAAGCTTCGCGATTTGATAAGGGATCGCCAGCTGTCATTTTACGAGACGAAACACTTTCATTGTTAGCACTGCTACTTTTTCCATCGAATAAATTACGCTCCAACCGTTTCCTAGCCGATCTTTTCCTTTGCATTAGTTTCATTTGTTGCGATTTATATGCTTCCTTCTCCTCCATATTTTTCTTCATTGCCTTTTCAGATTTCCAATCATTGATTTTTATACGTTTCTTCAAATTTTCAATTGTATTTTCCAACTCTTTTATCTTTTGTCGTGATGCGTTATTACGGTTTTCCAACGTTTCTCGCTCTTGGTCGCTTCTGGCGAGACTTCTTCTTGCATATTCATTCTCTTTTGTCAATTTTTTAAATTCTTTCATATCACGTTTCATACGCTTCGATACTAGAGTGAATTTTTTATGCAACTCCAAAGCTTCTGATCGTATTCTACGTTCAACATCATTTGCAATGGCAGTTGCTTCATCGGAAAGCTTGACTTGCGCACGATATATTTGTTGACTTTGCTCTGTCTGTTTCCTTTGTATTTCTGCACTTTTTTGCTTCAATACCATAGCAGTTTGCTCCAATTCCTCGTAGATTCCACTAGCATTTGCAATGGAGCTTTCTTCTATGGATTTCGTATATTGAAGGGCTTCGACCATTTTGGAGGTTGGGCTTAACATTTGACTGCGCCGTTTACTATTACCATCACTACCATCGTTACCATCTATTGCGTTATTGTCGTTAGAAGCTTTATTGTTTGAAACATTTAGTACATCTTCGGCTTCGTCCCCAATTACATTCAGATCGTTGCTATCGTAGGTTTCGTCGCCTACACTACGTATAGTACTTGTATCATGTATACTTTTATTCATTGTACTCCCAACATTCAGAAATATTTGTGAAGTTTTCGTTGGTGACTCACTTTGACTTTCATCACCAATAGCACTATCAAGAATCAGCCTAAATTGTACTTTTCCTAGGTCATACCAATCTTGATCGCCATCATCGTATTCTATTAAATGTTCCTGTTTGCTGATATTATATTTAGAAATAATACCGCAATACCAACCTACCCCATCTGCAATATTATTTAGACTACTCGTATTCGCAACAGCGTTAGTTGAATCTCTCTCCCATAGGACTTCTACTCTACGACCGACTATATCGTTGCCATATGTTGATGATGACGCCATAAGTTATTACGTATTTTTTTCAATAAATATATTTAACACACACAAAACTCTCTCTTCAAACAATATAAAATATCAAAGAAGATCAGTTTACTGTTTGAATATTATATATTATACATATATATATCTTTCCTATCTCCATTGATCAATTTCATAAATACAACTAATAGAAAAGCAAAACGTGGTTTTTCTAAATTATTTAATTCAATATTAATTAGAATTTACATGCCAACCGCGGGCCGCGGCCAGCTTTTCCAGCATTGGTCATTTGGTTGCATCAATTTTAAAAAAAATAACTGTAAAAGTAAAAAGAATACCAGGAATTAGAATACAGGAATAGTAGCTGGAGCAATGCTGGCCCGGCTGGCAAGGCTGGACCATTATGGTTTACTTTTCGATGAAAACACCCCTCACTCATCACACAACCTTAATAATATTTTAAATGGGCACTAAATTCACCTATTATTAAGGTTATGTAATGATTTGGGGGTGTGGAGTGGTAGCTACATGTACGAGGCCCTCGTAGTCTGCGTCTTCAGACACTCTATCTATTGGAGCCGGAGAGGTGTGGGGTGTGGTGATCGAAAGGTAGAGCTAGAGCTATGCTAGAGCTAGCTGTGAGCTAGCCCAACTATAGCTAACATAACAGTTAAATAATAATAGACTTTTAAATAATAGTCTACAATATTAAAAGTATGTATACATCTTTATAAGATCTATGCGAAATTATAATTGTAGCAGTTTTTATTTGATGTGTTTCCCAATTATTTGTTTTAGCTTGTATATCAATTTAATACTAATTTGGGAACTGAAGTCCTACCATCATATTGCATACCAACTGCACTTTTCTTTTTTGTTATTATCCATCATAAGCTTGTTTGTCTTTTTTTTGTCTACCATTTTAAATATCGAACCATGTTAAGTCCTTTAGTAAGTGAGTTAAAGCAACCTCGGGGTATAAATTTAGTGTCAGATCCTGCATGGCCAGAAAAAGATGGTAGAGAAATAGGCCAAAGAGCACAAAAAGGGACAAAGATACGGCATGTGCCTGTAGAAATGAAGACAGGAATGAAACAATTATTGGAATTACATAATGATGAGGAGCTTAGGATACTTTGTGGTATGTTAGGTATGCGTGAGAAAAGGACAAAGTCTACACAAATTGCCAAAATATTTGCTTTGCATTTACAACGTGGAGAAAATAGCTATAAGTACGTGCTCAGTCTCATATGGGAAGGCATTATAATAGATTATTTAAGAACAGTTGGCAAAAAAGTTAGATCTCACACACAAGATCCCAGGCAGTATGCGATGACTTGGTGGAAGCGCGCAGAAGAGATCGAAGGGGAAGGTTTTAGTCGTGTCTATGTACCTCAAACAGCAGGTTTACGAGAGGAGGAAACCACCGATGACATTCAAATTGTATCATTTTTAAATCAAATTCGCGCAAAAGAAAAGAAAATCAAAGCCGCGGAAAACAATATTAGACGCAATGCAAGCTATGAAGGCGCAATGAATCTTCTAAAAGGTATGGTCGAAGTACGGGGAATAGAATCTGAATTACGCAAAGAATTGATAAGAGACCTTGAAAAAACTCGATCACAAATGTTTTTATCTCACGTACGGGAAGCTGGCGAACGTTTTAAAGTCAGAAATTATAGAGGAATGTATGAAGAGTTGAAAGAAAAATATGCGATAGATTTATCAAACCAAGAAATGGAATTGCAAGTGTTTTACGATATTGCAAATATAGAAAGTGCTGAAAATACTTTAATGAAAATTGAGTATGATAATATGCTTCAAGTTTCGATCAAACAACAATGGAAAACAGATAAAATGCGTCAAGGAATGGAAAATTCGAGGATGAGGATGGAAATGATGGCAGCAAAGAATAGTACAATGAGAAAGGAAATTAATAATAGCATTTCAGAGGAAAAACGCACTGGGGGTTTATTGAGGGATTTGCAAGGTGTTTTTGGCGAATACGTGCAACGAAAACAATGGCAAACTGCTGTTGCAAAAAGTGTTTCAAATTTTTTTATTAATATGGCAACCGGTGCAGAAGAATTTCGGATTAGATATGGCGAGGCTACACTTGAAACGCGTAATGAGGAGTATGAAAGGATGGAAATGACGTACGAAGAAATGTCACAGCGACGTACAGCACAACTAAGACCATCATCTAAAAAAGGAAAAAAAGGTGGTGGAAAAAAAGGTGGTGGGAAAAAAGGTGGAAAGAAAGGGGAAAAAACTGGTTCTGCAGATAAGAAATCCAGAGGTGGAAAAAAAAAGAAAGGTAAAGGAAAGAAAAAGAAAAAAAAGTAAATATATATACAGTATGATTTAAAATGTGCATTTGGTGAGTCGTATAACAAAGTGTACCCCGGTACAATTTATTCTCCGCCTTCCTATGATGTTCGTTTTTCATCAACTGCTACGAGTAGTTGATACTATCTATTTACCTTCATTGGTATTCTCTATTATGGGTATATCAACACACTAGTATGAGATAGATTATTTCAATTATTGTATTCTTTTGAAAAGAGTAGGAATTATTATGAGTAAATTAAAAAATAACTTACGGTATGCGCAAACCATTAAACTTAAATTATACGAGGAGTATATATATAAAAAAAAGTGCATTTAAATCATTTTTGATTTGAGATGTTAACTTCCGGGAGTAAAACAAATTTATATAATATATGAGTGTAAGAGAAATAATATATAAAAAAAGTATATGCGTATTTATTAATGCATACACGTGTAATATTTTCATTTTTTTTTATAATTTACTCCATGATAATTCCTACTCTTCAAAAGAAAAATGTAACCGAGGCAATAATATCCATCTTTTTGACGAGTTTCCTGTTATTTTTACTCTTTTCAATATACTGATTTTTATTTACCACCAATTCGTACCATCCCAGTGCTTGGTTTCATTTTTTTTCGAATCTTATTATCCTGCAAACCGCCTAATGGTTGGAATGTAACACGTTTTGGCGAAGAATCACCTTTATCTTTTAACCATTCTTCCTTTCCGCTCATCCCACCGTCCTCATCATCGTCAGCTGATGATGACAAATTAGGCTTATTGCGTAAACTATCCGAAAACAGAGGTGGTAATTTTTTCTTTCTCGATTTTTTCGATAGATTTATCTCTTCTTTATTTCCCATAAAACCACTTCCATTATTATTCGATCCTTTTCCTGTTCGGTATGGCGACGAGGAGCCACCGTAACTTCCAGCAGAACTCGGCCTTGGCATATTATATTGCTCATCATCCGTCTCATCAGGTTCGGGCTCTGATCTGTCAAACCATTCAGAACCAAGCCATTGTGAAGATGAATCCTGTTTTTTCTTTAGAAACCTATTCATTTCCCACAGGGTAAAAACAGACATGTCTTTTGGCAAATCTATTTTTGGTTGTCCTGCTCGCATCAATTCTAATTCATACTCTTCCTTTGATTTTTCTTTATTACGCTCTCTTGCGAAATACAGGAATTTCACTGCAAATGTAAAAAAAGCTACACCTATTGAGACGGTTCTACCTAATGCAACAAGGCCTTCCTGTACAAGACCCATACCGGCTGGCGAGAGCATTGCCAGCACTCCATGACCTAAAGCAACGGGAAAAATACCAAACACGAAGCAATCTCTAATATATTGATCTAGTTTAGTTAAATATGTTACATTTGGTCTACGCGACCCCAAAACCACACTAGTTAAGGTAACTATTGACAAAAGTAAAAGCATAAAGCCATAATCACTATCCACAACAAAAGCAGAAAGCCATGAAAGAAACACGCAAATGTTGGCAAATGGCATTGTTACGTAAACAGCTGCACCTGGTTTCCGTTTTACACTTATGCAAACATTTAAAGCACTATAAGACGAGGAGGTGAAAGATTCACTTTTTGGTGTTAAATCTGTTTTAACTCCGTGGCACTCTATTTTCCACTCCCTACATAAAGGCACTTCACCACGTTTTATTCTAGTACCTAAAAAAAAGACTGGCTGTCGCCCAAATGTTGCAATATCGCATGGGTGCGTAGCTTGTATTATCAATTTTAAATTATGGCGATCGAAGGGATAGGTGCGAGCATCTAATGGATAATACGTTCTGACCCTTGCGTGTGTTGTTTGTTTGCAAGTACCTGAATTGGCATTCAATACACGAAATTTATCTGGACGTACACAATGTATGTCAACAGCATTTGCTATAAAAAATTGTCTAGGTACACTTTCCCAAAGATCTTTCTTATCTTTTTTCCCCCTTTTTTTTTTTCCACTACGGCGTCCACTACCATAGACTTTACCTGTGGCGCCCGTAGTCTGTTCTGGTACTCCTTTTAATGCGGGATCAGAGAAATAAACTAAAACTTGAACTTCCCAAGAAACGTGTAACATATCTGGTTCAATATGAACATCCAATACTTGAACGCATATGCTCAACTCTCTTGGCTTTACCATGATAGATTATAAGGTTATATTTTAAATAAAGGTAAAGAGGCTAAGAAACGATCGGCAAATGTATTATACAAATATATAAATTTAGCTATTCCCCCGAGTATGAAAAGCAACGACGGAGAAAATATAGACTAATCAAGTGAAGTTATTTATGATTGACTTTTTATTTTTGTTGCAAGATTAATAATAATAATAAAAAATAATAATAATAGTGCAATAACAATATATTATTATATTATTATTGTTGCAGGATTGCCAGATTGCTGGCCTGGCTGGATTGGATTGCCAGGATTTGCCTGGATTGCCAGGATGCTAGTCTAGCTGGGCTAGCTATTAGTAGAGCTACCGGTGTATTACAGAGAGTAGCTATGGCCACGGCATACCAGCATACTATATGTAGCTACAACGTTACAACGTTAATATGAGTATATATCCGGTAAGGCTTAAGGGAAGGATAATAAGATTTAAAGTACGATTATTAGACTACTTACTGAACAATTGAATTAAGATTATTTGATAGGAAATTTACATATTATTTAGGCCGTCACAGCACTATTTTGTTTTTTGTTTACAAAAAAATTGCAAGTTTCAAGTTTCTTTCCAGAAGCATAATTACTAGCATACCAGCATTCTTACGAGTACTCATCCACACTAATACTACTATTTAAGAATACTAACTATAGTGCTGTGTATACTATTGACACCAATGGTATGGTATGTCTTTAGATACTATACTAATTATAGTTAGTTTTATTATATTAATACTTAAATATTTAAGAACTTAATTTAAAGAATTTGATACCCATATACTGTAGTTCTCCCTGGTATTACTGAAATTACTGCCAGACCTCTGGAACGTGGATAGCACAATAATAGCACAATAGCCAGGGATAGCACAATAATAATAATACTGTGTATGTTGTTATGCTAAAGGGAAGACTCTGCGCTTGCTGGCTTGCCAGAGTATTGTTATGCAACGTGCCAACGTGCTTATCATATTATTATAAATAGTGGGAATAGCAACTTGTGCAATAATAAATAAATAAATATTTATATATATAAATATTAAATATATATATATAATATATATATATAAGTTTTATTTAAAATTATTTATAGGTGTTTATTTATTATCTATACACAATTTGGTGTCAAGTATCAAAATATATAATTCACACCGGCTAGTTTCACTTTCTAAGTATTTTTTGATTTCGGTACTAGAATGAGTCGACGCGGTGGACGTAGCGGCCGCGGAGGATCACGCAGTCCTAGTTCAAGGGGTGGTAAAAGGGGTTCATCGCGTGGTGGATCAAGAGGCAAAGGCGGTAAAGGAACTCCCAAGAGAGGAGGCAGCAGTAAAAAAGGAAGTTCGAAAGGTAGCAGTAGTAGTTCTAAAAAAAAGAAAAAACAACAAAAATCAAAGTCATCGAAGAAGAAGAAGCAACAAAGTAGTCTTATGAAATTCCTAAGAAAACACATCCCATGTCTGCAAGTGAAGCAAGAAGTTAACTTAGAAGGTATGTCTTTGAATGCTGTAAAGTTATTGGGTTTTGGTGAAAAAGACATAATCAAAATCAAATTAAGATTTGATGATATTGATATAGATCAAACGGGTGAAATAGATTATACTGAATTTCTTGACGACATAAGTGAAACTAGATCGCCGTTTGTAGATGCGGTTTTCCAATTGGTGGATGTTAATGGAAACGGTAACTTAGATTTTGGCGAGTATATACAAGTATTTTGTTTATATTGCACGTATAATAAAGATGAAATTTTAACATTTGTTTACGAAACGTTTGATAAAGATGGCAGTGGTACAATTGATGAGGAAGAGTTTATGTTATTAGCAAAAACTGTTTCTGCAGCAGCGCCCATGTTTCCCGGTAATTTTGGCCGCGCATTAGAAGAGTTTGATACAAATGGGGATGGTTTAATTGATATGGATGAGTTTAGAGAATTAAATCGACGCTATCCACTTGTATTGTTTCCAGCATTTCGATTACAAGATAATCTTCAAAGAGGTTCACTTGGGTTAAAACGGTGGCAAAAAATTTTGCAGTTAAGGCAAAAAGGAAAGACATTGCGAGAATATAAAAAAACACACCAAGGGCAACTACCACCAATTCCGCCACTAACGCGTTTTGGAATGCGGTTTTGTTGGTGTTGTGTCAAAGGTCCATACGCAGATGTGATATTGGATTTTGATGATGATGACATTGGCAGTGGATCTCCGACAACAACACCTCCTCCAGAAAAAGAGAAGAAGAAGAAAAAGAAGAAAAAAAAGAAATAAAAAATGTTTTGTAATACTCGTATTATATAGATTATATATTATATTTATATAATAAACTAATAAAGAGTACCACGTGTGTATTTTAATTTTCCATTTTTACCCATGACAATTCGTGCTCTCAAGATAATATGATATATATACGTAATATTGGCTTGCTGGGCTTGGTTAAAGTTATTCTTTTATGATATATGATAGTACTTACTGAAGAAAAATTAACGATGCACCAGCAGATAATTTACACCGATACAATCTATAAATACAGCTTTAATAATATTAATATAATTATAAATTTTACGCATAATTTAATTTTTAAGTTACTCATGATAATTCCTACTCTTCAAAAGAATAAAATAATTGAAATA
>Ga0099797_100369_pt1 | contig 29652 bp, 15 predicted proteins | sample Uncmet_Sort48C_1_FD_89871 | JGI IMG/M metagenome (GOLD analysis project Ga0099797, IMG submission 89871) | Marine eukaryotic communities from CALCOFI LINE 67, Pacific Ocean - C012_Sort48C_1 | ecosystem: Environmental > Aquatic > Marine > Oceanic | place: Pacific Ocean: Monterey Bay | collected... | reverse complement strand
CACCCGTATTACCTCTTCCACCTCTTCTACTTTTATCATGCCCTAAAACACTTGCATCTTTGCCATTTGTCCAAGATATGACATTATTTACAGTGCCTCTAGGTGTTTTATCTGCGATTTTCTTAATTTCATTTGCCGCTTCTATAATGGCAGGTGCACTTGGATTAAGTGCAACAGCACGTTGGAAAAAATCATTTGCTAAATGCATTTTATTTAAACTTTTTGATGATTTTCCAGCAAAAAAGTAGCCAAAAAAAGATGTTGGTGCAAGGGCAATGCACGTTAGACTATCATTCAATGCTTGTCCATAATATTTTAATTCATGCCTAACCGCAGAACGCAAGCCCCATAACAATGCAGAATATGGCTCAAGTTCAAGAGCTTTTGAATAATTAATTTCTGCTTCTTCATAATTATTATTTTTTACATTAATATCTGCATTATTTTTCAAACTTATTGCATCTGGATTCTTTAATGGATTCTTATCCAAACCAAATTCTCCTGTCGATGCACCAGCGCCCATATGTGTGTGTGTGTGTGTTTGTTTGTGTGTTTGTGTGTGTGTTATCCAATAAAATAGAATAATCACACAGAGAAAGAAATGAATAGATTGATATATTTGTGTGTGTGTGTGTTTTATTGCTTGTTATCATATGTATATTCCTTTTCTTCTATGATATATATTTCTTAGGATTTATTAGTATATTATATAGTTATAAGAAGAAGTAAAAGTTTGTTCGATAGCATTATATATAATAACACTACTCACTATTGAAAAAATAATTTTTTTCGCGCATTATTATGCCAGGTTTGCCAGGTTGGTGTCAAACAACAAAATAAAAAACACAACAAAAAAAAGATAGCAATACACACACACACACACATGTTCGATGAGTTTTTTAGTGCGTGTGTTCTTTTTAAAAAAAAATTTCACGTGAATATATATGTATCTCTCACACAAAACACTACCATAGTCCAGTTCTTCCATCATGACATATATATATATGACGATCTACATATCCATAGACATATATATATACACATCAAGCATATTCTCTTCTTCGTTTTGTACATGTTTTTAAGATCTCCATATCATCTCTTGTGTATATCCTAATTTTGCAAGGATAGAATCGGACTCCAATGGATCCATACGAGAACCAGCCATTGAATTATAAAAACCAGGTGTACCGCATATCCACATTTGTGAATCGCGTGATGGTGGGAAAGCAAGGCGTTTCAACTTTTCAGCATCAATCCATCCATGCTCACCACCTTGTCCACTTGTATCATTCGCAGTTTTTCCAACAACATATGTAACTTTTAAACGTCCACCACTTGAAGCGGCCATTGCATCAATTTCTTTTTTCAACATAATATCTTGTGTTGTATTATTTCCATAAATTAAACGAACTTCCGTTTGATCTCCAGATGTTTTTAATAATGGAAATAAAGCTTGGTACATTGGTGTGATACCTGTACCGACTGCAACCATTGTGATTTTTTTCTTGTTAAATGGGTAACGCCATGGTTTTACATTTCCTCCAAATTGACAAAAACCGACTTGATCACCAGCTTTAATATTGCCAGCAAACTTTGAGATAGTTCCTTCCTCATATTGTTTTACAAGCAAGGAGAAGGAACCAAGTTGACTATTAGGTGTGATCGGATTATATGGTTTTGCTGCTTCTTCACCATCTTCATCCACACCTTGCATCATTATACATGCAGATACTGGAAGATTTAATGATACACCATCCGGCAAGCCAAACGTCAATACTTTTGAATTATGTGTTTCCTGTTTCACAGATAGGCAAGGAACTTTAATGTAAGACGTGGAAGGGAAATAACATGGCGGATCACTTGCAAATTTTGCATCGTTCGGTATTGTTGGATTATGTTGTAATTGTACTCTTGACATGGTGTTTTTGTATTTATTTATTTTACGATATATATATATCAAGAGGTATTTACTATTCACGGTATAAAATTATTTTCTTTTTGGAAATTTGTTTACATTATCATCTTATCTTTCTATTTTAAATATCTTTTTGTAGTAAAAAGTTGCAACATTTTTTTTGTAAAAATTTGATTAGACACAGAAAAAATAAGCCTTTTTTTGCACACTCGTCTGATTATAAATAATCCTTAATAAGTCGGTTCTTCTTTTATATAATTTTAATCATGTAATGTTCATCCTATTGGAAAATAGTTAAGGAAAATATATTATTTTTTAGAGGTACCTCTAAGTAGCATAGTATACGAAATAGTAGTATCCTGTATGGGAAAAATAGTTGCACTTTTTTGTTCAGTACCATAACCAAATCCGGGAATCCGGGGGGGTGATTATTATTATGGTAATAATAAAGGAGTATAAGGAGTGATTTGTGTGATTTAAAATTTAAAAAGAACATATATATCTACAGTTGCATATTATATATAGGAAATGCCCGATGAAAATGTGTTGGAGGAGGATATGTTCGTAGATAATCCAATGATGAAATAGAACAAAACTATATAATTTTACAACATGTATTTCACCATCATATCCAAATTAGTTTATACCTTTAGGCATATACTCAACCACGGGTAGCATCCTCTCACCACCTGTAGCCATTCAGTACGGTGGGTAAGCGGCCTCAAATCGGTAGTAGTTGATACCATCTATTTACCTTCATTGGTATTCTCTATTATGGGTATTAGATTATTTCAGTTATTGTATTCTTTTGAAGAGTAGGGCAAACGTAAAAATTTAATATAAAAAATTCTCTTATTTATATTTAAAAGTTAAAAATTTTTATTTATCATACTCATAATGTTATATTCACTATATATATGCATATGTGTAGTTACCAGAAAAATTTAATATGTACGTATTAAAAAATAACCTTTTTAGATTTTTTAACTCACATATCAGTTTATTAACCATTAACCGGAGAGTAAAAAAATATATCGAGAGAGAGATGTGATGTGTTGTGTTTTTTTTTTTTTTACTTCTCTATCTTTTTTCTTTTTCCCTTTGTGGGCACTTTTGGATCTCAGAGTATTTTTGATTTTTGAGCAAATTTTTTATTGTAAAAATATTGCAACGTTGCAACTAGAGCGGATCCTCTCTATAGTTGCAACGCCCTTCACTTTCTTTTTTATCATTTTTAATTAATATTAATGGAAAATATTATTATTTTATATATAAAATTAAAGTGCTGATATACTTTTTTAATACACACCAAAACGTCGTGCAACTACCAACGCGACAAGACTCATAACAGAGGTAAAACCGGCCACGATTTTACTTGCCAACGTTTCATCGACTGGATGGCCGTATATTTTTAAAGACAACCTGCTCGCTTGTCGCCATGCGTTGAACATCTCGTAGGAACCGTTGAATTTTTTATGTACAATAATATTTAGAATTTCAGGATTATTAAAATGCCTTTCAATTTCATTTTGATAGATTTTAAAAATTAACGATGCATCACCGACCATTACTTTAGACACTATAACTGACATCAATATTTGCGAGGCACCCATTAAATATTTCATAACCTTTCCTCCTAAATTTAAATGTGCAGCCCTTTCTGTATCTAACGGTTCGAGTAAATACATTCCGATTCCAGCTAACATCAAAGGCACAGTGAATAAAAAATTTGTAGAAATTAATCGTGATCTCATTTTAATTTCTTCATCCAAAAATTTTTTTTCGCCTCGATGAAACTTGCCTAATTTTTCCATTGTCTCATTGCTGTTACATTTTTCATCGATTAAAATTGAAAACAGTTTTTTTGCATACATTGTTGTTCTAATTTTTAGACATTTATAATGCAGTTCATTTAATATAAACATAGGCCCGATAATTACATTAAATGGAATAATTATGACAGTCACAACAAATCCAATATATGCCATTGTTAAAAAAGTTGAAATATCTGTATCGCTTGTAACAACTTGAGTATTACTGCCAAGAATATATGGGAAAACACATATGAAGAAAGGTAATCCAATCATTGTTACCTGTGTGATTATTGATACTACAGCATTGGACACTGTATTACCGAATTGCTTTAAATTCTCTTCTTTTTGCAATCCAACAATTAATAAAGGAGATTCAAACACTTTGCATTCATCTTGTGTAGTAATTGGATAGTTTGCAATGGGTAGAATACAAAACAGCATAGTTTGCGTCCAATTAAAGCCAAAAGAATAATAAATAGGTATGAAACTAAGAACTTGAATAATTCCAACTATATTTATAATTATAATATAGTTCCGCCGTAACGATGAACTTTTTACACCTAGTGACTTCGTGCCAAGAAAAAACGATAACGAAGTAGCCACGAAGGATGAAGGTATAAAATCTTTAATTTTAATTGCTGGTAAGTCTTCAATGCCTACACGCTCTTCCCGTACTTTTGGGTGGACTATATTTTGTTCCTCGTTATAATTATTATTATTTTCATTTTCATCATCATTATTTTTTTCACCACTATTGTTGTTGTTATTATTGTTGTGTTGATACTCCGTTGGTTCAACTTGGTATTGCATGGTGTAAAATAAAATAAAGAGAGAGAGAGAAAACACAATACGTGGGCATACAAATAGTTAATTATACTAAAATTCAAAACACAAAATATTTTCAAACAAACCCAAGTTCTGATGGGTGCATGGATTTCGATTATTATATATTGTATTTTGTATTATTTCAAAATTATAGCTGCTTATGCTTGCCAGGCTTGCCCAGTATTGTTGTAAAATTTTAAAATATTTATGAAGAAAAAAAAATAAATATTACAAGGCACACAGCACTATAATATATAATATTATAATAAATTCTATGTCTTTTTTTTTTTACGTCCAATCCCCCCTTCTTCATTCTGGCATTCATCACTTTTTTATTTTTTTTTATTTTTTTTTATTATTTATTATTAGCACTTTAGATGATTTTCAAGAAGTTATTGCGAAGAAGAAGATATTACGGGAAAGACGAACATAATCATCATCATAGTAGTGTGCGAAGAAAGGGTAAAAAAGAAATAAAATAATATGAATAGTGATTCAACACCGCCAACGACAAAAAATCAAGTAGGTCCAGAAATTAAATATGGAAACGGTCCATTATATGGAGTCAAAGTGTTGGATATTACAAGGTTTTGGAACGGGCCATCTGCAACGAGGAATTTAAGTGACTATGGTGCGACGGTAATAAAAGTAGAAATGCCAAATGAAGGTGATCCGATTCGGACACAGCTTCCGAATGATTTGCCATCTGGTGCAACTGCACAAAGTACTACGAATTGGATGTTTGAAGCTGCAAATCGAGGTAAAAAATCCATATGTATAGATTTAAGACATCCAAATACAAAACCGGTTATGAAAAGATTAACGGAATGGGCTGATATTGTTGTTGATAACTTTCGTTCCCCTAATATTATGAAAGGTTGGGGATATGGATATGTAGAATTGAAAAAATGGAATCCACAAATTATTTATGGACAAAACAGTTCGTTCGGTCCGTATGGACCAAAATCTGGTGAAGGATCATTTGATGCGGTAGCACAAGCATATGCTGGAGCTGCAGTTTCAAATGGCGGTGGTACTAGGTATACGCCTTTACATGCTCCTTGGGCAATGGCTGATGAGGTAGGTGCTATGAATTTTACGATGGGTTTATTAATGGCAATTATACATAAACAAAAGACTGGGGAAGGGCAAAAAATATTAACAAGTCAAGTTGGTGCAATGACACAATTTCAAGCATCAGATTTAGTACGATATACGATGAGAGGGGAACAAAAAAATGAAGGCCTTGATTATCGGCAAAAACATTATGCACAAATTATGTGCATTTGCAAAGATGATAAATGGATCATGTTGCAAGTGGTATTACAAAAACAATGGGAAGGCTTGTGCAAAGGAATAAATCGTTTAGATTTAATCGAAGATAAACGAACCGTTGAAGTGATGGCACGTCGAGAAAATAAAATATGGATGAAGAAGGAATTAGATCAAGCATTCAAAATGAAAACTAGAGCTGAATGGCTTACTATAATGAAAAAAATGCAAGTACCAGCTGGCCCGTGTAACTCATATGAGGATTTAGTACAAGAAGAGCAAATATGGGCTAATAATTATTTAACAAGGGTAAAACATGATGAAAAGAAAGAAGAATTTATTACTATTGGTAAACCGTTAACATTTAGTAAAAGTCCTGCCTCGAAAACTGGTGTTGCTCCAGAATTAGGAGAACATACTGTGGAAGTCTTAAAAGATCTTCTTGGTTTTACTGAGAAAGAAATTGCAATATTAGGTACAGATGGTGCTATAGGATTAGGTTATAATAGTTCACATATAAATATGTTTCGTGCAAGATTAGCGGAGGCTAAGCGAAAGAAAGTAGCATCAAAAATGTAAAAATAATATGAAATATTGTAGTACATCATTTATAATATAAAATATATAATATCTCCAGAGAGCGAGAGTCGAGAATTTTTTTAAAAAAACACATTACGAGTACGTACGTTTCGTATGGTGTATGAATATCATATCACCCATACCATACACTAAAGATGTTTAATTAACATGATATACCTTTTCATTAGTCTTATGACAAACCAGGCGGTGGTGGTGGTGGTGGCAAATTATTCACATCTATACTTTGGGTTAGACCAGGTGGTGCGGGCGGTGGGGGTAAATTTGTTATGTCATCATCAGTACCTGGAGGTGGTGGAACATGGAAAAGCATTGCAGACATTCTATGTTCAGACTCCGAGAAACTTGGTGGCGGCGGTAATGAATTGCTCTTATTATTGTCATCACTACCATCATTTATTTTATCCGTATGTAAAGCACCAGCAATAGATATTCTACGGTTAGCCTTATGATCATCATGTATATGCTTTGCTTTCACTTCTTCATGTTCAACCGTTTTAGCAATCACATGGCTCTCGTGCACTTCCTCGTCCGTATGCTCCAAAATTTCAAAATCTTTCGCCAATAAATTTAAGTACGAATCTTTTGGATTCATAGTATCCATATCACTACTTCGTGGGGCATTTCCCGTAGCGTGAGCAAAATCTTTATTATTGTGCTTTCCAGATGTTTTCATACTTAAAAATGATTGACGGCGTGCCATATCCTTTTGACGCATGATTTCCTCTTTTAACTTATCATTTTGACCATCTAGAGAATTTATTTTTCTTATTTGAACTTGGAAATTAATAGCACCAACCACTACACCATGTAATACTAACGGCAACCTCACCATATTCAAACCTTCCACTGATTTCGTTCGTCTCCTTGTTGTCATTGGCATATCTTGGGCTAAATCCCGTCGTATCGAAACGCCATTGGCTCCTAAAAATAACTCTGAATGACCAATTTTATGCCATGTAGTATGAGCACCTTCATCTTTCATGCGAACTACTATTAAAATATGTTGCGTGCGTATGTAAGATGCGTCACCAACAGCAGGGAAAACCGTCGGTACCTGTCCTTCCTCCCATGTACCTCTTACTTCACCAGTTTCAGGATCTGCATTGACACTGATAACTTCAGATGTTATAGGTGACTCTAAAAAATCTGCATATAGTGTTATGTATAAATCTTTTGCTAATGATTCTGTATACGAATCGCCTAGGACGGTTTCCTCCATCTGCTGGACTATGCTTTTACGATGACCTTTGTGATGATGGTGTTTCTCTTTTCTATTTTTATGACTTTTATCTTTTTTGCTTTTTTTTCCTTTAAACAAGTATCTTGTAACTTTTTTGTATGCTGATATTTTCTTCTTTTTATCTGCTGGTGTTGATGATTTGCGTTGAAACTTAGATTTATCAACATCATTGTTGTTGTTGCTATTATTATTATTACTATTACCACCATCATCCTCATCATCTGCTGCATCAAGAACACTTTGATCAGTTGTCGCTAATTCTTCATTGAAATTAAACGATACCGAACCAAAATGTACATCACAATTTTCTGAGCCGTAAAAATTACCTTTGCGCACAACGTTTAAGAAGGGCACATTTGTTTTAACTTTAAATCGTGCGCCAACTGGGCGATGATCACTTTGTCTCATCTTGAACATCGCGAGATACTCCATTACTTCTACATTGTCTTCTAAGCCGGCAGCTGTGCGCCATAATATTCTATCAGTCCATGACGGGGATTGAAAACGTTTGTTACTATAATCATGATGGTTGCGTACCATTCTATATGTAGGTGCGAATTTAATTTTCCCTTCTTTGAACCCGGTAAATACTCGCCCAGCGTTTATTTCGTCTTTCAATTGATCGTTTTCATATAATGCATCATATTCTTTCTCCGATATCATCTTCAATACTGTTTTAAATTCACCCTCCGTATCATACCCAGGCCCGTCTTTTAAATTTATGCGATAATTCAAATCACCACCCCAAAAGACGTAATCGAATTGATGTATAAATTCCGAACCTTTCTCTAACAATATACCTTTCATCTTTTCAACAATATCTCTATAATTTTGCGCTCTTTCCTTTAACCTTTTCGCTCTTGCCGCTAAATGCGAACCAACGAAGCAAAAGTGCGTATCATCATCGTATGTAAATGCAACAGCTACACCGCCTTTATTTCCCATGACATGTCCAATTCCAGTTGCTTGCTCTGCGGTACGTACATGGGATATTTTTGAATGAACAGCACCTTTTGCGTAAACTATCACATGAATTGCCCATAAGGTCATCGTGCCAACCATTTTGTACTCATGTCCTCGAAATCGTTCCGAAGTATTTAAACATGTTTCTAAATCAGCAATCCATTGTTCTTTTTTCTTACATTCTTCTAAAACAATCATAATGATATCCGATTGTTTTTCTCCCAATAAATGATGCACTGCGTTTTTGCCCCTTGACTCAGTATCTGCTGCATTGTACGTACAGCAAAATACAGTCAAATCCTCCGCTTTTGGTGGATCTGCACTCCAACCTCGTTGTTCGATTTTTTGTACATTAATTTGTCTCATTATAACACGTATGTGTCCACAAAAACGTTCTCGCAATGCAATGGAGGGAAATTTAACGCGCAAGGGCTGTTCTAAGCTTGGGATTCGAATCGTCAATCGAGTTCGGTTCCATGTATCCCTTTCTAAACGCCAGTCTTCCCGGATCGGTAATGGGCGGCCACTACTATGTGCATGAGCATCGCGCTTACGCATCCAAACGACATGCATTCTTTCATCTGAAAATGTTATCATTAAATTGATTTTTTCAGTTGAACCAATACGTTTAACAAGTTGTACTGGGTACGAGACACTAAATGGTTTCTCCGACCAAACTTCACCCTCATCAGATACTTTGATATCTCTCGATACTAAAAAAAGCAATAGACAAAACACCTCTCGTTCTTCCTTTGTTAAGAAGGTGACGGTCACTTCTTTTTGATACAATAAATTAAATATTAAAGACCTACCATCTGAACCACGTATAAACATGCCAACATCTTCAAATATAAATTTCATTGGCCAACGTGAATGTTGTTTTTTATTTTTACCACCAAATATTGTTTCCCAATCTTTTGTCGCCATGGACATTCGAGAAGATGTAGCGGTTCTATGCTGTGGGTGCTCTTTTTCATCTGAAGTACTATCCCTTCTGTCTTTTGCAAGTGCAAGATCTGCTACTAAAGCACTTGCTTCCCCAGCACTCGGCCATTCTGCTATTTGTATATTATTACCAATTGTATCTAATGTAAGACATACTTGTTTTTCACCTAATGCGGATTGACTAATAATAGATTTTTTCTTCGGCACTGTTACAGACCATACTACTAATTGATTAGAATCCTCTTCTTGGTTTAAATTACTAGCCTCTATTTCACTTAATAGAACTGTCGCTCGTTGCATTTTATTATTATTACTGGATATATTTATATAGTTTAGATTTTAATATTTTATTATTTATTTAATTATTATCAAAAAAAAAATAATAATAATAATTTATATATGTATGTATATATTCTATTACAAACAATGAAATGTATATATATGTAGTGGTGAGAAGACACTTCCCTTTGCAAATGGGAAGGAAAGGAAATGAATATATGATATATACGATATATATAATCACTTTCATCCTGTTTCCATCAGTCTTTCTACACTATATATGTTTATCATCTCGATCTTTTTAAATATAATCTTATTCATTTTATTATAAAATTTTGCCTGCATGCCCATATTGCACTCCTGGTGGCACTCCAGCACTCTACTGTATAGTACTATTATGGGACAAATTAACACGAGAGTGTGTGCCTGCCAGCTGGGCCAGCCTGTGAGTGTGCCACACTAAAGCAAATATCTTTGTTATAGTATTGGAATAGCCTTATGTAAATAGCAGGTACATAGCAGGTGTTATTAATCAAGACCCATGCTTTTTTCTTAATCTCCATGGAATCTTATTAATATACAAGAATTTGCCATGAAATCATTGCTTTAACTATTACTTATCAATTTTATTAACTATAAAAAGAAATATCATATATTACTTTAATAATTGAAATGTAAACAATTAGTTGCAATGTTAAAATATTTTTGTGTATCTTTCTACATTTGCATGGTTGCATACAAAAATATAAAGAATGAACTGTGCAGACATGCTGTTGTGTTTGTAAACAAAGAGAGTTTCCATATGAAACAACACCTATTGTATGCACATGTATCCAGAGTCAAAGAAGCATTACTAAAAAAAGATGGTTCCTTTTCATGCAGAGACAAAAATTTTAACGCTCCATCTACTTTAGGAGTAAAAATTGTAAGAAGAAAAAGAAAAATAAATGTAAACATAAACATAGTGAAGAGGAAAAAGAAGAAGAAAAATAAACCTGATTGGAAAATTAAACTTGAAAAGAGTATGTCAGATGATGAACAACATTTTCAAAAACAACAAGAAGACACAAAGGACACAGTAACATGTTTACACAAGCTATTCCATGAATTTCATGTTGAAGTAAAAGTTTGAAAACGATTATCAATTACATAGAAAGAAGTAGAAACCTTTCACAATCTACCTATAAACACAAAACCTCAACACACATGAAATGTATGCAGTAATGATAAAAGAGAATGGGAGGAATAGGATCAATTAATAATTCATTATCCACAAAACGCTGATGCTGTTATTCATGTTCTTTATAGGGTTGTTTTAATTATCTTCAAAATATTATACTACCAAGTACAATTTCAAAGTTCCAGGTTTTCAGGTTGTTTTCTCAGTCTGATGTCCACTTGTGTATATATTATTATTACAATTTAAATTAGATATACTATTATCAATACGCTGTATAGAATTTATATATAGTTATACTTCCGTTATTATCAAGTTATTTTTTGTTTCTTACTTTTATATAATTTATAGTACACAGTGTTTATATATTTTACATTATTGAAATTATTATTATTATTATGGATACGGAAATTTTAACATTTGGTTTAGCATTTGAAAATCAACATGAATCTGGACCAGTTGCATTATTATCCTTTTATGAACAACAAAATTTTGTAGATGATCTTGGTCGGCCCGCATATATTAAAGCATTGACTGAAACCAGTTTGCAAGCTGTGAAAGATGTAGGTGGTTTGCGGTATTATGGCGGTTCCTTCGATACAAATGCTGTTGTTGGGGAAGATTTAGTATTAGATGAAGTGCCAAATAAACATGCTGCATTTCTAGTTTTAAAACAACTTGAAACATTAGCGTTTAGTGGCGTTGTTGGTAAATTAACAGTATTAGCTTTTAAGCCTGCGCGATTACCATTTGGAATCACTTTGAGTAGTGGTCTAAGTGTGTTATCGCGCATTTTGAATACAATTGCACCAATAACAGATAAAAAATGGAATAAAAGAAGAGAGGAAGAATTCTTGGCTTCTACAAATGTTGCTGGTATTCAAACAGAAATAACTAATATGTATAATGAAGACCTTGCTGAGAAAAAAATGTTTATGTTGAATTTAAATAAATATAAAAAAGTTGCAACTTATGAGCCAGGTACAAAAGAAGCTGAAGAAGAACCAATATCAGGAAGAGAAGCATATGGGCGATATGGTAAAGGAGGTGGATTTAATATCTTCCGTCGTGGAGGATATCCATATTATATGGGATTTAATTGTCAAACTGTTTTAATTACGGAGCAAGATACACTCGAAGGACAAGAATGGGATCAAATAATATTAGTACATTATCCATACCGAAACAAAGTAATTGAAATGGTAACATCCGATTCATATGCTGCAAGATTTTATCACCGTACTGCTGGTATGGAACGTGCAGTTGTAAAGCCAACATTACCATGGTGGGATACACCTTCCGATGATTATGAAATCATGAGCAGGATGTGAAAATAAAAAAAAATTAATATAAAAAATTTATTTTTTTTTAAAAAATAAAAATACTCCGTATCATTTTATTAATATGCCTATTATTTTTTAGAAATTTAATTATTAAAAATATTAATTTTACACACCCTTTACGAATCATACGAAACAAACACTGGTGCCATAACCAAAGTAATTGTAGCTACTAATTTTATTACAACATGTAAACTAGGTCCACTTGTATCTTTAAATGGGTCCCCGACAGTATCTCCGGTGATTGCAGCTTTATGTGCATCACTTCCTTTTCCACCATATTTACCAGTTTCAATCAATTTCTTTGCATTATCCCATGCGCCACCAGCATTGTTTAAAAACAACGAACATAAAACACCACTACAAGTTGCAAACATTAAAAACGAACAAATAGCTTTTGCACCTAATAAATCATCGTTGTTTCCAAATGCATTACCCAGTAAGCGAAATACAATACCTACTACAATAGGAAAAATAACAACTAATAATCCAGGCTTGACCATTTTTCGTAAACTAGCTTTGGCTACAATAGCAACACAATTTCCATAATCCGGTGAAATTTTACCAGTTAATATATCCGGATTTTCTTTAAATTGTTTTCGTACTTCGATTACTACTTCAGCAGCCGTATCACCAACTGCTCTTAATGTCATGCTAGTAAATAAATAGATTAGCATAGCTCCTAATAAACCTGCAATAAAAATTTCAGGTACAAATAAATCAATCGAACCAAGCTTCCCTGCCGTCAGATTTTCCACTTCATCTTTAAATGCAGCAAATAATAAAAAGGATGCTAATGTAGCACTACACACTGCATAACCTTTTGTAGCTGCTTTTGTCGTATTGCCAACAGCATCTAACTCATCTGTAATATTACGTACATTTTCTGGTTCATCACTCATTTCTACGATTCCACCAGCATTATCTGCTATTGGACCAAAAAAATCCATTGCTAATACATATGCAGCAGTTGAAAGCATACCCATAGTAGCAACTGCCGTGCCAAAAATTCCACCAGTTGCTTCACCAGTTGATGCCATGACTAAGCCGGAAGACTTACCGGTCCAGTATGATGCTAAAATTGCAATGGAAACAACAATAATTGGCATTGCAGTGCTTTCCATACCAACACTAACACCCATAATAATATTGGTTGCATGGCCTGATTTCGAAGCTAACCCTATATCGTTTACTGGTTTATATTTCGTTGATGTGTAATATGTTGTAATTAATATAGATGCAATTCCAGCTACCATGCCATAAATACCACATAGTAAAAAATGCCACCATGCATTTGGCGCTTCTGGCGTAAAAGAAAGTAAAGCATAACATGTAAATGAAAAAGTCAATAGACTAGAACATCCAGCAACTATTAAACCACGTGTTAAAATTTCAAGTGGTCCACGAATACCATTCTTTTCCTCATTTCTAATATAAAATTTCAACATAACATAATAACCAATACTACTGACAAGTATATCGAATGCATGAATAACTAATGGAAAGAGTATAAATCCATTTTTAGCTGTCGAGTTCAAATTACAATCAATTGCCAATGTACTCCCTAAAATCATAGCAGAAATAATTTCCGCGGAAATGCTTTCAAATAAATCTGCACCACGTCCAGCACAATCACCAACATTGTCTCCAACTAAATCAGCTATTACAGCTGGATTTCTTGGATCATCCTCTGGTAACGATGCTTCAATTTTACCAACTAAATCAGCACCAACATCAGATGCTTTTGTGAAAATACCACCACCTAACTGTGCAAACAATGCAACAAACGAAGCACCAAATCCAAATCCAACTAATAAACTTGGTATATCATCAATTACTATTATTACTCCTTCTTCATAATCATCCCTCCATGAACGTTCACTTATATATAAAATGGTACACAACGTTGTAATACCAGAAACTACTAATGTAACAACAACAATTGCTGCAATCATGCCTCCTTGCATCGCAATTTCAATTGCTTTTTTCGAAGAAAACCTTGCAGCAGATGCTACCCTTACATTTGTATTAATAGATATCCATAAACCAATATAGCCAGCTATGCAACTACATATACAACCTGTCAAAAATGATATTGTTGTAATAATTGCAAATGCTAATGATTTAATATGGGATTTGCTTTGAGGTAAGGGACGAAAGCAAAAACCAATAAATATAATAAATGAAGTCAATATAGCTATTACGGTAATACTTCTGTATTGGGTTTTGAAGAAACCATTTGAACCTTGTTGAATCCATGATGCAACTTCTCGCATACGTTTTGTTCCTTTACTATTTTGTAATAAAAACTTTGTTTGATAAGCTGCAAACCAAATTCCATATAAACAAAAAAAGATGATAATATAACCTTGACCTTGCATATAATCATAATCACTAATAACGACTATGAGTAACAATGACATAATAATTGCAAATATTATACCTATCAATTTCACTACAATTTGATTTTCTTTATTGCTTTTTCGTATATCTTTATTTTTTTTCTGAACAACAGGCGGTATTTTTTCCTTCACATCTTCATGAATACCCGTTTCTAAAACATTTTCATCTTGATCCTCAATTAGTGGTTTATTTAATGTTTGCTCTAATTCCATTTTTTTTGCTTATACATATATATAAATGTTCTGTAAATTGTTTATTCGCGCTTTGTACGATGATAAATTGTGTGTTGTTATTCGTTCTTTATGTTGTTATTTTTTATCTCATATATATATGATTTGTAACATGTATCCCTTCTTTGTAAAATATATCAATCATCATTCAAAAAAAAAAAGATATTATTACAAAACAACAAATTCGTGTATTTTGGGGCATTTTCCAGGCGGCATCATTCCAGGCATTCTTCAAGCTGAAACCAAGCTGCTGGGGGAAGCTAAACCGAAGCTCCCCTCTCTGATTTTAGATCAACTCTCTGCACTATATAATATAGACACAGGATTTATTATCGTATGTAATATTTTCCATTTTCGTCATTTCAGATATTTAGTATATGTATATGAAAAGAGCACCAATGTTGTTGTTTTTTCGAACAATAAATGTACCAATATTTATCCACTAATTACATAATGTATACTAAATACTATACAATGTTCTCTATCAAATATATCGGATATCGGCAATCGGCAAGGAGGAAGGAGGCGGCCGAGAGCACGAGAGACGATAACAGTTTTATTGTGTTTATAAAAAAGTGCAAAAGGTGTTACAGTTTGCTATATAACATGGACATACCATTATGTATATGCGTTGATCCCACACACACATCTTATAAAATATATATATATATATATATTTAATAGAGGATAAAGAAAGATAGAACAAAATAAAAAAGATCATTTTATTTCTAGTAGATATAGTAACTTTTTTACTGTTTTCTATATATTTCATACTCTCTTTTTATTGTTATTGGATCTGGTATATGTATTTTTTTATTTGCATCCATCGCACGATCAAGCAATGAACGTTTTCCTCTTCTACTTGTTGATAATGATGTCATTGTTCTTGCTGTTGATAGTGCCGTTGTTATTGTCGTTGCTGCGGTTGATCTTGCTGTATGTGGTAATGATAATAATGTCGATGAATTAAAGGATGAATCATCGTCAATGATATGTAATAATAATGAATGTTTTCGTACATTCCACCCACGTATTACTTTTTGTATTTCTATTGCAGCATAATTTAATATTTTTACATGTTTTGGTGTAACTGGTCTATCAATCGGTGTTAATTTAATGATTCTCCCCCGTGCAATTGGGGATCTGCGTTTTGATTTACGTGGATTTACAATATTACGTTGTTTTTTTGGTGATGGTGGTCTTGTATTGTTATTAATATTATTATTAGTATCCATGCGTTAATATACGTATTGATGGTACTGTATGTATATATACTATTATTTATGTTTTTATCTTTTTTTATTATTCTTGTTATTATTCTTGTTTTACAGTAATGGCTGAATCAGGGTAGATGATTGTATATTAAGAAACGAAGTAGATGAAGAGGTTCATTTACTTCATAATTTACAGTGTATAAATATATATAAAAATATATGTAGTATGTAGTAGTTGCAACATCAAAAAGGTAACGTTTGCAATGTTTATAGGATGTGGATTTTGTGCTTTTAAGTATTTTGGATGGATTTTGGTATTGAAAATAATTAAAAAGGCATTTTGTATATTTTTTTAATTTTACTTTCTCCCTTAAATCAGTACAGGTATAAATTATTATATTAATAGCATTATTTGATATTATAGGAATGATGATGGTGGAATAATCTAAAAATCACAAAAAGCGCAAAACAAATAATTTATTTGAAATTTGAATAAATCGTTACAATAAATTCGAAATAAAAATCAATAAACTAAAACCAATGTGTGTATTGTTGATAGAAGAAGATGATAGAAAAGAAAACAGAAAGAAAGAAAACAAATGTCATATATATATATATATAATTGAGTGAGAATACCAGATATTATTGAAACAATGGCATCGTTACTTACTGATGATAATGATACAACAACAACGACGACAACAACAAGAAGAAGAACAGCAACAACGACTAATTGTGAACTTTCACATTTTGAAGATTTACCAGGTATATTGCAAATATGTAGTGGTACTGCTACAAAACCAGGTATCATAGCATATTTTGATGATGATATACTTGCAGTGATAAATATGTTTGCAAAAACAAGTACAAAATTTCTTGAATATAATCCCTCCAATCCCTTGCGTCGTTATTATTTTAGAGTTGTATTAGCAAAGAAATATGGTGGTGCACCATTTGTTTTAATAAATGGAGGTAAACGTGGTATATTAACATTAAGTGATACTAAAATATTTGTAAATGAACTTAAATATAATATTTCATTACAAAATAATGATGGACGTAATGTTTTACATGAAGCTAGTGTTGGTGGATATTTATCAATTGTACGTTTTCTGATTGAAGAATTTCATATGGATGTACATGGATTGGATGGTGATAATGGTAAATCTGCTACATATTTAAGTGCATTTCATGGTAAAATGGATGTGGTAAAATATTTATTAGAAAAAGGTGGTGATTTAAATGATAAAAACGAAGGTATTGTGTGTGGGTTGGAAGATCGTTATCAAGTTAATTTTGATCAGAGTTATGTTAATTTGGCAGGAAAGAAGGTCACAGTTGATGATTTTCAAAATATTTGTGAATTATTAAAAACAAATTATACAGTAACGGCATTGATCCTACGTAATAATAATATTACTGATGTACAAAGTATTGGTGAAGCATTAAAAACAAACAAAACATTGAAGAGATTGGAACTGAATGATAATAATATTACTGATGTACAAAGTATTGGCGAAGCATTAAAAACAAACAAAACATTGAAGAGATTGGAACTGAATAATAATAATATTACTGATGTACAAAGTATTGGTGAAGCATTAAAAACAAACAATACATTAATGACATTGCACCTACATAATAATAATATTACTGATGTAGAAAGTATTGGTGAAGGATTAAAAACAAACAATACATTAACGGAATTGTACGTAGGTTATAATAATATTATTGATGTACAAAGTATCGGTGAAGAATTAAAAATAAACAAAACATTGAAGAGATTGGAACTGAATAATAATAATATTACTGATGTACAAAGTATTGGTGAAGCATTAAAAACAAACAATACATTAGAGTGGTTGCACCTAGATAACAATAATATTACTGATGTAGAAAGTATTGGTGAAGCATTAACAACAAACAATACATTAACGGAATTGTACCTACGTAATAATAATATTACTGATGTACAAAATATTGGTGAAGGATTAAAAACAAACAATACATTAACGAAATTGTACCTATATAATAATAATATTACTGATGATAGTGGAATACAAAGTATTATTGATGGATTAAAAACAAACAATACATTACATACATTTAACCTATGGTATAATCAACTTAGTGATAATATGAAAGCACAATTTGAAGCTATTCAACAATATAAAAGAGATGGATCAAACGGGTATCGACAAGTGAAAGGGATGTGTATAGATGTATAACAGTTATAATGATGGTAAATGTTACATATATAAAATGTTCTCTTACTCATATATTATATACTTCGTAAATTTCTTTTACTCACGTTCATATGTTAACATATATATATCATACTTCGTACGTATTAAATAATAATTTTAATTTTACGCATAATTTATTGTTTTAATTTACTCATGATAATTCCTACAATAATTTTTTATTTTTTTTTTAATTCCTAAAATCACCATCAAATCCACTAAAACCAGTTAACAAAAATATTGGTTTATATGGCTTTTTATCTAATTTAGAACACCAATTCCAACAACTAGTTAATCTACCATCAATACATGAACCGCCATCATCACCACTTCCATCAAATCCATGTCGAAAAAAATCACATAAAATAGTCTTACGTAATGATTCCACATCACCAAATGTTTTTTCAATATAATTTTTTATCCCTTCATTGTTTACTAATGATGGTATTTGATCCAATGTTGCGACTAAAGGGGCTAATATTCGTCGTACTTGCGTATATTTATCAATGAAAACTAAAGCATTAGGTACATCACGATCACCTAAATGGACAACAGATAAACCAATCCAACGGCCAACACGTTGCTTTGCTTTTGCTAATACTTCCGACATAGCTCTTGCAACACGTGGTGCTGATTGACAACGTTGCATTCCTTGGCCAGTATTCATCAATCGATAACCATTACGTTCATCCAATAAATCATTTTCCGCTAATGTCCATAATTTGAAAAAATTATTCATAATTTCACTCCACAATGTTAATGTTTGTAAGCAAAAATAATATTGTGTTTTATGATCATGGCTTAATTTACTACCACCACGTCTATTTCGTATTTCAAGGGATAATCTTCTTTCTGATATTGTATCTGGGGAGAAATTTGATTTTAAATATTCAATCATTCGTTCCACTGGATCACGATTTGCTCTTAAAAAACTATTATTATCAGCAATAGATGCTAAACATAGCTTTACATCTGCATTTGAAAATGTTTCATTACTATATTTTTTACAAAGTTCTTCCTTTGCATTTTTTTTCTCCAACGCAAGTGCATCAATTACTGAACGATCACCACCAATTACTTCTTTTGTTGCAACTAATATTAAAGGATCTTTTAATAGATCTTGTACATTTGCATTTTCAACTACTTCTGCCACGGTTTTAATTTTCTTATAGATTGAAAATCCAATTTCTCGGGAGACATATGGTGAGCCAGAATCCATTAATGCCCATAACAATTTACCATATGTTGAACGCATTTTATCAGGGTTTTGTATTTTATACCTTCGTCCAATTTCCAATACTTCTTGAAAAAATTCTGAATTATCCTTATGTGTTTTACCAATTAACAACTCTTCGGTTACTTTCCTATGTTTCAAAGCACAACCAGCTCGTAGGCCAACCATTACACCACATAGATATTTAATTTCATCTACTACCGTATCTGTCTTATTATACGAAGTCGATACGTAATAATCATTACGACTCACGTCAACTTTATCGGTATATTCACTTACGTCTAATGCACCATTACATACAGATAATAATGCACGTTCACGTTCATCCAAACGTAATGGTATATACGGTGCGCGCAATTGTATTTCCCTCAACGAATTTTCAGCTGATGTTGTCGATGCCATCGTTGTTGTTTAAAATAATTATATTTATTGTAATAAAATTTACACAAAAAACTTACTAAAACTCGTGCTTACTAAAACTGTATTAACACTTTCACCACCATCTTTCTCTTTTAGTTTTTATTTGAAATATATATTTATTCATTTATCCATCATCAATTATTTATCAACAACAAATCAAAAAAAATGACAATCCTATTATATGTTGTATACTGCCAAGTACGATATATATAATTTCATATTTCAAAAATAATTTTTATGCTGCTGCTTTTGTGAATAAATGAAATGATGTTTCTTTTTTTAAACTTGAGAGATGTTCCTATATACTCGTACCGAATAAATATCTCTATTTTTTAAGCGTGTGTGTTGATCTTGAATGGAAAACAAATTTTCAATTTCAATACAATATATGATTGTTTCATTTAGCGAAATGTATCAAATAAATCCACCGCGTATAATATACGAAGTTCGTATCATTTGCTTAATATCAGACCCAGCAATTTTAGATCGAAAATAATATATGTTCAAAAAAAATATTATTCAAAATTTATAGTTTTTTAGACATACACACACACTTTTTCTTTTCCCTTTTTTTTGTTGACTGAATTCTGAAATGATATGGCCCTTTTAATGAGAGATGTTCCTGTCTACAATAGCGTTGATGATGGAAACAATTTCAATAATAATTTTTTCATAGCAAATACATTAAAAAATCCACGTATACCATTACTTATATCACCAGCAATTTGCCAGGATGGATCCATTGCACTACTTCGTGTTGCTATGCCTTTTCCATTTAAATCCAATTGATTCAATATAGAATTTGCTATCATGCCAAGTAAAAAACTTGGCATTTTCAAAAATTTTATTTTACCTTTGAAATTATTAAAATTAAATATTGCTACGTGTGATCCTTTATGCATTTTATTTTCATTATTATATACAGTTGAAAATTTTAATTGAAAGGATTGAAATTGAAAATTTTCTATTGTAGCAATTGGTTTAAAGAAACAATCATTTGTAATACTACTACTAGTACTACTAGTAGTAGTATCACTTTTCTTATTGTTGTTGTCTTTCATCACCATCATGTCCTTGTTTAATATAGAGTGTTCATTTATAATATGTAATTTTGTTTTGAAAGATATAAATTGCCATATAATAAATGTAAAAAAGTTTTCACCAGCAATACATTTATTTTTATCATGTTTACATTTTAATTGTAAAGTTTGGATCGTTTCATTTTCCCAAGGATTTAATGCAATTTGATTTAATTGTGGTATTAAAAATTTGAAAAGTATAATATTTTCAAGTTGTTTGAAATTTATTAAATAATTGTTGTGTCGTCGTAATTTTTTTTCGTTATTCTTATTATTAATATTATTAATATTATTATTGTCACGAAGCAGTAGCAAATCTCCTTCTTCTTCATGATAATTTGTTGTTGTTAATTCTTTTGACTTTATAATTTCATATGAAAATGGTGAATAAACTTGATGAAATACTAATGATTTATCAGATCCACAAAAATATTTTATTGTATTGATAATTGGTATAAATGAACTTGTTTCTTTATTATATTTTACATCCATAGTTAAACGAATATTATTATTATTATTATTATTATTATTTGTTGTTTCTACTTGTTGTTTATTGTTATTACATTTTAATTGAATATTTACATTTTCAATATATTTCTTGTTAATAATTATTTGTTTTGCATATAGTTTTTCAAAATGAAGTAATAAATCCAAATGAATGATTCGATCAGTAGACGCTATATCGAAACTGAACGATAAAATTTTTAATTTATTCACTCCAATAATTTCTTTATTATTATTATTGTTTATATTTAATTTTCCAGTAAATTCTGCACCAATATTTAAAGAATGTAATATTGAAGATGTGGTTAATTCACATAATAACAATAATAATATTATTATGATTCCGATTAATGCCATGAGATGGGAGTGATGGGTGGATATCAATTTTTAAAAATATTCATCAATGGAAGAATTTCGTTTAATTTCTTTTACAATTTATATATACAATACGAACACGTCGTAATGTCCTGTGAAGTTTCGTTGTCTTCTACTCTTTCTTTTCTTTTTTTCTCATCGATTTTGCAATTGTTTTGGTATGCCAGTGATGAAAAAAGGCCAAAATTTGTGTCTGTTTAGGAACCCTAATTCTAACCTAAACAACGCTGTGTGCATGTTGTGGGCAATCACATGGAAATAGCATTATTATTAGAATTATAGTGGCATATATTTTTGCATATATTTTTGGTGAAGTGTTGCAAGTCATTTCCGGAAGGAAAGGAATTTCAGCTCGATCCTGTGTCACTAATTAAAACGATACACTATTGATTTTTATGATTTTTCAGCAAAAAAAAATAAAAAATGTTGATGCATCTCGCCAGCGGGCCGCTCGATTATAGTGCTATTCCATGCTATCAGGAAAATCTTATTTTTGTAGCCACTTTTATAACCTTGAAGTTGCTCCTCCATTTCCTATAAAAAGATAGATGACAGATACAGATAGAAAGAAACAAAAAGATAGATAGATATATATACATACATAAACATAAAAGAAAATTATATAGATAGAAGAATAAGTAAAGAATCAACGATTAAAAATAAAAGAAATAAAGTTACATATTCTGACACAAAACAAACAAGACAAAACAAAGCAAAAAAAAAAAGCAAAGATGAAAATTTATGATATGATTTTATTTGCAATTGCATACATATTATTTGTATCATCAAAAGTAAGAGCAGAACGTTTATCAATGAGTGGCGTTGCTTCTGTATGGAAACGAAACGGTGGATCATCCAGCTCGTGTCCAACAGCAGTTGCTGTAGCATGGGCAGAATCTCGTGGTGATACCAAAGCACGTGGTCAAAACTCCAACAGTTACGACCGTGGTCTATGGCAAATCAATTCTTATTGGCATAGAGATGTAAGCGATAGCTGTGCATACGATAAGAACTGCAATGCTAAAAATTGCTGTACGTATTTCTAGCAATGGTGGGAAATGGAGCCCATGGGCAACCTACAACGATGGTCTTCACAAAAGATGGATGAACGATGCAAAGAAAGCATGTGGTGGAAGTTTCGACGTCATGGAAGAAAATGTTGGCGGTGGTAAAGTTTACGGCGAATACAACAAAGGACCAATCAAAGTAGGTGGTGAACACAACTGGGATGAAGATGCCAATGATGAAAATGTTGGCTCTCTCAAAACACGTATTGTAAAATGGGGGGCTAAAAAATTGATTGACAAGTTTATGGACGAGGAAGAATCGAATGTTGGTGGTGGTAAAGTTTACGGCGAATACAACAAAGGACCAATCAAAGTAGGTGGTGAACACAACTGGGATGAAAATGCTGCCCACAGGCACAATCAGCTTATGCATCATCATCGTCAGATCCAATCGAATAAATGGGACGAGGAAGAAGCTAATGTTGGTGGTGGTCGTGTGTACGGTGAATATGAGAAAGGACCATACAAAGCAGGTGCTGAATACAACTGGGATGAAGCTGCCAGGCACAGTCAGCATATGCATCATCATCGTCAGATATATGGAAATAAAGGAATCTACTGGGATGAAAATGCTAATGATGAAAATGTTGGCTTTTCCAAATATTTCCCACCTATGAAAGATGGAGGTAGACCAAAAGTATTGAACGGAGCCGGATGGGACGAGGAAGAATCGAATGTTGGTGGTGGTAAAGTTTACGGCGAATACAACAAAGGACCAATCAAAGTAGGTGGTGAACACAACTGGGATGAACAAGTTGGGCTGTCATTGCCACCCCGCAATCCAAATTTGTCCTCTGATGCACTTGATATGCAAGCTACGTTACAAGGCTTTGAAAAATTTGACCATAAATGGCATCAATTTACTACTCATCAATCGATCGAAAAATTTACGACACCGGGAAATTTTGTAAGACGTTTAAAAACAATTCAAAAAAAAACTAACTTGAGAAAAGGGCGTAATTTAAATTTTCTTGGTGCATTTGATGCATTGGTATCTTCTGTAAGTGGCGCAACAGGAGCTGTTCAAGGTATTTTGAATTTATTTGGTAAAAAATCAAGCGAAACATTGGTTGGCCAATTCCAAAATCGTGGATTTAGTCATTTCAATGAAAGGACAACAGTTACAGTAACATCAGGTTTGCCAACGAAATTTTATGAAGCTTTTATGAAAGATATGTTGAAAAGTGTTGTACAAGTGCCATCAAAACATAATGATGCCGTCGACCAAGTTGTAAGATGGGGATTGTACACCGGAGCTAATACATGGAATGCTGCAGAAAATGTTTTCGACATTGGATCAGGTGGAAAAGTTAAAAATTTCCAAATCTTTTTAAACAGAAATACTCAGTGCGAAGAAATGAATATTGTGCTTGTGAAAACAGACGTATCATTTAAAATGGCAGAGGATATTTTTGTAATATCGAAATCAAAAAGTTCTTGGGGTGGAGCATTTTCATCAACAAAACTTCATTGGAAAAAAAATAAAGCACCAATTAAGCAAGAAGATCTTACATTTGTATCTGAATATTTCATTACATTAGGTATGAATCGTATCAAACAAAGCCATGAAATCGGTGGCATGGCAAAAAAAGAGGATGGAAAATGTGGAGGTAATTCACCACCAAAACAAGAATCACCTTTCAGATTATAAGATCCACGGTGTCTAATATTTGGACCCGAAAACGTAAATAATCACATATTATAATACTATTTAGTTATAATCTATTTCAAGCCTATTTATATGCTATTTCTACATATTTTTAAGCTCTTTCCGTATAATCATGTCTCTGAGGAGCAAAAAATTTTCAACAATATAATCTCCGAAACTAGATCGATTCACTATCTATAATTTTATGCCGGAAATCGTCATATAATCGTTTATAGCTGCAGAGATTCCTGGACCACCGAATTTCAAAATTTCAATTTTATTAATCACTTTCATGATGAAAAAAAAAATATAAAAAACAAAAACAAACTTTCTAAGTCACACACTTTTTACTCCGTTCCAAATATCCGATGGAAACCGGGATAACGTCCGCAGCTATAAAGAATCATGTCAGCTAGCGTTTGCAAAAAGAATTAGGTGCGTATCTAAAGAAACGGCGAAGATTATATTGTTGAAAATTTTTTAATCCTCATTATTATTTTTTAGTATGCCAACACGTTATGAATATTGTGATGTATGTGAAAAAGATACATGGGGTAATAGCAAAAGTAATCGCGAGTTTCGTTGTTTAGTATGTTATCCTAGGAGTAAGAGAAGTAAGAAGAAGAAGAATAAAAGTATATCTACTAAAAGAAAGGGAGGAAAAGGAGGTGGCGATCGAAATGATAATAGACTTTCATATTTATCACCTAAACCATCATTACCATCTCGACCAAAAAAGAAGAAGAAATCTTATAATAATAATAATAATAATGGCTCCTCATCCAAAAACAATAACCCCATACTGAATATGATACCAGAAGATAAACAAACAAATTCACACCCATTGTTTAAAAATGTACCAACAGACTTAGATTCTGAGCGCGCCCGTCAATTTTTTAAACACATTAAATCCGCACAAGATGTTTTACCAAATTATTATATGTCAAATGGAACCATGACTGAGGAAGATGAAGTAAACCATACAAAATTAATGGACCATTTTACAAAGAAGAAGCGTAATGGTAACACAAACAGTGGTGATGATGGATCATTGTATAATGGATCATTGTATAATTATGTCAAGAATACTTTGCAAGATCATTTGAAACCAAATGACCGTGTAAGATTGATTAGTAATTTTGCCGACGACGGTAAAAAAATAACAAGAAAGAAACTAGAGGATGCGCTAGGAATTGAAATAAGTAAGAATACATATTGGAAAGCACGTATCCATGCAAGACGTTTTGGCCCAGGACAACCAGCTCCTGTTATACCAACACATCGTGAAAAAGTGTCAACGGAAAAACTTGAAAAGTTTATAAGGCTTACAAGCAATTCAATTCACAGAAGGGCATTTGGTTTTAGGCTATTACAATTGGTGAATGGTGATGTAGAAAAAGTCCCAACATTAATACGTGAAGGTGATTATGTAGATCTGTTTCATATATATTTAAATGACATTGTTGCTGAAATGGAAGGAGATATACCAGATGATCGTTGTATAAAGACATCTAAGGATCATGGAAAAGGTTTACAATGCCTTCTGGAAACAAATCATGCATCACCATGTAAATTTACACCAGATAAAGGTATATCACTATCAACTGCCAAGAAAATACATAGAATTGTGGCACCAGATCAACGTTGTTGTTTGGCAGGGATAGATAATATCTCTGTTAGCAAAGGTTTTAATAATTTCAAAAAAATAAGAGAAATTATTGATGATCTGCGTGACAAGTCAACTATGACAAGGACAGAAGAAGAAATAATGTCATCATTTATAAAAGATTATGAAGTTTGGCTAAAGACAGATTTTATTGAAAAAGTGCAATTGGATAGTGTTACAATACATTATTGCATGCGTGCTAGTTTTTCAGAAAAGGAAGAAGATAATGGAGAAGAAGAAGATGATGAAGAAGAGGAGGAAGAAGAGGAAGAAGAGGAGGAAGCGGAACAAGTCAATTTACCACCACAAGAACCAACAGGAGATGATGATGGCAATGCATTTATTGGTTTTGTATGTGAAGATACTGATGTAGATGTTAATAATCGTCGAGATTTTCGATTTTTTAAAATAAAAGAGTTGGATCTAGATGAAACATATGTAGATGAAAATGATAAAAATCATTTATTTCCAGGTGGTTGTATGAAATTACAAAAAATCCAAACAAGATTATGCAACGAGATTGTTCCAATGGGTTTGGAAAAGGTGGAAGGACAATTTAATGGTCTTCGATATGAAATATTTGAAAATAATACTGAAATTCTAGGATATGGGGATTATGGAGTGGCATTGGCAGTTATGAAATATAACTCATTAATTGCAGGTATTGAATTTGATAAGGATAATGTAAATGTTATGAATAACTTTATGTTAAAGTACCGTTTGAAAGATATTAAAAAAGATACTACTGGAAATAATGCTGTTTTAAGAGCTCGACTTTCAAGAGCATTAAAAGGTGAAGATAGTGAAGAGAGCAGTGAGGAAGAAGAAGAAGAAGATGATGACGACGACGGCGACGACGATGAAAATAATGATTTGGAGCAGTTGAGGAAACCTGCAGAAGGGGAAGAACTTAAATGCAAACATGTACATACAAAAGTATCACAAGATATAGTCAATTTTGAACGTGTGATGAATGCATTAAAGATTTTGGCAGGTGAATATCTTGCATCTGTACATGTTAACAATGAAGAAGAACTAAATAAAGCCATGCAAATAAACATAGATGTAGAGAAGGCTATAAAGAATGAACTAGAGTACCGTGGACATTTAGTTCGCGGAAAACGCGAAGAAGAATTGCGGGCAGAGCGACGTAAATCGTTGAAACCTGGTGAAGCTATTTTGGTTTGTGATTGGAAGCAACGTTTGCTTCGTCATTTTTTCCGTGAATCATCGGTTGATTATTATGGTAAAACTGGTACACCTTGTTTGGGTTTTATGGCAATTCAAAAAGCACCAGTAGCTGCAATAGATGGTGTTCATTTTAGTGGTGAAGGTGATCTATTGGTCAGTTTTTTTGATTTAATTACTGATGATCAAAAAGAAGATTATTACAGTGTAAGTGTTGGTATGATGATGGTTCTGAAAATGTTAAGAGATCATGAAATACCAGAATTGCGTATCCATACAATAAAAGCGTTAGAATTAGATGGTGCAGGTTGTTTCTCTGGAAATGAAGCAAGATTTGGCTTTCGTTTCTATGTAATTTGGATGTTGGATGAAACTGGAAGGACTATTGTTATTGATGCTGGAAGCTATGGAGAGGCACAAGATAATAAATCTGAATTAGATACACATTTTTCCATGTTTGGAAAAGCATTTACAAAAGGTGTGACAAACAGTAAAGGTTTTGCTGGTACAGCTAAACAATGTGCAGATGTTATAAATGCAACAGGTATAAAAAGTACAACTGTTATGACTTTTAAACCAAATCGTGATTTTCAAGTTCAAATGAAAAAAAAGATTTCAAATAAAATGTCATTTATTGAAAATTTTGATTGTACTATTGAAGGTAGGCATTATGCAGGAGTACGTTGTCGCGATTATGGGCTTGGTCGGTGGACTGTTTATCTAAAAGATATGCTTGATGCATGCTGGGAAACATTACCACCCAGACCAAGAGCAGAAGTGGATGAAGATGAACAAGACTTAGTGAATAATAATGTTGCAAAAAAAATACCAAGATTGAAAGATAGTAAAAAAACTAAGGGAGAAAAAGCAACGGAAAAGAAACATGCACATGTTCAAGCATCTGGCGCATCTGTCAAATTAAATGCTGATGCTGATTTAAATTCAATGGAATCAAAGAAATTGTTTCCTTGTACAAATACTAATGTCAATGGTGATCGTTGTAAACGGATTTTTCTTACCAAGACAGGGTGTCAAAACCATGAACGTCGTACCGGTACCGATAACAAGTGTGTTTTTCCAATATTAAGTTTGCGAGATAAAGTAATACAAATTGCCAGTAGTAGTGAACGGATGGTTAACTTAGGTTGTCGAGCACTGGTACATACACGCGCGGAAAATGAGAGTGATGGTGTTGCAATAAATGAAATCAAACCATTGTTTGGTACAGTTGAGAATCCAGGTAGATTTGATACTGAAGCGCAAATGCCATCTGTTGGTTTTTATCGGAAAGTGGTAAAGGTTCGTGGTGAAGGTTCACATTTCACACCAACACAATGTGAATTTATGCAAACTTTGTTTTTAATAGGTATGGACAAAGCAAAGCGTAAAACATGTAACTTATGGTTACAGGATATGAAACGTGTACGCCATAAAGATTCAAATAGATTAGTGTTTACTTGTTTAGCTGGTAATGAATGCGGTAACATCATTCCAGAAGAAAAATTGAGGTCATGGTTTTCTGGACAAGTAAAAAAACAAAAAGATAATAAAAAAAATACAAGATTTATGTATTGGAATGCAAAAAAAGTTGCAGAGTTACGGCAATTATTACAAAAACCTGACGGTGATAAAACTAAACGTGATGTATTGGCACAAGAAATGTGTGATAAAGAGGCTGAGAAATTGCAAGAGAGTGGGGAGACAAAAGAGTTTAATATGGAAACATTAATGTATACATCATAAAAATTGATTCATGTGTGTGTACAGGTTTGTGTATGTTTTATGAAATATATATATTTATTTATATTAATAAAAAACAAGATTGGGAGAGCAATCATTTTTAGCATATTATACGAAAGTGTACTAAATTTATACTTAATTATTTTACCTATTATTATTGTATATTTTTACGTTTTAGTACCCTGAAAGGTCTAGATATTAGACACCGTGGATCATAAAAAAAAAAGTTTTGAAAGCAAAACAGTCACGCATTAATGTACATATAGAAAAA
>Ga0099797_100368_pt1 | contig 29685 bp, 15 predicted proteins | sample Uncmet_Sort48C_1_FD_89871 | JGI IMG/M metagenome (GOLD analysis project Ga0099797, IMG submission 89871) | Marine eukaryotic communities from CALCOFI LINE 67, Pacific Ocean - C012_Sort48C_1 | ecosystem: Environmental > Aquatic > Marine > Oceanic | place: Pacific Ocean: Monterey Bay | collected... | reverse complement strand
CTTTGATCAATTTATGTTCTACTTTAAGTATTTTAACACCAAAATTCTCTTTAATTTCATATGCTTTCTTCAATAATGGATCTTGCACAGCATTATTCGAAAGACGCTCGCATCTATCAATAATAGCATTTACTTCACGAAATTTTTGATCGTGTGACTTTGAAGTATCTATGGTAAAAAACCCATCAGATAGCATATCGGCTAATCTACTACGAGCATCGATAAAGGAATTAATTTTTCCAAAATTATCATTGAATTGTTTAAAAGTCATAAAATGCATCATAATTGCATTGATCTGAGTACCAAGTTGTATCCATTGACAACAGCAATCTGATAACAACAAGTAATTGTCAATCTTGACTTTTAATGGTTTCATTTCCTCAGGTGTTTCAATCGTCGATATAAATTCTGTTGATGCTTCTTGAACAAATTTTCCCATTATATTTTGAGATACAGTTAGCAAAACAATAATACAATTCACTCGACTGGAATGGTGTAAACCATATAGTTTTGTACGCCACAATGCATTTAATAAATTAATTACAATCATGTCAGTCGGCGCTTCATATTGTGCACGGTTTGTCGCTGCTACCACTAACTGCATATCTCTTTGGAAATTGTCATTAAAACGTTTTATAAAATTATTTGCTTCATTATATAATTGCTGAAACGTTTCAGACTTTCCCTTGCCTTCATCGACCATAATTTTTGCATCTTTCAAGACGTCTTTGAGATTAATTATTACTTTCGAGAATATGCAAAGCGTATCAGTTGGTGTTTCTAAATAAGGCTGCTTTCTTTCTAAAAATGCAAAACGCGGCGGAGTCTCAGACCATGCTCGACGGCTTTCTGCTGCTTTCACCTCAATAAGAGTTGCTTCCAAATCAATTTCAACCTGTGATTTACCACATGAACAACCCATTTTTTAAACACTGTATTTATATGCAATTATTTATATATTCAAATTGTTGTTGTATACAATTATTATTATTTCTCTCTTTGCTCTTAATGGCTATTTCGAGTTAAATAACTGTTTTGTGACTATATATATTATTATTATTACATACATTTTACTTTATTTTCTTTATTTTAATTTAATTTTTAGTTGCAGTTCAAAAAATTATATATTCTTCTTCCTCTAACCCAGCTAACAACTTATACGCACATAAAACCTGACGGATCTTAGATTTTATTAAGGGATATTTTTACATATCCTCGTATCCTCGTAGTCGTATAGTACTAGTACATAGACGATATAGACGACTACCACCATATAGGAGTTCTCTATGTACAGTACTGTGTTACTGTACTGTATTAGCTCTATACCCATATTTATACTGATGTGGTGACGACAGCAGTGTTTTCTATTATTTTTTTAATCGTTGTGAATTCGTAAACAACCACAGTCCAGCAGTCCAGCAGTGTAAAGAAGACTTCTTCTTTTTTATCTTCTAGTATTATAGTAGAATTATATAATTACTACTTTTTTACTAGTAGTAATAAGGTGATAAAAAGAAATATAACGAAAGGAAATATATGTATATATATTGTATGCAAGTTGAGAAAGCTCGTTTCAAAAGTTTTTAAATAGATAGATTACAAAAGGAAAATTATAACAATATATATATATATATATCTTGTATGAGTGGCTTTCATTTCTTTTTTTAAACAAAGCCATCCTACATTGTAAAAAAATCCCACCAAGTTCTGTACATAATAATCGTATATATATTTTGTAAATAAATAATCATGTCATCCCGTACGTATGCTAATAGGAGAAATAATATCGTAACTGATCCTGAACCTAAAACATCGTCAGTTCTTATAAATGAGGAACTACCAGAAGAATATCGTGTATCCGAGGAAATATTAAAACAACCAATATCGAAATCCATGAATGAATGTAAAAAAGTTATAGAATTGTCGAAGCATAAAATAGATATTTATTGGTTTAAAGGTACGTTAGATACACAACTAGTTGAATATCAAAAACCAAATAAAATTAAATACCCAAAGGAAATAAAGTCTCCACGAATTACGTCATACATTCAGTATCAAGGATATGAAGCTACAAAAATACAGTCATTAATTCGTAGTTATCAAAGTAGAAGAAGGCAAGAATGGTTATCAGCTTTGCAAGATCGTATCCGTAAATACAATAAAGCACAATATACGCATGATGAAACGCGACTTTTACTTTTTTACAACGTAAAACCATGTCCCCAATGGATGAAATACGAAGCAAATGATGTTGATTATAATAAAATGAAATATAGAGACTTGCGTAAGCTGTGTAGAATAAGAGGAATCGATTCAATTGGTAAAAAACACGAATTAGTTTCTCGTTTGAGTTTGCCACGTAGTCGTATATGCCCTGTGTGTGCAGCAGTTGCGATACAAGGGGCATATAGACGTTATAAAATGAACCAGTGGATTAAAAGTGGTAGAAAGAAACATGATGATGCTGATTTGAATTACAATGAAAATATTAGTATACATTTGTTAAACAAACTCCGTGTCAAATTGGATTTAATACGAAAGTCAATCTTATACGTAGAAAATAGGCTACGGGATATAAAAGAAAAATATGCCGAATTAGGTACTCGTCCCTCGAAAGAAGATTTTAGAAAACAATCTGCTTTAAAATCCTATATACGACGACGAAAAAAAGATAAATTTGCAGTTGATAAAGTCATAATTGTACGAATGAAATTGAAAGCTGTGGAAGGTCATGTTTTAACTGCACCGCCATTACATGAATCGCAACTTCAACGTGGTGCTGCTACACTAATACAAACTATATTTAGAATACTTTTAGCAAAAAAGGAGAGTGTCAGAAGAAGAACGAGGCGGTCGAAAAGGGTACGTTTAAGAAATACAAATCGGATAAATATGTTGGTTGCGCAGCGAAAAAAATACTGGACGCGTATCAATGCAGAATTAGCCGAGAGGCAACGAGTTGCATCCACCATGATTCAATGCACTTGGAGATCTATGAAAGCTAGGATGGAATTACAACGTAGAAAAGAAGTGAAAGCTAGGCGTTTCTTACAACGAGTGTGGCGTGGTTGTATAGCGCGCCATGGTATAGTGTGGATTAAACGAAAGGAAAGAGAACAAAATCGATTTCGCCATCGTGTATTGTTTAGATTATCAAATCAAATAGCAGTATGGGCATTGAATGGTTGGCTAACTTATGTGAAGCAAGAGCAACTATGGAGACAGCGATTATATTTAGCACGACAAATTGCAGAAGCAAAATGGAAAATGCATTGTGCTATTCGTATACAAAGAGCTACAACAGTTTTTCTGAAAGCCCGCCAAAGCAAAATAGATCCTATATTAGCAAGGTTGCATCCGCGTTTACTTAATTTAGCAAATTATTTTATAGCAACATTAGACTGGCAGACGTTTGTACATGAGTTGGTGGAAGATGCAAAAGCACGGCAAAATCCCGAGCTGAAAGTTATCCAAGATGCACAGCGGCTAAACATGCATTTACCTTTGATGGAATTGGATTTGAATGACGAATTTGTATGGCGTGCGGTTGAAAAATGGATAAGTTGGCGACCATGCCCATTGGGACCAGTAGGTATGTTAATTCCTACGTGCTTTTGGTATTTCATAGCTGAAGTGAACGAGCATTATAAAGATTATGATACGCTGACAAGGTACACGTGCGAAGTAGTACAACGATGTCAAGAAGAGGGTATGATAGCACAATTGACACGCTTGCTACTTAGTGATTCCTATGATTGGCCACATAAACGCTGGAATAGATTAAATAAAAAAAATCGTCGATCTGTTATGAACTTACATGCCCAAAAGCGCGATAAAGCATCATTTTCTTATTTACGTTGGTTTATCGATGGGGAAGATTTATGCGGTCATTGCGGTGCTCTGTTATCATGGGATCAGAACGGAAAGTGTGCTATATGCAAGAAACACCGTTATGAGATGGAAACCTCAAGTGAAGCTTCTAGAGTAAAAAAATATAGACTGGGTAATCGTGACGGTAGCCATGGTAAACGCCCGGTCATCTTTGGTGTGGAAAATATTCAAGAACCTGTCTTTGATTTTTTATGCCATGCAGCATTTTGTATACATGCTCCAGTTGGACATTGGCGCAGATTAATGCCAAAAACACAAATATGGGAAGAAAGTCGTAATAAAATTGAATCAATAGTAGAACATTTAACAATACACAATATTCATACTATTGGCTCATTGTGGATATCGATATTGTCTGGAGAATTTCAAACCTTACCAATAGAAAAAAAATTAATGAAAAAAATTATGTTTCTTATGAAACAGTTGCATATTGATATTATGACGTGGGTTTCTACTGGGCAACAACCAACTGGTAGTATTATTGTGGAAGATTCAAATTCGGATTTCCTACCAAACATACCGTCAGTATTGATGACAAAACCATCAATGTATGGTGGACGAAGTAGATTAAGTAGTAGAGGGGCGTACCGACGGCGTTAAATGTTTTCACTATGTACATTCGTAGAAATGAAAGGTGCTTGCAAAATCGACGTTTGTACGAAGGAGTTCGTTAAAAATATATTATTTTTTTAAAAAAATTTTATATATATATATATACTGTGGACGACTCTGCGGGATCATCTAATTCCGGTGTTGATCTAGACATTGACGAAATTGCAGCCTATACACCAATGGTACAACATACTACCGACCACAATCGCATTGATGCCAATAATAACCCCATTAATCATGTAGCACATTCTAAAAACATTTCAGCTATCCAAAATGGGTCCAATACACAACCATCAATCGCGAAGTCGTCTGTAGATGATGTCTCCAGTACCATTGATTCGATTACTGATGGCCCCACTCTGAAGAAGCGCAATTTACCCACTAAGGACACCTCAGGTTCACCGAGTATAGGATCGCGAATTAGAGGGTTACGACGACCAGCCAAAAAGAAACAAAAGAAACCTCCTGATTCCCCGGGATCTACACAACATAAATAATTCTCCCACACTTTTTCATTTTATGCAATTCTGTTTAGGTAATAGTATTAATTATTTCTGGTAACTACACATATATAGTGAATATAACATTATGAGTAAATAAAAGTTTTTAACTTATAAATAAGAGAATTTTTTATATATACTGTGCGGCATATATAATACATAATAGTACGAACTCGTAAAAAATAAAAAAATGTCAAAAATTTATTTTGTTTTGGTTGGCATAACTTTTGCATTAATTTTGTCACCATTACCTTTTTGCTTTGGTCCTGCCTTAGCACCTTTTATCCCAATTAATTCTAATGCTTCGGATTTCATTTCACTTTGTTTCTTTGCTCTTAATTGTTTTTCCAAATCTTGCATCAAATCTTCATCCTCTGGATCATCATCGACCTCTATTTCCCCCTCTTCGTCATCTTTAACTTTGTTTGGTCGTATCTTTTGTTTGCACCAACGAATGTATGCGCAAACTTTTTTTAAATGTAAGAAAATCATCGCTATAATAAAAAAAACCAAAGAAGCAATGAAAAGAGCAGCAATAGCGGTATGGATGGCAGGTCGGCATTCCCTTCCATCTACGTTAATACTTGGTACGGGATAATATCCGTCTGGACAATCGTAAATACATTTTCCATAATGCCAATAGGCACTATCTGTACAAATGTTACAAGTTTCATTGTTCGCACATTGTTTACAAAATTTACCGCAGTACTTGCATTTTATTCCAGTGAAATTATTTACAGATATATATCCTACTTCATATTCTCTTAATGGGCACGATGGCTCACAATTATCATTTAGTTGTTTGACATACCCATCTTTACACACATTACAATCTTGGTAATTTGAATAACATGCTAAACAATTATTTACAATGCAGTTCTTGCAACTTTGATTATTTTTATTTGACAATTCAATACCATACCCAATTTCACAAATACTACAATTTTCAAATGTGGTACAATAATCACAATTATCTTGACATCTTTTACATTCTTTTCCATATGAACTATAAGTAACATCCCCTTTAGCAACATGATATAATTTACTCGGACATTCTTCTACACACGCATCACCATATAATACAGTATTATTGTAGCATACTTTACAATCTGTTGCCGTCGTACATTTGCTACAATTTCCTTTGCACATAATGCATTGACCATCTATTGGTTCATCAGTAAAATAATAAGAACCGTCACTTTTTTTTTCATCACATTTTGTACACTCTGTCGCACTGGTACATGACTGACAATTATTTGCACACGCATGGCATTCTTTACCAAGACCGGCCGAACCCATTGCACTAAAATAATACATCGGGCACGTGTCATAACATACGTCGTTTAAAAGACTTTTGTAATTTTGGCAAGTTGCGCAATCATTTGCACCTGTACATGAGTAACAATCAGATTTACAACTATTACACCTACCACCTGTAAATTGACTGAATGGATACGTAGTAGAAGGACAAGCGTCCAAACATGAACCTGACGATTCTCCACTTAGGATATACAATAAGCGGTTTTCCGTACAAGTTGTGCAGCGCTGATCAGATGGACATATGCTACCAGCATCACACGTGTCGCAAAATTCGCAGCAAGTTGCATCAACTACACGGACTAATAAGAAACAGTAAAAAGACAACAATGTGAAAGATAATAGTATTGAAAAATTCATTTTAGAATATTGATAACTTTGATACTACACTTTATTGATACAATACTAAACATTTCAACAAACACACAAAATTTATGACCAATGACTGGAATTTAAAAGTTATATATACATGTGTATATATGTATGTCCTTCCTTATAAAATGTGTTTTGTAGAATTGTAGCAATATATTTTTTAGATACTACAGATTTTATTATTTTTACGTCTACTGTATATGTATATATGTATAATATATTAGTACTATGTATTGATGTATAACGTCTTTCACAGTAGTCGTCAGATTAAAAGACAGAGATACTCTGGCAAGCTGGCAAGCCAGCAAGCTGGCAAGCTGGCAAGCACAGAGTCTTCCCAGCTGAGATTTCCAGCTAACCAGGCTAAGACAAAGAGACGCTGATGCGACGCTGCCTCTCTGTGGGTGCTGATTTCTGATTTAGATTCCATAGCTGATAACAAAATAAATTAAAACATGAATTTCATAGACTAATAAGTATAATACTTTACAAAGTTAAAAACAAAAAAACATAGAGGTGCAGAGTGTACCTGGTATAATAAAACACTGTGCTGCACTCATATAGCGCTGTGCGCATGCTAAGGCATGGGAAAATTTATATTCCAGCTCTCCCAAACGTGCAAACTTTAAAACTTGAGAGTAGGTTTTATTATATACTACTGTTTTTCACCCGCCCCTTTTCCAAAAATAGAAAATGACTTTTCAAAACATTGAATAATTCCCCTCTTATCTCTTGATACTTTGCATCAAACGCTAAATTCACAACTTCACCATCTTCAGGTACAAATCGCTTATCCGCGTGTTTGCGCAAGTCATATAGTTCAGGATATACACAAGTACCTTCAATTGCTTTTAATTTTTGGCCATCCCATTTACAGAAGATCGAAAATCTAAAATTACTATATGTATAAACTGAAAATCCCATGTAATCAATTAAATTTCTTGGTGTCATGGCGCATGGGACTGTATAATACTTTCCATCTTCTTTCTGATCCCACATGCATTCATTTGGGGTACCACTTGTAGCATACGAAAGCGTGCAATTCTTACATCGACTAATTTGACTAAATGCATATTTTTTCAAAATTGATGTGGAAACATTTACATTATTATTATTATCAATAGAATCACCTAAAGTAGTATATAAAGCTTTCGTCAAATCAATTCCAGGTATATAAAAGGGTATCTTTGGTAGACCGGCTAATGCTACCACTGTTGGGAATATATCGACTAACTCTACTGGATAGTTATATTGTTCATTTGTTATTTTTCTATTTTGCACATTCTTTTGTATCGAAGAAGCAGCTGGTTTTATAATTAATGGTATTTGCAAACTAGTTTCCATTAAATTCATCATTGACCACATATTGAATTCTCCAAGGTTTTGTCCATGATCAGCCATTAAAATAATATTTGTATTTTCCATTAAATTTTTATCTTCCACATATTTCAAAAGTAATCCAATCATATTATCTACATGTGTTATACCAGAATAATAATCCCTTCGTAATTTCTGTTGCATAGATATAGGAAGGTAAGAATCATGCGTAACTTGTCTAATATTTGAATACATATCTATTTCGGTTGGACGAAACTGTGGAGCGTAGCGTATGAAAAGTTATATGTGTTAGAGGGTGTATATCTTTTTTGGGTTTAGGGAAAAAATAGAATTTACTTACCCATTCCAATCTAGATTTTGTTGTGGCATTTAAATTTTGTGCTACTTGAATATTGCTACTGTTTTTATAAAAATTTTTTGCAACAGCATCCGGATAACTCCAAGGTAATCTAGGAGATTGGAAACCAACTGCAAGAAAGAAATTGTTATTGGAAGTGCTGTTTTTCTTAAAATAGTCAATTCGTTTTGTTGCCTCAATATAAGTTAAATAATCAACATCTGAAAAATTGCTGCTGACATTGTTAAATGCGCAACTCATTGTATCATTTGGACATAATGGCTTCACAGGAAAATAGGGATAATCTGTCCATGAGTTCGGAAAATCAAATTTCGGGGGAAGTTTTGGATGGAAAATCTTTCCGACAGACGTGGTGTAATACTTATTCTTTTTAAAATATTCCGGCATAGTAATCCAGTCGTCTCCAACATTTTTTTCTCTAAATGAATCTACAAAGTTATATGCTTTAGTTTCATTTGGGTATCTGCCAGTCAAAAAAGAATTACGAGATGGGGAACACCATGGAATCTGACAGTATGCACGAGCAAAAGTGGTTCCACCGTACCCTATTGAATCCATATTCGGCGTTTTAGCCTCTACATTGGTATAAGAAGATAAGGCTGGTCGAAGATTATCTACAACAATTAATAAAATATTACTTGAAGCACTAGCTTTATCAACAAATATAATCAACGATAATAATGGCAAAAAAAAGAATAGTTGATAAAAACATATCATTTTATTTGATACAGGATACATCTTTACCATATAATTCATGCAATGTATTCAATATCAACCAAATTAATTCAGATGCAAAGATGGTAATACTGTATTACCACACCACACTACAATGTTTCATGGTAAAATAAAAAGCGATTCTACTGTCGTCTACACTTTGTTTTGAACTTCAATTTAAATATTATAATTGAAATAATAATAATAATAAAAAAAAAAATTAATTTTTTTTTTTGATTCACATCATCAATCATCATCCAGAAATAAGGTTTTTTTAATTTAAGGTAGCTACCTCACCAAAAGCCAGGCTGCTGCTGCGCTGCTGCCGGACTCGTCTCGTCATAAAATTATAACCTCCACAAATATCCGTTTTTCGCGTTTATAAATATTATACCATTAAAAACATGTATTCTATGTATAGTTGCTATAATAATAATTATACACACACATTTAATTATCGATACATATTTGTAAAAGAAGAAAAAGCTATGCAATCAAAATGAATTAAGAATAACAATCAATATATATTTCCTCAATAAAATCGCACGTAGTGAAATACGTTACAATACATAACAATGAGAATAAAAGAGAAAAATATATACAATTTGGAAAAAGAAAAGAAAGATATAAATAATAATAATGATAAAAAGAAACCACCTCCTAGAAAAAATAGATATGAAAACTATCGCACTCTTATTGCTCGTCAAGATGATTATGTAAGAAAACATGATGTAAATGGCTGGGAAAAAGATGTAAAGGATGCTAAATGGTGGTTGCCAATATCTAGGGACAGAGAACAAAGGTCGCCATTTACACATGCAATTAGACGAAGCATTAGTACACCATCAGTGCATGAAAATAATTTACGGACATCTCCAGCGATTAAAAAAAATGGATACATGTATAGTCACGACAGTACAAATAGATACGATACAAGCGATTTCGGCAAATTAGAACAACATGCAAAGCATATACCATTTCATTGTCTAACCCATCAAGCAATCAAAACAGCAACACAACTAGAGAGAACCGTTGGTAGCGATGACGCCAAAGAAAAAATGTACTATGTAATGGGAAAACGAAAAACTTATTTTGATGATATAATCGAAACTTCAAAGAAAAGACCGTCCTCAGTATCTTATGATAATTATTGGGAGCGAATGGGGACAATGGTAAGTGATCAAGACTTACAAGCATTTACTCCTATACAAGAAAATTTTGCTATTATAAAAAATAAAGATGAAATAGAAAAAATTAGAAATAGTAAAACAAGAAGGATGGATTGGATAGGTGACAACTCGTTAGAACCAACACCAGGCCCAGGTGAATATGAAATTAAAACACCAGAATCTCGTGGAGGGAGGTTCAATAAAAGTAAAAAACCATTAACCAAAATTGATTGGATTATCAAATTTGCAAAAGAAATTCCAAGCGTTCACGATTACGAAGCACCAAAACTCCCAACAACAGGAGGCGGACGAATTGCTACTGCAAAATCAAATACGTATCTAGATGACATAGAATATCATGGGAGACTTACTCCAGGCCCATTTGAAACTGGAGATGGCGGTCTGAATCATCCAAAATTAACTTTACCAAAAGGCGGTAAAATTAGCAATGCGGATGTTCCTACTTGGGTTGATGATATCATGCGAAATTCAAGGCAATTGCCATCATCAGCAGAATATTTTGATGATGTTATAAAAGCAAATACATTACGAAAAGAAGGTGCAATTGGATGGTACCATAAATCTCACGATGTGAAAAAGCCAGACAAAATGAAAAGAAGTGAATTACGAGTTATAGAAAAACGTTCAAGTGAAATTCCTAGCGTATTTGATTACTGTCTATATAAACCCTCAGCTGTGAAAATCAGCTCGAAAAAAGGTGGAACAATCAGCCAACAACCACGAGTGACAATTTTTGAGGAAAATTCAATGGCTGGAAAGGCTAGTCCAAACATATTAGGTGTCAAATCATACAGTAGTTTGGATTTAATCAATAAATTTAACAACCGGAAGGAGAAAAAAAAGATAGCTGAACATATCAAAAAGCGCCGATCTAAACGCTACCTAAAATATAAAACTGAAATAGATGATATTAGCGCGCGACGAGGGCCAGCTTCATATGTAAATATCGATGCATTGTATAATAACGGGAAGGGAGGAAATTGGAACAAAACCAAGAAACCGTTAAATTTCACAGAAGAATATGCAAACAGAAGGCAAGACCATCCTGGACCCAATCAATATAAAATTCCACGTGGTGCGTTATGGAATAAAGGTGGCGGAGTTTCGTTCGGGCCTAGGCATCAGAAGAAAAAGAAATTGAAAAAGAAGAATAAAAGTAAGGGAAATGCAAAAGTATCAAAAATAACAACACCAGGGAAGAAAGACATCGCAAACATAGCATTAATAACTAAAGTTGGCACCCATGACCCTTTTCATGACGACGAAGTAGAGGTAAAACGTAAAAAAATGGAATTATTAAAGAAACGAAAAATGGAATTAAATAAAGAACAAGAAATTCGATTTTCGTTGACGATCAAAGTTGATTGCTGTGCGCCATTTGTCATTATACCAAAAAGCAAAAAGTTAGATGAAATAGAGGACCTTGTACGTAAAAACTTAAAGAAAAGGGTGAAACATTTATTGATAGGGGAAATTGCTTCTAGTAAGCGATTCGGTTTATGTACAACTAGTGGTATATTTTTACGTGCCTTAGGTGAACGTGCAATAGAAAATAAACGAAAAGCGACTAGAAAAAATGCCTTTTCCTTTAAAATTAGTGATGATATAGATATTGAGAAAGACTGCAAAGTTATTGCTAATCAAACACTTTTATATAAACGGCACAACTAGTACAGTTTGTTGTAGAAGTTTTATACACATTTTATAAGAAATTTTTTTAGAACACATAAAAAATTTATTCATACAAGTACAAGTGATATTTGTGTTAATGTTGCTTTTTTTAAATCTGGATATTAAACTTATTGTAAATAGTGCGATATTATCTCTTACATGATTTTAATAGACTTTAAAATATTAATTTAATTTAATTTATTTAATTTTTGATTTTGTTAATTCAGAACATTCTCCCCTTTCTACTTATGATTTTATTTTTTTACATATGCTTTCTCAAAATGTATTCTTACGAGTAAAGTATATATATATATACTTCGTAATATAATTTAATTATATAATATATATATATATCATATATGATATGTATTCATACAATGATATATGCGTTCTCATAATATATATATATATATGAGATACGAAGTAATATTTATATGCATGATACAGTTTGTGCAAATTTTTGTGATTTAATTATTGATTGTTGTATTAATAAATGGAAACACCATATAAGTACTGCACAAATTCAATGTTACGATTTCATGTGCTGTTTTCGATACGTACAACTTCTTATACTGTATTACGTTTAGTTCATTCCTGCTTCAACATCCATACTTCTTGCTTTATGTTGCAGCGCTTTAACTTCTTTCTTCATTCTTTCAATTTCTTCCAACTGTTTTTTGATCGTAGCATCTTTCTCCAAGTCGATACCAGATTGAGTCACAGTTGTAGTGCCACCTTGTGTCATCATCGTTTGTTGGCGCATAATCTCTTTCATATTAAGATCTCCTTTCGTTAACAATTGAAATGTTCGAGGTCCATACACGAGTACCGTGCTTACAATGGTCACCCACAACACACCGAATACTTGAACTAATACCTTCGTCGGCTCATTGACTTCCAAGAAGTTATACAGCATCAAAACGACAATGCCAACAAACGCAATATTATACATCGTAACCATCAGGGCTTTTGATTCTGCAAATGCACCATGAACATTTCGCGTCTTCCATGCCAAGACGCAACCCCAACATATTAAAATTGCCTTGAAACAAACCGAAATGATGCTAAAAGCTGCTGTCGTCGTACTACAAACCGTATGTTCCACGTATTCACCTTGGGCACCAACTGAAGTTGTAATCATAGGTCTATTGGCATCAATAAGAGACCAACATGCTTGAATAATGACTTCAAGGATAAGAATACCAAAGATACGCGCTAACATGTCGATTGGAGTCATTTTCACTTTACGCATGGATGGGTTATTAAAGATCAATGATACTCGATGAACTTTGACAAACAATATTGAGAACATAAATGTAAAGCATAGATTGAATACCCATGGTCGCGAACTGCAAGTTTCTGCTGTATTTTTCCCCAAGAAACCTAACTGTGCAATAGGGATTGCTACAGATGCTATAGCAAACAGAACCAAGAATGCTGGCTGTGCAGCGCGCCACACAACTTTCTTTCTCCCAGCAACAACAAATATTCCAGCAGCAAATGGAAATAATGCGGAAAATATTACCATAGCAATGATAGCTGCTTCGATACCACTATTCGGTTGGACGTAATCGTCCGCCTGAGAAGCTGGTAAAACAACCACGATGTACCATGAAAGACCACCAGGATCGTTATATAAACGTACTTGAATGTAATACCCTTTATGCACTTGAAGACGCTCTGGCCATCCGATTGTATCTAAATACGATGCTGTCGTTTGCACCAATTCATCATTACTTTCGGTCGCTTTAACCCGTACTGGATCTTCACCTTCCTTAACCAACCGTAAGATAGGATCCAAAGTCGAGCTACCAACCAAGAAGCCCGTATCTTTTTCGACCAGGTACACGGCTCTTCCTTCAGAAGCAAATTCATCGGTAAGAAATTTATCAATGTCTCCCAGGGTATAATCAACAGCAAGTACACCAACTAGGTCCCCGTTTGAATCTGTTACAGGCTCACATGCTGTAAGCCCTAATTGGTTTGATGAGGCAAATATATATATAGATGACCATACACTTGTCATTGCCTCTTTTGTTTGTTTGTACCAGCCACGAACGCGAGGATCATATTGACGGGAACGTTGTATTCCTTGGTTATAAAAAACATCGCCGTTAGTGTTGTCTGCCCACCAATATAATCGCGTGTCATTGTCGCCAGCTTTTCTATCTGTATATTGATATGTGATAGGATCTGCTGTTTTTCGAAAATATCCGCTGAAGAATCCATTCTCGAATCCAGCGTAAATCATGTAAATCGACGGAAATGAAATTAATTGCGCGAAGAAATTCTTTCTCATATTTTCAGTACCGGATACATCTAATAAACCAACCTGCATGTTGTGCTTGGTAATTTGATTGGGGATATGTGGCACTGACATGAATTGCTTGATTGTACTTTCGGTTCGTTTACTGATTTCGAAATTGAACGCTTGTGATTCCACTTGTTGTACATTAGTATTCACAATTGAAAATAGCAAAAGTAATGCTACAACTGTTACTTGACTTGGTTTCTTAAACATGTTGTAATAGTTTTTTTTTTGGGTTGTTTTTGTATAATATGGTTATTATTGGTTTATATCTTGTATTAAATATTGTCTATCTTTTTAATTTTATATTTAATATCTTTATCTATGTATGTTTATGTATATGTATATCTATATATCTATCTATGTAGATATTTTTTTTGTGTTTTTTGTCGGTGTTTGTTGTTAAGACATGTTATTCCAGTGCTGCACTGCTGCTAAAATCAGTGATATAAATGGGTAAAATAAAAATAAAAAATGTAATTTTGTAATATATGAGGTAGAAACAACAGGTCTACCTGGTCTATAGCATTGGAATCTTAGTTTTTATAGACGTCTTGGGATTTCTTTTGGAAATAGACTAAGACGTCTGCATAAGTTCAATAATAGCCCTAAGGATAGTGTTTCTTTTTTGAAAGCAAGATTTCCATTTCTGAATGTTGCCCGGCTAGTGTTTTAGCGTTCGCACAGCATGCAATTCCTGTGGCTATATGTCGGACAGTATTACTAGTTAAGTAATTACTAGACTTCTTTTAGTTTTGTAGAGGAAAGAATAGGATGCGTACACGACAGCCTACAGAAGACTTCTTAAATTCTTAAATACCGGTGATTTTTGCAATGCGGAATGGATATTCTTCAAATATGCCATTTTAGCAAATGAACAAAAAGCAGTTACACACAAAATTGCTGAAGAAAAAAAAGTTCCTCTCTTCTGTGGTTTCACCCTTTTTACTTTCTTTGTTATAATACTATTGCAACTATATATTTCTGCCCGTTCACACCATGCTTTATTATTTAATAATACTTTTACTATCATATAATAAGTAATAATAATAATATATAATATAGTACTATCTACAACACAATCTAAAGTTGCCTTGAAACATAAAACAACACGCAATCATTTACTGTTGCAATCAATACGAACGGATTGCGACAAACAACTTTGTATTTATCTCTACATAGTATTATTTACTAAGCTGCGTTTTTAAATTTTTTTTCCAGCATGTTGCCTTTACCAAATTGTCGCATTATGCAGCCTGTTACAAGTTTTGCAATGTCCCCAACAACTGGCAATAAAAATTTGGTTGAAAAGGCTATCGGGAAAAATATGGGTCCGTTTTATGGCAAACAACAAGCAGATGAGTGGAAGAAGGAACTGCATAGAAGAGAATATGATAGACAGTACGGATTAAAAGCATATGATCCCAAAAAATATCCAGATTTATATACAGAAGAAGAAAGAGAAGAAAGGCGAGATCGTTTCGTCAAATTAGCGGAGTATGAAAGAACAGTACCAGGTGGGTACAGTAAATTAGGCCCTAAAGACGACAAAATTACCTTACATGCTAGTGCTCTCTCGGGATCCATCAATCAATTTTCTCCCCGTTTTTTGGAAACGTTAGTAGGAACACCAGCCCATAAAGCCAATAAGTTTACAAAAGGCACGAAAGATTTATTGTTACTTGGACTTTTGCCACAAGAGAAAGTCAAGCCAGATTTACATACAACCGATTTAGGTTATAATCCATTATTGCACAAATACAGTGGAAAACCACCAACGCATACAGCTTTGCAAAAACGTACTACTCGTGAAAGAACAGGCTATGTAGCGATTGCTGGTGGAAAAAAGGGAAAATCGGAATTTAGCGCCGAAAAGGATTCAAATATGAAAAAACATATGGAAAATGCATATTCACGCATTCCACGCGAGGTAGAAATTTTCAAAGACGAAACTGCTGACTTGCAGAACAAACTAAAAATGATTAAAACTAAAATTGGAAATGGTGAAGCAACAAAAAATTTGCTAGAGTACGATCAAGAGCCTTTTCCGGATAAAGTGAAAGAAAGAAAGGAATACATGGAAAAATTTGACGAGCAACTGAGTACGTACAATGACGAACGGGAGAAACAATTGAGTATTAATAAAAAAACTATGCAAACGAATTATAGGCTCGTAGATCCGTTTACTGAGCATCCCTACGGCATCAACTATGGCCGCACGGGTGAGCCAATAAAAGGTTATAACCCAATTATGGATCGCCCGAACAGTTTAAAAGAAGAATATGATTTGCAAATGAAGGAAAAAAAAGCATGTTTAAAACGAGTTGAAAAAGGTTTTCAGGAACAGATGAAAAAAGAATCAACGTGGAATGTGGTAACGAATTGTGACAAATTAACAGGAATTGAACATTTGACTCCACACGATGCAAAAGTAATTCCACAGCTTCAACAGGAAAGGATAGACAAAGCAACAGAAACAGCCAAGGAACTTACGAAAGTCATACAACATCATCATGCACCACACTTTCCCCAATCGTATTATGAAAAACAATTTCCTAAAGTAGGAAGGCATTCCGAACCAGTAGACGCAACTCACCATGTAACACACAGGCGGCATTATAAAAAAGAATTAGCACACGAATACAACAGACTATTAGAACGTAAACATGTCAATGTCGCAAAACACAAAGAAGTCTCTTCTGGTGATTTAATATTCGGTAAAGTGGGTACAAAAGAAAATAAAGTTAGAAAACCGGAAACAACAAAACCTAGTATATTTGATCCAATGATAGATAAAAATATGAAATATCCACAGAAAAGGGCAGCACCATTTAGACATCAATATTATTTTGAAGGTCAAAAAAATCCAACTAAATATATCGAATACGATAGTGTTCAGAAAATCGGAGGTCGAATAGGTGATAGACCAAAAGAACATATTATACCAATACCCCCACATAAACGTCCGTTGTGTCCTAAAGTTACACCAGTCAAGCATCGTAAGGTTTGTTTAGTAACATCCCCACCAAGATCAGATGGCAATTTAAATATTTCTAAATTTAGTGTAATTGTTCCAAGTCCACGAGTTGAATACGATCGTAGGCATATATATAATAAGTTTGGAAAAGTAGGCGTGGATTCTAAGAGCAAAGCATTTCATTAAAGAAACAGAAAATATGTGTAAAAATATATATATGTGCATCTACACACACACATGCGTATATTGGTTGTGTGTGTGTATTTATGTTTGTAAATATTGTTTTAGTACTTTATTGAATTTAGAAATTACGATACATATGAAATTATTATATTGTGTTGTTCTTCTTTCTTTTTTGACAATTTAAATTATTATAGTTCAATTGCACTTTACATCGTATACGCGTATTAAAAATACAGCTTTCTTTAAAGGTTTGTACTTCTTACATATTTGGTATACAAATATTGATTTCCCCCTATATATATATTAACAGCCTTTTTATCTTTTTTTATTTTTGCTGGTTTGCACAAAAAAAATAGACTATGGTGGTTATAGTAAAAATTAACTAAACTGGTAATAAAAAACTAAAACGTTATTATTATTACTATTACCACCAGTATGATATTATTATTGTTATTATTATTATAATTATTGTATTATTATATTTTATTAAAAATACATAATTATTAGTATACTACAAAAGTTTAAAGAATTAAAAGTCCCGTAATAGCTAGGAATTCCCAACAAAAACATTACATATATTGCCAAATGCAACAAATCATAGTAGGAGATCATGTCGTAGCGTCTGTACGCAATAAAAATTCGGGGGCAGCTTTTTTACGCGCAAGTGAAAAAGTTTATCCAAGGAACAATACGGACATTGTTCACGGAGTGGTAACACAAATATATCGAAATGGTGCAATTGCACTTTCTGTTGGAAGTAGAAGCGCTAATGTTTGTTTCGTTAATGCTTCAGATGTGATAAATATCATCCCGAGACCATATATCAGTAGGAGAGATTTTAATTTTGCTAATTTAAACAGAATGCCAGGAGGTATCAGTCATGGCAGTGATAATCAGCATGCACAAAATAGAAGAAAACCAAGTGAATCTTCACTACATATGAGGAAATCAAGTTCAGCGAAAAGTATTAACAGCAATAGTAGCAGTAGCAATAAGAATAAATATTTGTTTGATCACCATATTGAGATGTGGCAAGTGTTGCGCGGAATGGCACACCAGAAGAAAAATAAAAGACTTAATTTAAGTCAAAGTTTAAAAGAATTTAATGCCGAATCCAATTTGGATTATAACAATAATGGGAGGTTCCAGTCTTCTCCTTCTCATACAAACGTCCATGTCAATAATCATATATTATGTAATCCAGAAAATAATAGCGATCATACAATGAAGTCAAAATTATTTTTAAAAGCTTTCCAAAAAAAAGAAGTGTTCACATTTCAAAGAAATAAATTTTCACGACCAAAATCTGCCCAATTGAATAATAGAAAGAAGAAAAAGAAATTGAAAAAACGAAAAAGTATGGCATTTGGTGACAATATTCATAGCCTCGGCAGTACTACTCAATACGATGAGAACTTCAAGACGCCAAGAGATGTTGAAAAGGATAGATTAATGTTACTTAGCAAAGTTTTTACAAGTACAAATAATAATAATGATAGTGACATAAAGAATTCAAAACGCCAAAACAATGATAAAAATCAAAATCTTTACAAGAGTAATAGCTACAATTTTAATACTAACGATAACGAAAACGAAGAAACGTGTGAAATGCGAAAAGATTATAAAGAGTATAACAGCAGAAAGTATATCCGACGACCTCGAACTTCGAATAGTACAGGTATATATGCAAGGCATGACGGCGCAAGAGAAAGAGCATTTTTAATAGAAGCAAGAAGAAATAAATTGCTTGGATAAAAACGTTTTTGGATGTGTACAAATATATCATATATATTTATAATAATAAAAAATACTAGAAAACAGAGTATTAAGCGAGAAAACGTACGATCGTATTTTATACGGTACAAGATATAATTAAAATTAAATTATATTAAATCTTTATTTTTATAAAAAATACAAAATATTTCTCTCTCTTTCTCTCTCCCTTGTAATTTTTTTGCATTTTGCATAAGGCGATGCGATGAAAATGCGCGTTTTGTGAACCGATCAACAAATACATGGAGGAATACCAAAGATAAAAATTTAAATATACATGGTGTTTTTTTCATAGAGCCCAGAAAGAGGCAATATAGCAAATTATTTTACCAATAGTATCACATTAATAGTATCTATACGTAAATCGTGGTTTTATGAGAAACCATACACTCTGTTAATAAAAAAAAACGTAAAGTGCTAAAATCTAAATTTGTTTACGTAAATAAAAATATTTCCGAAAAACACTGTGCCTGTGCCTACCACTCACTGATGGTGGTACCTGGTAGCATTGTTTTTTGCGGATTTAGATTGCGCCTCTCCAAAATGCTGAAATTTTGAGAATAGCAGGTACATACCATACTACTTCAACTTTCTTGAATAAATCCAATATATATATATTATTCAATTAAGATATTTATGGGAGTGTGAGCGAGAGAGAGAGAGAGATCTATAGAAACAAATAACAAAAAAAATAGAAAGTCATTTATTCATTTTAACACGCTGGTTTATTTTATATAATCGGATAGACCTATATACAACATTGATAATAAAATACGATACTATATATATATTATAATAAATGACGAAAAATATTATTTTTGTTAAATGTATTATTTTTTTAACTATTATTGTTACCAATGCAACTGCTTATGATACTTGCTTGTCTCCACGGACGAAAGACCAAGACTGCGATTGTGATATACTGAAACCTCGCACTACGAATCAACGAAAAAGTGGTGCCTTGATTGAATTTGCAATTTGCAGGAATTTTCCATACTCAAACTATAGACTAAAAAAAGTCCCGCTACAAATTTTAGTAACGGCATATGATCCGCTCAATATATTTCGCACTGGACTTGGTCCTTTCGGTAAACCATTGGATAAATGGACTGAAGGTCACTGGAACTATCAACTCACCCCTCAGAGTCATGAAACAAAGATGTTTATGAACTGGAAACGGTGGTCTATGGGAGAAGGAAAGACGGCTTATTACTGCCCAGACATTACTATACCCGACCGAGAAGGAGGAGACCAAAACAACGCGGAAAGAAAAGGGCATTGGAAAGAAGTTAAAAATGGGGAGGATGGAAAATGGTATGATAAATGGGGATATGAACCTACAAACTTGAAGTGTCCTGAGACTGAGGATTCGGGGGACTCGGTGAGTACGACTATTTTTACGAACCATGATGAAGAGCCACGAAGTTATATTGGCATCAATATAAAAAAATGTGGAAACGATTCCCCCGACCCCTTACTTCCGTGGCAGGTTCCCAAAAACGAGACTGGTAAATGGTACCTATTTTCTTACATATTCAAAGGCTTTGACGTTTGGAAGAGTATGACTGAAACCTCTACTTACATCCCTAGTTGGATAAATTGTCCCAGGATTGCTGCACCATGTGATGCCAATAATGGTAATTGCGCATGCGCTTTTTTTGGTGACGATGAGGTGTGCAAAACACCAACTACAACAAACGCCCCTGTAAAAGCACCAACAACAGATGCACCAAGAAAAATCGAGGAACCACAAACTGTTGGGGAAAAGATAGACAATGATAGATCTTATAGATCTTCATTACCATGGGAAAGTGCATTTGGTTGGATAATCTTAGGCGTTACTATGGTGGCCGCCGCAGGTATGTTCTATATGTGGTATCGAAATGAAAATGGTGATTACAGTAGCAGAGAAGGTACTGAAATGGGATATCTGCCAATGATGGAGAAGCAATAAAAATACGAAAAGTACGACCGTATAAAAAATACACACGCGCGCGAATATTTTAAAGAGAACATTTTCATGTTATTAAGTCATATCCTTTTTAATTAATCTGTATTTTTTTATGTCATTATTGAACTTAACTTTTTCATTTTCTGTCCTTACGTGAGGGTGCCTCCAATAACTGTCCCTCTACGTCCTTGCTTAAATGTTTTAATATATACGAGTATAATTTAATTTACGCATTAAAATTTATTTTTGTCTCTCCTTTTTTTCTTCAAGGATCACAAAAATAATCATATAAAAGAGAGTATAATAAAACTAAATAATAAAATCATATTTTAAAAGTTTTAGGGCGGGATGCAGGGGCTTGGCTATCATACAGGTGTGGCAAAGTCCCCACATTATTACCCATTTTATTTACGAAGTAATTACACAATAAAATATGGTAATGATACTAATGCGATCGCGATCTCCGAACTCTGACGTATATCAAGATGAGGATTGGGAGTAGAGTCTGCGTCGTCAGACTCTTTCTCTAGATTGGCAGTTTCCAATTTGGGAAGCTGGGAAAGTTAATTAGAACTTATTTACAGCTGAAATTAAACTCTCGCTCGATTATGACTGGTATGATTACGTATTTTAATACTTATTAAAATATGTATACGTACATATATTAATTTACGCATAATTTATTGTTTTAATTTACTCATGATAATTCCTACTCTTCAAAAGAATACAATAACTGAAATAATCTATCGCCCACACTAATGTGTTGATATTCCCATAATAGAGAAAACCACATATCATACGTACATATATTTACATGATTTTAACCATATTTTACATGTAAAAATAGAGAGATATATAATATTTTCACATTAAGTTTTACAAACCATAAGACTCCAAGCGTGAGTCAGATATATTGTTCTTATGTTTCTTTCTTTTTTTCTTACTTTTTTTATTATTACTACCATCAGCAAGATCCTTTCTTTTCATATTATTGCTAGCATTATTGTTATCTCTTCCATTATTTTTTGCATCACCATCATTATTTTTACTTAAACCCTCCCTGTAAGATACCCTAAATTTCTTACGTGATCTACCATTAGCTTTCCATTTCAAATCTCGATATGGCGCTATTTTTTTCAATGGCACAAATTGGCCTAATAATTTGTCATCAGCAGTTAATATTTCTTCTGTAGACAATCCATATGCATCTTTTTCAACTGTATGATATTTAAAACGTGTTGGCATTCCAGCAATAATATCTTCATAATCTAAATCATTTAAACTTTTTGTGTGATCCACAATTGCTTTTTTTTTCATTTGATTCATATTTTGTATTTTTTCTTGATGTTCGTTATTATCATCATCATCAACAACAACAACAGGACGCTCAACAATATTTGTTTTAAATTCTGCATCATCAGCTGCATCATCATCATCTACCATTTTATTTACAAATTCTTTCTCTCCTGCAGCTTCTGGATCGTATTCTTCATCTTCATAAAAATCATCGTTGTACATTTCTTTCATTTTCTTATCGAATTCATCTGGATCAAAATCACCATCCAACATGTTAACATCAAATTTAGACGATATTTGCCCATCTAAACCGACTTCTTTTTCAATATTTGCTAAGCGACGTTCTAATTCTTTTCGTTTTAAATTTTTCAAACGTTTCAATTCTTCTCGCTTTTTTTCTTTTTCCAAACGTTTCCGTTGTTTTTTCTCATCTCGTTTTTTTTTACGTTTATCATCCGTCCTTCGCATGGTTCCTTCTACATGTCTTGCATGTGAAACGATCTCATTACTACCTGCCTGTTCGAATCGAAAGTTATAAGTTTTCTCAAACTCTTCAGCTTTCTCAACTGCATCTTCATCATCATCATCATTTAAAATCGAATTATTTTTCTCGTTATAAACGCGTTGCCCGATCCCACCCGTTGAAGCATCGTCCCAACGCCTATTTAAAATATAATCCCGTAAAAACTGCTCATTTTGATCTAAATCTTTTGTTTCGGCATAATACCTTTGCAATGCACCTCTCTCAGCCTCTGGTAATAATTCAGATTGATGTTTTTTACGCCATTCTTCTAATTCAGCTGCTTCCTTTGCTTTGTCTTCATCTGATTTTTTGACAATTGATAAAAAATCGTCTTCATCATCACCATCAACATCATTATTTCCTTTCTTCTTCATGTTGTCATTATCCATATCATTATCATTTGTACCATTTTTGGCTTGTTTAATAAATGCTTGGCGTAACTCTTCTTGTTCTTGATTATATGTTTTTATTTGAGGATGATTGTCATCATTGTTCTTTTTTTCCATCTTCTCATCATCATCATCACCTTCACTGGCATATCCACGTTCAGCAGCTTCTTCCATTCGTTGTCTCATATAATCTTTATATGTCATAACTTTGTCTTTTTTTTTATCGCTGTTCTTTTTATTAGTAACTTTATTGTTTTCTTCATACCAATTTTTATTTTTATCATAAATAGCTGGATCACGTTCTTTAATCATTTGTAAAGTTCGAAATATACCAGCTTCAACGGATGGTGTAAGCAACTCTGCCTCTTCATCCTCACTTTCACTACTGCTTTCATCACTATCACTATATTGATTGTTTAAATTATTTTTATCATTGTATCGTCTTCGTTTTTTCTCCAACTCTTTAATTTCTAATTGTCGTTTTTCATCTTCATATTTTTTTGCAAATTTTTTATTAATTGTAATAGATGTTGTAGTAGTGTCTTCCTCATCATCCGATAACCATGATTTCGGCATGATGTATTATAGTTGATGTTACGTGCGTTTGGTATATCTATCTATCGATCTATACAGCTATATGTATCTAGTACTACTGAATGCTCTGAGCTGAGATGTGTTGGTTGATACTATCGTATCATCTACCTGATGTATCAACTATCTCTCTTCCACAATATTTGTTTTCAATTATAATTTATTATTTCAATTATGTATAGTTATAATTTTTAATAATTTTGTTGTGGATAACGAAATAGTAAGAATTCGATGGTGGACGAGAGAGAGGGAGAATCGAGGAAGAAAATATATTTAGAGTGAATTGGATAGGAAAAATAACGTTTGAAGTATACCAAAGAATTGTACCAAACGAAAATTGTTGTAAAAATCCCGTTTTGGACGACAATCTGGCAATCTAAATCTAAATCTAAATCGAGGAGAAAAATGTGTAGTGAATTGGATAGGAAAAATAACGTTTGAAGTATACCAAAGAATTGTACCAAACGAAAATTGCTGTAAAAATCCCCTTAATACTTAACCTATAAATCTAGAATAAACCGCGTGACAAAACTGTACAAACCGCATGACAAAAAAACTGTACACATTTAACACTATTCACTATGGGGGAAATATTCATCTTTTTTTCCCTAATATTTTCGGATATTTGCTATTTTTTACACCTGGCATTTTTAAGAAAACGATAAAATATATTATAAACATATATATTTCCCATCCAATAGTGAATGGTGTTAATTTGTTGTTCTTCGTACTGGTGTTAGTCGTCTAGCTGGTGTTAGCACTGCGTATACGCCTATTCTTTTTTCAGCAGCTTCTCCCACAGCAGCTTTTCCTTCCTTCGTCGATAGTAGCCACAAAAACAGCGCAAAAAACACAACAATTCAATTATAGAACAAAAAGATATCGATACATGCCTTAGGGCATGCGCATGTATATATATCTATAGAGAGAGAGTATAATATACAAGATTATATACAGAGAACAAATAACCAATTAAGGAAACAATCATTATTATTATTACAAAAGAAGTATTATTATTATTATTATTTAAAAAGAAAAATACAATGTCAGCAATATCAGAAAATGCAAATTATACAGGTACCTTACTTGGTATGGGGAATCCTTTAATGGACGTATCAGCAAATGTTGGACAAGATATGTTTGATAAATATGGTTTAAAAGCAGGTGATGCCGTTTTACAAGAAGAGAAGCAAGCTGGTATTACAGAAGATTTGATGAACAACTTCAGTCCAGATTTGATTCCAGGCGGTTCCACTTTAAATGCTATTCGTGTATGCAATTGGATGTTAGGTTCCAATATGGCAACTGGTTTCACTGGTTGTGTCGGTACTGATTCATATGGTGAAACTATGGAAAAATTAGCTTTAAGTGAAGGTGTCAATGTTAACTTTTTAAAAACGGCGGAGCAACCAACTGGTACCTGTGCAACCTTTATCAAAGATGCCGAACGCTCATTATGTACAAATTTAGCAGCAGCTAATTTATTTAAAAATGACCATTTACAAACGGAAGGCATGAAAAAGTTGATCAGCGAAGCAAATTATTATTACATTGCTGGATTTTTTTTAACTGTCGATGTTGCAAGTATGGAACAAATCGCAAAACATTCCAGTGAAAATGATAAAGTGTTCATGATGAATTTATCCGCACCATTTCTAGTTGATTTTTTTGCTACGCAAATGAATACCATCTTACCATATGTTGATATTTTATTTGGAAATGAAGTTGAAGCTGCATCGTTTGCTAAGAAACAAGGTTGGGGTGAAATTTCCACAAGTGAATGTGCAAAACGTGCTGCAAGATTACCAAAAGCATCTGGTTCACGTCCACGCATCGTCGTATTTACACAAGGTAAAGATGCTACATGTGTTGCTATGAATGGTGAAGTAACTACATATGATGTTGAATTACTACCAAAAGACAAATTAGTAGATACAAACGGTGCCGGGGATGCATTTGTTGGTGGATTTCTTTCTCAATTGGTACAAGGTAAAGATATGAAAACATGTGTATTAGCTGGACATTACTCTGCACGTGTTATTATTCAAGCTAGTGGATGTACTTTACCAAAAACAAGACCACAAATGAAATTATAAAAATATTATTTTAAATATATATACAAAGTATGAGATATATCTAAAGAAAATATCATATTAAGAAGCGTGTTTGATAGAGGGTTTATAGTTGTGTGTGTGTCGTAAAACTGTGTGTTTTTAAGAATATAAAAATACGCGTGGACAGAGAGTAGAAAGGTTTGTTTATATTTTTATATATCATAATATATATATAAAAAATATATTTCACACAAAAAATAATTTTTTAAAAAGTATTTTATCATACATATTATTTAAAAAATGTTATTTCAAAACTTAAATTCAGTGCCTGGACTCTCCCGACACACTGTCAAAAATATTTTTACATATATATATACACACACACATAATATGAGTAAGAGATAATTATCCACACACACACACACACATAAAGACACGAACACAAACACAATTCTTACGAACGTACATCTCTCTCTTACATTATGATAAATCATCAAATTGGAATAGTGTATCTTGTGTATTATTTGCTGATTGATAACCAACTGTTCGATCTATTTCAATGGAAAACGATTTCTTTTTTCCACCAGATTCTTCTAATGCTAACGGTTGATTGAATTTCGGAATATGAATCGGTGCCGATCCTTTGTGAGTTGAAATACTTTTACGAGATGTTTTAACAGGACTAACAGGTATGTATTGTCCTAACCTTGTAAAAGTTATATTTTCGTCAACAACGTTTGGACTAATTGATGCTTCAACAGATGATTTACCTAAATCAAATAAAGCTGGTGCGGTGCGTATACGTCTCAATGGATTTATCATGACTTTCGCCGCTAAAATTTGCTGTGCCATATGTAGTATGCTGAAAGACGTATATAATAATAAATAATGAAATAGATTGTTTTTCTAACGATGATAACTCGTTTATCAACTAAAAAGAATACTTATTTGTTAATATCAACTAAAATGTGTTTATATAATATAAAAAAAATAAACAACAATTTGCCACAATAACAAACAACAAAAGTTATATATTTTCAAACAAGAAAATTTGACAGATTCTACAAAACAATTAAAATAACAATAGAGCCTATATAATCAAATTAATATATATCAACGGTCGTATCTATATGTTAACAATAATACAAAAGTTGTTTAACCTCACTGTATATATCACACACATATATCTATATATATATATATATCACCCTTTTGTTGTATGAAAAATTCCAATGGTATGTGCATGTTATTTCGGTGTTCATCCACAAGAAAATGATTCGCGAGAGGGTAAAAATTTGGAATTTACAAGTAGCGACGAAGATTCGTTCTTGATGTGTGCCGTGCTGACGCTAAACTCATCTTATTGACGACTGAAAAATGAAACCTGAAAGAAGGTTGTGCAACTTGTGCAAAAAAAGAACGAATATTGCACCCAGAGCACACGCGAAGAAAAGTATGTGATGGCTGGCCAGCTGGCCCAGCTGGGTGATGGAAATCCAGGAAATGCATCGTCATGTAATGGCTTTTTGTGGCTTTTTACGAACCCCCTATTTGCAATCATGACGATGGTATGCATGTATCTTTCATCACAGTGTACCACCATCATATTTTTTCACACAGATTAATATTATACGATAATCATGAATGTAATCATCTACGACGCCGCCACACACACCAGGTGGTATTACTGTATATTTACTATATACAGTAATATTTTCCCCATCATCACATCATCATTACATTTTGTGTGCTTCCAGATCCTAATTCCAGCTGGATATTCACCTTTCCATCATTCTGTGGCATTCCAGGCATTCATCCTTAAAAAATCATCAAAAAAAAAAAAAGACAAAAAAACAACAACAACAAAAAACAACCATTAAATTATTTACTAGGATATATATAAGTGCAATTATAGCATGATGCATTTTGGTAATATATATATTTATTCCATATACAATAAACGAATTAAAACAGTGAAAGGGCATTGCATTAATATATACTATAGGTGATATATCATTAAATAATATAAAAATGTACAAAGTAGTATTGTTTTATAAATATATCAAATTAAATGCAAAAAATGAATCAGACAAACAAATTAATTTAGGAAAAAAATTAGGGCTTTCTGGACGTATATTAATAGCTGATGAAGGTATTAATGGGACTGTTGCTTCGTTAGCAAGAACAGAAACACATAATAATAATAATAATAACAATTGCCCATTGGATGAATATATAAAATTAATGTCAGAAGATATACGCTTTAAAGATGTTGATTGGAAAGTATCATTTTCAAATGTTGAACCATTTCCTGATTTTGTTGTTAAAAATCAAAAAACAATTATTAGTACAGGAAATTATATTATTCCTCCACCAAATCCAGAAACATTTCCTGGCGGAAAACATTTAAAACCGGAAGAATTTCATAATGAATTGACAAAAGCATTGACAACACATAAAGATGATTATGTTGTATTGGATGTTCGAAACAATCAAGAACATTTAATTGGTAATTTTCAAGGTAGTATTAATCCAAAAACACGTTTCTTCAGTGAATGGCCAACATATATTGAAAAAAATTTAACATCAATTAAAGATAAGAAAATTTTAATGTATTGTACAGGTGGTATACGATGTGAAAAAGCAAGTGCATTTTTAAAATCAAAAGGATGTGAAGATGTTTCCCAATTACAGGGTGGTATTCATCGTTATTTAGAAACATATGAGAATGATGGTGGTGGTTATTGGGTTGGTAAAAATTTTGTATTTGATAAACGTGTTACACAACCAACCTCAGCTGCATCATCAAAAATTATTGTTGGAAAATGTTTTGAATGTAAAGATCCATTTGATGAAATTGATGGTAGTACAGTATGCACTGTATGCCGTGATCATGTAATAGTATGTGGAAATTGTAAAATAAAATGCAAAAATGTTTATTATTGCAATAATCATTTATATTTAAAAGGAAAATATTATTATTTTATTGACAAATTTTCCATCGAAGAGTTAGAAATACAAATGAAAGAATTAAAAACAATTCATGAACAAATGTTAATGTTACCAACATCATCAACAACAATAACAACAACAACAACAACAGCAAATAATACGAATATTAATAATAATGATAACGTAATAATAAATCATAAAAAGATAAATAATAATAATAATAATAATAATAATAATAATAATACTAGCAATGATGATTATGGTGCACCTCATCCAAAACGTATGAAAAAGAATATAAATAAAGAAAAACGAAAACAAGGTACTAAAAAATTTAAAAACAAAAGACGTACTATCATGAAACAAATAACTAAAATTGAAAATCGTATAAAAAATTTAAAAAATGGTACATGTACGATTGATATAAATGAAAAATGTCGTACATGCATGAAAAATACAATGGAATGTAATGGAGAATGTTGGGGATTTTGGTCTAAAAAGTAAAAAAAAACATAAAATTTACGAAGCGTAATAAAAACACGTAATAAAAAATGTAAAATATTTACACACCGTCATGAATCGAGAAACGTACGACGTTCGTACGTGTACAAAACTCTCTCCTTTTTTATACCTTCGTGTGTATCATACTCGTATCATTTTTAAATATGGACATATTATTTTTTGTTTTTAAAATCGTACGAAGTTCGTATCATATATATAATAATACA
>Ga0099797_100367_pt1 | contig 29687 bp, 22 predicted proteins | sample Uncmet_Sort48C_1_FD_89871 | JGI IMG/M metagenome (GOLD analysis project Ga0099797, IMG submission 89871) | Marine eukaryotic communities from CALCOFI LINE 67, Pacific Ocean - C012_Sort48C_1 | ecosystem: Environmental > Aquatic > Marine > Oceanic | place: Pacific Ocean: Monterey Bay | collected... | reverse complement strand
TGTTATTGTTATTTAATGGAAAGGCGTATACTTGGTGCTGTTGCGTACACACGTGATGAATGTAAAAATGTAACTGTCGTAAGATCGATTAGTGGTAGACTTGTGGATTGAAGAGAATGATGCATTCTTTTCTGCGTGTAACGCTTTTGTATTTAATTTTACTTATCGCTACTCAGTCGATAGTTAACACAAACGCTATAGGCATTAGAAAACGGCAGAGAAAGTGGGGCAAAGTGAAAAAAGTTTTTCATGCAGCTAAGCTGAAAAAAAATGAATTGGTACGAAAATTTAAAGGCGTGGTGAAGGATAAGTTAGATTTGTTTCAATACTCTAAATTAGAATGGACAGAACCAAAACAAGGCGAACAGTTTATGATATGTTCCAGTGGTGGTGGTGCACGAGCGTTAGTTGCTTTTTGGGCTGTTATGAAAAGACATGGTAAACGTATTTTTCAGCAAGCATCCATGGTAGCAACCAACTCTGGCTCATCGTGGTTTGTAAATCAACTTTTGTACTCTAAAGAAGATTTCTTTGATAGCAAAACGGGGGGGGGGGCTTAAGGCCCAAAGCCAGCATGCTTTTGAGAAGCGTGTTGCAGATATTTACGAGGTTAACCCAAACTACAACACTGAAGGTAGTATGATTTCGGGATCGAAGATAGGCACTGTTGACGTTATATCAGGTTTTCTGCCTCCAATATTGAGAAAGCAAGTTAGAAAACATAATGGGAAAATTACAATAAAACCATCAACTGTTGAACCAAACTGGATGGAACATGTTTTGCAAGCTGTTGGGCAAGACGACGGTTGGAACATGTTTATCGATGATGTGAACAAAGTTGCAAATACTAAAAATGGTCGCAGTCTAAACCAAGGCCCAAAGTATAAACTAAACTGGGCTCAAAATACTGTCTTGATGGCACAAGGTACGTTCATTGGTGAGGAGTATCACTTCTGCCCCGTCGGTTACAAAGCTCACAAAAAATTTGGTAGCAATAAATTTCGAATGAAGGATAACGGAGATGGCACAACGTCGTGTGAAACATTATGTGGACGCTGTAAAAGTTGGAAAGTCTTAGATAAAGCGCCAATTTCAAACGTATGGTCGTATAAATTGTATGAAAATGGAAAACCAATTCTACATAAAACACCCGTTATCTCCGCATACGTGTATAAAGATAAAAATGATCGTTTTCAATTACGAATCCCATATTTGGAAGGGGGTAAAAGGCTTAGTGTATCTTATCGTCCGTATTACGGGAAAGCGAAAGCTGCAAGACATGTTTCACATGATAGACAATTATATTTTTATAAGAGTAATGTGCCTTCAAATAAATTTAAGAAATCCGACAGAATACAGGTGATGAAATCCGGTATTACCTATGATGCTATCAAAACATCAATGGTTGGATATTACAATACACTACTGGATAAAAAACGGGAGCGGTTGTCTGCTGTATCAAGTTCTTTTCCAGGTATATTTAATAGTCCCGGTATGATGAAACAGATAGAATTTAGACTTGGTAGCCTGCGTATAGGTTTTATGAGTGACTTAATTTTAGATATGCTTGATTCAAGTTACAACCAATATGGTAGCCCAATTCAAGGATCAGCAGTGAAACCAAACAAAGGTTGGGGGACTGTAAAGGAATTTGTCTTGAACGGTGGGTTGACTGGAGCATGGCCTTCGCCGGGTGGGGCAACAAACATAGGAACTAGCACGGTAACTAATTATCCAGCTGATAGACAACCACTAGAATTGTCATGGGCAGATGGTGGGTATACAGATAACTATGGCTTAGCACCACTGATTTTACAGATGCAGGAATCAAACAAGTTTCAAACAATTATTTCGCTTTTATCGATGGGTGATACTGAGGAGTTTGAAAAATTGTTTGAAACACGGAAATGCAAGATAAAACTCAAATGCAAACAAGAAGCATTAGGAGAATCCCATTATGGTCCCTTGTATTTTAAAAAACATTATACACCAATGTTTGCCGGTGCGCCACCAAAACCTGTTCGTGATGAATGCATAGATAAACCTGATGAAACAGAAGATTGTCCATTAGTCAAGGCCCATAAAGGTATTTTTACGACTATTGATAATCCATATTATGGAATTAAAGCAGGTTCAAAAATCAGAATCATTTTTTTGCTATACAATCCGGGAGGCATGGGTTTGTTACCAACAGAAGAAAGTCGACAAAGTTATGTAGATCAGGCCAATAAGCTACAACATGTATTGGACAAAAATAATGCTGATGTATTAAAGTACTTTGGTATTAACGAATAAAAAAGTTTTTAAATATATATATGCTATCCATAAAATTACTGTATAAAAAAGAAAGTTTTTAAATACATATATATATATATATATACAAAAAGAATAAAATTACAAATTGTATCTTGGGGTGTATCTCGCATTTATTCATTTATATTTAAGTTTTTTTTTACTACTCGTAACTTAGTCTTGCTTCTTTATTCGGTTGAATGTCGTTGCTACTTTTATTGCCAGTACTCGATGGCCATTGCTGTTCTTGTTGTTGTTCAACAATTAAATTTTTTAAGAATGTATTTTCCATTTCTAATTCGGCTATACGAGATGCTTGTTGTACTACCATAGCCTTTAGAGCGTCTGCATTCATGTTGTTAAATGCGGTATTTTGTGGTAATTTATTATGCTGAAGACGATGGTGGTGGTGGTGACGGTGGTGGTGGTGGTGACGGTGGTGGTGATGCTTTGTACGATTAACGTGAAAGCTATCGCTTAACGAGGCATCCAATACTTTTGACTGTTCCGATTGTTGGTGAAATATTAGAATCTTTGCATTCTGCCCGTTTATATGTTCTTCGTCATTATTCTTCATTCTCATTTCATACAAAAATTTTGCCGGGGAATAATGGGTATTTTGAATATTATTATTATTATTATTATCATCATCATATTGCTTTTTGCTTTTACTTTTGCTTGATAATAGTTTCTTCTTTGGTCCCATCATTATTTGTCTAAAAACATGTGTGTGTGTGCATGTATATATAATGTGTATGTACGTATAAATATTTTCCTTAGGGTGGCTGGTTACTATTTTCAGTGTGTGCAGGGTAGTTGATTTGTTGTCCATCGCCAATCTCTCAACAACAACAACAATAATTTAAATAATAATAATAATAGCATAATAATAATTAATAATAATATTATATAAAAAATAATTTATTATTATTATTATTATTATTATTATTATTATTATTATATTATTCCATTATATTATTGCACTATTATTATATTTATTTTTATCCATTATTACTGTATTATTTTTTTTTTTTTTATATTAAATAATTTTTTATAATAATACCTGGTAATAGAGTAATAAAATATAATTATTATAATAATAATAAATAATAATATTATTATTATAAAACTAATTTAAATTATTTTTTATTATTCAAAAAGTATACCTGGGAAACTGGTAAAGAATTGAAGTTAATAAAAAGAAAGCGCAAACCATCAAAGAGATCAAAAATCAGATCGTTGATGCTGGTATGTTTAACACTATACTACCTACGAAGTAGAGATAACATGAATAGCATTGCACTGAAGTTTGGTATAAATGCTCCAACCATAAATAAACACATTATTTATGGCCATGACGAAATGGAATTTCTTTCTCAACTATCTGGTGAAAAGTATCCGCGAATTGCTAGACATAAAATATGGTCATTCATGGATGGATTTAAATCAAATTTACAACGCCCAAATGATGAGTTAATACAAAATTGTAATTATTCTGGGTACGTTGGTCAACATTGTGTAAACAATGTTGTACTGTTTGATATACTTGGGAAAATAAGATTTTGCAAGCTAGCGCAACCTGGTAAAACACCAGATTCTGTTGCTGCTAGTAGAGGTGGATACTACTCAAAAGCGAAAGCAGCTTTTGATGCAGGAGGTTACAATTGCATAACCGATTCAGCATTCCGACTTGGTTTTGGTACATTGGCCACTACTAATAGGATGTTGAATTTCGCTGCGTACCCAAGAGATTTTGTTTCTATCCGACAAAGTGCAGAATGGGGAATGAAAATAATGCAACAATGGAGAAGGTTGTCATTGCCTGCATCGCATTTTAAAAGAAGATGTTACTTAAATCTGGTGGTTGTAGCTCATTTATGTAATTTCATAAATCAAAACAACTTGCCGAATCAAATAAGAACAGTCATGGGATCAGAATTTTTCGAATCATTAGGCAACCATTATGGTTTTGATATGTTTGACAATGAGTAAGATTAACTAAGAGAATTAAAATAATATTATTATTATTGGAGCGATTATTAGGTAATATATATATATAAATATAAATACACGTAATAATATTAATAATATGTTTCCACAGTGATAGAGATTTATATTACGGTACCCATTACCCAGCATCGATTGAAAGGGGGAATTTTAAAAAAAAAAGACTGAGAGAAGACAGAGAGAGAGAGATATAAATAAATAAATATATAAATAAATATTTTACAACACAGTGAACAATACTTGAAGAAAAATTATATTTACTTTACCGTTGTCGGTTTTGCAACCGGATATTTCTTTGTCTATTCTCAAAGTTCCTGATGCCTGCCCGAACTCTTCTCTCAAAGTACTGTGTTAAAATTTGCTGCCCTGACACATGATCTCTCAACCTCTGCATATTCCGGTTGTATATAGTTTGGGGAGGAGCACGATTGTACACCCCCCATGCTAAATTAACTACCGTAAAGTCTAATCTAACCTTCTGTGCATTTACGAAGTCCGTATCGTTTCGTTTGAATATTGATTTGTCAAGATCTCTTGGCTTTGTGGTTCCGTGGACGACTTCTGCTCCGAAGAACATCCATGCAATCAAGCAATCAAGGCTTACCCTTAATCCATATTCTGGCAACAGAAATACACTGTTGCTGTTATTATTATCTGCTGGGCATGAGGCACAGCAGGTATACCCGCTGTGCCTAAGAGTATCTTTTAGGGTGTTTGAATCCCCTCCGTCAAGATGCATTTGAATATGAAAGAATGCAGTGAACATGCCGTTCCCTGCTTCAGTCAACTCCATACTAATAATTGAAATAATAATAAATATTATTAATTTTTTATATTTTTTGATAGTGATAGTGAGTTAGTAGAGTATCATCAAATAGTTGTTTTACGTATTGTTATTACTACATTACTATTACACTGTATAATTATTTTATACTGTTTTATTTATTTATATAAAGAACTGTTACGTCACTCCAATAGTACACACGGGAAGTAAAGATCAGACAGAATGAACAAAAACAACACAAACAGAAGATACAACAACTATAGTTTCATATGAGTATTTTGCACCTTTGACAAAACTTGCCTTTCCCAATATATAATGTTCACCGCATGTATCCCTCTATGCGCTTCCACTAATAGTAGTGCTTGCTGTATTGGGTGTAGGCTCGAGACCCATCTGGTCCAACTTTGTAACCAGGTACCATAAGTCTGCTCCGTTGGTTGAAAGCCTCTATCCTTTGTGTCGCTGTGAGACGCTGGTATAGTTTGGAGTTTCTTTGCCCTGTTGAATGCCTTCCGTGCTGCCTCCAGATGTTGCGGTGAGACGTTAGTCCTTGCCCCTATGTTGAACACTGCTCGCGTGTGTTGTTCAATGAGGTCCTGCTCATCTATTTCATTTTGTAGAAGTGCTTGAGTTATATCCATTGTTGTTTAACTCAGTGTTTTTTCCCAATCGTTTGTTTTCTGATGTTCATACCTCTTCTCAAGCAACATGGTTGACACCCCCTTTACTTTTGATTCCACATTGGTGAATAGATTTTGGCCCATCTGTCTCTTCCGCTCAGGATATTTAACAGTAGTAGTAATAATAGTACAACAACAACAACAACAAAGACGACGGCGAACAAGAAGATGAAAAGGACAGAGACAGCTGCGTTCAAACTTGCGACATGCACGTGGCAATCATTGATGAAAGGTGAAGAATGGGATGACAGTATGACTAGTGTCCAACATTCGATTCTGTTATTGTGAACAAGAATAAATTTATTTCCTTTCAAGTATTGATCAAGGTGGCAAAACAATATTATGGTGACGATACGCAATACCTGGCCGCCAAGGTATAGATAGCAAAGATTTGTCAGAACAAGTTTGTTGTTGCCTCTCAATGGTAGTAGTGGAAAGCATTCAACGTTCAATGATGCGCACAAATACGCGCATCTCTCTATTTTTAGATTCAAAGAATTAATTTTATGTGATTTAACATCGGTGTTATAATTAGGGTAATCGACAACAATGCTATCTCCATGTAATCATATTATTATTATTAATAATAGCATTATTATACCTGCTGGTATTAGTATTATTAATAATTATGAGTAACACACAATAGAAGCAATTATGTCACTGTGCATTATATATAGACGTTAGTAGCGACAAAACAAACACCGCACAACAATGGTAAAAAAATTCATCAATAATATAATAATAGTATAATAATAATAATTAAATAATTATTATTAATAATACGCGTAATAATGGTATAGTAATTAATTATATTATTATATATATAGAAAAAAAAAAACAACAACAACAAAAAAATTTATTATTATTATTATTATTATCGTTTGATTTGTTGAAGATTTCAGCAGCATCCAATTGCGCTAAAGAATATTTTATCAAGGGTCGTTGTGCATTTTGACTTCGTGGTTTTACATAATACATACATTGGAATATATACGTAGAGAACTGTGCTTTATAATTTCTGCGCACCATTTGCTTTTAAATCTGTATATAGTTATAATTTAGAATGGCGAAAAATAACAAAACAGCCTGGTTTTGGGGAAATACCAATATTGCTAATAAAAATGTTAAAACACAGGCATTACCTTTACAACCACATCGTACATATCAAAGTTTGCTTGGAAAGTCGCAACCGGACATTTCGCGTCACCAACGTGCATTAGCAACGCCGGATACAAACCGATATAGCTCAACACCATCATCAAGTCGCCGTCCTCTATATTCACGTGCACATTCACGAAAAACAATATCTACTGCTGGTTCAATTTTGTCTAACTATTCTGAGACAGAAGTTGGAGACGGTCGGTCCAGTAACAATCGTGATAAAGTAACATTGCGTAAAGTTTTAACTATACTGACTGAAATTATTAAACGTGAGCTATCGAAGCCACAGATGTATACAAAAGTATTTTTGCCTCCCAAACGCGTAACTGATACATATTATCCAAAATCGGTGTATTCAGAAACACGTGATTTTTTTGTTGAGAAAGAACATGCACAAAGGCGACGGGAGGATAAACGGGCGGAAGAATTGGTATCTAAGCGAATTCACTATGCCCACGCTGATAATCAACGTTATGCATTTGACCGAACAGCTGGCAACTTTATAGCAAACGCAGCTAATGATGAAGCTATTGCAATAGAAAAAGAAAAAAATAGAATGGCAGAAGGGCAAAGTAGATCAGTTGCAAAAGCATTAAAGCAAGAAGGATTATGGGTGAAACAACAAACAAAAAGCTCTGAGCAAGAAATCGAGCGTTTTGAACATTTACTTGCAATATTAGAAAAAGAACAAAAAGCGGAGATTAATCGTGAGATAAGAGTTATTGGTGAATCAAAAGATAAAGATTTAAAAGCCCGTCGGTATCGTATATCGAAAGTTATGGAAGAACGTGCTGATGCAGCCGATCGTATTATGAGGATATTACAAGATTATGATTTATTAAGTGGTGCTGATATGGCGACATATTTACAGAAGACATTAAAACAAATAGCTGACACCCCAATGGAAGCAAGTGCATTATTCCAAGCATCACTGTCTGGTATAACAAATGGTACTTTACAAGAGGAGGAAGATTACAACAACGATGGTAGTAATTTTATAGATAATAATACCAATTTACTTATGAATGGTAGGGGTAGTAGTAGTAGTAATATTAACAGGGGAAGGAAACGAAATAATAATAACGATAGAAATTTGAGTCGTGCCGCTTCAACGCAAGGATTGATTAATAACAGAGTTGGTGTAAGTAAAACGCCAAATGTAGGTAAAAAACCGTGGCAATCATTGCAATTTGATCCAAAAAGCCTTGTCCCTGCATCTGCCCCAACTACTATGGCAGGAAAATTACGCACAGGTACAGCTGCAAGTTCTAAACGAATCAAAACTCCTGGACTTGGACCAAGGGCATATACCCCAGCTGTTCTGAAAACACCTCGGGGTCGATTTGCACCAATTGTTATGAATGATTCAACGGGTATTGTCACAGACACCGGCTTTAAAAAGCCTACATTATCAACCGACGGGTCGTTGTTATTGTCGTCTCCAATTTCCAGTCCAACTAATAGTAACCAAGCTATTCTCGAAAATGCAATGCTTGCAAATAAAAGTAAACTGCCAAAAGGACCTTTGACAATGAAATCTCGTGCATGGCTATACAACAATATGCGTGGAATGATAATTGAAGAGGATAAAAGGGATAGTAGTTTAGGATTACTACGAAGTCGAAGTGGTTCAATTAGTGGCGGAAAGCGATCATTATCACAGAGTGGAAGAAGCACTTTATTAGGTATGTCACGCGGTTCATTAACAAGTTCAAATGGGGGTGATATACCAGCAAGCACTATACCAGGATTCAATAATACATTTGCATATAGTGATGGTAGAAAAACACCATGGACTGCTACTGGGAAGCCCAGAATAGAAAATTCATCTGGGAAAGAAATTGAAGATGGCTGGTATCCACATATGGGAACTATGCCAGCACCAATATCAGTAGCTGAACGTGCATTGGAAGATAAAGAACACAAAATCAGGCGTGATGGTAGGGGTTTACCACCAGAAGAAAAAATGGAGGAAGATGTTGACCCTTTTATTGGTAAAAGTCGATGGTTAGCAAAACCTGGGGATAACAATTTTTATCCAGAGTTAGAACGCCCAGCATATTCCAAATCGTATGCAGCGGATAAAATATTGAGACAAATGGAGATTAAAAATAAATTACCAAGTGATACCGCGACACTTCCTACTTATCGAATGAGTATGGCAATGGCTGGGGCTAGAACTTACGGTGAAAGTGCAAATGCATTTTCCTTCTTATGCCATCGTCCAATTCATGAACATCAATAGTTCCCCCCACATTTTTCGACGCTGTCAAAATATTCCAGTTGTCAGACAGGCCAATTGGTAATAATTTTTAATTAAAGTCAATAATTTACGTTTAAAAACATATATAATTAATTCTTACTCATTAAAATTTCATATATATATTATTTTTTAAAATAATTTATGATTTTATAAGTAGTTTCATATATATATATAATTAATTCTTACTCATTTATTTAATAAAATTTTACTCCCTGTAAATAATATATAATTAATTCTTACTCATTTATTTAATAAAATTTTACTCCCTGTAAATACTATATATATATAAGTGATATTCATTCTCTCGTTCTTTCCATCACACTTTCTCTCTCGAAGTCTAGTATTCGTAGCTGGTGTTTTCATCATCATCACCATCTGATTGTTGGTTTATTCTTCTTTCATTCCTTTTCATTCGTAATGCTATTATTTTTAATAAAAATATGATAAAATATTTTATACGCACACGTGTATATAATTTAATTCTTACTCATTTATTTAATATCGTAAAATTTTACTCCCTGTATTTGAAACTTAAATATTCATGCGCGCGTATTTTAATCAAATCAAACTTTAATTTGTTTATAAATTAAAACATTTGATATTTTTGGTTTTTGTTGTTACTGGAATCAACCGTTTGCAATGGTATGATCGATGCCACATTTTACATCTAATGGAGATAAAACTACTGTTCCATTTAATATATTTCGAATTGCATTGGGAGCATGAGGGCCCTTTAAAATCCAGATAATTGATGTAAATATATTAGTCACTGGAGATAAAAATTGACGCAAGAGTCGAAAATTTGCATCGTAGTCTACTTTAACTGTAGGGTTAATATATATTTTGTTTTTTCCAGATGCCCAAAGATCTTTTGAAAACAGTTGACATTCCGAAACAGAGCATTCATTGTTATTAAAAACATTTTTTTGCAACATTCTTGTTTTCTCAATACTCAATTTATTCAGTGGCATCGGTGCCCTTATCTCAGACTTGTTCCAACTACGGAATTTGATTCCAGGATTACCCGACAACACAGAAGCATCGAAAATGACTAAACCATTCCAACAGCTGTAGACACGCACAGGAAGCCCAAATGTAACATTCCAAAAAGATTCATAGTCCCAAAAATATGGAAACGATGGGCTGACAACCAAGCCATTTATATCTCGTAATACCCATAAGTCGTAAAGATTAATGAAATGAAAATCTAGGGCACATACAAGGTCATAATTCATCCTATTTGTATTCAACAAGCGAATAACATCTTTGTAGGAGAACCATATATCATTAAAAAAGAGGACCTTCGTTCGCAGTTCACTATCAGCTGGGCGAGGCTGTATGTATGGAAAAAGTGAATCTATACTGTTATTTTGACCAAAACATCCATACAAAGGCTGTAAGGGTTTATTTCTAAACAATGCCATCATCTTAATTCTTATGCTTGCTAGTGTGTGTCTAACACCTCTAGCAAATATAAAATCAGGGCATGATTTTACACCAGCTTCTTTACAGAGCTCGGTAGTTTTCATTTTTGAAGTGACAACCCTGTTATTGACTTTCATTTTCATTAACTCTTTTCGAAAACTGTGAAGCAATGCTTTTGTGCCATCTGAACTACCATTTTCCCAAACAGAAACAAAGCATTTGTGTGGCCCTAGAGAAACTATTAAGCGTTTTAATTCTGGTATAAAACCTCGAAGAACGGTTGAGCTATTAAAAAAATTTACAGCAATAAAGTACGTAATGATTGTCTTGCTGTCTGTTTCCCTGCTTCTTCTCAAACGCAAATTGTAATTGTTTCTATCATGCTCGACAGTTTTTATATAACCACTGTGTATGAAAAATACCCCAAAAATCACGAGAACAAGATATACCAAACTTAGCCTTCGTTTACCTCGACATGCCATTGTATTGTTGGTATTCGTGTACTCTGTCTTTAAAATCACCCGGAGTGGAAATAGACAAATGAATGAATGAAAAGGAAATGGCAATTGGCAATATATGCATTCAATTTGTAACGTTGGTATTCGTGTACTCTGAATTTGGCAATATATGCATTAAATTTGTAACGTTGGTATTCGTGTACTCTGTCTTTAAAATCACCCGGAGTGGAAATAGACAAATGAATGAATGAAAAGGAAATGGCAATTGGCAATATATGCATTCAATTTGTAACATACATACATATTATATATATAAGTACTCATAAAAAATATAAACAACATACATATAATAAATAACATATAAAATAAAAAATATTTATTTATTAATTATAATAATAATACCTGGTACTAATACGGTAGTAAAAAATTATTTATATTATTACGAAAAAAAAATAATAAATAATAATAATGATATGTTTTTATTTAAGGTATTTAAAATTGTATAAAAATCAGATCGTCATCAGTTCAATCATCAATGTGTTACACGATTCCAAAAAATCGAAATGGGAAAACTTTTACCTTAAGTGTAAAATAACACTATACACTATGTATTTACCCTAATTTAAAACTATACACTATGTAATTTTGTTTATTTTTTCAAATCGACGCGTAAACAAAATTACATAGTGTATAGTTTTAAATTCGGGTAAATGCGTATAGTGTATAGTCTTATTTTACACTTAAGGTAAAAGTTTTCCCATTTCGATTTTTTGGAATTCGTGTATGAGATTATTATAAGCTAATAAGAATATGATTTGAAATAGATAATAAAAAATAATTTAAAATGCAATAGCATTATATTATGAAGCTATAAGGCCACCTCAGCCAGAATAATTTCGATACGGCGACGTTCGTTCGCTTGAGACGAATCTTCTTCTGCATAGGCCCATTCTTTAAAAATATCGCTGCGTTTGCCTTTGTTGATTAATAAACCGTTCTCGATTTTTACAACTTTAAACAAGCTGGTCTTTAAGTATAGATACATACTTTTTTGTTTCCGTTTTCGTTTACTTTGATTTTTTATTATCACTCCTACATTATTATAAACATTTGCATTTTTTTGCTTTCTTTTTATTGAATTCAGTATAAATATTATGACGTCTTTAAGCTCGCCACCTTCCCCTCGTGGTCGAAGTAGTAGTATGAGAAAAACAATGAAATATATTGTTGTCACCGGTGGGGTAGTTTCTGGTTTGGGAAAAGGAATTACAATTAGTAGTGTGGGTGTAATCCTGAAACGTTGTGGATTTCGTGTGACATCAATTAAAATTGATCCCTATTTAAATACGGACGCTGGAACAATGTCACCCTTTGAGCATGGGGAAGTTTATGTATTGAATGACGGTGGGGAAGTGGATTTAGATTTAGGAAACTATGAACGATTTTTAGGCATTCAACTTACACGTGATCATAATATAACAACTGGAAAAGCATACCACCAAGTTATACAGCGCGAAAGGCGTGGTGATTACCTAGGGAAAACTGTGCAAGTCGTTCCACATGTTACTAACGCTATTCAAGACTGGATTGAACGTATTGCATTTGAATCTGTTGATGGTAAAGTTGGCCCGGCAGATATTTGTTTGATAGAAGTTGGGGGCACAGTTGGTGACATTGAATCAATGATTTTTTTAGAAGCATTGCGCCAATTTCAATTTCGTGTTGGAAGAGAGAATTGTTGTTTTTTACATGTATCCTTGGTACCAGTATTAGGTAGCGTAGGGGAGCAAAAAACAAAACCAACGCAACATAGTGTACGTGAATTACGTAGTGTTGGTATAACACCTGATGTTATTGTTTGTCGCAGCAGTCAAAAGTTGAAGCGTGCGACGCAAGAGAAAATATCCTTATTTTGTCATGTACCCCCTTCAAATGTTTTGTCTGTGCATGATGTAACCAACATATACCACGTTGCGATGATTCTTTGTGATCAAGGATTACCAAGTATAATAGCTAATAAGTTACAAATGAACCCGCCAGTGATGCCACCAGATATGGCGAGTTGGGCGGAGATGGCCAATATGGTTGATAATTTAACTGTCGAAGTGCATATTGCATTAGTTGGTAAATATACTGATTTACAAGATTCTTATTTAAGCGTTTTAAAAGCGCTAAAACATGGTGCTTTTTCATGCAAGCGTAAATTAGTTATTGATTGGGTAGAAGCGAGTGACTTAGAAGTGGCAGAAACAAATGAAGATTTTATCAAAGCATTTGAATTGATTAAAAATGCAGATGGAATATTAGTGCCTGGTGGTTTTGGTGATCGTGGTATTAAAGGTAAATTAAAAGCGATTAATTACGCAAGAACAAATAAAGTGCCTTACCTTGGCATATGCTTAGGTATGCAACTTGCTGTTGTTGAATTTGCGCGAAATGTAGTAGGTATTGAAAATGCCACTAGCACAGAATTTGATGAAAAGGCTGAAAATCCACTCATTATTTTCATGCCAGAAATCAATCCGTCCCACATGGGTGGTACAATGCGTTTGGGTTCAAGACAAACATTGTTCCATCGATATGGTGAAGAAGTATCTATTGCTGAAACTGTGTATGGTAATAGTACTGGTGTGTATGAACGTCACCGCCATCGTTATGAAGTAAATCCAGAATATGTACCAAAATTGGAGGATTATGGTTTACGTTTTACTGGTGTTGATGATAAAGGACAACGAATGGAAATTATTGAATTACCGGAAAGTGTTCATCCTTTTTTCTTTGCAGCGCAATTTCATCCAGAATTTAAAACACGCCCACAAAGTCCATCGCCGCCATTTGCTGCATTTATCCAAGCTGCTGCTGGATTGTGGGCTGGTGCAGGGAAAGGGTTTCAAAAGATTGGGCGTGAAAGTCCAAGAACAGTTGTAGAATAGGCAAGTGGGAGAAGGAACAACAAGATAGACAAAAGATGGCGTTGTCAAAGTGTATGTAATTAAGGTAACACATAATACTTTAAACAGCATTTTCACAACTTTAACTTTTTAACTTATTATGGTGCTATCCGTAATATATTTGACTCGGCGGAAAAAAAATAAACACAGAAGTAGAAGAATTATTGAAAAAAATATTGGGGATAAAAATATATTTATTATTATTATTAATTAACTTATTATTATATTATTATAAAAATAATAATAATAATATAATAGACTACTAATACGTAATAATAATAGCTAATAATATAATATAAATAATAATTTCATCGTCATCACATCATGCACTCATCAAAAATATTATTTTTTTATTAATAAAGCACCTTAATAATAATAAAGAGACGAAAAAACAACTAATAACAATTATAATAGTTTTTGAATATTTCAAATTTTGATGGTGGTTGTCCAGTTGTTGTTGGTACGAGTAAAAAAAAATAATAATAATTAATAATAATAATAATTATTTATTATTATATATATTAAATAAAGCGATACTACTATTGGTGGTATTATTGGTATAATAAAAATAATAATAATAATAATTATTGAAATTATAATAATAAATAATAATAATAATAATAATTATTATATAATAATAAATAATAATAAATTATTCGAATTATAATAATAATAATAATAATAAATAATAAATAATAATAATAAATAATAATAATAATAATAATAAATAATAATAATAATAATTAATAATAATAAATAATAATAATAATAATAATAAAATTAAAAAAAATTTGAAGCTTGTTCTAAATTTTCGACATATCATCGACCAATTGGTGATTGCACCTGATGAACTATAATTGAGAAACGTAGGAGTTGATGAAGTTTGTCACCTGCATTGCACAGTATAATTTACATCATCCTGTATCATAACATATAGCCATGACAACATGTGTTGACCGCACCGAAGAATTCCACCGTTGTGTAGAATTATTTTCGGAAGGAAAAATTATCCCAAAACGAATTAAAGGCCAATCCAAACCGAAAGGTTTGATGTTGGATGCTGAAAATTTGTATAAACAAATACATTTTATCGAAACCCAATTAAATAAATTGGCAAAATTAGTACATAAAGGCGGTATGTTTGATAATACGACCAAGGAAGTGAATGATCTAACGGCACTTTGCAAAGCACAACTAGAACGGTGCAATTTAGATTTAAAACTACTACAACAACATGGAACAAATAATGTAAATGAAACGACTGCTCAACATTTTAAAATATTAGTTGATTCTTTAAGAAGAAGATTAAGCAAACATGGCAAAAAATTTAAAGAAATTTTAGAGTCCCGTTCAGCGACATTAAAGAGACAACATAAGCGTCGACAAAAGTTTGCGAGCAACGATATTGCTATTGCCGCCCCAGCTCCAACTCCAATAACCCAAAATAGGATGAGTAACAATAATAGACCTCAAAGACAAGTTAATAATATGTACACGAGTAATAATAATGATTATAGTAACAGCGTCTCAGCTCCTGCTGGAGGTGGTTTACGTCAACGTGCAAGTATACGTCAAAATCAAAATTCATTTACAAATGTACCTTTGCACAATAATAATGACAGTAAAAGCAATATAGTGGGTAATAATGCGCCAAACCCATACCGTTCATCATCGAATCACAACAATAATACTAGTCGGCGAGTTCCACACCATAATCCATACGCATCTGGTAATAACCTAAATTCTATGCCAGCTAATCCATATTTATCACAAAATAATAACAACAATAATTATCAACAAAATAATCATTCATCTATTGGTGTTGGAAATTATCAACCTGCTTATCAATCTGATTTCCAAACTCAACAGTATTATTTTAAAAATGATACATCACAACGAAAGAGTGAAGCTGTACAAGCAGCAAAAACCATTTCCACTATTTCTTCTATGTGGTCTCAAATGACCAATCTTATAGCACAACAAGATGATATGTTGCCATCGATTGAAGATAATATATTTCAAGCAGAAGTGCATGTAAATAAAGGGCAAACGGAACTATTAAAATACTGGCAAACAATTAGTGGTGAACGTGCCTTAATATTGAAATTATTTGCTGTATTATTATTTATCATTTTTATATTTACATACATGCGATCATGAAATCATGAAATTTGAGAACAAAAAAAGCGTAATGTGTACATATATCTCATATGATATCATATTTTTACGAGAGGTATTTAAAAAATAAATATTTTTTTTTTTCAAGTTTTGTAACATATGCTTAAATAAAACAAAGAGAAACTTTTTATATTTTTATATATTAATATATATATATATTGTTTTAATTAACACTTGCTTTGTTCGGAAGCTTGGTAAATATTTTTTCTTCTTTTGTTGATGTTTTATTGACACTTTCATTGGTAGTATCCATTCCTTTTTCTTCCAACTCTTTTCCTTCACCTATTAAATCTAAATGTTGCGTAGGCATTGTCTTCTTAAACAACTCCTTCAAATTTTTTACTTCACTTCCACCAGTTTTACCAAGGCCAGTAGCTGATATTGCCATGTCAAATATTTTACGGCCTTTCTTCTCTTTTTCACCCTCAGGGCCGGATGCATCTTCACTTTCTTGCTCTGCTGCATGTTTAGATTTTTCCTCTCCTTTTTTAACTAAACCACTTTCATCGTCCATCATATCTTGATTAGAAGTATTTTTGCCTAAATATGTAATATAATTAGGGTCGCCTAACCGACAACGATGATATGCGCTATGTGCTTTCTCTGCCTCTTTGCTGAAGCTAGAGCATTGTGTTTCTGTCTTTTTAATTTTATCTAATAATGGTTGTAATTTTCCTTTCATTTGATCTAACAATTTACCTTCTGCTTTACGCAATGTTTCCAACGCTTCTGTTTTTGCTACCATGGCATCACGAGTTGCGTTACGTGCAGCATTACACTCCCTGCGTGCATGTCTCAAGCTACGGAAAATTCCAGGGCCGGCAACATCTGCTTTTTCTGCTTGCATTTCAAATTTTCCCCAACGCTCATGCGCTGTTTTCTTCGCAGCTAATGCGCGGTGAATCATTTTTTCCAAACCTTCCACACTAACACCTCTACTAACATACCATTGCTCTCCTTTTCCTAATTTGCCCATGTGAGCATTGGTTAACCTCTCTTTTGCGGCGCTTAGAGTTTTATCCGCATTATTGGCCTTGATATGTGCAGCATCTGCGTATGCTTCAATACTCAACAACGGTCCTGCTACGTGCTCCCAATGGGATTTTTTCAAACATACAGTTTTTTGATGTTCCATAGCATCTTCGTATGCTTGTACAGCTTGTGAGTGGTTTGATACTTTATTTTGACTAACACCTAAATCGCCTACGAACCAACTTTCAAAAGGATCCAATTTTGTTGCTTTATGCATCTCCTCGTTTAAACTATTTAATAACTTATCGCATAACGTTTCCTCGCCAGTTTGCTCGATCCATTTAGCATATACATTACTACATTTTGCTTTTGATAAGCACGACCAACGGTGAAAACCAGCTGGTGCTTCACCTTTGTCTTTTCTCTGTGGATGGTATGGTTGCGACACAGTACCTTCTTTTGCGTTGAAGCATTCATAGTCCGCTAATGTTACAAACTTTGTATCAACTGGATCTTTTGCGCTTACTAATGTTCTACGCTCACGTAAGCATGAATGGGTTGGACACAATAAATATAACTCAGCATATGGTGTATGTCGTTTCACTGTTGTTCCAACATTATCATTTTTTTCAATACCTTTACCTTTCACAACAAAGTCAATACCTTGACCTGGAACTGTTTTTGGTGGTATACCTAAACTAGGTTCTGCCTTTTTAAACTTGTCCGGGTCGTTCTTGTCTGGCGCGTTTAAGCTATTGCGTTTCATGTGCCTGCGTGTGCTACCATGACGCAACATACTATCCTGTGTTGCTTTCACAACCGATACAACTACTACTATTAAAAGAAGACATGATATTAGTGTAACCTTTTTCATCGTCATCATAATTATTGTTTGTTCCCCTTACTACCACTAATAAAATTAAAAGAGTAAAAAAAGCAAAAAGAACAACAAATACCAACAACAATTCTACGACTATATATCTATGAAAAGATAGATTGATAGATAGATTGGTGAGTGAACGGCTAAACGTGATCGTGCACGAAGGTTGCCACACACACACACAAAACACACACACAAGCCCATTCTAATACGTTATAATATAATTTCCAGTGCCATTAAATAGACTCACTTCTTCTGTATTACTACTACTTACTATTAGCATCTGCTCCCCCCCGATATTAATCGCGTTTAATCAAACCAGCGCCTCCTCGTCCTCTCTTTGTTTTCAATAGTAAACCCATAGTAAATATGTCCTTCCGGCGGTCCAGGTAGAGTTGATTGCTTTTTACGGGGGTATTTTACTTCGTACTTTGTTATGTTTGTAATTTTTAATTTTTTTATTTATACATTTTATATAGCGTTATATAAAATGTAAATGTGGTGTTTATAAAATGGACATAATTGGACCAAATGGACAAATTTTTTCATTAATTAAGACAATATATGATCCACTAAAATGTCTACAAGCTCTACAAACAAACTAACACTATTTATCATTATCAAGTAACAACGCTCTTCACTATTATGATTCTCCAACAGCGGGCTGCTCATTAACACTCTTCACTATGGTGGTTCTCCAACAGCGGGCTGCTCATTAACACTCTTCACTATGGTGGTTCTCCAACAGCGGGCTGCTCATTAACACTCTTCACTATGGTGGTTCTCCAACAGCGGGCTGCTCATTAACACTCTTCACTATGGTGGTTCTCCAACAGCGGGCTGCTCATTAACACTCTTCACTATGGTGGTTCTCCAACAACGTTTCAAATTATTTAATAGTAATCCACCTCACTTTACTCTTTTCTTATGTTTCTAATTGTCTTCCCTTGTAGATCTATTTAAATTTAAATTTGATCATCTTTTTCTATTATTATTATTGCATTTCCTTATTTAACTCTCTCTCCTCCATCATTATAGTGGTAATTATTACGCGTATTGTTATTAAAACAAAAAACAAGTACTACTACTATAATACCTACTATATTTATTTTATATATTTATTATTATTATTATTATATATATAATATACTACTGTATTATTATTAGCTATCCCTCTAATAATTATTGAATTTGTTGTTGAAATTGCAGACAAGAATAAAACAACGGGACGTGATCAACTGAAAGAGCTGCTCTTTCGTACGTAGTGGAAGGAACAATTAATGAATTAAGTAACGTCGGCTGTTCCTCGTCGCCAACACCATTGCTGTGCAGTAAAGAAAATTATGGACCAACAACATCCATTGGAGAAGGTAAACAATACGTTTGATCAAACATTTAATTTACTCTTTGACGCGTATCAACATTTTAAAGCTTCATCAAGTGAAACAGCTCAAGCTATTAAAACTAGCTTAAATGTAAAGCGTAAGCATCATATATTAAAAAAATGTGACGCAGAAGATGCATATGCTAGAATAATTAAAAGCGACAATAGGAAGAAACAAAAAATATCTAACGAAGCACAAGATATTGTTTCCCGTATTCAAAAAGAATATGAAAAAATACGAAAAGAGGTACGTCGCCAGTCTGGTGAAATTAGAAAAGTTGTTGATAAAAATGTCTATGAGGCTGAAGTTGCACATAATAAACAAATGAGTGAATATGATTCGATATGTGCTGATCTTAAAAATAAAATAAATGTTGCAAAGAGTAAATTCGACGTATTATTAGGTAAGGAAGAGGAATTTCAATGTGTAGGAGATTATTCAAAGGAAGAAATTGAAGCATTAGGGCATACAATTAATATACAAGAAAAACGTGTGACGTCGTTACAAAATAGACTGAAGAACTTTGAAAAAATATATCAAAAGGCAATATTAAAAATAGAAAAGTTTGAGAAACAACAGCAATTGGAAAAAGAGACGGGCGAGGCTGGTGGTACTGATGATAGCGGCCATGGAAGTAAGAAGGAGAATGACAGCAAAAATAGTGTCAGCGATTCAAAGGATGACGATGATCAGCTAAAACGTGCAAAACTGGAGTTGCTACGATGGCGTACACAGGCAAATATATTGCAATCCGTAATTACTAGCAAAGAGAAAGATGCAAATCAACATCATGCTCTACGAGCAAATTTAGAAGAAGCATTGAATGAAATCATAAATATTAAAAATACGCGTGAAAACGAATTAGTCGAATGCAATAAAGATTTAACACGGTTGAAAATGTCTCTAAAACCACTGTTGATTTACTCAAATAAAAACCATTGAAGGAGAGGTATTGTTTTTTCAGCGTCGTCTCCTAATATGTATATAATGTTATCAAATACTGGTAGTATGTACACCCTTTGGTATTAAAATTCTCTCTCGCGCGCAATAATTGTTATTCAAAAAATTAAAAATTGTTTATATATAATATATGCCAAGTACAAAAATTCAAATTGTACGCTCATTTCAATTTTTATTTTTACATTTGATTATGCCACTGAAACACTGCATGGCATAACCTTTTCCACTTCAATCAATGTTAACAACAATTTTGCTTGTTGCTCTGGAAGTATGTAATGATAGGGGCCGGATAATTATTGCAGTGGTAATCCCATAGTATACATTACAGCAGGTAAATACCACCGAGGAAACAGGAAACTCCTGGAATCTAAAATTATCACATAGGCATGCGTTCGTGGAATAAACGTACAATATACAGTAGTGTAATTTCAGTGATGGGAAACGAGAATTTATGCGTTTATATGAATAAATATATTCATAGTAACAAATGAAATAATGCTAACACTATCTATTATTATATAATAATAGTACATACTGTATAGTAATAGTATTGTATGCATTATCATTAATGTACAGATAGTATGGATGCAACTACTGGCGACACATCTGGTGTGCAACGACCACTAATGCACGTATTGTTTAGTCATTTGAACAAGAAAAACACAGCGTTGGTACGTTTGAATAAGAAATATATATAGACACACATCAAAACATATCGGTCAATATATATATATATACACACACACACACACACAAATAGTTTTAAAGAATGTCGCAACCAACTGCAAAAGACTTAATAGCGGAGGCATCTGAGCAACGGAAGCGAGAGTTATATGAGCCTGTTCTTGTTAGATTGTTTCAAACTTATGATGAAGATGAAAGTGGTACGTTAGAGGCAAATGAAATCAGGCAAATTATGGTTGATTGTATTGAAGATGAACGAAAAGTGTTGAACGAAAAAGAAGTATCGCAATTTATGCGTGTTATTGGTGGTGAAGAATTAAACACTGTTAATGATGAAGATTTAAAAATTACAGAAGATAATTTTGTTCAGTTTATGATGAGTGGTTTAATTAAAACGAAAAAGCAATTACAAAAGTTTGCGAAACGTAGTCCAATGCATAAAAAATTATATGTATTCATGAAACATTTACGTGATGATAGTGACGCATTAGAGCGTGCAGAATATCAAAGGAACGAAGCGTCTTACCGTTGGTTCATCGCTATGCTATGGAGAAAATACGATGCTGATCGTAGCGGTGCAATTGATGTAGAAGAAATGAAAGCATTGTTAGTAGATGCTGTCACACCGACGTTAGAAAAGCAAGCATCAAATGCGGACTCTACTGGTGGTAACGGTGGTGGTGGCGTTACTCACTTGCCATCCACCGATGAAGTTGCAGCATTTATGAAATCATTAGACAAAGATGGAAATGGCTCGTTAGATAAAGAAGAATTTACAAAGTTTGTACTAGAATCGTTGCAACAATCGGAGGAGGAGCGAATGAAATTCGCATCTAGATCCCCATTGCATGAAAAACTGTACTTATTTTTACATAGTGTATTCGACCATGAGAAAGGTCCTCACAAAAAAATGATTGATGACGCTGCTGCAACGATTATTCAGCGTTCTTTCCGTAGATACTTAAACAAAAAACACGATGCTGATTTATTAAATGTAGTAAGAGCAGCAGAAGAATTTAACTTTGACTCGCTATTAGAAGCTACTATTGGTGATGAAATGGATGGAATGAATGATGACTTTGATGAAGATTTAGAACTTTCGACTGGGAACAAATCTAGTAAAAATAATTATGATGATGGTGACTTTGATAAAGAAGACGGTGGAGAACCAAATTGGTTAAATGACTCTGCAAAAAATTTAGACGATGATGGCGATGATGACGATTACGATGCAGAGTTCAATGAAATTATGGGCTTTGATGACGACGATGATGATGCTGAGGATAATCAAACCCAAGGAGGTTCATCCGTAAGTGGCAGCAGTATAAATCCAAAATCACCGACAACTAATTCTACCAAAGCTGCATTGCCTCCATCTGGATTTCAAGAAAAGGAAGCAAGCGTTATTGTGTTTACGGATAATGGCGAAGTAGATTTAGCAGAGCAGAAGAAAAAACAAGAACAAATGAAAAAAATAGGTGATGACTTTGTATGGAATTACATCGGTGCAACATTGTCAAAAAAACTATCACAAATTCAAGATTTATTTTCACAAATGGATGATAGTGGTGATGGTCTATTATCAAAGGATGAGTTTGAAAAAGCCTTGGAAAAGTTAAACGTTCATCTAAATCCAGAAGAGCTTGAGGTCATGTTTCACCGCATGGAGGTAAATGAACAGTCACATCATTCTATTAACTTCGTGCAATTTCACAAATCGTTGCATACAGCTGTTCGCAATATGCCTTTAACTCGTACACAATTTGAATATTGTGTGCGTTTGTTAGGCATTGCCGTGACGCGCAGAGATATTTATAGTATATACAGTAAATTAGCGCATGAAACCAAACCAGATGTTGCCCATAACATTTTCTTTGACGCAGTGCAAGAAGAAATGTATCAATTGCGTAATCCATTAATGCGTAAAATATTGAAACAATTTTATGTCAAATCACAACGAATTTTACAACGCATGGATTCCATGGGGCAATGCTCCATCGTTTCATTCCGAGAGAAAGATATTGCAATATTGGCTAAGAAAAAAGAACATGAACAAGTTGCCATTGTAAAACGGTTGCAGCAAGCATTGGCAAAAGATCCATCGAAATCAGCCAGAAATACATTGGGCAGAATATTGGGTACTAAGAAACAAGAAACGAATTCACATGATCCTGTTAAGTGGTTTGTTGGAGACTACGTAGCAACCATTTTATTATCTACAGGCATGCGTATGACAGAATTATTCAACCATTTAGATTCAAGTGGCGATGGATTTTTAACCCATGATGAATTGACGCGTGCATTGCGCAAAATGGAAGTTGGCCAAAGCATGACAAAAGCTGAGTTACATGTTTTACATGACATAGTAGATCAAGATGGTGATGGGGAATGTTCGTTTAAGGAACTAAGAAAGCGATTGGAAGTAGCAAAGGAAAGTCGCCATATAACGTTGCGCGCATTCCGCGATGTAATGGGGGAACTTGGTTTCGGTGAGTTACAGGAAGATCAACTTGAAAATGTTTACAACACGGTCAATGTAGAGGGTGATGGGCGTATTTACTTTGAAGATTTGCGTGCGACATTGCATAAAGTAGATGAACACGGTATTCCAGTTGCGGCTGGCGGGCAGTCAGGAGATGGTTTTGATGGGATTATCCCATTAGCAGGTACGCACGAAGATAAAGATCTTGTGCCAGAATGGTTAACAGGTCTGCAATTCGGTGGAAACAAGACTGGCTTTACACATAGTAAACCAAAACCAGGTGTCGATTCCAGGAAATTACCAGCATCTGTCCGGAAGATATTGAAAGGGCACTCGTTACTCACAAGACGGGCTTTGTTGCATTTGCACAATGCTGGTTTAATGCGCATTACAGAGATGAGGAAAGAACATTTAAAAGCATTAAATGAGCTAAAGGAGCCAAAACGATTAGAAATACTGGAGGAATTATATAACAAATTACGGGCAGAACGTTCCCGCGGTGGTAAATCGCATGAAGCATTGGCTCGTTTATTAAAGATAGATAACCATCGTAAGAAACTGGGAAGTGCTAGAAAAGCTACTGGTACCGGTGCAAATAGTAAAAGTTCCAATGGTTCATTAGATGGCCATGCCTTTTCTCGCAATTATGTATTAGCTGTTCTAAGGCGGAGAGGTAAAGGTCGTGTGAAAGATATCGTAGCAATATTTGATAATATGTCCAAAGAAGGTGGGGACTGGCAAAAGAGAGTTAGAGATGCCATACCGGGTGTCAAATTACAAATGAATGATGTACAAATGTCGTTACTACGTTGGGTATTGGAAGGAATGTCATGGGATCTGGTGAAAATAGGGAAAGCAATCAAATCATTAAGGCCATATGGCATTATTTATGATTCCCAATTTCATAATGCATTAGGTTTATTGGGAGAATACATGGATGTAGAAATTACCGAATCGTTGTATGTAAAATTAACCTCTAAAGATGGAGACTGTAGAATTGATTACATGAAATTACATCGCGAGTTGCATACTCAACGTGAACAAGCTAATCGGGTGGGGATGAAAGTATTGGAGCATACTGAAGAAGGTAAAAATTGGGTTGATGATATGGATAGTTTGAAGAAACCATTGTGGTTGAAAGTAGAAAATGATCAAGAGAAGATATTAAAACATAAAAGAAAAACGGTTGGCGCAGGTAATTGGGGTGATGCCAACACTATGGTATACGAACGATCACAACATGGTCATGCAAAATTTGGCGGCTCTGTGTATGGTCCTAGATTAGTTGATACAATGGATGAATTCGCAAGAGCAAGTGTAAAATCCGGAGTTAACCCAAGAAGAATTAATAGACTTGTTTCACAACATCAACATAAACATGCCAAATCAAATAAACCATCGTCAAATAGAAGACGGGGTAACAATCAGAAAGTTTGAAGCAAAAAAAGCAAAGCAGAATGACAAAGAGTGTGCGTATGATATTTATAAAAAAGTGAACTTTTTTCACAGAATACACTTAAAGACTTATATAAAGATATAAAAAAGGTATATAAAAATATATTTAATACGAAGTATTTATAATATATATATTATATATGTGTATACAAAATTTTAGAACACTCCTACGAGGAGGGTTTTATTATTATTATGTATGGCGTACTGCGAGAATTTTACCACACAATTCTGTAAGTTACATATCTTCCGGCTGTTTCTGATGGGCGTATAATTTTTACTACTTGACCACGTACTAGTCCAAAATAACGCGCAACTGGATCATTCACTTGCAAACGTGGCAACTGTGATTCTTTCAATTTATACCTAGCTAATAATTCCATTTTTTCATTGTTTTGCAGTACTACATGTTTTGGTACCAATTCATGCTCTGTTATATCTACTAATAATTCACTTTCCTTAAAGTGCTCAATTTTAAATTGTTCTTCCACCATTTGCAAAGCACTACGAGCGAACGGGGTTAAACCACCAGCTTGCACTACTAATATTGAGCGTTGAAAACCTTCATCTTGCATAAATTTTGATATGTTACGTATTGGTTCAACCCCAACTTTATTTTCAGTGGAGAATTCTACATTAATCTTCACTGATTCGTCATCTAACTTGTTTGCTTTTGTATGAAGACGTTCGCGTAGTTGTCCTCTACGTCTTCTACCAGTTTTATTACCATCTGAGTCAAACTCTTCATCCCCATAACTTTTCACAAAATTTTTATAGGACATATTAATGTGTCTATCAGGGACACCATATCCTCTGGAACGTAACATTTTTAATATTGTTTTATGAACACGAAACAATTTCTTTTGTTCCTCCGCTAATTTCTTCCCTTCCACACCGACGCCTAGCTGATGCACAGGTTCCATTGTAGGTGCTTCACCGTATTCCCCACCTTGACTATCACCAAAATCATCAACGATTGCTGCCATCTTTAACGAGTAATAATGATAATAATAAAAGAAGCAGAAAGCTTAACGCAAGAGTTATAGTATCCAAATTTTAATTGATAATCTGTTCGCAGCAATTACAGCATTACACGTATATATTTATTCGCACATGCATGGTCTCGTTGTCCCAGAAGTCACGGAAGAACAAGAAGGAAATAAGAAGTGTGTGCTTATTCATTTTATCATTGTTGCACTCTTTATTATTTATATTGCATTATTATTACAGGTATATTATGAGCGATCCAGCGATTATAGTATTATTATTATTATTATTATTATTATTATTATTATTATTATTATTATTATTATTATTATTATATTATTATTATTTATTATTATTATTATTATTATTATTATTATTTATTATTGTCTTGTGATTTGTGGACGCCAGGACGCGAAGGAGGTCTAGCAGGGCTGTATCACTGTGTTCGTTTATTAAGGTATCTGTGTTTTATGTAGATTGCAGGCTGATGCTCGTATATACATACTGTCCTTAATTTTTATCTTTTGATAAAATTACATTTTTTTTTTATAAGGTGCGCTTTGATGTTTGGTCACGACAGAAATAGAAAGGACGGAGTGTGGAGTATAAAGTGAGGTAGTCTAAAAAGCTCTAATATGCTATATATTATTTTATTTTATTTTTATTACCTTAAATTTAATAATTTTAATAAAATTTTTTATTATTGATTATTATTAGTTATTATATTTATAAATTTATAAAAAATACTTCTTAATAATTTAATAATAATTAATTATAAATTAAAACTATACTCAACAACTCATCTTCAATCATCTCATCATCATTTCTTCTTCTTGTATCTCTCTAAAGATAATGTTTTGGCTATACGGAACGATGGGTGGAGTGTCGAGCAATCTACCTATTTTTATTATTAATTTCTTTCTAAAGGTATGAACAGTAATACGAATGCATCTTCGAAAATGGTGTTAATTGATGAAACTGCAAGTATTGATCTTGCTAAACGTCTTTTACAGCAGAAACAAATAAATTTAGGTGATGTTGTGGGTGCACAAGTAATCGACGTTAATAGCAGTCCAACAGTAATAGTATATTCCTATCCATTGGTAAAATATAGGCGTACAGCAACGAGTACCGAACTTGGGCATTGCAACTCTTCAGACGATGCAAAAAAACTGTGCCAAGCAGTTAAATCTGTTGCCGGTATACCGCTAAAAAGACGAAATATGATAGTTATTATTAACCCAAAGTCAGGAAAAGGTTTAGCACAACAAGTATGGCAACAAAATTGTATTGAAATGTTATCTAAACATGCTAATATAAATTTTAAAAATGAAAATGTAATTTTAACAACTCGTGCTAATGAAGCAACAGAATTGGCAGAGCATTGGGATTTATCCGATATTGATGGTATATTAGCAGTAGGTGGAGATGGAACAATGTATGAAATTATACAAGGTCTTATGAAACGAAAAGATTTAAGTGAAATTCGAAAAATACCACTTGCGCTTATTAGTGGTGGTAGTGGAAATGCATGGTCATGTAGTATATTGTATTTGTCTGGTATGGAAAAAGGTTTAGATAGCTTACAGACAACGTCAACCAATATGGCATTTTTAGTTGCTCGTGGAAAGTTCAAAGCTCTTGACTTATCTATAGCTGAAAATAATACACAAGGCAAAATGTATTCATTCCTGTCACTAAATTGGGGGTTCGCTGCCGCTGTTGATATTGAAAGTGAGGTTTGTAGATGCTGCGGTGGGTTACGATTTACATGTTATGCTATAAAATTAATTTGGTGCTCATGTGCTACATATAATGCTACCTTGCATTACTTACCATTATCAAGAGATGATAATAATGTAATGAGCAAAGATATTGAAAATGGTTCTAGCAAAAATAATGATGATGGCACGAACATTAATATTGATGTCTTGCTTGAAAATGATTTGTTACCATCATTGAATACACCTATAGAGGGTAAAGGTTGGAAAACTATTGATTTACATCAAAATCAATTTTTTATGGCATCCCAAATGCCAACATTGGGTGGTGATATGATTATTAATCCTAATTCGAAACTTGATGATGGGATTATTAATGTACAAATACTGGATCGTGCAAATGCTTGTGCATTTACAAAATTGTTATTGGATGTAGAAACTGGAGAACATTTAAATGGAAGTGCAGTACGTGTAATTGATTGCGTTGCTTTAAGATTGGAACCAAAAGATGGATTAGTTGTAGTTGATGGAGAACTAGTTGAAAGAGAACCTGTCCAAATGCAAATACATAAAGGTTTTTTAAATGCCTTTTGTACATAAAAGGATTTGCTTATACCTTGACTGAGTCGTATAATAAAAAAAAATAGTGTTTTAACTTAGCCTTTAATTTTTTAAATTTTATATTGATTAAATATTTTATATTTATATATTTAAAAAATTAATTTTAAGCTTATTAAAAAAGTACGAGTAAAATATAATATATATATTACTTCTCGTATAATTCGTAAATATATGTACTCATTTAGTTTAAATAAAATTTTGTTGTTATATATTGATTGTTTCTTGATGCTTATCTCGATTCTTATTTTATTTTACTTCTCTGCGTTATCAAGCTCATCCAAAAGACCATCTAAATCAACATCAATTTTTTTCTTGGCTCCCTTATTATTTTTCTTATTTTTCTCATCATCTTCCTCCCCTTCCTTTTTTTCTTTCTTTTTCTCATCCTCCTCGTCTGCCTGGTTTTTTTTTCTGTCTTCATCACCATCTAGTGATAAATTTTGTAACTTTGATTCAAGTTCTGCAACTTTATCTTTTATAGCACTACTGCTTGATTTCCATTTTTCTTGTTGTGATGATAGTTCTTTTTGTCGTTCTTTTGCCTTTTTTAGTATTGGTTTAATACGATCGAGATCATATTTTAATTTCAGTGCCTTTTTTTTCTCCTCCAACTTTTTCACTTTTCCTTCCATTGAAACGATCCATTTTTGTTGCTTTTTAACTTGAAGTATTTGCGCCTTTAAGGCGTCCTTCATTTCGTTGGCTTTTTTTCGGCCAGTCTCAAACACAGCCTTTTCGTCAGCAATAGCTTGGCGAGCTCTCGCCTGTGTTTGGTTTATTTTTCTTAACTTTGCCATTAATTCAGGCGGATACCTTTTATTAGATGTAGAACGTATGTTCCCTTGAGTATGTACATGTGCTTTCTGCCCTAATCGTATAGCATTTATTGAATTTAAAGTACATGCAAAAACAATTATGGTAACCGAAATAAGTAGTGATTGTTTACACAACATGGTATTTAGGTGTTATATAATAATAAATAGTTTCCCTTTTTCCACTCAGTCTACTCAAAAATGCTATAATAATCTTTTGCCTGGTATAATATATATATATATATATAATATACGATATAAACACGTGTGCGCGCACGCACAAACAGGCCAGCAAAGATATGCCTCCGACCTTTATTGGTCGAGTCGTTTATAGAAATTACGCTATCCCTTCTCTTTGCCATGTCCTCCATGCCGGTGTACCAATAACCTTTGTACATCATTACGTACACAAACAACAACAACATTTTATTTATTATTAATAATAAGTAGTACTAATATAATAATAATTATTTATCATATTATTATTATTAGAGACACTATTATTATTATATTATTATTACTATAAAAAATA